>ERZ827516.1199-NODE-1199-length-24096-cov-9.887317_pt1 | contig 24096 bp, 19 predicted proteins | sample MGYA00519703_ERZ827516 | MGnify/ENA primary metagenome ERZ827516 (study PRJEB31778, sample SAMEA3449337) | human gut metagenome | biome: human gut; feature: human-associated habitat; material: faeces | place: United Kingdom | collected 2010/2012 ...
TGTATAATGCAGTCAACAACAGCATTACAATCTTCTGCAATAAACGCTGCGTATGTTCGCATACAATTATCCATCTGCATTCGCAAGAGTACGCCAGCGCAGGTTAGATTTCGTGTTTTTAGCATATCAACAAAACCGGTAATTAGATTGATACATCGATTTGCTGATGCTGAAAAATAAAAATCTTCCTTTGTAAGGCTCCTACCGATGATGCCCTGACATAACGAAAGAGCTTTCATGCTTAATGTTGTTAGTGTTTCGACTTTTGGAGCAATTTGGTGTAAATATTCGTCATTTGTCATTATTTAAACCTTTCAAACCGTAGTAGGGACATTTATTTAATCATTTTATTTCAGTCAATAGAGTATGTACAAAATGCTCCTTGAAATCCACAACTTCTTAAGATTTCCATGTGTCTCTTGCATTCTTGAATGCCGCTATGTGTATTCAACCACCATGTGATGTTCTTTGTATCGATAGAATTACATAATTTTCTCATATATGGTAGATCAACATCCGCAAATGCAAAACCAAATGAATATATCTTATCAATTTCCTCACAATTAATTTTTTTAAAGAAATCCTCATGAAGCATTATCTGTTCCGAAGTGTTTTTCCTAAGGCTTTCATAGATAGCTTGTAAACCATCTCCCATGTCATAAGGAACTTCTTTATTGTTTAGATAGTCTATTTGACCACAATGGCCCAAAATCAATTTATCTGTTTGAAAACACGAGTCATCACTAGCTATACCATGAATATGACATACATTTTCCGCGGCACACCCATACAATTTTTCTAATGTTTGTGTATAGTTGAATGTTAAAAATAAGTCTTTTCTAGGATTAATCATTTTTGAAAATCGCTTTATGGGAGATACCGAAATTTCAATAGTATGTATCCATTCTGATAAAAGTTCAGTAATATATGGAATCGCTAATGCCATATTCCCACATATAGATTCTGCATTTTCGTATTCCCAAGAATAGTTACGATCTCCTTCTTTATCATATTGAGGTTCAACATTATCAAAACATTCTGGCAAATTTAATTTTCCAAGAAGATCTTCAATTTTACTCCAATCATTTTCTTTTCCCGTGTCTGCGGCAGCCTCGTCTAAAAGATATGCGATTAGCCTAATGCCTCAATACCTTTAGAGTCACAGAACAATCTACAGCTTATGGGCCTTGAGATTTCTTTTGCCATCTTTAACACCGAATACACGAAGAATTTCCCTTGTACACAAAATCAAACCCTCATTTTCATAACAATCACCCGCTTTTCCTTTTAAAAATTAAATGAATGTTTTTACTATATAAACGCATCTGAAAGTTGGTTTTCTCACATTTTTTCATAATAAACTGCTTGGGGAAAGATTGGGCTTTTCGCTGTTAACATATCAGTCCAGCGCTGTGATCTACAGTCTGATTGAAACCGCAAAAGAAAATGACTTGGACCTGTACCACTAACTGGTTTGGCCCTTACGCACCTGGGTTGAGCCAAATGGAGGGCCTGGGCAGAATCTGTCCTCCCAGTGAATGCACCCATACTTTAGTCAAGCATTTAGTTTTCTTTTTAATTATGAGCATCTCTTGGAAACAGACACTGGAGTCTGCTCTTCTCCATTGACCATCCATGTCATCTCCAGTATATAGGTCTTTCCGCTCTGGACCTCAGTTTCCCCGGAAATATACACCCGATATGTCCCTGTCTTGCTCCAGGAGTCCACATAGGTGCCCCCCTGGTAAAGGGTCAGTGTCGCTGTGACCTTATCACTGGAGCTTCTTCCATAGCAGGTTGCTGTACACTGAGCAGTCGTCCCGTTAAAAGACAACACAGGATTTCCGCCCATACGAGTCTCAGTAGCTTGCACTGTCACACTCAAGACGATCAGCAGCAGGGCCACCAGAGACAGAATGCGTCTTTTCATAAACTCACCCCCTTCTACATCTATCTTGACAGTAACTCCTGTCCTCATTAGATAAATGCAGCAGGGGGTGAGTTTTTTACATATTTCGGCAAGCTTTCTTTATTTTGTAAATTTCACCAAAGAGACGCTTTTAGCTATGTGCAAAATATCTTTTTTGGAAAGAGATGCATTTTTTATATGTCGCAGGGAAACCAGAAGATTATATTTATCAACGTTGATTGCCTGATTTGCTTTTCCCATGATTTTCAGGTTTACGGAATACAGAGATAACTGTGTCAGGATTCCGGCAAGGATTGCGGGAATTCCCATAAAGGTGTGAAAAATTCCGGTTACAAGGCCTGCCAGCATTCCGGCGAGAGTAGCGGCCAACATAGAAATCCAGACATTATGACCGGAAAGCATCATCATAATACACACTGCACCACCGGTGCACATAGTGCCATCAACTGTAAGGTCTGCAATATCAAGAATACGGAAAGTGATATAAACACCGATTGCCATAATTCCCCAGATCAGACCCTGGGCTACTGCACCCGGAAGTGCAGTGATTAATGTTATAATTTGCATTTGTAATTTCCTCCTGTTGAGATGCGAAAAGCGAGAGAGGCGTCAAACCTTTCCCGCTGATCGCATATAAATTGAATTTTTATAACTGTTTGATAAGCTGTTATTTAAAATCCTGTTGGTGTGAGTATTTTTCAACTGTCTGACCGGATTTATTTGGCAGTTTCTTCAGCAGCCTCGCCGATTGCAACATAATCGTCCGGAACTTCGATGCCCAGCTCTTCGCAGATATCTTTGTTATATTCTTTTGTGAAGTTTGGTGCATATTCGATCGGCATTGTGGAAATATCTTCACCGTCCTTTAAAATCTTAACAGCCATCTTACCGGTTGTAACACCAAGGTCATAATAGCTGATGGAAAGTGTCGCAACACCGCATCCGCTGCAGATACCTTCTTCGCCTGTGATTACCGGAACTTTTGCCGGAAGGCAGATGTTGTTGATGATCTCTGTGTTGGAAGCAACTGTATTATCTGTCGGTACATAAATTACATCACTTGCGTCAGTTGCTGTTGTAGCAACAGAAGAGAGATCATTAGAGTCAGAGAATGCATAATATTCACATGTATATCCGAGTTTTTCAAGTTCAGCTTTTACTGTATCTACCTGATACTGAGAGTTTGCTTCGGCAGAACAGTAGAGAAGACCTACATTTTTTGCATCCGGGAAAAGTTCATTGAGCATTGCTGCCTGCTGATCAAGGGGAGCAAGGTCTGCAGTTCCGGAAATATTTCCGCCCACAGTCCCGTCGAAATCATCCAGTCCAAGTGCAACACCGTATTCAGTAACAGAAGTACCAAGAATCGGAATATCGCTTGTTCCTGCTGCAGCTGCCTGAAGAGCAGGAGTTGCATTTGCAAGAATCAGGTCAACATTATTGGAAACGAAGCTGTTAATGATTGTAGAACAGGTGTTGGAATCTCCCTGTGCGTTCTGCTCGTCAAAGGTAACTGCGTCTTCTCCCAGTTCTTTGGTGACTTCATCCTTGAATCCCTGTGTCGCAGCGTCGAGAGCTTCGTGCTGTACAAGCTGACAGATACCGATTGTATATTTGTCTCCGTCAGCAGCACTTGCTGTTACTGCGCAGGTTCCCATAGCCATGGCTGCTGCAAGAGTGATTGCTAATGCTTTTCTTTTCATAATGATATATCCTCCTAATATAATGTTTAAATTAAGTCAGGTAAGAATTGCGTTTATTATTTGATAATATAAAACTTACCTGAATCCGAATGATTTTCTGCAGGGAAAGCAGTACTGGTAAATGATTCGGATAATGTCATCGGGCTATTCGACTATGACGTTTTAAAGTATAACGCTTTAGTGTGAAAAAGTCAAGCGACCTGCACAATTATATTTTTAATTCATATAGTATAAAGAGTATATGAAGAAAGCAGAGTGTCGTCATGGCATATTCGATCATGCTGGATGCCGGACATGGAGGTCAGGATCCGGGAGCCGTATATAAGGGAAGACAGGAAAAGAATGACAATCTTAAACTTGCTCTTGCGGTAGGTGAGATTTTAAAAAATAAAGGGATTGACATCTCTTATACCCGTACCGGTGATGTCTATCAGACACCTTTTGAGAAGGCACAGCTTGCAAATCAGGCAGGAGTAGATTACTTTATTTCATTTCACCGAAACAGCAGTCCAAAGGAAAATCAGTATAATGGAGCGGAAGTTCTGATTTATGATAAAAGCGGGATTAAATATCAGATGGCTGAGAATATTCTGGGAGCTCTGGGAGAAGTGGGATTCCGCGAAATCGGTGTAAAAGAGCGGCCGGGACTTGTGGTCCTCAGACGAACCAGGATGCCGGCTCTTTTAATAGAAACCGGATTTATCAATTCCGAAGAAGATAATAAACTGTTTGATAACAAGTTTAGCGATATAGCTCAGGGAATTGCAGATGCGATTCTTGGAAGCCTGGATGAGGAAACAGTGCAGGAACCGCTTTATTACAGAGTGCAGACTGGAGCGTTCAGAAAAAAAGAGAATGCGGACCGTATGTTATATCAGTTACTGGAAAAAGGTTATCCCTCTTTTATGTTACATGAAAACGGATTGTATAAAGTTCAGACAGGTGCCTATCAGCAGATTGGTAATGCAGTAAATATGGAGCAGAGACTGAGGGATGATGGTTACAGTACGGTTATTGTGACAAAATAGCCTTCTGGAAATATTGGAAGTCTGTGCATCGCGAAGCGTGTTGCTGTGAACAGAGTGAACAGTAACATAAGCAGTGGGGGACATAGTTTTAAGAATTAACTTGGTTGTACGTTAATAGAAAAAATATGGTACACTGTATCTATCTATAGAAATTCCATAGAAATCTTCGTAAATAATGCATATTGTTCCGGTTCATCAGAGCGTGAATTTTTGTTGGACTGTTACAAACGCATTATTTGAGAGGTGCTGTAGAAAAAACAGATAACGAGGAGTTAGTAATGATGAATGACGTATATGAAAAATTTTTAAAAAGTTCAGAAGAGTTTATTTTTGCAGAAAACAAGCCGGAAAAATCTGATATTATTTTTGTCCCTGGAAATGGTTATCCGCAGATGGCGGAAAAAGCAGCAGAATTGTTTAAGAAAGGGATGGCGGACTGGATTCTGCCCAGTGGAAAATACAGCGTAGTAAATGGAAAGTTTTCAGGCGTTCTTGAAAAAAGCAATGTATATGATAAGGAATATGGAACAGAATGGGAATTTCTCAGGGATGTTCTTATAAAAAACGGAGTTCCGGATCAGAAAATCCTGAAAGAAGATCAGGCAACCTTTACTTATGAGAACGCAATTTATTCCAGACAGGTGACAGATCATGCAGAACTGGAAATAGAAAGAGCGATTTTGTGCTGCAAATCTTACCATGCAAGAAGATGTCTGATGTATTATCAGCTCTTGTATCCGGAAACAGAATTTTATGTGGTGCCTGTGAATGCAGATGAAATTACCAGAGAAAACTGGAGAAAGAACGAAGAAGGAATTGATGCGGTTACAGGAGAACTCTCCAGAATCGTGAAACAATTTTCACTGATGCTGGAGAGATGACAGTTACGGCTGTTCTTCTGTTTCGGTTTTCTTCTCGGGAAGCCAGATGTGGACAAGTTCGATTCTGTTTTTGTCCAGACGGTCAACAACCAGGCGGATGCCACTTTCAAGTGTGACAGACTGACCCTCTTTGGGAAGGCAGTCAAGCTGTTCAATAATATATCCGCCAATAGAATCATAATCTTCAGATTCCAGATTAATATGGAGGGCTTCGTTGATATCATCCAGCTTGGCAGAACCCTGAACAACATATTCTCTTTCAGGCTGGATTTCTTTAATATCTTCGACTTCATCCTCATCGTATTCGTCGCGAATCTCACCTACGATCTCTTCCAACAGGTCTTCCAATGTGACCAGACCGGCTGTGGCACCGTATTCGTCCAGAACGATTGCCAGATTGACGGATGCTTTACGCATTTCGATCATCAGGTCTGCTGTAGCTTTGTATTCATAGGTAAAATAAGGCTCACGCAGGATGTTGCGGATTGAAAAAGGTTTGTCCTTTGGATAAACAAGAAGATCTTTCATATTGATAATACCGATTACGTTATCAGTGTTGTCCTCATAAACCGGAAAACGGGTATGCATATCTTCACTGAAGACCGCCATAAGTTCATCATAGGAAAAATTGATATCTATAAAGGTCATGTCGATTCTGGGAATCATGACATCTTTTGCAGTTGAATCGCCAAAATCAAACACATTGTAGATCATCTGTTTTTCTTCGTTTTCAATGACGCCGTCTTTTTCACCTACATTGACGAGGGTACGCAGTTCATGTTCAGTCATGGCATTTGCCTTTTCGTCCGGGTTAACATGCAGAATGACCAGTACACCTTCTGTTATTTTATTTACAATGAAAACAACGGGAGTAAGGAGAATCATAAGTCCGTATATTATTCTTGAATAGGCCAGGGACAATTTTTCAGCATGGATTGTTGCCAGGTTTTTGGGGGTTATCTCACCGAAAATGAGAATCAGCAGAGTCAGGATGCCGGTTGTGATTCCTACATATGCGTTTCCCAGAATCTTTATGGTGAGTGTAGTCATGAGAGAAGAAACAGACATATTTACAATGTTGTTTCCGATTAATACGGTACTGAGCATCTTTGGGGAATTGGAAATTATTTTTTCCAGAATAACAGCACGTTTGTTGCCCTGCTCGGCAAGAGACTGTATCCGAATCTTATTTACGGTTGTCATAGCGGTTTCCGCAGAAGAAAAAAATGAAGAAAGTGCGATCAGTATCAGAATCGCCACCGCCTGAAAGGCAATACTTGAATCCAAGATTTATTCACTCCTTTTGATTATCTTTATTGATTGAATCATATCATAAAACATTTAAGCAAAATATACATGATTTCATATAAAAAATCAAGAAAAAGCTTTTGGTTCAAAGATAGTATAAAAAAATTTAAAAGAGGACTGTCGAAAAAGTAAGATTTGTGTTATAATTCACTCGATTAAAATGAAAAAAAACATTACAGAATATTTACAAAATGATAAAAGTTTGATAATATACAGATATGTAATATTATTGTATTACGTAAAAAGAGAACTGATATTTGGCTGAAAGTAAAAAAATGATTATCAGGAAACATAAGAATCGAATATAAATATAGAGGTGCGATATGTCCAATAATATAAATAGAATAAGAAAAAATAAATTAAAAGGAACGGGTATTTTTGCGGCAGCGGCTTTAACAGCGGCTTTGATTGCAGGAAATAATATACCGGGTGTAACAAGACAGGTCAGTGCGGCTGAGTCACAGGAGAATACTGTGTCTTCTCTGATCCCGGACAACATCACGCTTGATAAGCCTGTAGAACTTGCGGATGTAGAACTTCCGGCAACGGAATATGGAACTTTTGAATGGGCAGATGGAAGTTTCGTTCCTGCACAGCGTGTACAGAGCTGTGAGGTACTTCTTATACCGGCAGAAGGGCAGGATTTAAGCCATGTGGATGGATGGGATCCGGAGAGCGGCGCGGTTGTCGGTTACATCAATGTAATAGTGAACAGTATTACGGATGGTGATAATGTTGATAAGACAGAAGGCTCAGGTAAAACAGATCCAACAGAAAATGCAGATCCAACAGAAACGCCTGAAACTTCGTCAGAAAAACCTGCCGCAGATGAAAACGCTGATACAGACAATAAAGAAGATAAGGAAAGTAAATCAGATCAGGATAATAAAACTGATACAGACAATGAAGAGAATAAGATTGAAGAAGATAAAACAGATAATAAAAACAACAAAGATAATAACAGCAATGCAGATAAGACGGATAAAGATACAGAAACTACCGGTAAGCTGGAACCTGCAGATGATATGACACAGGATAAAGAAGATACGAAGAAAGATGATGAAGATGGCGCAGATGATAATATCTTTGATAATCCTGTTCTGCCGGACGATAAGGATGACCGTCCTACAGATGCAGAGGATTCTCTTTCTGATGAAGAAAAAGAAGAGAGGGCCGCACTTAATCATACCTGCGACGGTATTACAGTAAGCGGAGTTAATCTTCCATGGTATGTACAGTTCAGAGTTTCAAGCGGTGACAGCTATCAGTTTACCAATGAATCAGATGCAATGATTTTCCAGTCTTATGAATTTGAACTCTGGGATCTTAAGAATAATACAGAATATGAGATCCCTAATGGAGATTATATCAGTGTCACTGTGCCGGTAAAATCCGGATATCAGTATACTATCGAACATCTCCTGGATAACGGGGCAACTGAGACGATTATTCCGAGTGTAGAGAATGGTATTATGGTATTCAGCACACATTCTTTCAGTCCATTTGGAATTGCAGGAAGCAGACAATTAGTAGGACCTGATGCGGGGAATGATACGGACGACACAGATGCGGTAACTCCTGCACCGGCTTCCTCCGACAGTCAGAGCTCTGATTCCGGAAAGAACAATACAGTATCTATGAATAACAGTTCTAACAGCAATAATGGTTCTTCTTCTGATCAGAATGATAATTCAACGGAAAATAAAGCTGTGAAAAATAACAATACAGTAAATACCGGAGATACAACATCAATTATGCCGTTTGTGATACTGTTTGTGGCAGCTGCAGTGATCGCCGGTGTGGCTGTATTTATAAAAAAGAGAAAGAAATAAAAGAATAACACTGATTCCTCCCCCATATAGTTTAACAGGAGGGGGAGCAATGAAAGTCAGAGCAATTTTGAAATCACTATTATTTGCATATGCATTAACAGGAGTGGCATTACTGCTTTTGGCCCTGGTACTGTTTGCTTTTGATCTGGGAGAAACAGCTGTAGATGCGGGGATTATTATAATTTATGTACTTGCATGTTTCATGGGAGGCTTTATGGCCGGCAAAATTGTGCGTAAAGACAAATATCTGTGGGGTGTTATCACAGGTCTGGCTTACTATGTATTACTGTTGACTGTCTCTGTTATGGCAAAAGGCGGCTGGGATATGAGTGCAGCTCATGCAGTTACAACATTTTTTATGTGCACAGGCGGTGGAACACTGGGTGGAATGCTGTCGTAAAAAAAAGCTTTTAAAATGAAAAGATATATGATATACTATGCCAAGAATATAATTACATAAGGAGGATAGAGTTATGGAACATATCAAAACCCTGAATACAAAGAATTTACAGAACACTGTAAAAAAAGGTGGATGTGGCGAGTGCCAGACTTCCTGCCAGTCCGCATGTAAAACTTCCTGTACAGTAGGAAACCAGAGCTGCGAGCAGAAATAAGATCAGCTATGGAGAAATGAGATAAGCAGCGGAACTTTTATTCCGCTGCTTATCTTACGCTTAGAAAGGATTTTAGTAAAATGAGTCTGATTCACCGTTATAAAAGCAATGGCTTTAATATTGTACTGGATATCAACAGTGGATGCATCCATCTGGTAGATGAGGTTACATATGAGGTTCTTCCATATCTGGAAGAGGGCCTTGGCACAGAAGCTATTGCAGAGAAACTGGAAAACAAATATAACAGAGAAGATATTGAGACATCTGTAAGAGAATGTAATAAGCTGAAAGAAGATGGAATGCTTTTTACAAAAGATGTTTATGAGAATGTAATTGAAGAATTTTCAAATAACCGGCAGACCGTTGTAAAAGCATTGTGCCTGCACATTGCTCATGACTGCAATCTGGCCTGCCGTTATTGTTTTGCCGAAGAAGGCGAATATCATGGCAGAAGAGCTCTTATGTCTTATGAAGTCGGCAAAAAAGCTCTTGATTTCCTGATCGCGAACTCCGGTTCCAGAAAAAACCTGGAAGTAGATTTCTTTGGCGGCGAGCCGCTGATGAACTGGCAGGTTGTAAAAGATCTGGTAAAATATGGCAGAGAGCAGGAAAAGCTTCACAATAAGAAATTCCGTTTCACTTTAACAACAAACGGAGTTCTTCTGAATGATGAAGTAATGGAATTCTGCAATAAAGAGATGGGCAACGTTGTACTGAGTGTGGACGGACGTAAGGAAGTACATGATTACATGCGTCCATTCAGAAAAGGTGCAGGAAGCTATGACCTGATCATGCCGAAGTTCCAGAAGTTTGCAGAATCCAGAAATCAGGACAAGTATTATGTAAGAGGTACTTTTACTCACCATAATCTTGATTTCTCCAAGGATGTGCTTCATCTGGCAGATCTTGGATTCAAACAGATTTCTGTAGAGCCTGTAGTTGCGGCTGATACGGAGGAATATGCGATCCGCGAGGAGGATATCCCCCAGATCATGGAAGAGTATGATACTCTTGCAAAAGAAATGATTAAAAGAGAGAAAGAGGGAAAAGGATTTAACTTCTTCCATTTTATGATCGACCTTACAGGTGGCCCTTGTGTATACAAGAGACTGTCAGGCTGCGGTTCAGGAACAGAGTACCTGGCTGTAACACCCTGGGGTGATTTTTACCCATGTCACCAGTTTGTTGGTGAAGAACAGTATCTCATGGGAAATGTAGACGAAGGCATCACAAAGCCGGAAATCCAGAAGGAATTCGGCGGATGCAACGTTTACACAAAGAAAGACTGCAAAGACTGCTTCGCACGTTTCTACTGTAGTGGCGGATGTGCGGCAAATGCATTCCATTTCCAGGGAGATATCAAAGGCAATTATGAAATCGGATGCGAACTCCAGAGAAAACGTGTGGAGTGCGCCATCATGATAAAAGCCGCACTGGCATGTGATTAGTGGGCAGTAATCTGTCTGACTGATACCGCCGTCGGCTGTTATCATAACAGAAAATGGCTGGCAGGCGGATGAACATGACCGCGGACAAAAAATCAAGAAGGGAAAAGAACTATGAAGAAAAGTAAAGGAATCGTAGTGCTGCTTCTGACACTGATCCTGACTGTGTTCTTTTGCTTTACTGCAGCCGTAGGTATCGGTCCTACCGGAACCGGTGCAGCAAAACATATCAACACGGGTCTTGATCTTGCCGGTGGTGTCAGCATTACCTACCAGGCTAAGGAGAGCAATCCGACAAGCGAAGAGATGTCAGATACGATCTACAAGCTTCAGAAGCGTGTAGAGCAGTACAGTACTGAGGCTCAGGTATACCAGGAAGGATCAGACCGTATTACAGTTGAAATTCCTGGTGTTACAGATGCAGATACTATTCTGAATGATCTGGGTAAACCAGGTTCCCTGTATTTCATCACAAAAGAAGATGCTGACGGAAACCAGAACTTTACTACAGGACAGGATGGATATGTTCTCTCCAGAACTATGGATGAGATCAAGGAATCCGGAAGTGTTGTTCTGGAAGGTTCTGATGTAGCAGATGCCCAGGGTGGTGCGATCCAGAATCAGAACACAAGTGCAAAGGAATATGTGGTAAGTCTTACTCTTACTTCTGATGGAGAAAACAGTGGTAAAACAAAATTTGCAGAAGCTACAAAGAATAATGTAGGCAAGCAGATCGCTATCGTCTATGACAATAACATTATCAGTGCTCCGAATGTAAATGAAGAGATTTCCGGCGGAAAAGCACAGATCAGCGGAATGTCTGACCTGGAAGAAGCACAGAACCTTGCTTCTTATATCCGTATCGGTTCTCTGGGACTGGAACTGGAAGAACTTCGTTCCAGTGTTGTAGCTGCACAGCTTGGTGAAGAAGCAATCTCTACAAGTGTTCTTGCAGGTGCGATCGGTCTGATCATCGTTATTATCTTTATGATCATTGCATACCGCATACCTGGTATAGTTGCAGGTATTGCACTGATTCTTTATACATCATTAATGCTGATCACGCTGAATGCCTTTGATATTACTCTTACTCTTCCGGGTATTGCGGGTATTATCCTTGGTATCGGTATGGCGGTGGATGCCAATGTTATTATTTATGCCCGAATCAGAGAGGAAATTGGTGCAGGAGTTTCAGTAAGGAATTCTATTAAGTCCGGTTTCAGCAAAGCTTTCTCTGCAATCTTTGATGGAAATATTACAACACTGATCGCAGCCTTTGTGCTGATGTGGCTTGGTTCAGGTACTGTTAAGGGATTTGCTTATACACTTGCCCTTGGTATCGTGATCTCCATGTTTACAGCACTGGTTGTATCCAGACTGATTGTAAATGCACTTTATGCAGTTGGTGTACGTGATCCGAAATTCTACGGATCTGCAAAAGAACGTAAGGCAGTTGATTTCCTTGGAAAGAAGAAAGTATTTTTTGCTATTTCCATTATCCTGATCCTCTGCGGTCCGGCAGCGATGTTTGCTAATTCGCATGCAGGAAACAAAGCGTTAAATTACAGCCTTGAGTTCTCAGGCGGTACTTCTACAACTGTTACATTTAACGAAGATATGGATATTAAGACCATTGATTCTGAAGTAACTCCTGTTGTAGAAGAGGTGACAGGAGATAAAAATGTTCAGCCTACAAAGGTAGTCGGAACAAATCAGGTTGTGATCAAGACACGTTCTCTGAATCAGAGCGAACGTGAAGCTCTGCAGAGTGCACTGGTTGAGAAATTTGGTGTAGATGACAGCACGATTTCCACAGAAAGTATTTCTTCTACAGTAAGTAGTGAAATGCGTCGTGATGCGATCGTAGCCGTTATAGTAGCTACAATCTGTATGCTTCTTTATATCTGGTTCAGATTTAAAGACATCCGTTTTGCAAGCAGTGCGGTATTGGCGCTTCTGCATGATGTTCTGGTTGTACTTGCATTCTATGCTATTGCCAGAGTATCTGTCGGTAATACATTTATTGCCTGCATGCTTACGATCGTAGGTTATTCTATCAATGCTACAATCGTTATTTTTGACCGTATACGTGAGAACCTTCACAGTGGTTCCAGAGAAAAACTGGCAGAAATTGTAAACACAAGTATCACTCAGACTCTTACAAGAAGTATTTATACCTCTTTTACAACTTTTGTTATGGTAGCTGTTCTTTATATCATGGGTGTTTCTTCTATCCGTGAATTTGCAGCACCTCTGATGGTTGGTGTTCTTGTCGGTGCATATTCTTCTGTATGTATTACAGGTGCGTTGTGGTATGTGATGAAAAAGAAATTTGCAGGAAAAGGACAGCCGGCAATTGCTGCAGCTTCCGCATCTGCAAAGTCCTCTTCAAAGCCGAAGAAAGCACGTGATGTATCACAGAAAGATCCGACTCAGCCAAAGAAGAAAAACAGAAAAAGAGTAGCTGAACGTCTGGCTGCCGAAGAAGCAGCTAAAAAACAGCAGAATGATGATGCTGAATAAAACAATAAGTGTCTGAAAAACAGGCAGACAGAAATATCCCGGGGTAAAACTCCGGGATATTTTTATGAGGAGAGAAAATATATGGAGAAATGGGTAATAGCAGCAAAAAGAGCAGATTTTAACCAGATCGGTCAACAGTTTCATATTGATCCGGTGATTGCGAGACTGATCAGGAACAGAGATGTGATCGGAGAAGATAAGATAAGAGAGTATCTGTCAGGAACAGTACAAGAGCTTCCTTCTCCCTGGCTGATGAAGGATATGGAAAAAGCTGTAGATATCCTGGAGAAAAAAATATCGCAGAAAGCAAAAGTCCGTATTATTGGTGATTATGATATTGATGGTGTGACCTCTACATACATTTTAATGAAAGGCCTTGCGAGGATCGGAGCAGATGTGGATACTTATATTCCGGACAGAGTTGCAGACGGATATGGGATTCATGCACATCTTATAGAAAGAGCGGAAACGGACCGGATCGATACAATCGTGACCTGTGATAATGGAATTGCTGCGGCTGCTGAAATCCAGATGGCAAAGGATAAGGGAATGACAGTGATTATTACAGATCATCATGAGGTTCCTTACAGGGAGGAAAAGGGAGAACGCCAGATGGTGCTTCCGCCGGCAGATGCGATTTTGAATCCGAAACAATATGATTGTCCATACCCGAATAAAAACCTGTGTGGGGCAGTGGTGGCCTTTAAATATATTGCAGCACTTTACGAGAGATTTGGTGTTCCGGCAGAGGAGCTGGAAGATTATTATGAACTGGCGGCTATTGCAACAGTAGGAGATGTTATGGATCTTCAGGGAGAGAACAGGATTCTGGTAAAAGAAGGGCTGTGCCGTCTGAAAAATACCAAAAATCAAGGATTGCAGGAACTGATCCGTGCAAATTCTCTGGAAGATGCTAAAATCACAGCTTATCATATCGGATTTGTGCTGGGACCATGTATCAATGCCAGTGGCAGACTGGATACAGCTGCCCGTTCTCTTGCACTTCTCAATGCAAAAACAAAGGAAGAAGCAGCAAGGCTTGCCGGAGATCTTACAGCTCTTAATCAGAGCCGAAAAGCTCTCACTGAGAAAGGAAAAGAAGAGGCAATCCGGATCATAGAGACTACAGAGCTGAAAAATGACAGAGTACTGGTAGTTTATCTTCCGGATTGTCATGAAAGTCTTGCCGGTATTATAGCAGGCAGGATCAGGGAAAAATATCACAGGCCTGCCTTTGTATTGACGGGCGGTGAGGCAAGTGCAAAAGGAAGCGGAAGATCAATAGAAAGTTACTCTATGTATGAAGAACTGGTAAAATGTGCAGACCTGATGATACAGTTTGGAGGTCATCCGATGGCAGCAGGTCTTTCTATAGAAGAAAAAAATATAGAAGAATTCCGGAGACGCCTCAATGTCAACTGTACGTTGACGGACGAAGAATTGCGTCCTAAGATCGTGATTGATGTGCCGATGCCTGTGTCTTATATTACAAAAGAACTGGTAGAACAGATTTCGCTTCTGGAACCCTTTGGAAAAGGGAATACAAAACCGGTCTTTGCACAGAAAAATCTCAGAGTGCTTGATTACAGTATTATCGGGAAAAATAAAAATGTAGTAAAACTAAAACTTCTCGATCCGCAGGGGATTTCAGTGGAAGGCATTTATTTCGGAGAAGCAGAGGATTTTGTGAACTTTATCAGGGAAAAAGACAGTATTTCTGTTACTTATTATCCGGAGATCAACAGATTCAGGGGACGAGAGAGTCTTCAGATTATTATTCAGAATTACTGTTAATATTACCGCCTGTTTTGTAACCGCCGGTAAGCCTGGAAATACAAATGTCAGGGCTTAACAGTAACTTGATTCTGAAATAAAAAGGTGATATACTATAAAATATTTATGAGCGAACAGCAATATAACACACACTGGAGGAGAAATAAAATGAAGAAAATTGAAGATTATGTATTAAGTATACCGGATTTTCCTGAACCGGGGATTATTTTCAGAGATATTACAAGTGTTCTGCAGGATGCGGATGGCCTGCAGTTGGCAATCGACTCCATGCAGGACTGTCTTAAGGATATAGATGTGGACGTGATTGCAGGAACAGAGTCCAGAGGCTTTATCTTTGGTGTACCGATCGCATATAATCTTCATAAACCATTTGTACCGATTCGTAAAAAAGGCAAACTTCCCCGCGAAACAGTATCTGTAAGCTATGATCTGGAATATGGCAGTGCAGAGATTGAAATGCATAAAGATTCCATAAAACCAGGTCAGAAAGTGGTTATCGTTGATGATCTGATCGCAACAGGCGGTACGATCGAAGCAGCGATCAAGCTGGTGGAACAGCTTGGCGGTGAGGTTGTCAAGGTTGTATTTCTCATGGAACTTGCAGGTTTAAAGGGACGCGAAAGACTGAATGGGTATGATGTAGCGTCTGTAATTTGTTATGATGGTAAATAAGCACAGCTGATTGTGCAGGACAGGCAGGTGGGAGCATATGACAGAGATAACAAAAAGTACAGAAGCAAAAAAAGATGAAATGCAGGTTGAAAAAGAGAAGCTGGAATCTGTAAAGAGAGCAGATGCGGCAGTAAAGACCATGCATGATTTTACAAGTCCGGAGGTGCTTTATAAAGAACTGATAAACAGTGTTCTGAAGTATCATCCATCAACAGATATTTCCATGATAGAGAAGGCATATAAGGTTGCAAGTGAAGCTCATGAAGGACAGAAGAGAAAGTCCGGAGAGCCATATATCATTCATCCTTTGTGTGTTGCCATCATTCTGGCAGATCTGGAACTTGACAAAGAAACGATAGTTGCAGGTCTTCTTCATGATGCAGTTGAAGATACCTGGATGACCTATGAGGAAGTGGAGAAGGAATTTGGTTCAGAGGTTGCACTTCTTGTGGATGGTGTTACCAAGCTGGGACAGTTATCTTATTCTGCGGATAAAGTAGAAGTTCAGGCAGAGAACCTCAGAAAGATGTTTCTTGCCATGGCTAAGGATATCAGAGTTATTCTGATCAAGCTTGCAGACCGTCTTCATAATATGCGTACCTTACAGTATATGCGTCCTGAAAAGCAGCAGGAAAAGGCCAGAGAGACCATGGATATTTATGCTCCTATTGCCATGCGTCTGGGTATTTCCAAGATAAAGGTAGAGCTGGATGACCTGTCGCTGAAATACCTTAAGCCGGATGTATATTATGACCTGGTGCATAAGGTTGCCCTGCGTAAAAGCGAGAGAGAACAGTTTGTAGGTGCGATTGTAAAAGAAGTTAAGAAACATATGGATGATGCCAATATTAAGGCGCAGGTGGACGGACGTGTAAAACACTTTTTCAGCATCTACAAGAAGATGGTAAATCAGGATAAGACTATTGATCAGATTTATGATTTATTTGCTGTCCGTATTCTTGTAGATACAGTGAAGGATTGTTATGCTGCCCTTGGTGTGATCCATGAGATGTATAAGCCGATTCCGGGAAGGTTTAAAGATTATATTGCCATGCCGAAACCCAATATGTATCAGTCATTGCATACCACATTGATCGGACCTAACGGACAGCCCTTTGAAATCCAGATCCGTACTTATGAAATGCACAGAACTGCAGAATATGGTATCGCTGCACACTGGAAATATAAGGAGTCGTCTGACGGAAAAGCTCCTGTAGGTAAGAGTGAGGAAGAGAAACTGAACTGGCTGCGTCAGATTCTGGAATGGCAGAGAGACATGTCTGATAACAAAGAATTCATGAGTCTTCTGAAGAATGACCTGGATCTTTTTGCGGACAGTGTTTACTGTTTTACTCCACAGGGAGATGTTAAAACACTTCCAAGCGGTTCTACACCGGTGGATTTTGCATACAGTGTTCACAGTGCAGTCGGAAATAAGATGGTAGGTGCCAGAGTTAACGGTAAGCTGGTTCCTATTGAATATGAGATCAAAAACGGTGACCGTATTGAGATCATTACTTCCCAGAATTCTCAGGGACCAAGCCGCGACTGGCTGAAACTGGTTAAGAGTACTCAGGCAAAGAACAAGATTAACCAGTGGTTCAAGAAGGAATTAAAAGAAGATAATATCCTTAAGGGCAAGGAGATGCTTGCGCAGTATGCGCGTGCAAAGGGATTTAAGATCGCAAATTATACAAAAACCCAGTATCTGGAGGCTGTTTTGCGTAAATATGGTTTCAGGGACTGGGATTCAGTACTTGCTGCAATTGGTCATGGCGGATTGAAAGAAGGTCAGGTTTTCAATAAGCTGGTAGAGGCTTATGATAAGGAAAATAAGAAGAATCTGACAGATGAGCAGGTTCTTGAGGCTGCTTCTGAGACACAGGAGAAGCTTCACATTGCCAAGAGCAAGAGCGGCATTGTGGTAAAAGGAATCCATGATGTGGCAGTCCGTTTTTCCAAGTGCTGTAATCCGATCCCGGGTGACGAGATTGTAGGCTTTGTTACAAGAGGACGTGGAATCACAATTCATCGTACAGATTGTGTCAATGTGCTGAATATGTCTGAGACAGACAGGACACGACTGATCGAGGCAGAGTGGCAGCAGCCTGATACCAAGGAAAAAGAGAAGTATATGGCTGAGATTCAGGTTTATGCAAATAACCGTACAGGGCTTCTTGTGGATCTTTCTAAAATATTTACAGAACGTAAGATCGACCTGCGAAGTATCAACAGCCGTACAAGCAAGCAGGAGAAGGCGACTATTTCCATGAGTTTTGAGATTGGAAGCAAAGAGGAACTGCGTTCCCTGATCGAGAAGATCCGTCAGGTAGAGAGTGTCATTGACGTAGAGAGAACTACAGGCTGATCATGGAAAAATCTGCTGGAACATTATTTTATGGAACTGCTGCAGATTGACAGAAAGGAATAACATGAAGAATTTAGAATTACAGAAATGTATATTAGGACCTGTATATACAAATTGCTATCTCCTTAAGAATAAAGAAACCGGAGAACTGATCATTGTTGATCCCGCAGATTGTCCGGAGAAGATTGAAATGAAGATTTCCCGGATGAATGGAAAACCGGTGGCGATTCTTCTTACCCATGGACATTTTGACCACATTCTGGCTGCACAGGCAGTAAAGGAGAAATATAATATTCCGATTTATGCCTGTCGTCAGGAAGAGGAGATGCTCCGCGAACCTTCGATCAATATGACTGTACATTATGGACAGGGATGTTCTATTGTGCCGGATGTATTTCTGGAGGATCTGGATGTTATCAGACTGGCGGGATTTTCCGTTCAGATGATCCATACACCGGGACATACCAAAGGAAGCTGCTGTTATTATCTGAAAGATGAAGGTGTATTGTTCAGCGGTGATACAGTGTTCTATGGCTCTGTTGGAAGAACGGATTTTCCGGGTGGAAGTACAGCAGAAATCGTGAGAAGTCTCCATAAACTGGTAGATTCGCTTCCTGAAGAGACCGAGGTTTTCCCCGGACATGATGCATCTACCACTATTGGTTATGAAAAGAGGTATAATCCATTTGTGTAAAATAGGCATTCTGTTTGAGAACAGAGATTTTGAACATGATGTTTATGAACTGATCAAAGCGTTTTATCCCGAAGCGGAGATACATACTCTTTATGAAAATGGTGAAGCAGAGTATGACCTCCGCTTCAGTGTGGAACGGGATAATGACAGTTATATCATAAAATACGAAAGGACAGAGAATCTGTCGAAACAGGAAACAGAGCAAAAAGGGGTAATTTCCGCAGACATACTTTCTAAAGAGAATGCAGGCTGTGGAATACAGGATGCTCATGCTCTGAGAAAAGAGAATAAAGATAATATCAAATATGCTCTGTATCAGTTGTTGGTAAAACTGACGGGCAGAACTCTTCCATGGGGAAATCTGACAGGAATACGTCCTGCCAAACTGGCAATGGGAATGATCGAATCCGGAATGAAAAATACGGAAGCAGCCCGGGAGATGCGTGAGAGATATCTGGTAAGTCCGCAGAAAACAGCGCTTGCCATCACTATTGCAAACAGGGAAAGAGAGATTCTGAAGGATATTGACTATGAAAATGGATACAGCCTTTATATTGGAATCCCGTTTTGCCCAAGTATCTGTCTGTATTGTTCCTTCAGCTCCTATCCGCTGAAAGTGTGGGAGAAGAGAACAGATGAATATGTGGAAGCTCTCTGCCGGGAGGTAAGAGAGACTGCTCTTATGATGAAGGGAAGAAAACTGGACACCATCTATATTGGCGGCGGTACCCCGACTACACTGCTTCCACATCAGATCCGTAAGCTCCTGGATACAGTGGGAGAAGCTTTTGGCTATGAAGGACTGGCAGAGTTTACTGTGGAAGCCGGCAGACCGGACAGTATTACACGTGAAAAGCTGATGGCGATCAGGGAGTATCCGGTAACAAGAATTTCCGTAAATCCACAGACTATGAATCAGGAAACCCTGGATATTATCGGCCGCAGACATACTGTGGAGCAGACAAAAGAAGCGTTTCATCTGGCACGAGAGCTGGGATACGATAACATTAACATGGATCTGATCGTAGGTCTTCCGGGTGAGGATATTCACATGGTAGAGCGGACTCTTGAACAGGTTCGTGAACTGGCACCGGACAGTATTACCGTACATTCACTGGCAGTGAAACGTGCAGCAAGGCTGAATATTTTTAAAGAGAAATATCAGGAAATGTCTTTTGAGAATAATCAGGAGATTATGGATCTGACCATGAAAACTGCGTATGAAATGGGAATGGGTCCTTATTATCTGTACAGACAGAAGAATATGAAGGGAAATTTTGAAAATGTTGGCTATGCAAAGGTTGACAAAGCGGGAATTTACAATATACTGATTATGGAGGAAAAACAGCCTATCATCGCACTGGGGGCAGGCGGTTCTTCCAAGCTGGTCTTTGACCATGGACAGAGAATTGAACGTGTGGAGAATGTAAAAGACGTTTCTAATTATATTTCCCGCATTGATGAGATGATCGAGAGAAAACGGACAGCAATAGCTACCTGGCTGTAGGATGTGGAGGTAACATTTTGGACACAGTACAAAAGACAGCAGCAGGTTCACAGCAGAGGATCCTGGAATTTGACCTTGCTTCTGAACTGCATCATGGAATGCTGGTAAGTAATCTGGCTTATGCGGTTGCAGAGGAGATGGGACTGCCGCATGAACAGTGCTATGAGCTTGCAATAGCAGGAATGCTCCATGATATAGGAAAGCTGAAGCTGACAAGTTATATTAACGGACAGGAGCAGGATCCTCTGGTGATCGAGGAACTGAAGTATGTCCGGATGCATTCTACATTGGGATATGAGGAACTTAAAGGGCAGGGATATTCGGATTTTGTATTGGAGAGTATCCTGTACCATCATGAGAATTATGATGGCAGTGGATATCCGTCCAATAAAGCAGGTGATGACATACCCATAGGTGCCCGGATACTCAGAGTCTGCGATGTATATGCAGCATTGATCTCTGACAGACCATACAGAAGAGGATTTGATATTTCTTCAGTTATGGAGTTGATGATCGATGAAGTAAAAAATTTTGATATGCAGGTTTTTCTTGCGTTTCAGAGAGTGGTTCATAATGGAGACGGGCAGAATTTTTATAAAAGAGGAGGACAACATGGCATTAAAGAAGAAACCGGTAACCGGTATGAAGGACATTTTACCAAAAGAGATGGAAATCCGTAATTATGTGATGAACATGATTCGTGAAACATACGGAACATTTGGCTTTTCATCTATAGAGACACCATGTGTGGAGCATATTGAAAATCTTTCCAGTAAACAGGGCGGAGAGAATGAGAAACTTATTTTCAAGATCCTGAAACGTGGGGAGAAACTGAAACTTGCGGAAGCAGAGAAAGAAAGTGATCTGGTTGACTCCGGACTTCGCTACGATCTGACTGTGCCGCTTTCCAGATATTATTCCAACAACGCAAATGAGCTTCCGGCTCCTTTTAAGGCACTTCAGATGGGAAATGTGTGGAGAGCAGACAGACCGCAGAGAGGACGTTTCCGTCAGTTTATGCAGTGTGATATTGATATTCTGGGTGAGCCTACTTATCTGGCTGAGATCGAACTGGTTCTTGCTACCACAACGTTGCTTGGAAAGCTGGATTTCCACAACTTTACGATTCGCATCAATGACAGAAAAATCTTAAAAGCGATGGCGCAATACAGTGGATTCCCACAGGAAAGCTTTGACACTGTGTTTATCATTCTGGACAAGATGGACAAGATTGGTCTGGAAGGTGTTGCAGAAGAACTGGAGAAGGAAGGATTTGCAAAAGAGAGCATTGATACTTATCTTGGACTTTTCAAAGAGATCACTTCTGACATTGAGGGTGTCCGTTATTGCAAGGAGAAATTAAAAGATGTTCTGGATCCTAAGGTTGCCGAGGATCTTGAGACTATTATTTCTACTGTGGATTCTGTTAAAACAGCAGACTTCAGGATGTCCTTTGATCCGACTCTGGTACGTGGAATGTCCTACTATACAGGTCCGATCTTTGAGATTTCTATGGATGAGTTCGGCGGCAGTGTAGGCGGCGGCGGACGTTACGATGAGATGATCGGTAAATTTACCGGAAACAATACATCCGCATGTGGTTTCTCCATTGGATTTGAGAGGATCGTAATGCTTCTCCTTGAGAGAAATTACGAAATTCCGACAAAGAATGGAAAGAAAGCATATCTTATTGAGAAGAACATGCCGGCTGATAAGATGCTGACTATTCTGAAACAGGCTCAGGAAGAGCGTAATGCAGGAACTCAGATCAATATTTCTATTATGAAGAAGAATAAGAAATTCCAGAAAGATCAGATGACGGCAGAAGGTTATACAGAGTTTGTTGAATTCTTTAGAGACAGAGTGTAAAGGTCGTTAAATTTTATAATTAATATAGAAAAGCATGAAAAGAGGAAAAAAACATGGCTGAAAGTATGCAGGGACTGCACAGAACATGCCGATGTGCAGAAGTGACAAAGGAAATGATCGGAAAAGAAGTCGTCCTTATGGGATGGGTTCAGAAAGCTCGCGATAAAGGCGGAATTATTTTCGTAGATTTAAGAGACCGCTCAGGTATCATGCAGCTGATCTTTGAGAATGGCAGCATTGATGAAGAAGGTTTCGCAAAAGCGGGAAAACTCAGAAGTGAATTTGTGATCGCAGTTACCGGTGTGGTAGAAGAAAGAGGCGGTGCTGTCAATAAGAATCTTGCAACAGGTGAGATTGAACTGCGTGTAAAATCTCTCCGCGTGCTGTCCGAGGCAGAAGTACCTCCTTTCCCAATCGAGGAAAACTGTAAGACAAAAGATGAAATCCGCCTGAAATATCGTTATCTGGATTTAAGAAGACCTGATCTTCAGAAAAATATTATGCTTAAAAGCAAAGTTATGATGCTCACAAGGCAGTTCTTTGCAAAAGAAGGTTTTCTTGAAATTGAGACACCTATGCTTGGAAAGAGTACACCGGAAGGTGCAAGAGATTATCTGGTACCGTCACGTGTTCATCCGGGACATTTCTATGGTCTGCCACAGTCTCCGCAGCTGTATAAACAGCTTCTGATGTGCTCTGGTTATGACCGTTATATTCAGATAGCAAGATGCTTCCGCGATGAAGACCTTCGTGCTGACAGACAGCCGGAATTTACTCAGATAGATATGGAACTTTCATTCGTTGAAGAAGATGACGTAATGGAAGTAAATGAAAGACTTATGAAGAAGATTTTCAAGGAAATCAAGGGCTTTGATATTCCTACTCCTCTTATGAGAATGCCTTGGAAGGAAGCCATGGAACGTTTTGGCTCTGATAAGCCGGATATTCGTTTCGGTATGGAACTTCATAACATTACAGATGTTGTAAATGGCAGTGAATTTGGTGTATTCCAGAATGCTATTGATGCAGGTGGTTCTGTAAGAGGTATTAATGCAGAAGGTTGTGGCACATTCTCAAGAAAGCAGATTGACTCTCTTGTAGATGTTGCTAAGACTTACGGTGCAAAGGGTCTTGCTTGGATTGTAGTTAAGGAAGACGGTTACAAGACTTCTATTTCTAAGTTCTTCAACGATGACCAGATTAAGGAAATCTGTGACCAGTTTGATGCAAAGGCCGGCGACCTTATTCTTATCTGTGCTGACAGAAATAAGGTTGTATTTGATGCTTTAGGTGCATTAAGACTTGAAGTAGCAAAGCGTCTTGATATTCTTGACAACGAAGATTACAAGTTCCTTTGGGTAACAGAATTCCCAATGTTTGAATACAGCGAAGAAGAAGGCAGATACCTTGCTATGCACCACCCATTCACTTCTCCTATGGACGAAGACTTAGACGCATTTATGAATGGCGAAGTTGCTACTGTTAGAGCTAAGGCTTACGATATGGTTCTTAATGGTTGCGAACTTGGTGGTGGTAGTATCAGAATTCACAGAGATGATATTCAGGAACAGACTTTCAAGCTTTTAAGCCTTGATAAGGAAGTTGCACAGGAAAGATTTGGTTTCTTACTTGATGCCTTCAAGTACGGTGCTCCACCTCATGGTGGTCTTGCTTTCGGTCTTGATAGACTTATTATGCTCCTTACAGGTGCAGAAAGCATTAGAGACGTAATTGCATTCCCTAAGGTTAAGGACGCAAGTTGTCTTTTAACTGATGCTCCAAACATTGTTGATGAAAATCAGCTTACTGATTTGGGTATTGCCATTGTTCCACAGGAGAATGACAGCGAAGAATAAGGGGGCATAACCTGTGTTCGATTTTAAGAAAGAATTAGCTAAATTTCAACCTCTCCCAGAAATGAAAGATGT
>ERZ827516.1202-NODE-1202-length-24072-cov-5.996836_pt1 | contig 24072 bp, 21 predicted proteins | sample MGYA00519703_ERZ827516 | MGnify/ENA primary metagenome ERZ827516 (study PRJEB31778, sample SAMEA3449337) | human gut metagenome | biome: human gut; feature: human-associated habitat; material: faeces | place: United Kingdom | collected 2010/2012 ...
CAGGTGCTTCAGAAGCTGTATTATTTACATCATTTTTCTTATTTACACCATCTAATGACTTCATTGTCGGGAACAGCAGAACGTCACGGATTGCAGCTGAATCAGTCAGCAGCATACACATACGGTCGATACCGAATCCGATACCTCCTGTAGGCGGCATACCGATCTCCAGTGCATTCAGGAAATCTTCGTCGGTGTGGTTTGCTTCTTCATCGCCCTGTGCGAACAGTTCTTCCTGAGCTGCGAAACGTGCTCTCTGGTCGATCGGGTCGTTCAGCTCGGAGTAAGCATTTGCCATTTCCCAGCCGTTCATGAAGAATTCAAAACGTTCTACATATTCCGGATTTTCCGGTTTTTTCTTGGTCAGCGGTGAAATCTCAACCGGATGATCCATAACGAACGTCGGCTGAATCAGATGTTCTTCTACAAATTCTTCAAAGAACAGGTTCAGGATATCGCCTTTTTTGTGACGTTCTTCATATTCGATGTGATGTTCTCTTGCGGCTGCACGGGCAGCTTCAAGATCTTTGATTTCGTTCCAGTCTACACCGGAATATTTCTTAACAGCATCTACCATTGTGATACGTTCAAACGGTTTGCCCAGATCCATCTCGATACCGTTGTAGGAAATGGTGGTTGTGCCAAGAACAGTCTGTGCAACATAGCGATACATATTCTCAGTCAGATCCATCATGCCGTGGTAATCGGTGTATGCCTGATAAAGCTCCATCAGTGTAAACTCTGGATTATGACGTGTATCCAGTCCCTCGTTACGGAATACACGGCCGATCTCGTAAACACGCTCCATGCCTCCGACGATCAGTCTCTTCAGATACAGTTCCAGGGAAATACGCAGCTTCAGGTCTTCGTTCAGTGCATTGAAATGTGTTTCGAACGGTCTTGCTGCTGCACCGCCGGCATTGGATACCAGCATCGGTGTTTCAACTTCCAGGAATCCCTGTCCGTTCAGATACTGACGTACTGCACTGATGATCCTGGAACGTTTGATAAAGGTTTCTTTTACGTCTGCGTTCATGATCAGATCGACATAACGCTGACGATAACGGATGTCGGTATTGGTCAGACCATGAAATTTTTCCGGAAGAATCTGAAGACTCTTGGAAAGCAGAGTTACCTTGGATGCATGAATGGAAATTTCGCCGGTCTTTGTTTTAAATACTTCACCTTCCAGACCTACGATATCTCCGATGTCCATTTTTTTGAAAGCTTTGTATTCTTCCTCACCGATGCTGTCTCTTGCCACATAAGACTGGATATTGCCCTGCAGATCCTGGATATTGCAGAAAGATGCTTTTCCCATTACTCGCTTGGACATCATACGTCCTGCGAGCACTACACTCTTTCCTTCCAGATCCTCAAACTGATCTTTGACTTCCTGGCTGTGATGTGTCACATCAAATTTTGTGATCTGAAACGGGTCTTTTCCGTCTGCCTGCAGTTCTGCAAGCTTATCGCGGCGGATTTTCAGCAGCTGATTTACGTCCTGTGTCTTTTGATTCTTCTGTTCTCCCACTGTTGTCACTCCTTAATTAGATCTGTGGATGCTCAGTACTTTATAATGGATTTCTCCTGCCTGAGTCTCTACAGTTACTTCATCGCCTACTTTATGTCCCAGCAGTGCATGACCTACCGGTGATTCATTTGAAATCTTTCCTTTCAGGCTGTTTGCCTCGGAAGATCCTACAATTTTGTATTCCATTTCTTCTTCATATTCTTCATCGTAAATCTTGACGCTGCATCCAACGCTGATCTTGTCCAGATCTACTTCATCTTCTACAACTACTTCCGCATTTTTCAGAATTTTTTCGATTTCTTCGATACGTGCTTCGATATCTCTCTGCTCATCTTTTGCTGCATCGTATTCTGCATTCTCTGAAAGGTCGCCCTGTTCTCTTGCTTCTTTGATCTTACCGGCAACTTCTTTACGTCTGTTTACCTTCAGATCGTGCAGCTCATCTTCAAGAGCTTTTAAACCTGCATAAGTCAGTAAGTTCTTCTTTTCTTCCATCTTTACCTCCTGATGCCGCTCTTAGCAGCATAACTTTAAGTGCAGCGAAAGATTTTCCTGCACTTTTTAACAAATAATTTTGGGAATTCTATGATGCCAGGGTCAAAAGGTCAAAATGTCGTTCTTGCTTGCAAGATAAGACATTTGAACTTGGGACCCGCTAAACATGAGGAAGTAGCTATTTACGCAGTAAATATGCGGATTCCGAATGTTTATAGAATTGCGAGAGTTACTTTGTAACGGAGCAATTCGCAGGCATCTTGTTGGGGGCAAAAGACCTTTTGACCCCAATATCATAATATACATTCGTGAAACAAGATAGCCACTTTTTGCAGCTATCTTGTAATCAAAAATTATACCTTGCGTTTTGTGCCTTGTCAAGCAATCTGCCCTTGTTTTCTGCGTTTTTTACAACAGTTCAGCCTTACGAAAAATATTGTCGTCCGTTTAAGCTTCCGGGTTGAACTGTTTTCAAGACGAACTGCAAAGCGTTTGTCTCACTCCCAGCTTTGCAGAAGTTCTTCCAGGGCTTCCATGGATTCGACTTCATTCACTCTTTTCCTCAGTTTTGCCGAATGCGGAAATCCTGCGGTGTACCATGCAACATGTTTTCGCATCTCACGGATTCCGGTGTATTCTCCACGATACTGCAGCTGCAGTTTTGCATGACGCAGCATCATTTTTTTGACTTCTGCGATCGTCGGAGGCTCAATGATCTTTCCGTTTTCCAGATATTCGCTCACCTGACGGAAAATCCATGGATTTCCGCGGGAGGCTCTTCCGATCATCACGCCATCACATCCGGTCTGTTCGATCATGTTCGCAGCATCTTTTGCACAGGTGATATCCCCGTTTCCGATCACCGGAATGGAAACGGCCTCTTTGACCTGGCGGATGATGTTCCAGTCTGCTTCTCCGGAATAATACTGTTCTCTCGTTCTTCCATGTACGGCAATCGCTGCTGCCCCGGATGCCTCAAGAATCTTTGCCATCTCTACGGCATTGACACTGGACTCCTGAAATCCTTTGCGGATCTTTACCGTCACCGGCTTTTTTACTGCTCTGGAAACCCTCTCCACGATCTCTCCCGCCAGTTTTGGATTCTTCATCAGTGCGGAACCTTCGCCGTTATTGACTACTTTCGGCACCGGACAGCCCATATTGATATCGAGAATATCAAACGGCCGCTCTTCAATCTCGGCGGCGGACTGTGCCATGATCTCCGGATCGGAACCGAAGATCTGCAGAGCGATCGGATTCTCTCCCTCTGCGATCTGCATCAAATCCAGCGTATTTTTATTATGAAAGGAAATCGCTTTCGCACTGACCATTTCCATACTCAGAAGCCCGACTCCCTGTTCTTTGCACAGCAGCCGGAACGGCAGGTCCGTAACGCCCGCCATCGGTGCCAGCACACACGGATTTGCAATCTCCACATTTCCTATCTTAAGCTTCATCGTAATTGAATTCCTCACCCAAAAATACTACGCGATAAAACATTTCCAGTGCTTCCATCAGTTCTCGTTTCTCATTCTGAAGTTTTTTGATCTCCAGTACGCTTCCGATCTCGTCATAGAAGAAATCGTTTTCTTTCGCTTCGGTCTTAAATTCCAGATGACCTTCCGGCGTAAATTCCAGCATCAGGATTCCGCCTACTTTCTGTGTATACAGTACACACATGATCTGCAGTTCCTGACGGATGTGCTCCGGCAGTTTGGAGAACTGCGGATTCAGATAATATTTTTCTTCGTAGGCACTCGCTCCGCACAGAACGACTGTCTCGTTTGCTTTTTTCATGACGTTGTTCCTTTCTTCTTTCTGTTTCATGCGATGTTTAAGAATGCCTCTGGCATTCTTACTGTTGATACCAACAAATTGCCCGCTGCAAAGTAATTCACACGTATCCATACACACCACGTACGGACACTTCTCCGGCGTAGACATTTTCTGTCGTTCCATCTTCTTTTTCCACCAATAGTTCTCCGGCATCGTTGATGCCAAGTGCTTTTCCGCGGTATTCGCCGCACGGGTCAAGCACGCAGACTTCACTTCCTCTGTTCACCAGCATCTGATTGTATTCTTCCATCAGTCCGGACATATCGCTCGTCTCTTCAAATTTTTGATAATATTTTTCCAGCCATTCCAGAGACCGCTGTATGATCTGTGCACGATCCACTTCAGCCCCGGTGATCATTCGCAGGGAAATGGCCTTTTCTTTCAGTTCTTCCGGGAACTCTGTCATATTTGCGTTGATACCGCATCCGATAACCAGGTAATGGATCGCATTCATTTCAGCACTCATTTCTACCAGAATACCGCAGATTTTTTTTCCTTCCCAGACCACATCATTTGGCCACTTGATCTGGCAGTTCAGACTGTAAAGTTCGTTGACTGCCCTTGTTACTGCCATACCCATCACCAGAGTCAGCATACTTGCTTTTTCCGGTCGGAGATTCGGACGCATCAGAAGTGTCATGGCGATTGCTGTGCCTTTCGGCGTCTCCCAGACTCTTCCGCATCTTCCGCGTCCGGCGGTCTGTTTATCTGCGATCACCAGCGTTCCGTTCGGTGCTCCTTCTTCTGCCATTCTTTTGGCACAGATATTGGTCGAATCAAGTGTATCAAAATATCTCACTTCACAGCCCGCCCAGTCCGTGTGAAGTCTGCTTTTTACTTCTTCCGCAGAAATAATATCCGGACATCCTAAAAGGCGATACCCCTTATTGTGTACCGCCTCGATCTCATAGCCTTCTTCTTTAAGCTGATTGATTGCTTTCCATACTGCCGTTCTAGATACGCCGAACTCTTCACAGAGCTGCTGTCCGGAAACAAATTCTTCTGCACCACGCAGACGATTCAGTATTTTACTTTTCATGTTCTTTTACCTCTGTTTAAAACTGCTTTGTATTTCCACAGTTACACTGAAATGCCATACGAATTGTTCCGTACTTCGTACTCTCACAATTCTTTCTACGATCCGCTTCGGTCAGTGTTAAACATGTGCCACTGGCACATAACACTCCACTATTCGCATATCGTGAAGCTTACGCTCCACTTTTATGTCTACCCTGGCATTTTTACATAGCCATGATCTGCATAATAAAAGTTGCTATGAGAAGCAGTGCAAAAATCATAAAAATAATGCTCGGTACGGTCTTCTTTTTATAATAACAAAGCACCATAAGTACCACATTGACTATGCTTCCGCATCCGACAGCCAGTGCCATCAGCTGCATGGCAATACTATCCAGCAAAAAGGTCCCGACTGCGGATACGATCACGATCGCAGCGGCGGAGGCTCCTAAGATCTCCAGCCGTTTGATCCATTTTTCTTCTTTTCTTGACATAAAATTTTATGCTCCAAGTGTTGCCGCCATAACTGCTTTTATGGTGTGCATTCTGTTTTCCGCCTCGTCAAATACAACGGACTGTTCAGACTCAAATACTTCATCGGTAACTTCCATTTCTTTGAGGTTGAAACGTTCGCCCATTTCTTTTCCGATCTTTGTCTCCCAGTCATGAAATGCCGGCAGGCAATGCAGGAAAATAGCTTTCTCTCCTGCGTTTTCCATCACTTCTTTTGTTACTTTATATGGAGTTAATTCGCGGATACGCTCTTCCCAGACTTCATCCGGCTCACCCATGGAAACCCATACATCGGTGTAGATAACGTCTGCATCTTTGGTTCCGACCTTGACATCTTCGGTCAGTGTGATGCTTCCGCCGCTCTCTTTTGCATAGTCCTGGCATTCCTCAACCAGTGCTGCGTTCGGAAAATATTTTTCCGGTGCACATGCTACGAAATGCATACCGAGTTTTGCACATGCGATCATCAGAGAATTACCCATGTTGTAACGTGCATCGCCCATGTATACCAGTTTCACACCTTTCAGATGTCCGAGGTGTTCACGGATCGTCAGCATATCAGCAAGCATCTGTGTCGGGTGGTATTCGTTCGTCAGGCCGTTCCATACCGGAACCCCTGCATATCTTGCCAGTTCTTCCACAATTTCCTGTCCAAATCCACGATACTCGATACCTTCAAACATTCTGCCCAGTACGCGTGCGGTGTCACGGATGCTCTCTTTTTTGCCGATCTGAGAACCTGAAGGATCCAGATAAGTCGTTCCCATGCCAAGGTCATGTGCTGCCACTTCAAATGCACAGCGTGTTCTCGTGCTGGTCTTTTCAAAGATCAGAGCCACATTTTTTCCTCTTAAGGTGTCAACCGGGATTCCTTTTTTCTTTTTTTCTTTCAGTTCTGCTGCCAGATCGACCAGATAAATGATTTCCTCTGCCGTGAAATCTTTTAAAGTCAGAAAATTGCGTCCTTTTAAATCCATTTTTTTATCCTCCATATTCGCTTTCAAACCATTTCATTTTTCATAAATTCAAAAATGGCCTATACTTTCTTTTAAACCGGATCTGCTGTTTCTTTTTTCTCGGTTTTTACAGTCTCTGCAAGTGCTGTCAATGTGCCGGCAACATTCTGCAGTTCCGATGGTATGATGATCTTGGTTGCTTTGCCGTCTGCCACTTTTGTCAGTGCTTCAAAACTCTTCAGTGCCAGAACGGTTTCATCTGCTCCTGCATCTTTTAAGAAACGCAGACCGTCCGCATTTGCTTTCTGAACCTTCAGGATCGCTTCTGCCTGACCTTCGGCTTCGCGGATCATCTTTTCCTTCTGTGCTTCTGCTCGCAGGATTGCTGCGGTTTTTTCTGCCTCTGCATCCAGGATTGCAGATTCCTTTTTGCCTTCTGCCACAAGCACGGTAGATTTTTTCTCACCTTCTGCACGCAGGATCGCTTCTCTTCGCTCACGCTCTGCTTTCATCTGCTTCTCCATCGCATCCTGAATTGCAGCCGGCGGAATGATGTTTTTCAGCTCCACACGGTTGACTTTAATGCCCCATGGATCCGTGGCAATATCAAGCGACGCACGCATTTTCGTGTTGATCGTCTCTCTGGATGTCAGAGTCTGATCCAGCTCCAGATCACCGATGATATTTCGCAGTGTCGTTGCAGTCAGATTTTCGATTGCCATGATCGGATTCTCCACGCCGTATGCAAACAGCTTCGGATCTGTGATCTGGAAAAATACAACCGTATCGATCCGCATTGTTACGTTATCCTTTGTGATAACCGGCTGCGGTGCAAAATCTACCACCTGCTCTTTTAAAATGACCTTCTTTGCAACACGGTCAATAAACGGTGCTTTCACATGAAGTCCGACCGACCAGGTCGCACGATATCCGCCAAGACGTTCCACAACCATTGCGGTTGCCTGAGGCACAATCTTCACGCAGGAAAGCAAAAGTATCAGCACAATCAAAAGAAGTACGATCAATATCAACCATCCCATGTTTTCTTCCTCCTTTATTTTCCATTTTTTATTTGATGCCTGCTGATTGCTCTGTTTCAAGGCACTCCCGGCATCCTTTTCACTTTTTACAGTTTTGCCGTTTTTGGTATTTCTATCTATTCATCTTCGGAAATTTCCACGATGTTCGGCATCTCCTGGAAATTGCCCTGCGGTGCAGAATCTGTCAGTACGACGGCATCTTCTAATTTTGCAAAGCTGATCGGGCTGACTTTGTAAAATTTCGTGTGATCACAGAGAACAAAGCACCGGTGAATGCGTTCGATTGCTCTTTTTTTGACCATCGCTTCGTCCTGATCCGGTGTCGAAAATCCGGAGCGTTCGGAAACGCCGTTGCTGCCCAGGAAACCAAGACTGAAATTAAATTTCTCGATCTGTCTGCATGCCTCTTCTCCAACCACTGCTTCCGTGGACTGTTTGAGTCTGCCGCCAATCAGAATGACTTCCATGCCTTTGCGTGCCAGTTTCTGTGCATGCGATGGTGCATTCGTCACAAAAACAGCCGTTGTCGCATCGGAAATATAATCGAGCATACATCCGGTTGTCGTTCCGGCATCGAGATACACGAAATCATCATCCTGTATCAGTGATGCTGCATAACGTGCAATCAGTCTTTTTTCTTCTAAATTCTTTTCTTCTCTTCGTGACACCTGCTCATCGCGTATGCTCATGTTGTCAGCCGCAACTGCCCCACCGAAAACCTTGACCAGCTTCCCCTGTGCATCCAACGTATTCAGATCTCGACGGATCGTAGATTCTGAAGTATTTAAATGATCTTTTAACTCCTGAAGTGTCACGCTGCCTCTGTTTTCCAGAAGTTTCAAGATCTCTTTCTGTCGTGTTTTAGTAAGCATATTATCCCACCCCTTTTCATGCTGCAAAAAAATCATATAGTTACATCCCTTGACGCCTTTTATTATAGCTCATAGCAGATAAGAAAGTAAAGCAAAACCGCAGTGCTTTACAACTTTAAAGTCACTGCGGTTTTTCTGAGGAAAAGTTTTATGATGAAGTTTTGGTTTACTCAGCTATTTTTTTCTTAAGCACACCGAGCATCAGTGCTCCGACTACAGTTCCTACTGCCAGTGCAACCAGGTACATCGGCGGATTGCCGACTACAGGGAACACGAAGATTCCACCGTGCGGTGCCATCAGCGTACAGTTGAATGCCATGGAAAGTGCTCCTGCAAGTCCGGAACCTATCACGCATGCTGGGATGACATGCAGCGGATCGGATGCTGCAAACGGAATCGCACCTTCTGTGATAAATGCAAGTCCCATGATAAAGTTTGTCGGAGCGGATTCTCTTTCTGTTTTTGTAAATTTATCTTTAAACAGAAGAGATGCCAGAGCGATCGCACACGGAGGAACCATACCGCCGATCATAACTGCTGCCATGATTCCGTAATTTCCTGCTGCAATGGATGCCGTTCCAAATACATAGGCCGCTTTGTTGAACGGACCACCCATGTCAACTGCCATCATACCTGCTACGATGATGCCAAGAAGAACCTTACTGGAACCACTCATGTTTGTAAGAGCTGTGTTCAGTGCCGTGTTCAATGCTCCGATTGGAGGCTCTACGACAAACGTCATAACAAGTCCCACGATCAGAATGCCGAATACCGGATAGAGAAGGACTGGAGCAATTTTTTCCAGTGCTTCCGGAAGTTTTTCGAACAATTTTTTTAAGAGAAGGATAAGATAGCCTGCCAGAAAACCTGCTACTAATGCACCGAGGAAACCAGACTTGCCGTTTGCTGCAATTGCACCACCCACAAATCCGACTGCCAGACCAGGTCTGTCTGCAATGCTCATAGCAATAAATCCTGCCAGAACCGGAAGCATAAATCCAAATGCAAGATTTCCTATGGATTTCAGTGTTGCCGCCACCGGTGTGATCGAACCGAAACTCTGTCGTGCTTCTGCTGTCAATGATGTCATATCTACACAAAGTCCATCGATCAGGAATGCAAGAGCGATCAAAATACCGCCGCCTACGACGAATGGCAGCATGTGTGAAACACCATTCATCAACTGCATATAAATCTGATGGCCTTTGGAGCCTCCTGCTTTTTTCTCGGAAACTTCTGCATTTTCCGATGCAGTATAAACCGGTACATTTCCGGACATTGCCTGCTCTATCAGTTTATCCGCTTTGCTGATACCGTCAGAAACCTGAACTTCGATCAGCTTTTTACCATTGAATCGATCCATCGGAACTTTTGTGTCTGCTGCCACGATGATGCAGTCTGCATTTTTGATCTCTTCCGCAGTCAGCACATTTTTCGCTCCGCCAGAACCTCTTGTCTCTACTTTAATGAAACATCCTTTCGCTTTTGCAGCCTTTTCCAGACCTTCCGCTGCCATGTAAGTATGTGCGATACCGGTCGGGCATGCTGTGACAGCCAGAATACGGAACTGATCTTCCGAGGTCGCTTCGTCTGCTTTCAGTTTTTCATCCAGATCCGGTGCTTCCTGATCTGCTTCATCGACGATCTTCATAAATTCTTCCGGGCTTTTTGCATTCTGCAGTGCTCTGGAAAAATCCTCATCCATCAGAAGTACGGAAAGTTTGCTCAGTACGTCCAGATGTACGTTGTCTTTGGTATTCGGTGCTGCAATCAGAAAGATCAGATGTACCGGCTCTCCATCAAGAGAATCGTAATCTACACCGTCCTTTACAACCATCGCTGCCAGTCCCGGCTTATCTACAAATGCACCTTTTCCGTGAGGGATCGCAATCCCCTCTCCGACACCTGTCGTTCCTTCCTCTTCACGGCGGTATACTTCCTGGCGATAAGCTTCCAGGTCATTGATTTTTCCACTCTTTGCCATCAGTTCGACCATCTGGTCGAGAGCTTCGTTCTTGGATTTTGGAGCACCGTCGATCCTGATGCTTCGCTTATCCAGCAGTTCTGTGATCCTCATAAGTTCTCCTTTCTTACATTTCTTTTTTGTGATAGATTTTCTACAAGAAGCTAATTCAAAAATGCCATACGAATTGTTCCTCACTTCGACATCATAGTTTCAGGATTTTGACCCTGGCATCTTTACAATGTTTTATAAATCGCTTCTACTTCTTCTTTTGTGGCAAAATTCTCAGAAAATGCACTGGCACTTCCGGTGGAAACGCCCATTTTGAATGCATGTTCATAGCTGCCTTTCTGCATATAACCTGCAGTAAAACCAGCCACCATGGAATCTCCGGCTCCAACCGCATTGATCAGTTTACCTTTCGGTGCCGGGCTTTCATATACGCTGCCATCCTCAGCAAGAAGCACTGCACCTTTGCCTGCCATGGAAACCAGAACATTTCTTGCTCCCATCTCCTGTAACTTCTTCGCATATGGTGCTACCTGGTCACGCTCTCTGATCTCCACTCCAAAGATATCGCCCAGTTCATGATTGTTTGGTTTGATGAGGAACGGATGATATTTCAGTACATTGACCAGAAGGTCTTTTGTCGCATCCACCACGATCATGACCTCTTTTTCTTCCAGACGTTCCATAATGTCACTGTAAATAGAATCCGGAAGACTTGCCGGGATGCTGCCTGCAAGGATCAGCACATCTCCCTTTTTCAGTGTATCCAGTTTCTTAAGCAATCTTTCAAGTTCTTCACTTCCGATCGAAGGTCCTGTGCCGTTGATCTCCGTTCCATCGATGGATTTGAGTTTGATGTTGATCCGGGAAAATCCATTCTCAAGCTGGATAAATTCGGATGTAATGCCCATCTTCTCGACTTTTCTGCGGATCTCCTCTCCGGTGAAACCGGCGATAAATCCAAGTGCCGTACTCTCAATGCCGAGATTTTTCAGAACGATAGAGACGTTGATCCCCTTTCCACCGGCAAACATCTGCTCTGAACAGGTGCGGTTTGTCATTCCCAGTTGAAAATCTTCCACACCTACGATATAATCCAGACAAGGATTAAATGTTACCGTATAAATCATATGCCTTACCTCTTTCTTTTGCACTTTGGTGTGCCTCTCTGTTTCATGATTGTATTATACAATCATATTCGTTCAATTTCAATCATATTAATTCACAAATTTCCCTTTCTGTTTTTGTATAGTTTTCACAAACGTTCATTTTCATTCATATTCGTTCAATTTGCATTCAAAATTTGCCATGATGTCAGGGTCAAATTTGTTGCTCGCCATTTATAGAAGTGGGAGTCTTCTCCGACTGAGATAAAAAAAACCACGCACCACCGACCGATTCAGTCAGCAAGTGCTGTGGTTTCTTTTCTTTGCATTTTCAGATCAGTCCTCGTTTGCCCGCTTCCATCACGGCTCCTGCCTTATTGGAAACACCGAGTCTTTTGTAGATCTGCTGTGTATGATATTTTACATTAGCAATTGTCATATTCAGCTCTGCCGCAATTTTTTCTTTTGACATTCCATCTGCCTGCAGTTTCAGGATTCGAAGCATTGTATCACTCAATGTGACTTCTTCCACACCCACTTTTAAATACGCCGGATAGAATCGTGCCATTTTTTCTGTCTCGTCCTGAACCTTTGCCCAGAACTGTTTGTTCTTTCTGGTCTGTGCCAGATCTTTTTCTACTTCCGACGGCTTCCAGGATGTTGCCTGAAGCAGAGGCCGGATAGCCGCACCTTCTCTTGTGATGATCCGTACAAAATGATATTCTTCTGCTTTTGTCAGTGCCTCGCCAAGTGTTTCATCCCATTTTTTCTCACCCATGCGGTACTGCGTGATCGCAAGAAGCAGTTTCACTTCTATATCAATGTAGGTACGCTGCATCACTTTTGCATAATAGGCACATTTCAAAAGCAGATGATAAGCCTGCTCGTTTCTGCCATTCTGCAGATACACACGCACTTTCGTAATATAATGAAAACGATCATAAATAGAGAATATCAGTTCTTCATCCGGTGCCTGGGCAAGCCATTTTGCAATCGCTGCTTTGTCCGCATCATATAATGCACAGCGAACGAGAAAGGTATCGATATTCGGCAGAATTCTTTCTGCATTTTCCTGCTGTGCTTTACCCTTGAATCTGGTCAGAAGCTCCTCCGCTTCTTTTACTTTTCCGGTAATAATATGAAGCCAGGCAAGCATGCCGTCTCCGACAAAACACTGCTCGATCTTGCCTCCTGCCTCCGCCTGCATTCTTCCCTTATTTGCAAGCATCGCAACTTCATAATTATCTCCGCCCTTTTCAAAAAAGCTTTCTGCAAGTGCCAGATTTACAAGCCCCTTACCATATTTTCCAAGTACAAATTCCACAATCTTGCCAATGCTTCCTGCAAGCTCGCGGTCACGCTTGCTCCACTCACAGAAATCCTTGCCGCCGTTCATCTGAGATGCCTGATTGCTGGTAACGGAAAACTCCTGCATTTTCACTTCTTTATCCAAAAGAAGCAAATATGCATTTTTCAGGATTTCTACCATATGGTCACTGCCACGGTGCGGAAGTCCGATATCCAGATACAGGATCTTTCCTTTCGCTGAACGCCGTTCACTTCCGGTATGTTCTTTTGCATATTTTTGAAGCTCCCGGTACCAGCGTTCGCTCTCTTCGGTATTTAAAAGCAACGACTGCAGCATACTCATGCCACACATCAGTTCCGGGCTTTTGCATATTTTTTCTTCCGGCAGTTTAAGATAATACGGTTTCAGTTCATAATAATAAGCATTGTTTGGTGCTATCCGAACATTATCGATCAGCACCGAGGCGATTCTTTCCGTGTCATTCACCTGTTGATACATGGAAAGAGCCTTTAACGGCTGCTTACTGATCTGGTAATAAAGTCCTGCATTTTCGTAAAGCTTACGGATCTGCTCTTTTGTGTATTTTCGCCTCAGCCTCCGGATCATGCTGATCCGCATTTGATTTCTGAGTTTGTAGACCGTTTCACTTCCGTTTCGGACAATATCCATGAAATTACCGATCCACTGAATCCTTTCAAGAAGCGATTCTACATCATTGCGTCCGGTGATCATCTCCGCCATATATACGGTAAAATCTTCCACAATTGCAACTTCCATCAGAAATTCCTGTATTGATATTTCCCAGCGGTCATAGACATGATATTCCAGATAATCCCACATCTGGCTCAGTGCCTCTCCCACCATCGTCCGGTATTCTTCATCTGAAAACGGTTTCGTGACATCCTTTTCATCCTGCCCCATACGCATCTGCCAATAGACACTATTTGTGATGCTCCAGCCGATCGGCATACCAACGCAGTATGCTTTTTCTTTTGCCCGCTGTTCTTCACTGAAGATCATCCCGGTCATGGCAATATACTGATCTGCCTGATCTTCATCAAACAGCAGCTCCTGCTCACCGATCACATAGAAGACTTCACGATACCGCACAGCAGTCAGCCACGGCGGTACCGCACAGCGTCCGCTCAAAATCAGCCACACATCCTCACGCTCCACAAGTTCGATGATCGCTTCCCGGATCTCCTCGGTATCATTCTGCATCGCCATATCGTGCAGACTGTTGATCACCACGGTTTTCCGCTGCTTGGAAACCTTGATCTCACGCAGCTCCTCCACTGTTACCAAACCAGCGTTAAACAGCGTATATTTCCGGTTCTTCAGATATCGCATGACCAGTTCCGTTTTGCCGCAACCGCTGACCCCATAAATATACGCTGTTATATTCTCTTCATCTGCCGCTTTCAGCCGCCTGATTGCACGGCGGGGTTTTACATAGCAGATTTTCTCCCCTTGCATCATCTCTTCCCACATGCTGTTTTCTGCCAATGCAACACCCCGCTTTCTCTGTTGTTTTACTACGTTTTATGTTTATAAGTTCCTCTTCCCAAGAAAAAGTATAGCAATTTTTCCGTGTTTTGTACACTATCCAAACGGCTAGTTTTTTTCTGAAAAACAGGAAAAATTTACAGGATTGTGAGAGTTACTTTATAATGGAGCAATTCGCAGGCATCCATTGAAGTCAAAAGTTTTTTATCTCAGTCGAGAAGACTCCCACTTCTGCAAGTGGTGAGTAATAACAAGTCTTTCTCAGTGGGAGTACAATCTCCGACTGAGATAAACGCTCCGCGAGGATGTGCAGTGATTCTGAGAAGAATATGTCAGCTTTCGCTGACCAGAATCACGCACCAAGTCTCACATGCGTTCGACTTGAATTAATCAGATATTTTTCAGCAATCTCTTTTAATTTCTCCGGTGTCTTTTCATACCATGTGGCAAACACGGTGTTTTCCTGCTGAACGGTTTTTCCAACTTCCATGAGAAAGTTCGGGATATCGCTTTCTTTGATCATGCCCCAGGATTCGCCAAATGCCTCCTGACCCTGTCTGTCACAGCCGTTCACATGAAGCGTAAATACCGGCTCTGTCACACCGGCAATTCTCTTTACTCCGCCGTGGAAACCGATCTTTCCGATCTGATGTGTCCCACAGGATGAAGTACATCCGGAAATATGGATCTGCGGCAGTACACCGTCCGCAAAATCATATTCTTTTGCTGTCTCAACCAGTCTTCTTAAAAGTCCCTGGGAATCACGCACACCAACCTGACAGATCGTTGCTCCGATACAGGATACGGAACTTTCGAATAAAGTTTCTGCTCCGTCATCCGTAGCTGCAAGCACTTTTTCTGCTTCTTTTGCCGTCAGATTGATGATATAGACTGTCTCATCCGGTGAAATGCGGATTTCTGCATCCGATACATCTTTGATGCTTTCATAGATCTCGCCAAATTTTGACACTTTCGGCACACCGCCGATCGGATGATATTTTACTGCATACAGTCCCGGCTGTTTCTGTGCCACGATTCGTTTGTTTTCTGTCTGAAGTTCACCGTCGGCTGCTTTTTCTGTACCGGAAACAGCAAGGTTCAGATCCAGTTTTTCATTTTTCTTTACTTCTTCAAGTTTCTCCAGAAATGCCTTCACATAGCCTTCGCTTCCCAGTTTTTCCTGCATATAACGTGTTCTGGCTTTTCCGCGGTTCTCATAGTTTCCGTATGCCAGGAAGGTATTGACCATCGCCTGCACATAATACAGGATCTGTGACGGCTCTACGTTTTCTGCCACTTTCACACCCATGCGTGGATTGTTGCCCAGTCCGCCCGCACTATATACGGTAAATGTTCCGTCCTCTGCTGCTACAAATCCAAGATCACGGAAGGTCGCATGTGTCACATTGGCCGGAGAATTGGAAAATCCGACTTTCAGTTTTCGCGGCATGGTCACTTTATCTGCGTTTTTCAGAAGATAATCAGACACAGCCTCTGCATACGGCAGTACGTCAAAATATTCTCCCATTTCTACGCCGGAAAGCGGAGAACACATCACATTTCGCGGGAAATCTCCGCCACCGCCTTTTGTGATGATACCGACATCCACTGCTTTTTCCATGATGTCACAGACACTGTCTTTGTCCAGATCATGCAGCTGCACTGCCTGGCAGGTCGTAAAATGTGCTTTGTCCACATGATACTGTTCTACCATCTCTGCGATAAATTTCAGTTTTTCTTTTGTCAGTCTTCCGCCCGGCATACGCAGACGCAGCATGCTTGCCTCGCCGCCTTTCTGGGCATAGCTTCCGTATCCTCCGGAAAATCCTTTGTATTCTTTCACGCTTACTTCTTTCGCATAAAATTTTTCTGTCATCTCCCTGAATTTGGGAAGAGATGCTCTCCATTCCTGAATCAGCTGTTCCATACTTGTTCTCCTCATATTATTTATTCTTTTGTTTTAAACAAATGATGTCATAAAGATACTCCTGAGCAGATTTTCACTCCTGCCACCGCTTAGTGCTCCGTGCAGTTGAAGCGGGGGAATGCTTCTCTGCGGTAAAGTTATACAAATTGCTTTTTGCAGAGTAAGACACTTAATTTTACATCATGCTTTCTTTATACCATAATTTCAGTATGTTTCATAGGTATTATTTGAAATTCTTTTAAATTTCTCCGAAAATCATCGGACGTTTCGGTGGTTGCGTCTCGGAAAACCGGTATGCACGCAGGAATCTCTCTTCTGCCTGCCCGGCTTTTTCCTGATCATTTGCATGCAGAACCGCCAGTGTCTCGCCTTTTTCGACATAATCTCCGACTTTCTTTTTCAGCTCCAGTCCTACCGAAAGGTCGATTACACTGTCTTTTGTCTCTCTTCCGCCGCCAAGAAGCAGGGAGCAGACTCCGATTTCATCACACTGGATATGAGAAATATAGCCGCTCTGCGGCGATGGTACTGCAATCTGCATAGAGGCTGCAGGCAGTTTCTCCGGATGAGAAACTTCTTCTCCTGTGCCGCCCTGTGCTTTGACAAATGCTTCCAGTTTTCTAAGTGCATCTCCATTCTGGATGGACTGCCGCAGCATTTTTTCTGCGGAAGCGACATCCTCTGCCTTTTTGCCGGCGATCAGCATCCGGCTTCCGAGTGCCAGAACCAGCTCCGTGAAATCTTCCGGGCCGCTGCCGTTCAAAGTTGCGATCGCTTCCTTTACTTCCAGAGCATTTCCGATTGCATAACCAAGCGGCTGATCCATATCGGTGATCAGTGCATGCATCTGACGCCCTGCATTTTTGCCGATCGTCACCATCTCTTCTGCCAGAGCAAACGCATCTTCTTCGCTTTTCATAAAAGCTCCGCTTCCGGTCTTGACATCCAGAACGATCGCATCGGCACCGGCAGCCAGTTTCTTGCTCATGATCGAGCTGGCGATCAGTGAAAGATTGTCCACGGTCGCCGTCACATCCCGCAGGGCATAGAGTTTTTTGTCAGCCGGAGCCAGATCTGCCGTCTGTCCCATGATCGAAATGCCGATCGTATTGACATTCTTTATAAACGTTTCAACCGGAATTGCCGTTGAAAATCCGGAAAAGCTCTCCAGCTTGTCGATCGTGCCACCGGTATGCCCAAGGCCTCTGCCGCTCATTTTCGCTACCGGAATTCCGCAGGAAGCTACAAGCGGAACAAGTGCCAGCGATGTCTTGTCCCCAACACCTCCTGTCGAATGCTTGTCAACTTTAATCCCATGGATTGCCGAAAGATCCAGCCGCTCTCCGCTGTCCGCCATGGCAAGCGTCAGATTTAAGGTTTCCTGTTCATTCATCCCTCGAAAATAAATCGCCATCATCAGTGCAGACATCTGATAATCTGGAATTTCCCCATTTGTATAACTTCGGATCATCCAGTCGATTTCTTCTTTTGCTAATCTTTCCCCATCTCGCTTTTTCCTGATCAGATCATACATTCTCATAATAAAACCCCCAATCTGCGGAAAAAATCTGATATCCTGCACCTCTGCTGTCCGCCGGAAACTGTATCAGACCAAACGCACAAAACGCCGGCTTTCGCCAGCGTTTTGCTTACTTAGTTAAAATATACCATTTCATCTGCCGGCGGTTCGCACGGTTCTACCTTGCTTGCATACAGCACAGGACCTTTTCCGCGATAAAACTTATCGTATTCAAATGCTACCCTTGCAGTGACCATAACCCACTGTCCATGTTTCAGCTGCGGAGCGATCGGACTCTTACAGATGTAGCCGATCATCTGCATATCATCTGCACAGCAGGTCATCGCTTTTCTTCCCGGCACAAAATAAGGTGCCTCTTTGTTTTTGCTCTTCATGGCACGAGCCTTGAACTTCACCGTTTTCCCCACGTATTTGTCCGGATGGTCATCCATATCCACATAGAAGATACCGTAATCCACATCTTCTATTTCGATAATCGGAGCATCCATATCGTACGGCGTATTTTCCTCAAACAGGTCGATCAGTTCACCATCCTCATCCTCAAAGCTGATATCACAGGAAGGATTGACAACCTTGATGCCTCTTCGATAATTGGTCAGCGGATCACTTGATTTACAGCGATTGAAGATCACCATATCTGCATTCTGCACCATCTCTGAGAACAGAGACTGCATATTTGCACGGTAGATCTGATAGCTGCTGCCGTCTACGATCACGATCTCCTGAGAAATGCCCCATCCAAGCGGCAGTTTCATCGCACGCAGTTTGTTGACACCCCAGAGCGGATTGTACTCAAGCAGCACTCGCTCCGGATGATATTTGCGATGCAGAACACGGAGGTTCTCAAATGTAAAATCCTCTGGCTCTTCAATCTTCTCGACAACCGTGTTGTATTTCAGAAGTTCTTTCTCGTCGTACTCCTCCTCACCCTCTTCGCAGGTGATCAGAAGTGTTGTTCCTTCTATTTGAAAGTAATCCTGTTTCGCAGTAAAATCCAGAAAAGAAGTTTTGCCGCTCTCCAGGACACCGGTCACAAGATAAACCGGTGTTGAAATATTAAAATCACTCATCTTTTTTTACCTTGTTCCTTATTTCGCAAACCACAGCTGCTCTAATTTTGCTTCATCCAGTTTGGAACCGATCACGCAGATACGTCCTGTGTATTCTGCACTTCCCTCACGGATATCCACTTCTTCCGGAACCATGTCAAAATAAGTCCAGACACCGTCTTCGCTCTCCAGCATACCTTTTGCACGCAGGATCATTCCGTAAGAATCTTCTTCTGACAGAGTTTTCAGAATCTTTTCAATCTCTTCACGGCTGTATTTACGGACGGTTTCCTTACCCCAGCTTGTAAATACCTCATCTGCGTGATGATGATGATGTCCCTCGTGGTCATGGTCATGGCAGCCACAGGTGCAGCCCTCTCCATGGTCATGATGATGCTCATCGTGGTCATGATCCTCATGATCGTGATGATGCTCATGCTCTTCGTGATCGTGGTCATGGCAGCCGCAGGTGCAGCCCTCTCCATGGTCATGATGATGCTCATGCTCTTCATGGTCATGGTCGTGATGATGTTCATGATCACAGCAATGGTCATGCTCTTCTTCTACATGAGAAAGGTCGATCTTCATTCCTTCGATCGTGTCCAGGATCTTCTGTCCACCCAGATCTTCCACCGGTGTTGTGATGATCGTAGCATCCGGATTCAGTTCACGGATCAGTTCGATGGCAGCCTCGATTTTTTCCGGTGTTGCCTTCTTTGTATCGGTACGGCTCAGGATGATCGTGCCGGCTGCTTCTACCTGATTCTTGAAGAATTCACCAAAGTTCTTCAGATACATTTTGCATTTCAGAACATCGACAACCGTAACGGCACTGTTCAGTTTCACTTCTCCGTCTGCTTCCAGATGCAGATTTTCAACTGCATGGATAACGTCAGAAAGTTTGCCGACACCTGACGGCTCGATCACGATGCGGTCCGGGTGATATTTCTCTACCACTTCTTTCAAAGCAGTTCCGAAATCTCCTACCAGAGAGCAGCAGATACAGCCGGAATTCATTTCCTTGATCTCGATTCCTGCATCTTTCAAAAATCCACCGTCAATACCGATCTCGCCGAATTCATTCTCAATCAATACCACCTGCTGTCCTTTAAATGCATCCTGTAACAGTTTTTTGATCAGGGTCGTTTTACCTGCACCCAAAAAACCGGAAATAATATCAATCTTTACCATAATAACTTCTACATCTCCTTTATCCATTTCGTCCATCCATCGGACGACATTCTGCCCCGATTATACAACCTGATTTTGATTCTGTAAAGCAGACACCAGATTTGTCAGGCATTCAGAATGGCATTTATTTTCTCATCTTTTTCTTCTTTTGTGATAATGCCCATCTCGAACTGCTGCTCGATTTTTTTGATCTCTTCAAAATTTTCTACTTTTTTCCTGGCAATATTCAGCTTCTGCTCATATTCTTCCTTAGAAATAATTTCCATGGCAAGTGCTTTGTCGAGAACGCCTTTTTCCTGTTCAAAAGACTCTTCCGCTTTTGTCTTCTCACGAAGAAGTGTATTCTGTTTTGCTCTCTTCTCTACTTCCGCCAGCTGATTTTCCAGCTCCTTTTTCTTTGCCTGATCCTGTTTGATGATCGTCAGGAAATCAGAAACATCAAACACCGGCTCTTCGTCCTCATCAGATTCTTCTGCAACTTTATCTTCTGCCGGCTCTTCGGATGCTTCTTTTTCTTCGTCGATCGTTTCTGCTGTATCTTCTGCTTTCACTTCATCGATGGTTTCATCAGCTGCTTCTTCTTTTGCTTCATCGACCGTTTCATCTGCTGCTTCTGCCTTTACTTCGTCAATTGCTTCTTCCTTCACTTCATCGATCACTTCTGAAGATTCTGTTGCTTCGGCTGCTTCATTTTCTACTGTTTCCGGTTCTGCATCATCCATATCTGCTACAAATTCTGCATATTTCTTTCCGATCTGCAGATACTGTGCATCCATTTCTTTCTCTAATTCACGGATCTGTCTTTTCAGACCGGTGATCTCCATTGTATCCTGTACACTTGTCTCAACAACTGTTTTTACATTGTTTGCTGATGCGGCAATGTTTTCTCCTACATCCTGTACCTTTTTTAAAGCTTTGTCAAAAAATCCCATGATATCAACCCCTGTCTTATTGTGTGTAAATGCACATCGATTCTGCTAAGTAAATATCATCCAAACCGACCAGAATCGCATGCCAAGTCTCGCATACGTTCGACTTGATTTTAGAGTTCTATGTCTAATATAACACACCCGAATCATTCTAACAAGTCCAAAGGCGTACACCGGAGAAAAAAGCACAGCCAATTTTTGATTCCTGAACTCAACACAAATTACGGTCAACAAGTGAGACTTCTCTTTTGTGCAAACTGCACGAAAAAAAGCACCGTCCCCGATGCTCTCTACTTGTCATCCAAAACAGTGCTTTTATAGTGCGCGATCAGGGGTTCGAACCCTGGACACCCTGATTAAGAGTTTTCGTTTTTTTCCATTTCTTTTCGCACTCGTGAGTATGATATTTCTCTCTCTCTTTGCATTTCTTCCAGATAATATTGTCTAATATCTTCGTCCGCATTACTTGTCTTTAGTTTAACTGTCCTCTTTGTGCCGTCTTTCTCTGTAATCTCTATCGCTTTGAAAGTTTCCATAATATCGCCCGGTTGACAATCAAGGAATAAACATATTTTGTCAATGATATCTGTTTTTACAGTTTCGCCTTTAGAGAGTTTTGCGATTGTTGGTGCTGATATAATTTGTTGCAAGTCTTTTTTCTTTAAACCTCTTCTGTTGAGCAAATCAAATAATTTATAGTATTTTATCATATTTTCACCTCGACTTTTAATAGTTAGTTTCTCTTATTTTCAGTATATATTGAAAAAAATTAGCTGTCAAATAAAAAAAATTAGTATTTGTTTATTTTTCTATTGACTTCACTTTGTTTGTTTGCTATATTTTACTTAGCGAACGTTTATTATTTAAAGGCAAAAGTTTATTTAAAGTGAGGTGTTGTTTTTATGAGTAGAATAAATGCAGATATGAAAATATGGCTTTTTGACCTTGCACATGGCAACTTAAATGATTCTACTGTTTTATCTGGTTTTGTTAAGTATTATGTTTTGCATGATATGAATGTACATGATGTTGTGCGTGATATTGTGTTTAATACATCTTATGGTGATGAAGGTGTGGTAAGAGCACGTGAAACTCTTGTTTCTATTTTAAATAAACTTTCACTTGCTCAAAATATAGAAATTTTGCCATAAAGTATATTTCATTATTTGGTACATTATGGCAAGTGTCAAGGATGCCGTAGGCACTTGCTTGTCCTTGACATGGTTCGCAAATAAAACACTGCTGATAGCCAGTAAGAACGGCGTAGCCGTCCCTTACTGGGTTGTTTATAGGATGAAATTGGGAGGTTAAGAAAAATGATGCTGTTTGTTCGAAAACGTATGGCTGGAAATTTACAAGCTTTAAGACAGATGCGTGAGTTGTCGGTTGCTGATCTGGCGAGCCGTTCGGGGTTGTCGGTTGACACTCTTCTGGCTCTGGAGTCCGGTAGCGTGACTGTTCCATTTACGTTCGAATTGCTTTTGTTGCTTTGCGTGGTGCTTGATGTTGAACCGAATGATTTTTTTGAGGGATTGTATTGTTGAATAGCAAAGATTCGATGATATTGAAGTCTGGTAGGTGTGTGGGCGAGGTGTCCGCAGTGCGGACTCCGCACATCACACCAGAGACAGCGAAGCTGTCTCCCTATACTTGACAATAGCAACACTTCTTACCCTTTTTTGTAAATTCACTGTACATTGCTACGTCTCCAGTGTGTGCGGTGATGGGGTGAGGGGGGTTCCCTTCTCCGCACAAGCTGGGAGCGTGGCAGTGCCAGCGAAGCGGCACACAAGCGTAGCAAAATAAATGTGTTTAGCCCCCATTTACTAACAGGGGGGCACCAAATTCAATGATGGAGGAACAAACTTTATGAAATCTCACGAAGAATATAATGATAAACTTATGATAAAAATTGACTGGCTCTCTTTTACTGTCCAGAAGTCTATGACTCCTAAAGGCGTTATAGAATACTTTGGCATGGATATAGAAGAATTTAAAGAAGAAGCACGCGGCTTGAATGGCTATCGTAAACAGTATACGTACCGTGTAAACGGAAACAACGGACTCATTCGTGTTTTATATGATGGCCAAATGGGTATGGGTGTGCATGTTGACGTTTCCGGCTCTGCTATCCATCATTTCTTTGAAGCCTTTGAAAACAAACTTACTTGTGATACGCCTTTTGGTGAGAAAGCACTCCAGCTTCCTGAGGATTTTGATTTTCAAAACAAAGAAAATATTGTTGTGCTTCTTCTGGCTTATATTCGCCGTATCGCAAAGTTTACCCGTATCGACGTGGCTCTCGATGATTTTGCATCTTTCTTCACCTTGGGAGAAATAAATGCTTTAGTTGAAAATAAACAGATGGTCACAAAATTTCGTACATATAAGCGTGTTGTTGAGTCCAGCGTTTCTGATTCTACTATTAAGGGTGAGACGATCTATGTAGGCAGTAATCAAAGCGATGCCTTTATTCGTATCTATAACAAAGCATTGGAGCAAAAAATGGATGATATGGATTGGATTCGCTGGGAAATCCAGTTGCGTAACTCTCGTTCAGAAGCTTTTGTTGATATGCTTTTGTCAGATGAACTTAAGCCTGTTCCGTTTGCTTCTGCCGCTGTTTCTCTGTTGGCTGGCTTTCTTCGCTTCATTGAATTGGATAATGCAAACCGTTCTCGCTGTTCTACCTGTAAAAAATGGCTGGAGTTTATCGCTTCAGCTTCTGCACTCCGCTTATCTGTACCTAAAAAAGAAGCTTCCATTGACACAAAGCTGGAATGGATACAAAGACAGGTCATGCCTACGCTTGCCGGTCTGATCTATGCTTATGATGGAGATTTTGAAAAAATCATGGGCGATTTTACTATGCAATTCTATAGAAACTCTTATGAAGCACAAAAAATGTTTAAAGAAGCTTACAAGCGTTTAATGGAGATCACCGAAAAGGATAGTGAAGAAAATGGACAATATGGAAACGGCATTGAATAAATTTCTGCTTTCGAAAAAGCTGGCTGGTTTAACAGAACAATCTCTTACTCATTATAGCGAGATTAACCGTTCTTTTGCTTCTGACTGCCTTTCTGAGCCTGTTTCTGCCATTACAGTAGAATACTATCAAACTTACTTTCTAAGTCTCTACGATCGGCACTTATCAAAAGCAACCGTGTCAACTTATATTAGACATATCAAAATTTTCTTGAAATGGTTAGAGGTTGAATACAATCTACTACAATATATTTATGGTTAATATCCCTTACAGCCAGTAAGGAATTATCCA
>ERZ827516.1231-NODE-1231-length-23533-cov-3.279453_pt1 | contig 23533 bp, 9 predicted proteins | sample MGYA00519703_ERZ827516 | MGnify/ENA primary metagenome ERZ827516 (study PRJEB31778, sample SAMEA3449337) | human gut metagenome | biome: human gut; feature: human-associated habitat; material: faeces | place: United Kingdom | collected 2010/2012 ...
GCCCCTGGTCATCGGTCTTGAGCCCCGTCACGTAGAAGTCGCCGATCGAACCGCCGGCCTTGACCTTCATGCGGTAGCCGCCGTAGTCCATGTTCACCTCGTCGATATCCACCAGGTTGCCCGATACGTCGCGCGTGCCTTCGGGAACCAGCTCCTTGATCTTGTTGCGGTTCATCGAGAAATTGACGTTCGTGGACCATGCGAACTCTTCCCACCGGTTCTTGTAGCCGACCACGGCCTCGATGCCCCAGTTGTTGATCTTGCCGGCGTTGATATAGGCCTTCTTGTAGCCCGTGCTGGGCGGTGCATCGTACTCGAAGAGCTGGTTGTAGGTGTTGGTGTTGTAATAGGTCGCGTCGAGCCAGATCTTGTTGCCCAGGAACTTGGCGTTCAGGCCGACCTCGAAGGACTTGGTACGCTCGGGCGTCAGATTGACCGCCGGGGCGTAGGTGGACGACGAGATGACGCCGCCCGTGGCGAGCGGGATGTTCACGCCGGTGATGAACCGCTGCGGCGCGTTGCCCACTTCGGCGTACGATCCGCGCACCTTGAGGAACGAGATGCCCGCGGCCGAGAGGTCGGTCATCGAGGAGATGACAGCCGAGAGACCCACCGAGGGGTAGAAGATATTGACGTCGGGGGTTCCGGCCAGCTGCGAGGCCCATTCGTTGCGGGCCGTCACGTCGAGGTAGAGCATCCCGTTCCAGCCCAATTGCAACGTGGCGTACATGGCCTGCACCTGGTCGTGGTAACGGTCGGCGTAGGGCTTGGTCTGCGAGTGCGACATGTCGATGTTGTAGAGCGAGAACTTGTTCGGAAGGGTCGCCAGATGGCCTTCGAATCCCGAACCGTTGTTCTTGTCGTCCATGAGGCTCGCGCCGAGGTTGAACTGCAACGAGAGCCTGTCATCGACGAACCGCTTGTCGATGCTCAGCAGGGCGTCGGCATAGAAGTTGTTGTGGTTCACCTTGTGGTCGAGGTAGTTGCCGTACTCCGATGCGAAGAGGGTGTTCGACGAGGCGTAGATCTTGCGCGTGTAGTTCATCGCCGTATTGTCGGTCCTGACGCGGCCCATGACACTGATCCAGTCGGCGATGTCCCACTTGAGCGTGGCGTTGAAGGTGTAGCGCGACGCCGTGTTCTCGAAGAGCTGGCGATTGACCACCCACCACGGGTTCTCGACGCCGGTGATGAATTCCAGCGGCCAGAACTGTTTCTTGTATCCGGCCGTGGCGTCGTAACGTTCGTAAATCTGGTATTTGCGGATGTCGTCGCCGCGCGGGAAGAGATAGACGGCGATCAGCGGGTTGTGGTAGAGACCCTGCACCAGCGGATTGCGCGAATATTGGCGCATGTAGGAGGCGCCCAGGTCGAGCGTCAGCTTGTCCTTGACGAGCTGGGTCGTGTTGCGCACCGAGAAGTTATAGCGGTTGTAGACGTTGTTGGGGATCGTGCCGCGCGAGTTGAGCGAAGCGGCCGAGAAATAGGTCTGGTTGCGCTCCGTGCCGCCCGAGATCGAGACGGAGTTGGTGGTGTTGAATCCCGTCTGGAAGAAGTCGCGCGGATCGTAGGAGGTCGGCGAGTCGAGCTTCGTGCCCCAGCTCATCGACGGGGAGGTGGAGCTCGTGCCGTAGGTGTTCTGGAAGTCGGGCATCACGAACGGGGACGAGAAGGTGGTGTTGTTCGAGAAGTTCACGCGGACGCGTCCTGCCGATCCTTTCTTGGTCGTGATGAGGATGACGCCGTTGGCGCCCTGCGAACCGTAGAGCGCGGCGGCCGTCGCGCCCGAGAGCACCGACATGGACTCGATGTCCTCCGGATTGAGGTTGGAGATGCCTTCGAAGTCGCCGCCGTCGGGGGTTTCGTAGATGCCTTCGGTCTGCGACGACCGCAGGTCGGGCATCGGGATGCCGTCGATGACGTACAGTGCGTTGTTATTGCCGCTGATCGACTTCACGCCCCGCATCACCACGCGCGTGGAACCGCCCGTTCCGGAGGCGCTTGCGTTGATTTGCAGTCCGGCGATCTTACCGGCCAGCGAATTGACGAAGTTGGCGTCCTTGACCGTATTGACCACTTCGCCGCCGACTTCCTGGACGTTGTATGTCAGCGATTTCTCCTCCTTCCTGATGCCGAGGGCCGTCACGACCACCGCGTCGAGCATCTCGTTCTCCTCCTTCAGGACGATTTGCAGGGGTTGCCCCGTCACGGGAATTTCCAGCGTCTGGTAGCCGATCAGCGAGACGACGAGTATGTCGCCCGGCCTGGCCTGCGGCAGGACGAAGTTGCCGTCCACATCGACGGCCGCGCCGGTCGTCGTGCCTTTGATGATGACGCTGGCGCCGATCAGTCCTACTCCCTCAGCGTCTCTGACGGAGCCGGAAATTCCCCCCCCCTCGGAGCCCGAGGACGGCTGCGGAACGGATTTTTTCGAGAGGATGATGTGTTTGTCCTTGATCGTGTAGGCGATGTCCGAACCGTCGAAGAGTCTGTCCAGCACGGCCGGCAGCGTCTGGTCTGTGACGTCGAGCGTGACGCGGCGCGCCCGATCGACGTCGGAGTTATTATAGACGAACGAATACCCCGTCTGCTCCCGGATGGAGCGGAACACTTCCGAAATGGCTTCGTCTTGCGCCTGAACGGATACGCGGAGCGGCTGCGTCTGGGCTGCGGCCTCCGTGCCGGAAAGTCCGAACAGCAGCATCGGTACGATGAGCAGACAGCGGAACCATGCGCACGCCGCACGGTCTCTCCCGCCTGCTGCAGGATAAGATTTTTTCATTGGTCGAAATTTAGGTTAAGAAATAGTTGTGGAGAGGCGCCGCCGCGGACGGCGGCTTTCGGAGGTCGGCGATCTAAGTTTCGGTCATAGGCAGGTCGGTTGGCATTTTGTAATTCGGTTTTTGGTTTCGGTCGTGCATGTGCGGCGTTCCGCCGCTTTTCTATTTCGGCGGAATGGCGTGGAGGTAAATGTCGTTGCCATGCACCGTGTAGGAGAATTTCCGTGTCAGCCGGAGTACGGCCATGATGTGGTAGATGCCGTCCTCGACGTGGAAATCGCCCGAGAAGCGTTCGTTGCGCAGGGAGGCGTCCGTGAAGTGCACGTCCACGTTGTAGTAGCGTTTCAGTTCGGCGACGATCTCGGCGAAGGTGCTGCGGTCGAAGTGCAGGTGGCCGTCGATCCAGCTGATCGACGCCTCGGCCGAGGTGCAGTCGGTCAGGCGCATCTCTCCTTTCCGGGTGTCATAGACGAGCTGCTGCGCCGGACGCAGGCGTATCGGGGCGCACCGGTGTTCCCGGGTGTCGGCCGTTACGGCCCCCTCCAGCAGCACGGTGGTGACGCGGTGGTTCGTGTCGTCGTTGCGGATGTTGAAGCGTGTGCCGAGCACCCGGACGTTCAGTCCGTTCGTACTGACGACGAACGGAGCGTGCCGGTCGTGTTCCACCTCGAAGTAGGCTTCGCCCTCCATCTTCACGCGCCGTTCGCGTGAAAGAAGCGGGGCGGAGTACTCCACGCGGCTGCACGAGTTGAGCCAGACTTTCGAGCCGTCGGGCAGTACCACCTGCGAGCGTTCGCCCATCTGTGTCGAGACGATCGTCGGCTGCGACAGCCGTTTCGAGACCGATACGGCCGTCATGCCGCCCGTCAGGAGCAGGACGACGGCAGCGGCGGCCGAGGCGGTCCGGAAGACCAGCCGCCGGATGCGGGACCGGCGGCCGGCGGCCATGCGCCGTTTGACCCTTCTCAGGGAGCGTTCCACGTCGATTCCGGCTACGGCCGAAATCCGGTCGCCGACGAACAGCACGTAGTAGATCTCTTCGAGCCGTTTGCGGTGTTCGGGCGAGGCGTCGTGCCACGCTTCGACCGCTGCGGCCGTTTCCGGGTCGAGCCTGCCTTCGAGATAGGCGGCCAGCGTACCTTCGTCTGGTTTGAAATCCGTCATTTTTTCGTCGTTCTGTATAGTAATACAATCCGCGGCGGCGGATTGCTAAGCGGAGAAACGATTTTTTGGAATTTTTTTCAGGAAAGGCGCTGGCCCAGCAGCAGCACGAGCAGAGGCCAGTACTCCTTCAGCTCCTCGCGGAGCGTCCTGACGGTCTGTCCGATGCGGTAGTTCACCGTCTGGGGCGATACGCCCAGCGCGGAGGCTATCTCCTTGTGGGTCATTCCTTCGAGACGGTGCATCCGGAATGTCTCCTGAAATTCGGGCGGCATTTTTCTCAATGCTGCGGCCAGTCTGTCGGCCAGTTCGTTTTCGAGGTAGAAATCCGGGTCGTCGAATTGGGCCTCGTATTGTTCGGCCAGCCGGCGGATGATCTTGCTGCGGATCGTGTCGCGCGCCACGCTGTTCAGCGACTTGTTCTTGACGATGGTGAAGAGCAGCGACTTGAGGGGCATTTCGGGCAGCAGCTTATCGCGGCTTTCCCATACCCACATGAGCGTATCCTGCACCAGTTCCTCGGCCCGGTCCACGGCGACGAACCGCGAGGCGTAGGCGCACAGGGGCTTGTAATAACGCCGGAAGAGTGCGTCGAAACACGCCTCGTCGCCCCTGCGAAGCAAATCGACAACTCTCCGGTTGTCCTGTATTTCGGCGGCTGTCATCCGTTCGTCTGCTGCGTTTGTCCGGCCGCGCCCGTGTCGGACAGGAGGCGGTCTGCGTCCGCAAATGTAATATTTAATCGCGTATCTGCAAACATGCGCAGGGCTTTTCGCACCCTTCGGGGGCCTCTGCCCGCATCGCGGGGCCTCCTGCCGGGGACCGTGCCGCGTCCGGAAGGAACGCGGCGCCGACCGTGCGGCCGGGAGTGTCCGTCGCAGCGGTTCGTCCGCGTCGGGACGGACGACTTTTCGGACGGATGCGCGGATATGGGTTTACGCGTGTCAATTTGTCATGGGATAAGAGCATTTTTGTTGGCGGCCGGCAGGGCGTGCCGTTGTATTTTTGCCGTGAGACACGCTCTGCCGGCCTTTTGGCGGAGGAACGTCCGGTTCGGCGAATGACCGTCGGCCGGGATTCCGGACGGAACCCGGAGAATGCGCCCGGAAGCGGGGCGGAACGAGGCCGGTGGAATCGTGGCGGGGCTTCGGACCCCGGAGGCCTGCCGTTCCGAAATCCGGGGCGGGAGACGTTCACCCTTGAAAAAAACACCGGTGTTATGAATTACCTGAAAAACGGATTTTTATCCTTGGCATTTCTCCTTGCGGCGGTTGCGGCCGGAGCGGCCGCCGCCCGCGATGCCCGCCCGCTGGGGCTGACCTGCAATTACGCGGAGGAGCCGCTCGGCATGGGGGACCGGCGTCCGTCGCTGGGCTGGCGGATCGACACCGGAAGACCCGGGTATTTGCAGGGAGCCTACCGGGTGCTGGTCGCTTCGGACCGGAAGCTGCTGGAGGCGGACCGCGGCGATATATGGGACTCCGGCGTCGTGCGGGAGGGGCGGAGCCAGCATGTGAAATTCGGGGGCGTTCCGCTGCTGCCCTGCTGCGACTACTATTGGAAGGTGAAGGTGTGGGACACGGACGGCGCCGAATCGGACTGGAGTCCGGTGGCATCGTGGCGGACCGGGCTGTTCGACGAGTTCGACTGGAAGGGGGAGTGGGTGTCCTCCCGTTTCGCCGAGGTGCTGCCGCACCGCAGGTACAAGTCGAACCGGCGGACCGAGCGGGAGAACTGGTTCATGGAGGACAGTGCCGCCGTATATATGCGCCGGCAGGTGGAGCTGCCCTCGCCGGTCCGCAGGGCGACGGCGTTCATCTGCGGACTGGGCTATTACGAACTCTATATCAACGGCCGCAAGGTCGGCGACCGGGTCCTGGACCCGCTGTTCACCGATTACGACAAGCGGGTGGTGTATGCGGCCTACGACGTTACGGACCGGCTGGCGGCGGGGAGCAATGCCGTGGGCATCGTGCTGGGCAACGGCTGGTACAGCTCGCCGACGCGGGATGTTTTCGGCATGCACGACGTGAACTGGCGCACGCCGCCGAAGGTGAGGCTGAATATCGTCGTCGAGTACGAATCGGGTGCGCGCGAGGTGATCGCCACCGACCGCACGTGGCGGTGGGGCCACGGCGAGATCGTTTACAACAGCGTCCGGTCGGGCGAGACGATCGACCACACCCGGACCGTGCACGGCTGGAACGAGGTCGGATTCCGCGACAGCCTGTGGCGGCCGGTCTGCCGGGTTCCCGCTCCGTTGGGCCGTCTGACGGCGGACCCGATGCCGCCGATGCGCGTGACCGGGGAGTTGCCGGCGGAACGGGTCGTACGGACCTCTCCCGGGGTCTATCTGGTGGATTTCGGCGAGAACCTCACCGGCTGGGTCGAGGCGCGGGTGCGGGGCGAGCGGGGACAGACCGTCGAGTTGCAGTTCAACGAGGTGCTGAAGGCCGACGGCTCGCTGGATACGCAGAACAGCACGTGGCACACCCGCGGGCGCTATCAGACCGGACTGCTGATTCTCGGCGGGGAGGGCATGGAGACGTTCGAACCCCGTTTTACCTATCACGGATTCCGCTACATGCAGGTGCGGGGGCTGACCTACGAGCCGTCTCCGGAGGATTTCACGGCCAAATGCGTCCATACGGACCTGCCGTCGGCCGGGACGTTCCATTGCTCCATGCCGAAGCTGAACGAGCTGAACGCGGCGGTTCGGCGGACGCTATTGAACTCCATTCACGGCATTCCCGGCGAGGAACCCACGCGGGAGAAGATGGGCTGGACGCTCGACGCGGCGGTGGTCATGGAGTCCTACCTCTACAATTTCGATGCGCTGAACGCCTATAAGAAGGCGCTGAGGGACTTCCGGGACGCCCAGGCCCCGACGGGGCACATCCCCTCCACCGTGCCGTCGGCCGGGTGGGGCTATGTCCACGAGGACGGCAGTCTGGACTACTGGGACGATCCGTGGTGGGGCGGTTCGATCTTCCTGCTGACCGACAAGCTCTATCTTCACACCGGAGACGTCGGGGTGCTGGAGTACGCCTTCCCCGCGCTCAAGGCCTATGTGGACTTCCTGACCTCGACGGCCCGCGACCATATCGTTACATGGTCGCTGGGCGACTGGCTCGACCTGAATCCCGACACCACCAGCCAGGCGTCGAACCTGACGCCCGTGGCGCAGACCTCGACCGCGGGCTATTACTGGATGAGCCGCCGTCTGGCCGAATACGCCGAAATCCTCGGCTACGACCGGCGGCTGTCGGAGCATTACGGGGCGCTCGCCGAACGGATCCGGGAGCGGTTCAACCGGGAGTTCCTCGATCCCTGGACCGGCATCTATGCGGAGAATTCGCAGACGGCGCAGGCGCTGCCGCTGGCTCTCGGGCTCGTGCCCGACACACTGAAGGCGAAGGTCGGGCAGCGGCTGCTCGATGCGATCGACCTGCGGGACGGGCATATCAGCGCCGGATTCATCGGTGGCAATTTCACGATGGACTACCTGCCCCGCAGCGGCCGTTTCGACGTGGCCTACCGGATGCTGACCCGGCCGGAAAGCCCCGGGTGGCTCCACATGGTGCAGAGCGAACGGAGCACGATGTCCGAATCCATCAACCAGAACGGACCCGGAAGCGGCCATCATCCCTACGGCGCTTATATCGGTTTCTGGCTTTACAAGTACCTCGGCGGAATCCGTCCCGACGAGGCGAAGCCGGGCTTCCGGGAGTTCGTCATCGAGCCGGGGCTGGATTCGGGGCTCGCGGAGGTCAGCGTCGGATGCCGGTCGCTCTACGGGGAGATCGTCTCGGCATGGAAACGGCGTGACGGCGGGGGTACGCTGACGATCCGCGTCCCGGCGAACACCGTGGCCGAGCTGATTCTGCCTGCCGGGGCGGTCGGACGGAATCCCCGCGTGAACGGCGTCCGCCTGCGGGACATTCCGTCGATTGCGCCGATTCCCTCCTCCGGTGACGGGAAGATACGTTACTCGGTGGGCTCGGGGACCTACGAGTTCGAGCTCCGGTAGTGCCGCCGCTGCGGTCCGGCTCCGTCTTCGCTGCCCGTTCCGGCGTGCGGGAGCTCGCCCCGTGGACGGAGTGGCCGTTCCGCCGGAATCAAAATTTACAGTCCGAAAATCAAATTCCGGAACCGGAATTCGGAAAATATCGAATAATTTTGTATGATGGAAACCCCGCCGGGCCGTGATTCCGTTCGGCGGAGGCGTATCCGTCCGAACCCGGCGATCCGTGCCGCAACCCGAAAAACGCTATGAAGAACCGCATCCTTCCCTTCCGCTCGCGCCGTACCGCGGCCGCGATGTGCCTTCTCGCCCTTTGTCTGCTCTTGTCGTGGCAGCCCGCCGCTGCGCGGGGAATCGACCGCCGGGCGGTCGTCACGCGGCACAATCCCGAGATCCGGGACCGCAACCTGCCCGGTCCGACGCAGGTCGGCAACGGCGAGTTCGCCTTCGGATTCGATATCAGCGGGTTGCAGACCTTCTCCGACAATGCGAACACGATGTCGAACTGGGGATGGTATCGTTTTCCGCTGCCCGAGGGGCAGACCCCCGAGGAGTTCCGGGGCGCCGTCTGGGAGACGCAGGGGCGCATGGTGCGTTACGACATTCCGAATCCCGAGCAGAAGGCGTTGTGCGACTGGATGGTGCGTAACCCCCAGCGTATCAATCTCGGCCGAGTGGGACTGCTGCTGACGAAGACCGGCGGGGAGCGGGTGCGGCTGGAGGAGCTGGGCGATCCCGTGCAGCGGCTCGACCTCTGGAGCGGCATCGCCACGAGCGAATATACGGTCGAGGGGATTCCCGTGCGGGTGACCACGGTGGGGCATCCCGAGCTGGACGCCGTGGCCGTGCGGATCGAGTCGGCGAAGGTGGGCGACGGCTCCGCGGGGCTTACGCTCCGTTTCCCTTTTCCGACGAACGTCGAATTCAGCGATGCCGCCGACTGGAACAGCCCCGGGAAGCACCGGACCGACGTGCGTTCCGAGGCTTTCCGCGCCAGCTTCCACCGGACGCTCGGCGAGACGGTTTACGACGTCCACGTCGCCTGGGACAGCCCCGTGCGGCTGCGCCGGACCGCCGAACACTGCTACGAGTTCGTCCCCGAGACCGGCCGGAACGAGATCGCGTTCGTCGTCTGTTTCGACCGCATCGTGGACAACGCCGCGCTGCCCTCGTTCGACCGCACGGCGGAGGAGAGCGCCCGCCACTGGCGGCGCTTCTGGGAGAGCGGCGGAGCGATCGACCTCTCGGAGAGCAGCGATCCGCGCTGGCGCGAACTGGAGCGGCGCGTGGTGCTTTCGCAGTATGTGATGGCGGTCAATGAGGCCGGCTCGCTGCCTCCGCAGGAGAGCGGACTGGTGAACAACGGCTGGTACGGCAAGTATCATTACGAGATGATCTGGTGGCATTGCGCCCACTATGCGCTCTGGAACCGCTGGGAGCTGGCTTCGGAGATGATGCGCGTCTTTACGGACAACCTCGGCGTTTTCCGCCGCAAGGCCGCGGCGCAGGGGTATGCCGGCGTGCGCTGGCCCAAGACCATCGGAGACCACGCGTGGTGGGAGTGGCCGCTCGAGACCACGGCCCTGCTGATCTGGCAGCAACCCCATCCGATCTTCTACGCCGAGCTGGAGTACCGGCTCCGCCCGACGCGCGAGACATTGGAGAAGTGGCGCGACGTCGTGTTCGGGACAGCCGATTTCATGGCCTCCTACGCGCATTACGACGCGGTGCGCGACCGCTATGTGCTGGGGTATCCCCTGCAAGTGGTGGGCGAGAACGCCGATCCGCGGACCACGATCAATCCGGCGTTCGAGCTGAGCTACTGGCGTACGGGGCTGCGCCTCGCGCAGCAGTGGCGCGTCCGGCTGGGGCTGCCCGAAAAGAGGGAGTACGACGAGGTGCTCCGCAAGCTCTCCCCGCTTCCGGTCGAAGAGGGGGTTTACGTCTCGTGGGAGAATATCGAGCGGATGTGGACCAGCTACAACTGGGAGCATCCGGCGCTCGTCGGGGCCTACGGCATGTTACCGGGCGACGGCGTGGACATTCCGACGATGCGGCGCACGCTGGCGAAGGTCCATGCGGAGTGGAAGCTCGGCGAAACCTGGGGCTGGGACTTCCCGATGCTGGCCATGTGCGCCGCGCGGCTGGGCGATCCCGAACGGGCGGTGGAGTACCTGCTCGACTATCCGGCCTTCGACTTCGACCCGCACGGGCTGGTGGGAGGCGGCCGCGCTCCGTTCCCCTACTTCCCGGGAAACGGCGGACTGCTGTATGCCGTGGCGATGATGGCCGCAGGCTGGGACGGCGCTCCGGCGGGCGATGCCCCCGGATTCCCGGAGAAGGGGTGGGTCGTGCGCAGCGAGGGACTCCGCAGGGCGTTGTGAATGGCAGACGATAAATCCGAGACGACATTATGGAAAACGACATTCGGGCGCTCGTGCTGACGCTGCTGCTGTCGGTGGCGGCGGCTCCGCGGGCCGGGGCGCAGGCCGATTTCCGGCTGGAGCCCGTCATGGATACCCCGACGGCCGAACTGGCCCGCAAATTCCGCACGCCGCCCGGCGAGGCCGGCATGTCGTGCTACTGGTGGTGGCTGAACGGCCACACGACCGAAGAGGCCATCACGCGCGATCTGGAGGAGATGAAGGCCAAGGGGTACGGTTCGGCGTCGCTGATCGACGCCGGAGGATTCAACCCCGTCACCGCCAGACCGGGTCCCGGGGAGGTATTCCTTTCGGAAGGGTGGAAGAGACTGTACCGCCATGCCGTCCGCGAGGCCGACCGGCTGGGCATCACGCTGAGCGTCAATGCCACGAGCGGATGGAATCCCGGCGGTCCATTCGTCACGCCCGAGCGCGCCCTGAAGCGGCTGACCTACTCCGAGACGGACGTCCGGGGCGGCGGGCGGGTCGAGGTCGAACTGCCGCAGCCTCCCACGTGGTACGTCTGCCGGGACATCTGCGTACAGGCCGTGCGGAAAGCGCCGGAGGGAGCCCTGATGAAGGATGCGGCCATTCCGCACTGGTCCGCGAAGGCGTTTTACAGCGGGTTGGGATTTCAGGAGATTTTCCCGCTCGGGCTGCTGAGCGCGGATTTCGATCACGATGCGGGGGCCGAGCCGCTCCGCGGGGAGGAGATTCTCGACATCACCTCCTGTTTCGACGGGCGGAAACTCGTATGGGACGCTCCTGAAGGGGAGTGGACCGTGATCCGCTACGCCTGGACCTGCACCGGGGCGCGCACCTCGACGACGAGCGATGGCTGGGAGGGTCTTTCGCTCGATCACCTCGACCCGGAAGCCTTCGCGCTCTACCGCGACAGCGTGCTGCTGCCGCTGATCCGCACGGCGAAGGAGGCCGGCAACAGCGTCAGGTTCCTGCTGACCGACAGTTGGGAGATGGGTCTCGTCAATTGGACGGAGCGTTTCCCGGAGGAGTTCCGCCGTTTCCGCGGCTACGACCTGTGGCGTTACCTGCCCGTGATGACCGGGCGGGTGGTGGAGAGTCCGGAGGTCTCGAACCGCTTCCTGCAGGACGTGCGCCGCACGGTGAGCGACTGTATTCTGAACTACCACTACAAACCTTTCCGCGAACTGGCCAACGCCCACGGCATGATGACCGATCCGGAGGCGGGCGGCCCCTGCTACACGCCGGTCGATGCGCTGGAGGTCCTGGGCGCGTGCGACATTCCGCACGGCGAGTTCTGGGCGCGGGCCACGTCGCACGTCGCCTCGGAGGGGGCGCGCCTCTCCGTGCGGCAGAGCGCCTGTGTCGCGCACACGAACGGACGGCGGTTCGTCGAGGCCGAAGGCCCGACCAGCATCGGCCCCCATTGGGAGCGCTCGCCGAAGGAGCTCAAGGGGCTGCTCGACCGTGTCTTCTGCTCGGGCGTCAATCGTCTCGTGTGGCACACCTTCACCTCCTCGCCCGCGGAATGGGGGCGGCCCGGCGTGGAGTATTTCGCCGGCACGCACCTCAACCGCAACGTGACGTGGTGGGAGCAGGCCGGGGATTTCGTGGGCTATATCGACCGTTGTTCGTACCTTCTGCAGCAGGGACTGTTCGTGGCCGACGTGCTGATATACAACGGCGACGACGTGCCGAACATGGTGTTTCTGAAGGAGGAAGAGGCCGGCTTTCCGTTCGGCTACGACTGGGACAAGTGTTCGAAGAGCGTGGTGCTCGAAAGGTTGTCGGTGGCCGGCGACGGGCGGATCGTCCTGCCCGACGGCATGTCGTACCGGGTGCTGGTGCTGCCGCCGCTCGAGACGATCGACCTCGACGTGATGCGCAGGATCGAACGGATGGTGCTCGACGGCATGACGCTCGTGGGCGATCCTCCGAAGCGGACCACCGGGTTGGCGCATTACCCCGACGGGGACCGCGAGCTGAAAGAAATAACCGACCGCATGTGGCGGTGCGACATGGGCGGCTGGATGGACGGCGTGAACCGGACCGAGAACCGCTACGGCCGGGGCCGGGTGATTCGGACAGGAGCTCGGCAACGTGCTGACGGCGCTCGGCGCGCCGCCCGACTTCGCCTACACGGGGGCCGATCCTCGCACGCGGCTCGATTTCATCCACCGCACCACCGACGACCAGGAGATCTATTTCGTGGCGAACCGCTTCGCCCGGCAGGGGATCGACGACTATTTCTACCGCTACGTGCCCCGGCCTTACGACCGCTTCGAGCAGGTCGAATGCCGGTTCCGTGTGACGGGCCGCGCGCCGCAGTTCTGGAATCCGCTGACGGGCGAGATCGAACCGGTGCGCTACTACTGCGAACGGGACGGCTATACCTGCATTCCGATGCATTTCGCGCCCGAGGGCTCCTGTTTCGTGGTCTTTCCGAAGGATGTGCCGCCCGTCCGCCACATCGTCCGGGCGGACCGCCGCACGGAGCCGCTCTTCCCGTCGCAGTCCGTCGTGCCGCGTTACCCGGCGATCGGGTTCGCCGATGACGGCGGGACGCTCTGCGCCGACCTGTACGAGCCGGGCGAATATACGCTTTACTGGTCCGACGGCGGCGTTTCGCATGTCGCCGCGGAGCGGCTCCCCGCCGAGACGGAACTGACCGGCCCGTGGACCGTGCGCTTCGATCCGGCGTGGGGGCCCGCCTGTCCGGTGCGGTTCGATTCGCTGCGGTCGTGGACGGAGTTCGACGATCCGCAGATCCGCTATTACTCCGGTACGGCGACCTACGAAAAGGAGTTCACCGTGGACCGTGCGCAGCTCCGCGGGCGGAAGGTGCTGCTCGATCTGGGCAACGTGCAGGAGGTGGCGGTGATCCGGCTCAACGGGCACGAATTTCCCGTGTCGTGGAGCGATCCCTGCGAGGCGGACATTACGCGCTGGGTGTGGCCCGGGACGAACCGCCTGTCGGTGGACGTGGTCAATCTCTGGCCCAACCGGCTCATCGGCGACGGCAAACTGCCGCCCGGGGAGCGCCGCACGCGGAGCAATGTCTCGAAGTACGACGCCGCGGACGCCGAGAAATACCTGCGCGTTTCGGGCCTGCTCGGGCCCGTGCGCATCAGATGCTTCGAGCGGGTGAGAATCGACGGCTCAAAATAATTTTTCCGAAATATGAACAGACCTTTCTGCATTTTGCTGGCGTGCGCCTTCGCCGCCTCCGTTCCGGGGGCGGCGGCCGGGGCTTCCGCGCCGAACTATCCGAACAACCGGGCGCCGCTGGCGCCGAAAGCCTATGTCGAACTGCCGCTGGGCGCCGTCAGGGCGAAGGGGTGGCTCGGGGAGATGCTCGAACGGCAGCGTTCGGGCGCCACGGGCCGCATGGACGAGCTCTACCCCGAGGTGATGGGGCCGCGCAACGGCTGGCTGGGCGGCGACGGCGACCAGTGGGAGCGCGGCCCGTACTGGATCGACGGACTGCTGCCGCTGGCCTGGCTGCTCGACGACGCGGAGCTCAAGGCGAAGGTCCGGCCGTGGATCGAGTGGATTCTGCGAAGTCAGCGCGAGGACGGCTATTTCGGCCCGGCGACGGACTATCCGGGCGAATTCGGCCTCCAGCGGAACAATTCGGCCGACTGGTGGCCGCGGATGGTGGTGCTGAAAATCCTGCAACAGTACTACTCCGCGACGAACGACCGGCGGGTGATCGACTTCATGACGCGCTATTTCCGGTATCAGTTGAAGACGCTGCCCGACAAGCCGCTGGGACACTGGTCGCACTGGGCCGTTTACCGTGCGTGCGACAACCTGCAAGCGGTTTATTGGCTCTATAATCTCACGGGCGACGGGTTTCTGCTCGAACTGGGCGATCTGCTTCACCGGCAGGGGCACGACTATACGGGGATGTTCCTCGAATCGGACGACCTGAAACGCTTCAACTCCATCCACTGCGTCAATCTGGCGCAGGGTTTCAAGGAGCCGGTGATCTACTATCAGCGCCGGCCCGAGCGGCGCTATCTCGACGCCGTGAAGAAGGGATTCTCGGATTTGGCGCTGCTCCACGGCCAGCCGCAGGGGATGTACGGCGCCGACGAGGGGCTGCACGGCGGCGATCCGACGCAGGGCTCGGAGCTGTGCGCCGCGGTCGAGATGATGTTCTCGCTCGAACAGATGATGGGCATAACGGGCGACGTGGCTTTCGCCGACCGCCTCGAACGGGTCGCCTTCAACGCCCTGCCGACGCAGGTGACCGACGACTTCATGTACAAGCAGTATTTCCAGCAGCCCAATCAGGTGATGGCGACGCGCCACACGCGCAATTTCTACGAAGATGCCGTGCACGCGCAGACCGACGTGGTCTTCGGCACGCTCTCGGGATTCCCCTGCTGCTATTCGAACATGCACCAGGGATGGCCGAAATTCGCGCAGCACCTCTGGTTCGCCACGCCCGACAACGGGGTCGCCGCGCTGATCTACTCGCCTTCGGAGGTGACGCTGCGCGTGGGCGACGGCCGGACGGTCACGATCGCCGAGCAGACCGCCTACCCGATGGAGGAGGAGATCCGCTTCTCGGTCCGGATGACGGGCCGCGGCGGCGAGTGCTTTCCTTTCCACCTCCGCATTCCCGGGTGGTGCGAAGGCGCCGAAGTGGAGGTGAACGGCGAGCGGGTGCAGTCGCCCGGCGGCGGTACGATCGCCGTCGTCGAGCGGGAGTGGCGCGACGGGGACAGCCTCGTACTGCGCCTGCCGATGCGCGTCGTGACGAGCCGCTGGTACGAAAACTCGGTCTCCGTGGAGCGCGGTCCGCTGGTCTATGCGCTGGCCATGCGCGAGGAGTGGGAGCTGAAGCGGTTCCCCGACGCCGAAGTGCGGCAGTTCGGCCGGGAGTATTACGAGGTGACCTCGCCCGATGCGTGGAACTACGGTCTGCCGGTCCGCGTGGCGGACAAACCGGCGGAGAACAGCCGGGTCGAGGTCGATGCGGCGAAGGCCCGGAGCCGCTATTTCTGGAACTACGAGAACGCTCCGGTCCGGATCCGGGTGAAAGCCAAAAGGATGCCTGCCTGGGGACTTTATAACGAGATGACCGGGCCGCTGCCCTATTCGGTCGGCACGACGCCGTGCCCCGAGGAGGAGGTCGAGCTGATTCCCTACGGCTGCTCGACGCTGCGCGTTTCCGAATTTCCGGTCGTATGGTAAGGATGTGACGCGATGACGGCCATGAATGCGAAACGGCGGATCTGCACGGCGCTGCTGGTCCTGCTGACCCTTCCGGCGGCGCAGGGACAGGTCGCCGCGGTGCCCGATACGGCGGCGCTGCGCCGGCCGTTCGGCGCGGAGGACGCGGCGGCGTTCGTCGCTCCGCCCCGGATCAACTATCCCCAGACGTGGTTCCACCTCATTGGCGGCAATGTCTCGGCCGAGGGAATCACGGAGGATTTCGAGGCGATCGCCCGGACGGGCATTTCCGGGGTGCAGCTTTTCCACGGCCAGTTCGGCGGCCCCTGGCCGGGTGTCGATCCGCAGATTCCGGCGCTCAGTCCGGGGTGGGACGCACTGGTGCGTCATGCGGCCCGGGAAGCTCGGCGGCTGGGTTTGCGCTTCACGATGCAGAACTGTTCGGGCTGGGCGACCTCGGGCGGTCCGTGGATCGAACCGTCGAACGCCATGCGGCATCTGGCATGGAGCCGCACGGATTTGTCGGCGGGGGAAGGCCCGGTCGTCCTGCCGCGGCCCGTGTCGGACGGCGAGGCGTGGCGCGACTACCGCGACATTGCGGTGCTGGCCTTCCCGACGCCGCTCGACGACACGGGCGAGCGGCTCCGGCCCGTGGCCGTGAAGAGCGGGGACGACCTGCCCTGGCGCGAAGTGATCGCAGGAACGAACCGCGAACCGCTGCGACTTCCGCCCTGCGCGGCGGGCGACTCCGTGCGGCTCGAGATCACGTTCCCCGAGGCGGTCGTGGTCCGCACCGTCGAGCTGCCGAGCATGAACAGCATCAACCATCCCCGCTGCTACGAGCCGGGGATCGGGCTGACGGTGGAGGCCGTGGCGCCGGACGGTTCGCGGAGGCGGGTGCTGCACGCCGAGGTTCCGGCGAGCAACTCGCAGGACAACACGCCGGTTTCGTTCGCCTGCGCCGACGCCTTTCCCGCGACCCGCTACCGGGTGGCGCTTTCGAACCGCCATCACATGACCCTCGGGTCGCTGAAATTCTATACCGCCGCGCGGAAGAACTGCTGGGAGTCGGAGGCGGGCTGGACCCTCCGCAATCTAGACCGGGAGAACGCCTGCCCGAAGCAGAATCCCGCGGCGTGGATCGACCCCGGCCGTATCGAGGACCTGACGGACAGGATGCGGCCCGACGGCGGGCTGGCGTGGACGCCTCCCGCAGGTCGCTGGACCGTGCTGCGCATCGGACATGTCAATACGGGTCGGAGAAATTCGCCCGCGCCTCCCGAAGGCACGGGCTGGGAGTGCAACAAACTCGATCCCGCGGGGGCCGAGGCGCAGTTCGCCGGGTATATCGGCCGGCTGCACGACGGACCGCTGTCTGGCGGGCTGCTGGGCGGCATACTGCTCGACAGTTGGGAGTGCGAGACGCAGACCTGGACCCCGACGATGGAGCGCGAGTTCGCCCGGCGGAACGATTATGCGCTGCGGCGGTGGCTGCCGGCCGTGCTGGGTTATGTCGTGGACGATCCGGAGGTTTCGGCCCGCTTCCTGCGCGACTGGCGCGGGACGATCTCGGCGCTTTTCACGGAGAACTTCTACGGCACGATGGCCCGCCTGGCCCGCGGAAACGGGCTGTCCATCACCTACGAGACGGCCGCCGGGGACGTCTTCCCGGCCGACATCCTGGAATATTTCAAGTACGCCGACGTGCCGATGTGCGAGTTCTGGCAGCCGTTCACCGAAGGGTATGTGGGGTCGCTGAACTTCAAGCCGGTCAAGCCGACCGCCTCGGCGGCCCGGCTCTACGGCAAGCCGCGCGTCGCGGCCGAGGCCTTCACGTCGTTCTCCCATACGTGGGACGAACACTGGACGATGCTCAAGGAGATCGCCAACCTCCATCTGTCGGAAGGGGTGACGCATTTGGTCTATCATACCTATACGCACAACCCGCAGCGGCCCTTCCTGCCGCCCGGCACGTCGTTCGGCGGCCCGGGGATCGGTACGCCCTTCCTGCGTGGACAGACCTGGTGGCGCCACATGCGCGCAATCAACGACTATTTCGCCCGGTGCAGCTACATGCAGGAGCGGGGATGGCCCGTGTCGGACGTGCTCTGGTATCTGGGCGACGAGCTGAACGGCAAGCCCGACCAGAATCCCGCTTTCCTGGCGGGATACAAGTACGACTACTGCAATCCCGACGCGCTGCTGCACCGGCTGCGTGTGGAGAACGGACGGCTGCTGACGCCGGAGGGGATCGAGTACCGCGTGCTGTGGTTGCCCGACAACTGCCGGATGCTGCCCGAGACGCTCGAAAGGATACTCGGTTTCCTGCGCGAGGGCGCGACCGTCGTCGGCGATGCCCCCGAAGGGTTGGCGACGCTCAACGGCGGAAAGGAGGCGCAGCGGCGTTTCGATCGGGCCGTGCGGACGATCTGGGGCCGGGGGCAGGCAGGCGTCCGGCGCGTCGGACGCGGACGCGTGATCTCGGGCCTGCCGGTGGAGAAGGCGCTCGCCGCGGCGGGGATCGCTCCCGACCTGCGGGGCGATGTGCTGTGGGCGCACCGCCGGACGGAAGGGGCCGACTGGTATTTCGTCTGTCCGCAGCGCGGCGGAGGATTCTCCGGGATGCTGGATTTCCGCTGCGCGGGCGATGTCGAGCTGTGGGATCCCGCGACGGGGCGTCGCACTCGCCTCGCGGCGAAGACGGCGGAAGGCCGGACCCGCGTGGAACTGGAGCTCCCGCAGTCGGGATCGTGCTACGTCGTCTTCCGCCCGGAATCCGATCTGCCGTTGCCGGAGACGGCTGTGGGCGCGACCGTTGAGAGGAAGCTGGACGACTGGACGCTCCGCTTCCCTGCGGGCTGGGGCGCTCCCGGGCGGATGGAGCTGACGGAACTGCTGCCCTGGCGGGCGTTGCGGATGCCGGACGAGGGGAGGGCCTTCTCGGGTACGGCTGTTTACGAGACGACCTTCGATCTGAGCGAGCCGCTGAAGAGCTGCACGCTCGATCTGGGACGGGTCGAGATGATCGCCGCCGTGATGGTGAACGGCCGGCAGGTGCAGACGCTCTGGGCGCCGCCCTACCGGACGGAGATCGCGGAGTATCTCCGCGAGGGCGAAAACCGGCTGCGGATCGAGGTCACGGGCACGTGGTTCAACCGGCTGGTTTACGACGCCGGACGTGATCCCGGGGAGCGGAAGACGTGGGTGATCCGGTGGCCGTCGCCCGACGAGCCGCTGCGTGACAGCGGGCTGCTCGGTCCGGTCCGGCTGTACGGGACGCGGTGATGCTTTTCCGTCTGCCGGGACGGAAGTTTGCCGGAATAAGGCTGAAAAATATTCCGAGACGGTCTTTTCGAAGGGATCGTCTCGGCGTTTTTTTATTCCGTTCGGTCAAATTTCCATATCGTTCAATCATTTTCCCCTTCCGGAAAAATCCGGAAAACATCTACTTTTATACTACGACCGGATCCGGAACCCCTGTGCTTTTGATTCATGTATCAATATGTTGAAAACCAGTGAAATGAACCTTTATAAATGCTTTTTCTCCTCCACGCTTTTTCCGCCGAGGCGCATCGTCGGCACGCCGGATTCCGGTCCGGCCGTCACCGGAATTCCGGATATCTTCGAAACCCCATTAACCTAAATTATTGATCCTATGCAAGAAATTCTGACTCTGATTTGCCGGTTCCGCCTTCCGGGGCGGACGCGTCTGTTCGCGGCGCTGTTCGCGTTCGGATTGCTGCTGACCGGCGGACCCGCGACGGCGGGCAGTTCCGCATCTGCGGACGATGGACGAACGCCGAGGACCGGAACGGTCAAGGACAGCCGGGGCAATGCCGTCGGCGGTGCGACGATCGTTATAGAAGGTACGACGCTCGGTGTGACGACCGATTCCGAGGGCGGCTTTTCGATTGATGCCGCACCTGAGGACGTGCTGCTGGTGAATTTTATCGGATATACTTCGCAAAGCGTTCCCGTAGGGGTGCGAAGCCGTTTCGAAATCGTGCTGGAGGAGTCCGCGACAGCCATCGACGAAGTGATGGTGGTGGGCTACGGTACGCGCAAAAAGACGACGCTGACCGGTTCGGTGGTTTCGGTCAAAGGTGAAGAGATCGCCTCCAGCCCGGCCATTGATGTCGCTTCCTCGCTGGCGGGACGTCTTCCGGGCCTGATCGTGAACGCCCGTGCGGGTGATCCGGGTGCTCCCGACACGCAGATATTCGTCCGCGGCCGGGGCACGACGGGCGACAACTCGGCGCTGATCATCGTGGACGGCGTCGAACGGGGAGACATCAGCAAGATCAATCCCAATGACATTGAGAGTATCAACGTGCTGAAGGATGCCGAGGCGGCTATCTACGGTTCGCGTGCGGCCAACGGAGTGATTCTCGTGACCACCAAGCGCGGTGCGAAAGGCCGGGCTGTCGTCAATTTCTCCTACGACCAGGGCTTCCAGCAGCCGACGCGAACTCCGAAGATGGCCGATTCGTACACCTTCGCCAGCGTGGCGAACGAGATGGCCGTTCTGCGCCATTCCGACCCCAACAGCGATCCTGTACTGCCTTATACGCCCGAGGACCTGGCCAAATTCAAGGCCGGTAAGGAGCCGGGATATCGCACGACCGACTGGTATCGCAGGACCATGCACAAGTGGGTTCCGCAGCACCGCACGAATGTTTCGGTGTCGGGCGGTTCGGACCGCATCAACTACTTCTTTTCGGTCGGTGAGCTGATGCAGCGCGACCGTTTCAAGGAATCGAGCGGCAAGTACCGCCAGTACAATGTCCGTTCGAATATAGACGTGAAGATCGCCCGGAGCCTGACCATGGGACTGAATCTGGCCGGAACGTTCGACAAGCGCCACGTACCCTATTTTTCGAGTACCGAGATGGCAAGCCATATCTTCCTCTATCATCCTTATTGGGAGACCTACTGGCCCGGAACGAATTATCTCAAGCCGTTGCGCGGAGACCAGAACTGGGTGAACATGGTGAGCGACAACGCCGGATATCACGACTTGGAGAACAAGAAGTTCCAGGGAACGCTCTTTCTCAAGTGGGAAGTGCCCTGGGTCAAGGGGCTGATGCTGGAGGCCAGCGGCAGCTACGACACGTTGCACGAGTACTGGAAGACCTTCCGTACACCCTCTTATGTCTACCATGAGGACGGCGAGGGCGGTTACGTGAAGAAACTCGACGGCATGGGCCCTGCGAAGGCGCAGCTCACCGACCGCAGTGAAATGTCCTCGCAGACCTACTTCTTCGCCAAGGTCTCCTACAAACGCTCCTTCGGCGACCACAACCTCGATGCGTTGCTCGGCTACGAACAGACCACCACTGACGGCTGGTATCTCGAGGGTTCGAAAACCGACTTCGCGTCGCCGTCGCTGCCGGTGCTCAACGTTGGCCCCGCGGACCAGACCAAGTGGGGATTGGGTGGTTACAGCAGCGAAAACGCCCGCCAGAATGTTTTCGCCCGCGTCAATTACGACTACAAAGGCAAGTATATGGCGCAGGTGACCATGCGTATCGACGGTTCGGCAATCTTCCCCGAAGAAGATCGCTTCGGATACTTCCCGAGCTTTTCGGCCGGCTGGCGCATTTCCGAGGAGACTTTCATGAAGTCCGCGGATTTCATCGACAACCTGAAGCTGCGCGCCTCGTGGGGTATGATGGGAAACGACCGGGTAGCGGCCTTCCAGCACATGATGACCTACAATTACGGCAACAACTACGTAATCGGCGGTTCCGACGTGCAGGGCCTGCAGGAGACCCGCGTACCCAATCCCGGCATCACGTGGGAAGTGTCCAAGACCTGGAACTTCGGCCTCGAGGCGTCGTTTTGGAACAGCAGACTTTGGATGGAGTTCGACTTCTTCCGTTCGGTGCGCGATCACCTGCTGACGACGCGTAACAAGAGCGTGCCCGAATATACGGGCATGACGCTCCCGAACGAGAATATCGGTAAGGTGCTCAACCGCGGTTTCGAGCTGGTCATCGGCCACCGCAACCGGGTCGGCGAGTTTGGCTATTCGATCACGGGCAACCTCAACTTCGCCCGCAATAAGGTGCTCTTCATTGACGAGGCCCCTGCGGCGGAGCCTTACCAGATGCTGACGGGCAATCCGATCGGTTCGACGCTCTTCTACGAGGCGATCGGTATTTTCCAGGACCAGGCCGATCTGGACAGCTATCCGCACATGGGCGGTGCGCAGCCGGGCGACCTGAAGTTCCGCGATGTCAATAAGGACGGCGTGCTCGACTCGAAAGACCGCATCCTCGTCACACAGACGAAGATTCCGGAGATCACTTTCGGCCTGAATTTCACGTTCAATTGGAAAAACTTCGACCTTTCGCTGCTTTTCCAGGGTCAGCAGAACTCGAAGTTCTACATGGAAGGCAACGAGGACTTCTTCAAATACATGGACGACCAGTGGGGTAACTTCCTGCAATGGCGTGCCGACGGCCGCTGGATTCCCGGGGCGGACAATACGCATGCCACGCAGCCTCGCGGCGGCCAAAGCGGCGTGAACACCACGGACCGCAACACGCACTTCATGTTCAGCGGAAACTTCCTGCGTTTCAAGAACGCCGAGCTGGGCTATACGCTGCCGAGCCGGATTGCCGAGAAACTGCGTATGGGAGGTATTCGGATTTCGCTGAGTGCTAATAATATCTGCTTCCTCTACGACGGACTGAAGGATCTGGGATACGACGGCGAGGCCTCCTCGTTCTGGAACTATTCGATCTGCCGGACGATCAATGTGGGCATCAATCTAACCTTCTAAACAGACACAGCCATGAAAAAATACATGATTTGTTTCGTGTCGGCTCTGGTCCTCGGCTTCTCGTCGTGCGACCTGATGGACCTCAAGCCGCTCGACCAGCTTTCCGAGGAGGATGTCTGGAACGACGAGGAGTTATTGCAACTCTACGTGAACGGATGTTACAACGCCCTGCAACATGGCTACCGCTATACGGACATGATGGGCATTTACTGCGATGAGATGTATACCCGTTCGAACGACGGCCGCGTCGTCGAGTATCTCGCCGGGACCATGGATGCAGACAACATTACCGGCATGGGCATTCTTAACTACTGGTCCACGGCCTATTCCTATATCCGCAAGATCAACACCTTCCTTGAAAAGGCCGAGGCCGGTTCCGTTCCCGAGGAGGTGAAACGTCCGATGATCGGGGAGATGAAGTTCATCCGGGCCTATATCTATGCCGAGCTGATCTGGCGCTACGGCGGCGTGCCCATCATCGAGAAGGTCTATGGCCTGAACGACGATTTCGGCGTTGAGCGCGCCTCCTACGACAAGTGCGTGGAGTTCATCCGGAATGAACTGATCGAGGCGCAGAAGATGCTGCCCGAGCAGCAGCCGGCATCGGAGCAGGGCCGTGCTTCGGGCGATGCCTGCCAGGCTTTACTGGCCCGCGTGCTGCTCTATTGGGCCAGTCCGCTGAACAACCCGACGAACGACAGGCAACGCTGGACCGATGCCGCGAATGCGGCCTGGGCATTGATCGACAAGCGCTACCGTCTGATCGACGACTATGGCGACGTTTTCCTCTCGTGGAACGACGAGGTGATCTTCGCACGTGCCTTCTCGCAGGCCAATTCGACCGAGTTCGCCACTTGGGCGGGCCGCAGCGGTGACAACGGCCAGGGTGTGATCACGCCGACGCAGAACATGGTGAATGCCTATGAAATGCAGGCCACCGGACTGCGTCCCTACGTTGAGCAGGCGGACGGCACGCTGACACTCAACGCCGGTTCGGGGTACGATCCCGCCAATCCCTATGCAGGCCGAGACCCGCGTTTCTATGCCTCGGTGCTTTACGACGGCAGCGTGTGGATGGGCCGTGAGACCGAGATCTTCTACGGCGGTCTGGACGAGGCGAACAGCAAGGTCTCTTCGCAGCCGTGGAACGCCACGCAGACGGGGTACTATCTGCGCAAATTCCTCGACGAGT
>ERZ827516.1234-NODE-1234-length-23510-cov-3.756854_pt1 | contig 23510 bp, 20 predicted proteins | sample MGYA00519703_ERZ827516 | MGnify/ENA primary metagenome ERZ827516 (study PRJEB31778, sample SAMEA3449337) | human gut metagenome | biome: human gut; feature: human-associated habitat; material: faeces | place: United Kingdom | collected 2010/2012 ...
CCCGCAAGAGCCCGCCACCAAAGCCTGAAACTCGGAATAAATATGAAAGCGACCATTCTCACGATCGGCGACGAAATCCTCATAGGCCAGATCGTGGACACGAACTCCGTATCCATCGCCAAGCACCTCAACGCCGCGGGCATCGTCGTCCGCGAAAAAATCTCGATCGGCGACGACCGCGCGCAGATCACCGGCGCCGTGGAGCGGGCGCTCCGCATGTCGGAGGTGACGATCGTCACGGGCGGCCTGGGCCCCACGAAGGACGACATCACCAAAAAGACGCTCGCCGAACTGTTCCGCAGCGACATGCGCTACGACGAACGGGTGGCCGCGCACGTCGAGCGGATGCTCGCCGAACGCGGTATCGACTTCAACGAGCTGAACCGCTCGCAGGCGATGGTCCCCGCGTGCTGCACGGTGCTCTTCAACGCCTACGGCACGGCCCCGGGCATGTGGTTCGAACGCGACGGACACGTCGTCGTCTCGCTCCCGGGCGTTCCCTTCGAAATGGAGCACCTGATGCAGGACGAGGTGATGCCGCGTCTGAAGGCCCGTTTCGCCCTGCGGCAGATCGTCCACCGCACGATGATTACGGCCGGACTGCCCGAGTCGATGCTCGCCGAGCGGATCGCGGCGTGGGAAAGCGCCCTGCCCCCCTACCTGAAGCTGGCCTACCTGCCCAACCCCGGGGCCGTGCGGCTGCGGCTGTCGGCCTACGAAGTCGAAGGCGACGCGGCGGCCCGCGAAATCGAGCGGCAGTTCGAAGCCCTCCGCCGCATCATCCCCCGCAACGTCATCGGCTACGAGACGGCCACGATGCAGGAGCTCGTCCACGGGATCCTCACCCGGCGCGGCCTCACCCTCGCCACGGCCGAAAGCTGCACGGGCGGGACGATCGCCTCGCGGTTCACGGCCATGCCCGGCGCATCGGCCTACTTCCTCTGCGGCGTGGTGGCGTACAGCAACGAAGCGAAGACGAAACTGCTGGGCGTCGATCCCGATGCCATCGCCCGCCACGGAGCCGTCAGCGAGGAGGTCGCCCGCCAGATGGCCGAAGGAGCCCGCCGCACGGCGTCGGCCGACTATGCCGTGGCCACCACAGGCATCGCGGGCCCCGCGGGAGGCTCGGCCGAAAAGCCCGTCGGCACGGTCTGGATCGCCGTGGCCTCGCCCTCCGGAACCGTTGCGGTCCGCAGGCAGTGCGGCTCCGACCGGGGACAGATCATCGACCGCGCCTCGGCCTTCGCCATCGCGCTGCTGCGCGACTGCCTGAACGGCAATTAGCGGCCGAAAGGTCCGGACGGCCCCGCGGAAAAGCGCCGCCCGGCGGGCGCCCGCCCCGCCCTGCCCGAAAAAAACGGCGGGGGCTTTTGCTATTTGCCGAAAAGATTGTATATTTGCACTCCCTTAAAAGGGTTTTAACTTAAACCATTACAACGAAAATGAAAGTTTGCGAAATCACAGGCAAGGTAGCGATCGTGGGCAACAACGTCTCGCACTCGCACCACAAGACCAAACGCAAATTCAGCCCCAATCTGAAAACCAAGCGTTTCTGGTCCGAGCAGGAAGGCCGCTGGATCACCCTGAAGGTATCGGCCGCCGGCATGAAAACTATCAACAAGAAGGGTCTTGCAGTCGCCCTGCGCGAAGCTGCCGCCCCCAAAAGCGTGTACTAAAATCGAGTAACAAATGGCAAAGAAAGGCAACAGAGTCCAGGTCATCCTGGAGTGCACCGAGCAGAAAGAGAGCGGCGTTGCGGGAATGTCCCGTTACATCACCACCAAGAACAAGAAGAACACCCCCGACCGTCTGGAGCGCAAGAAGTACAACCCGTTCCTCAAGCGTGTCACCGTTCACCGTGAAATCAAATAGTTAGAAGAGCACTATGGCAAAGAAAGTAGTCGCAACACTGAAAACCGGCACGGGTAAGCAGTTTACCAAGTGTATCAAGATGGTCAAGTCGGAGAAGACCGGCGCCTATATGTTCAAGGAAGGCATCGTTCCCAACGACCAGGTCAAAGATTTCTTCGAGGAGAAGAAGTAAGTATTTTAAGGGTCCCGGACTCTTAAATACAAAGGGCATCCGCGCATGGATGCCCTTTGTATTTTTCCGGCGCATGCTGAATCCGGCTGCGATATTTTTACTAATTTTATCCGGAAATTGCGATCGCGATGAAGAAAAAAGTGGCTTTTGTCATCATCCGCTACGGCGCGGAGGTGAACGGCGGCGCGGAGGCGCACTGCCGCATGCTGGCCGAACGGCTCGTCCCCTACTACGACGTCGAGGTGCTGACGACGACCGTGCGGGTGTTCGGCTCGCCCGCGGAGGACTATCCCGAGGGCGTGAGCACGGACCACGGCGTGACGGTGCGGCGGTTCCGTCCGGAACCCGTCGAAGGCGACCGGCACAAGCGGATCGAGAAACGATGCAGGACGGCCCGCCGCATCCGCCGCTACCTGGACCGGCTGCACCTGCTCGGAGCGATCTCCTCGTTCCGCCCCGAATGGCGGCTGGGCGCCGGGAAGGAGCGCCGTTACTTCGAGTCGCAGCGCGAACACACCCCCGCGATGCTGCGCTTCATCGAGGAGCACCGGGAGGAGTACGCCGCCTTCGTCTTCCTGAACTTCTACTTCAGCCAGACCGTACTGGGCTGCACGATCGCTCCGGAAAAGACCATCCTCATTCCGCTGGCCCATCCCGACCGGCGGCTCTATTGGGCCATCAACGCCCGCATGTTCACCCGCGTCCGGCATATCGCCTTCAACACGGAGGCCGAACGGAGGACCGTCCGCCGGATTTTCGGAACCTCGCTGGCCCCGAACAGCCTGCTCGGCTGCGGCATCGACGCCTCGCCCGAAGCGGAGTGGGGGGGGGTGAAGCGCCGCTACGCGCTTCCGGACGAGTACGTACTCTATCTGGGACGCATTACCCGGCCGAAAATCCACGACCTCATCCCGCTCTTCCTGCGTTACAAGCGGCGCTACGGCGGCCGCACGAAACTCGTGCTGACGGGCGGCGCGGACCCGGAGCTCGCCGATGAGATCGCCTCCTCCCCGGAGATCGTCGCGACGGGATTCGTCAGCGACGCCGAGAAGGCGGCGATCGTCCGCCACGCGACGGTGATGGTGAACCCTTCGCACCTCGAAAGCCTCTCGCTGCTGATGCTCGAGGCGATGGCCAGCCGCGTGCCGGTCCTCGTGAACGGGCGGAGCGAGGTGATGGCGGACCACTGCCGCCGAAGCGGTGCGGGCCTCGCCTACCGCGGCGGCCGCGATTTCCTCCGCAAACTCCGCCGGCTGCTCTCCTCGCCGCAACTGCGGCGCGAACTGGGCGAGAAAGGCCCCACCTACGTCCGCGAGCAGTACGGCTGGGAGGTCATCATCCCGAAACTGCGCCGTCTGATCGACTCGCTCTGACCCTCCGCCCGGAAAACGGCGCGGCGGCATTTCTGAACGGCTCCGAACCCGGACCGGGCCCGGACCAAAGCCGGAAATCCCGGGTAACCGCCGGAAGCCCCCGATCGACCGCTCCCGCCGCGGCCGGTCCGCAACAAGGGGGGGGGCCACTGCAACCGTCCGCCGTCTTCGGGAATCCGTTTTCTCCGGAAAAAAGGAAACTCCGGATTCGGGATTTTCCGAATCCGGAGCCTTCAGCTTTTCGCAAACCGCCGGAGCGGGGCGCCCGCCACCGGCCCCGCGCCCGGCCTCACGCGTCAGAACGCGTGCACGGCGCGCACGAGGAATTTGTTGTACTTGGGAATCTCCACCACGTAGGGCGGCTCGATATTCATGTGCGAGGTGTAGGCGCTCTTCTCGTCGAGCTCGGTCGAGGAGAAGTAGTACACCAGCCGGTCCATACGCTTGCCGCCGGCCTCCTGCAAAGCTCCGTTGAACGCCTTGTGGGCACGGCGGTTGTTCACCGCCCGCGAGCCGCCGTTGTAGTTGTGTCCGATGTTGAGCAGTTCGTCGATGGCGGGCAGATACCACCCCTCGCCCTTCTCGCGGCACCACTTGAAGGCCGGGAAATCGTCCCACGACAGACCGTTCGCCGCGATGTACTCTTCGACGATCTTCATGTTCTCCCGGCCGTCGGAACGGTTCGTCGTCCCCACCGTCCGCAGGTCGGGCTTGCGGAATCCGCTCCAGGGGAGGTAAATCTGGTCCAGCGAGACGACCAGCCCGTGCCGCCCGTCTTCCGAAAGGCAGCAGACGATGCCCCGCACGCCGTTCCGGTCGTACAGCTCGCCGATCTCGTAGCGCTTGACGACATACTCCTCGCCGCCGCGGGTCTCCGTACCCTCCGCCGGTTCGGCCGGCGTCAGTTCCGCCGCAGGGACGCTTTCGGCATAATACTCCGTCTCGCCGTTGGCATAGCGGATGTAGGCGATCTGTTTCACGGGCAGCACGTAGGTCGGACCTGCGGGATACGAAAATTTCTTATAGCGGACCGCATCGGTCGTGATTTCGACCACCTTGGCCTCGATCCGCGAAGCGTCGGTCTTGACGATCAGATCCTGCGCAGCGGCCGTCAGCACGCCGCAAAACGCTGCGAGCAGCAGCAAGAGTGTTTTTTTCATCTTCAATTCGAATAAGTCTGAAACCGTAAAAAACCGGACGCACCGGTGCTCCGGACGTTCCCGGGCTCCCGGGAACCGATTTATATACCACAAATGTAACGTTTTTTTTGAAACTTTCTTGCTATCTTTGCGGTATATATCACAAGTATGGGATTTTTCGATATTTTCCGCAAAAAACAGGATACGCCGCCCTCCGAAGAGCAGGTGCGGCAGCAGCGGCAGGAGCTCGACGCCGGGCTGGAGAAGACCAAGACGGGGCTCTTCTCGAAACTCGCCCGGGCCGTGGCGGGCCGCTCGACCGTCGATGCCGCGGTGCTGGACGACCTCGAGGAGGTGCTCATCTCGTCGGACGTGGGCGTGGAGACGACCGTGAAGATCATCCGCCGCATCGAGGAGCGCGCGGCACGCGACAAATACATGAACGCGTCGGAGTTGCAGTCGATCCTGCGCGAGGAGGTCGCGGCACTCATGGAGGAGGCGCACGGCTCGTCCGGCCACTTCGGACTCGACGCCACGGAAGGCACGCCCTACGTGGTGATGGTCGTGGGCGTGAACGGCGCGGGCAAGACCACCACGATCGGCAAGCTCGCCGCGCAGCTCACCAAGGCGGGCCGCAAGGTCTGGATCGGCGCCGCCGACACCTTCCGCGCCGCGGCCATCGACCAGTTGCAGGTGTGGGCCGACCGCGCCGGAGCGACGATGATCCGCCAGCAGATGGGGTCCGACCCCGCATCGGTGGCGTTCGACACGCTCTCCTCGGCCAAGGCCAACGGCGCCGACGTGGTGCTCATCGACACGGCGGGCCGCCTGCACAACAAGGTGAACCTGATGAACGAGCTGACGAAGATCCGCAACGTCATGGCGAAGGTGATCCCCGGAGCGCCGCACGAGGTGATGCTCGTGCTGGACGGCTCCACGGGACAAAACGCCTTCGAGCAGGCGCGTCAGTTCACGCAGGCCACGCAGGTCACCTCGCTCACGATCACCAAGCTCGACGGCACGGCCAAAGGCGGCGTCGTGATCGGCATCAGCGACCAGTTCCGCATCCCGGTCCGCTACATCGGCATCGGCGAGGGAATCGACCAGCTGCGGATCTTCGACCGCCGCGAATTCGTCAATGCACTCTTCGGCGATGCGGAAAATTAACGTCATCACGCTCGGCTGTTCGAAGAACACCGTGGATTCGGAGCACCTCATGGCGCGCCTCGCCGCGGCGGGTTACTCCGTCGTGCACGACAGCGACCGCACCGACGCCAAGACGGTGGTCATCAACACCTGCGGCTTCATCGGCGACGCCAAGCAGGAGTCGATCGACATGATCCTGCGCGCGGCGGCGGCCAAGCAGGCCGGGCGCATCGAACGGCTCTTCGTCGTGGGCTGCCTCTCGGAGCGCTACGCCGACGAGCTGCGGCAGGAGATTCCCGAAGTGGACGAATATTTCGGGGCCCGCACGTGGGACGGCATCGTGCGGGCGCTGGGCGCCGCCGAGGACCCGGAGCTGGCCACCGAACGCCGCCTGACGACCCCGAAGCACTACGCCTACCTGAAGATCGCCGAAGGCTGCAACTGGAAGTGCGGCTACTGCGCCATCCCCCTCATCCGCGGCGAACACCGTTCCGTGCCGATGGAGGAGCTGGAGGAGGAGGCCCGCAAACTCGCGGCACAGGGGGTCCGCGAACTCATGGTCATCGCCCAGGACACGACCTACTACGGAATAGACCTCTACGGACGGCGCGCGCTCGGCGAACTGCTGCAACGGCTCTGCCGCATCGACGGCATCGAGTGGATACGCCTCCACTACGCCTACCCCGCGGCATTCCCCGCCGACGTGATCGACACGATGGCTTCGGAGCCGAAAATCTGCAAATACCTCGACATCCCGTTCCAGCACATCTCCGACGCGCAGCTCCGGTCGATGCGGCGGCGCCACACGAAGGCCGAGGCGATGGAGCTGATCCGCCGCCTGCGGGAGGCGGTCCCCGACCTCGCGCTGCGCACGACGCTGCTCGTGGGCTACCCCGGCGAGACGGAGGACGACTTCGCCCAACTGCTCGACTTCGTCCGCGAGGTGCGTTTCGAACGTCTCGGCGTCTTCGCCTACTCGGAGGAGGAGGGGACCTATTCGGCCCGGGAACTGCGCGACGACGTGCCCGAAGCCGTGAAACAGGAGCGCGTCGAACGCGTCATGGCCTTGCAGAACGGGATTTCGCTCGAGAACAACCGCCGCCGCGTCGGCCGGACCGAACGCGTCATCATCGACTCGCGGCAGGGCGACTTCTACGTGGGCCGCACGCAGTACGACTCGCCCGAGGTGGACCAGGAGATCCTCATCCCGGCAGCGGACCGGCGGCTCCTGCGCGGCCGGTTCTACGACGTGCGGATCACCTCGGCGGCCGACTACGATCTCTACGGCGAAACAAGCCGGTAAGCCATTCCCCGCGGTCGCAGGCCGGAGACGCCGCATCCGGAGCCCGGCGACGAAGCCGGCGGAGACGTCCGAAACCGGAGGGATTGCGGAACGTAAAATAATATTTGCGTTTTTCCGTTTTTGTTCGTACCTTTGAAATGTAAAAAGGATTCTTTCCGCACTCCGATGGCTGACAAAGGCGTGATCTCAAATATCGAAGGCCGCGTGCGGCAGCTCATGGACGACCACCGGCGGGTGTCGGAGTTGTGTGCGTCGCTGACGGCGCAGCGGGACGCGCTGCGGGCCGAGAAGCGCTCGCTCGAAGAGCGGGTCCGGGAACTGGACGCCGAACTGGCGCGGATGCAGCTGGCCGAAGGGCTTGCGGGAGGATCCCGAAACCGGGAGAAGGCACGGGCACGCGTAAACCGTCTTATGCGGGAGGTGGACAAGTGCATCGCGCTGGCGGAACAGCCGTTCGACGCATCGTCGGCCCCGGAGACGCGGACGGCCGAATAGGCGCACGGAGGAAGGCAGAAAAACGAAACGGACGAAAAAATGGCGAAGCAGGCGATCACTCTCAAGATAGCGGGAAAGAGCTATCCGTTCCAGATCGAGAGCGGGAAAGAGGAGATGTACCGGCTGGCCGAACGGGAGGTGAACCAATACCTCGCACTGATAAAACAACAGAATATCCGCAACTGGACCGACCAGGATTACCTGTCGATGGCCGCATTGAAATTCGCCATCGCGAACGTCGGGATGAGGCAGAGCCGCGAGTTGGACAACGAAGACCTCCGGCGGCTCGAGGCGGTCGGGGCCGAAATCGACGCCTACCTCAACGACCCGACACGGTAAGCGCCCCGGCCCTCCTCCGCAGCGAAAAGCGGAAAGGCGGAAAAGAAGGAAGAGACGAAGGTTCTTTTACATATAATAAAAGGAATAATCTACCCGCATAGATTCCTTAAAGCTTTGCGAAACTGAACACTTTTTATATTGGGGTAACTCGCGGCGCTTCAAAATCAGGCCTTGACCCTTCGGGGTGTATGCTACGGCGTACCGTTGGAAGATTGCGATTGTCGGAGCCCCCACACATGACTTATCTGCAGATTCGTCAAACAAGACTAAGGAATCCTATGCGGTTTTTTTATGCACTACAACAAACCCTATAATAACAAATTCAAAACAGCAACAAAAACATGTATACCACCATTTTGGTTGCCTGCATCTCTGCCGTGGCCGCCGTCGGAATCTACGCGGTCGTCACGAACCTCGTAGCCAAGACCTCGATCCGCAAGCGGCGCGAAGCCGCCCTGAAAGAGGCCGAGGCCGAAGGGGAGATGATTAAAAAGGAGAAAATCCTCCAGGCAAAAGAGAAGTTCATACAGCTGAAAAGCGAATACGACCGCCAGGTCAACGAGCGCAACCAGAAGATCGCCCAGAGCGAACAGCGCGCCAAACAGATCGAGGGCAACCTGCAGAACCAGCAGCGCGAGCTGGAGAACAAACTCCGCGAGAACGAGCGCCTGAAGGAGCAGATGCAGAACCAGCTGCAAATCCTCGAGCACAAGAAGGAGGAAGTAGACCAGATGATGCGCGAGCAGAACATGCGGCTGGAACAAATCTCGGGCATGAGCTCGGAGGATGCCAAGAACATCCTCATCGAGAACATGAAGGCCGAGGCCAAGACCGAGGCTGCTTCCTATGTGAACGAAACCATCGAGGAAGCGAAGATGACCGCCACGAAGGAGGCCAAGCGGATTATCGTGGCTTCGATCCAGCGCGTGGCCACGGAGACGGCCATCGAGAACGCCGTGACGGTTTTCAACATCGAAAGCGATGAGGTCAAAGGCCGCATCATCGGCCGCGAGGGCCGCAACATCCGGGCACTGGAGGCAGCGACCGGCATCGAGATCATCGTAGACGACACCCCCGAAGCCATCATCCTCAGCGGGTTCGACCCTGTCCGCCGCGAGATCGCCCGCCTGGCGCTGCACCAGCTGGTGACCGACGGCCGCATTCACCCGGCACGTATCGAGGAGGTCGTAGCCAAAGTACAGAAACAGATCGAAGAGGAGATCGTCGAAGTCGGGAAACGCACCACGATCGACCTCGGCATCCACGGGCTGCACCCCGAGCTGATCCGCATGATCGGCAAAATGAAATACCGTTCGTCCTACGGCCAGAACCTCCTGCAGCACGCCCGTGAAACGGCCAACCTCGCGGGTATCATGGCCGCCGAGCTGGGGCTGAACCCCAAGACGGCACGCCGCGCAGGCCTGCTCCACGACATCGGCAAGGTACCCGACGACGAACCGGAACTCCCGCACGCAATCATCGGCATGAAACTCGCCGAGAAATACAAGGAGAAACCCGAAGTATGCAATGCCATCGGCGCCCATCACGACGAAGTGGAGATGACTTCGCTGATCGCACCGATCATCCAGGTTTGCGACGCCATATCGGGTGCCCGCCCCGGCGCCCGCCGCGAAGTGGTCGAAAGCTACATCAAACGCCTGAAGGAGATGGAGGACATCGCCCTCTCGTACCCGGGCGTCGTGAAAACCTATGCGATCCAGGCCGGCCGCGAACTGCGCGTGATCGTCGGTGCAGACAAACTCACCGACCAGGAGTCGGAAGGGCTGTCGCACGATATCGCCAAGAAGATCCAGGACGAGATGACCTATCCCGGCCAGGTGAAGATCACCGTGATCCGCGAAACCCGCGCCGTCTCGTACGCGAAATAAGAACCCAGCCTGCAGGACACTGCATACGGCCGCCCGGCCGCAAATTACAGGTAAAAATCCCTCCGCAAAACGGAGGGATTTTTTTATCTACGATCCTGTCCCGGTAAGCCCCGGCACGCGGCAACGGCTTCTCCGGAACAGCATCCGCGCGCAATATCCCGGCTATCACCACGCTGGGGAGGGGTATCGCCTTGGAAAAGAAAGGAATCCGGCAGCCCGTTCCGCGCCAGCGCGGGAAACCCTGCAATCCTGGCATTGCCGCCGTAAAAAAGAGGCTCCTGCGCCCTGCCGGCACCGTAGGGAAGCGCGGCATCCGGCAAACCAGCCCTTCACCACGCCGTAAGAAACATCCGCCCGCCGACTCCTCACATGAAAGAGGTATCGGGCAACCCGTCCGGCACACCCCAAAGAGAGGAACCAGACAGTCGACCCGCCACAAGGAGGCGCAAGGCCGGCCCTCCCCTTCGCCGGACAGCACCCTTCTTACCAAAGGCCGCCCACCCGCCGGCATTTCCACGCAGCGGGCAGCGGCAGCCGTTCCTCCGGATTATTTCCAGCTGTTCCGTTTCCTGAAATCGGACGGAGTGACACCCTCCTTATGCTTGAAAAAGGTGGAAAACTGCCCGGTATTCACGAACTTCAAGGCATAGGCGATATCCGATATATTTATATCCGTCCCCGTCAGCATCTCTTTGGCCTTCAGGAGCCGCTGCTGCAACTGGTACTGCGCGGGGGATATCCCGGTGTATTCCTTGAACGTCTTGCGGAACCACGAATAGCTGACCCCGAGTTCCCGGGCGATCGCCTCGACGTCACGCGGGTTATCCACATCCTTCATCAGCTCCCGCGCGGCATTGACTTTCTCAAGGATGAACGTATTGGCATAGGAGTTATTCCGCTCCTTGTAATAGATGGAACCCAGGATGTGCAGCACGATACTCGACATCATCTGCTGGCACCCCGCCTTTTCGGCCGACGCCAGTTGCAGTATCTCCTCATACAGGCTCACGATCCCCGAACTTATCCCGATATTATGTAACGGCTGCTCGCGCGCGAGAAACCGGTTCGCCACCCTGTCGTCGATATAGGAACCCTTGAACCCAGTATTCGTCCCAGCCGGTCGCGTCGTCGGGATGGTAGCTATGCCACTCCCCGGGAAACAACAGCATCACCGTCCCGGCTTTCACAGGCGCCTCGGGACAGGACTGCGAAGCGAAATACCCGGAGCCCTTGGTGATATACACCAACTGGTATTCGTTCAGTATCCGTCCGCCGCGGGGCATGAAAGAGTACTTGTCCGGATGTGCCGAGAGCGGGTACTTCGTCCCCGGCGGAATAAACTGGTACCCGATCGTCGTGACGACAACGCCCCATTTCTCGTCCTTATCCCCGATCGTCAGGTAACATAACTTGTCTCGCTCCTGCTGCATATCAGATTTGATAGGTTGAAAATCATTTTTCATAAGCAAATATAACTTTTTTCCACGTAATATGCAGATTTTAACACAATAAGATTTTCCGGGAGCGATTTTTTCATTCCGCAACAAGATCCGCCCACCGAAACCAGTTTCACCCGCACACCCTTCCCCACATGCGGCGGCAGCAATTCCATTCACCCCGCAATTCGCCCCGTTACAAGCCGCTCCAGCCACCTTCCGCATCGTTCCGGCCAATACCGCACGGCATAAATCTGTATTCCCACGACAGCCTCCGGCAGGGCCGTACATACCGTCCTGTATACATCGGAAATACCCATGCATACTTCAAAAAAAGCCCCTCGGCAGCCATATGAAACGGCTTACGAGGGGATAATTATGAAATCTGACACCGAAATATTAAAAAATGACAAGAATCGGACTTTCTGCGCGGGCGATTCTTAAAAATGCCCCGGGTTTTATATTCGGGACACAATAACGTACTACAAATGCTCAAATTCGTACCTGACGGGGGGGGGAAATCCTCTATATTTGAATTGCAATTTGAACGTGTTGAAATATACTTTTAACAAATCATAAACCTAAAAACAACCTAAAATCGTATAAGCCTATGCCAAAATGACTCCTTTCCCCTGAGGTTTCTATTATATATATGTACGAATCGTGCATATGGGGGAATTTCATTTTCAATCATCATTCATCTACTATGGACAAAACCAACCAATCTTTATGAAGAAAAATTTATCCATTTTTATGACAGCCGGAAGCTGGTTGCAGCGGGCGCTTGCGTTGTTTTTGTGCGTTGCTGCCCTCGAAGCTGTCCAGGCGGCACCCCAAGACACCAAAAGAACGATCACGGGTACGGTCGTCGACCAGAACAACCTGCCCGTCGCGGGAGCCACAGTCATGGTTTCGAACACGTCGAACGGCACTGCGACCGATTCCAACGGCCAGTTCAGCCTTTCGGGCGTAACCGACAACGACGAACTGCAGATTTCGTTCCTCGGCTACAAGACCGTAGCGATGCAGGTAGGCACGCGCACCTCCATCGCAGCAACGCTCGAAGAAGATTCGGGCTACCTGGATGAAGTCGTAGTCGTAGGTTACGGCACGACGACGCGGCGCCACATCATCTCGGCCGTTTCGACCGTGAAGTCGGAGGCAATCGAGAACCGCCCGGTGGCCAACATCCAGCAGGCACTGCAGGGTGCGGCAGCCAACCTGATCATCCAGACCAAAAATTTCAACCCGACGGACAACCAGATGAACATCTCGATCCGCGGTGTGAACACCATGGGTAACAACACCCCGCTGGTAGTCATCGACGGTGTACCCCAGCCGGACGCAGGCCGTATGAACGATCTCAACCCGAACGATATCGAGTCGATCAACATCCTGAAGGATGCCGGTTCGGCCGCCATCTACGGTGCACGTTCCTCGAACGGTGTCATCCTGATCACGACCAAGAACGGCCGCAAGGAGATGGCTCCGCAGATCCGTTTCAGCGCCAAAGTCGGTGTCGAAAACCCCGATATCCTCTACAAGGCCGTTCCGACCTACCGCAACGCGATCCTGCGTAACGAGGCCCTGAGCAACGTCGGCCGCGAGCCGCTCTTCACGGCTGCCGAAATCCAGGATTTCTACAACCACGGGGACTGCGAGGCTGCCGTAGAGCAGGCCATGCAGAACGCACTCCAGCAGAACTACAACGTAAGCGTTACGGGCGGTACGAAAACCACCACCTACATGCTTTCGGCCAGCTATTTCGACCAGGAATCCAACTACGTGGGCCCCGATTACGGCGTAAAACGCTATAACCTGCGTTCGAACCTGACGACCGAATTCGGCCGGCTGAAACTGGGCGCAAACGTCGGTTTCACCCGTTCGGAGATCAACTCCCCGTCGGATGCCAACGAAGGCTTCCTTTTCGCCGACCTCGTCCGTTTCCCGAACTACTACTTCAACCGCCACGAGGAGAACGGAATCTTCTTCGGCAACAACTATAAGTACGGCGGCTATTCCGTATCGCCGCTGGCCGGCCTTATGGGCGGTGGTACCAACAAAAACGACCACGAATACCTCACCGGTACCTTTACGGCCGATTTCGAGATCATCAAAGGCCTGAAGGCTCGTGCCGTTCTGGGCGGTGAAGTCCGCCACGAGCACCGTTTCACCTCCCACAAGACTTACCAGTATGTCGTGGACAACGGCGCAGCCCATTCGGATATCTCGACCGCTACGACCGGCGGCAACACCAAGCGCGAAGCAGACGACTGGACGAAGAAAGTCACTTTCGTCACCGCACAGCTGATGCTGGATTACAACCGCACGTTCAAGGAGAAGCACAACGTAACCGGACTGTTCGGTTGGTCGGACGAATCGGAGATCGGCTATGACATCACGGCCGCCCGCCAGGGCATGAACAGCATCGACCAGCCGGGCGACGGTTCGATTGCCACGGAAAGCACCAAGCTCTCGTCCCAGAGCAAATACCGCCGTGCGTTGCAATCGTTCTTCGGCCGCGCCGGATACTCCTACGACGACCGCTACTATTTCGAATTCACCGCCCGTTACGATATGTCTTCGAAGTTCCTCAAGGAGCGCAACGGCGCCTTCTTCCCTTCGGTATCGCTGGGCTGGCGCATGTCGCAGGAGAATTTCATGCAGACTTACCGCGACCGTGTCGGCGACCTGAAACTCCGTGCTTCGTACGGTCTGAACGGTAACCAGCAGGATGTGGGCGACTACGATTTCATGACCACCTACGGCACTTGGGCCAACGCTTACGGTTTCAACGGCGTCCCGGTTCAGGGGCTGATGTTCACCATGGGTAATGAACTGCTGACGTGGGAGACCGCCAAGACCTTCAACATCGGTGTGGATGCGACGTTCTTCAAGAATACCCTGAGCGTCAACTTCGACTACTTCTACAAACGTACGGAAGATATCCTCCTCTCCCCGATCGTCCCCGGAACCTTCGGCGCCTCGATCGCCAAGGAGAACCGCGGTATCCTCGACAACCAGGGCTGGGAGCTTACCATCAACTATAACCTCTCGCGCGGCAACTGGAAGCACAACTTCTCGCTCAACCTCGCCGACTCGCAGAACGAGGTAGTCCGCTACGGAACCCCGGCTATCAGAACTGCCGACAGTGCCGGCACCATCATCATGGAGGGCCTGCCGATCAATGCCCTCTACGGCTGGAAAACGAATGGTTTCTTCCAGAACTACGATGAAATTCAGGATGCAGCCCTGCCGACCGGCATCGACCGTTCGCAGCTCCGTCCGGGCGACGTGCGCTATGTCGACCTGAACAGCGACGGCAAGATCGACGAAAACGACCGCACCTACCTGGGTTATGCCTTCCCGCGCTATACCTACGGTTTCACCTACAATGTCAAGTGGAAAGGCATCGACTTCAGCATCATGCTCCAGGGCGTGCTGAAGCGTGAGAACCCGGTTCGCGGCGAGCTCGTGCAGCCGTTCCACGCCGACTACTCGATGACCATGTTCGACCACCAGCTCGACTACTGGTCGCCGCAGAACCGCGACGCACGCTGGCCGCGCCTGGGAGTATCGGGCTCGGTGAGCGACACGAACAACTGGGGTCACACGGGCTCGGATTTGATGTTGCTCGAGGGCGCATACATGCGTGTCAAGAACATCCAGCTGGGCTACACCCTTCCCAAGAAGTGGACGAAGAAATTCGGCTGCGAGGCACTGCGCATCTATTTCGACACGCAGAACCCGTTGACCTGGACCAAAAACGGGTTCGTAGACCCCGAGACCACCTCGTTCGGCAACAACATGAGCGGCGGAGCGGACAACTCGGTGCGCAACTACCCGACCCTGCGTTACTTCGGTGGAGGTATCGACTTGACTTTCTAACAATTAAACAATCGGAAAGAATATGAAAATCAAAAATATATTAGCCGTCCTCTCCCTCGGTATGGTCAGCTGCGTAGGCCTTGAGCAATACCCGACGACCTCCTATACCGACGAGACCTTCTGGACGATCGAGGACAATGTCCGCACGGCCCTGTACCTGGGGTACAACCAGTGCTGGCATCAAGACTACTATTTCGCCAATAACCTCCTGTCGGACGACGTCTACGGCAGCCGCCACTCGACGAACGAAACCAGCATCGTAACGGGTATGGCCAATACCTCGAACGGCCGCTTCTCGGACGAATGGGACAAGTGCTACCAGGAACTGCGTACGATCCACACGGCGCTCGACGCCCAGGATCGCATGAATATCGACGAGACGTTCAAGACGCGCATGCTTGCAGAACTCCGTCTGATGCGCGCCTTCACCTACCTGCGCCTGGTAACGTGGTTCGGCGACGTGCCGTTCTTCACGACCAACCCGACGCTCCCCGAATCGCGCGTCGTCAAGGTAACGCCCGCCGCCACGATCAAGGAGTTCATCCACTCGGAACTTGCCGAGGTGGCCGAGATCCTGCCGAAAAACACGGATATTCCGGAATCTGAAAACGGACGTTACACGCGCGGCACAGCCGTGGCGCTCAATGCACGTGCGTACCTTTATGACAACGATTTCGAGAACTGCGCCATCTGGTGCGACAAGCTGATCAACTCGACGCAGTACGGTACCTACGCCCTCGAATCGGATTATAAGAAACTTTTCCACGACCAGTCGTGCTGCTACGGCCCCGAGTCGATCATGACGATCGAGTTCGCCACGCTCGGCGGCATTGACAACATCGTCAAATCCTGGAACAATTTCAATGCTTTCGTTCCCCAGTCCATCGGTAACAAGGGTGTGACCTCCCAGTCGCCGACGCAGGAACTGGTCGATGCCTACCGCAAACTCGACGGCAGCGTCGCCGATGACACGGACTATGAGAATCGCGACAAGCGTTTCGAAGCCACCATCGCCTTCAACGGCTGCACCGTGGATATTCCCGACGCAAAGGGGCTGGGACTCATCGGCTCCGAAGGCAAAGGCAAAGGCACCTACACCTGCTATACGAGAGCCGAGGACGAAAAGAACCAAAATGACAACGAACTTTTCGACTCGTACAACGGCACGCAGGATCGTACGGCCACAGGGTATTACACCCTGAAAAACTACAACGCCGACATGGTCGACAGCAAGGGCAACACCTACAAATCGCTCATGGAGATCCGCTACGCCGACGTACTGCTGATGTATGCCGAATCGATGAACGAGCAGAGCAAAATGACATCCGACATCTGGGACAAGACGATCAAACCGCTGCGCGAACGCGCCGGGTTCGACGCCGCATACTGCTCCTATCCGGGCAGCAGCGACCTGCGCCAGGTTATCCGCGACGAGCGCCGCGTAGAGCTGGCCCTCGAAGGCCGCCGTGCATTCGACCTGCGCCGCTGGGCCCTGCTCGACAATCCGTCGCTCAAGAGCACGGGAGCCACATATCTCACGACCCGCGCTACGGGTGCCCCCTTCCTTGACGATGGCAGCAACATCCAGTGCCAGAATGCTTACGGCATGAAATACTGGTTCCCCATTCCGCAGAAGGAGCGTGACATCAACGCCAACCTGCCGCAGAATCCGGGATGGTAACAGCCAAGTTGTAAAGGAGATTAACTAACCAATCAAGAAAAACACATGAAAACCATATTGAAAAATATCATGTTGTTCGCCGCAGGAGCCCTCACCCTCGGGTTTACCGCCTGTGAGGAGGATGGCCAGGATCTGAATTTCAATATTCAGCCCGGCAACGAGCTCTACGCACCCGCGGACAACGCATCGGTCAATCTGGATCAGGGTTTGAATACCAGTTTCGAATGGGCCCCCTCCGTTGCCGAAGACGGCGGATACATCACTTACGAAGTGCTGTTCGACAAAGCGGACGGCGATTTCTCGGCACCGCTTGCCATCAAGACCAGCCAGATGACCGGCTCCAAAGCTTCGCTGAGCATCTCGGCCAAAGAGCTGAACGAAGTGGCCGCCCTGGCGGGCATCGAGAATGCCAAGACCGGGCAAATCAAATGGACGGTACGTGCAGGCAAGGGTTTGTTCGCCCAAACCTACACACAGGCCAATGTGCTCACCGTTTCACGTATCAACCTGGTCGACCCGCTGCCGACGGCCGTCACGCTGAAGGGTGAAGCCGTGGAGGATGCCGCAGGCATCAAGCTGATCCCGGCGTACCTCGACGGCAAAGCAGTCGGTTCGGGTGTATACGAATGCTTCACGAAAATCTCGGAGGGCGAATTCACCGTAGTCGACGAACTGGATCGCTACTACTCGCTCAAGAGCAACGGCCGCATCAAGCATATCGTCGACGGCTCTTCGACTGCCAACACGCTGAAGGCCGGCATCTACTGGATCAAGATCGACTTCAGTGCGATGACTTATACCGCAGTTCAGGTCAGCAAGATCGAATACTATGCCGCATCGTGGGCTGACAACTCGATGACTACGGATCGGAAAACGCTGTCCTACAAAGGAAAAGGCGTATGGGAACTGCTCGACTACGACAACCACGTATCCGTCAACTCTTCCAACGATACCCGTCACCGCTTCGACATGACGACTGCCGACGGTAAACAGTGGTTCCTCGGAACGACGTCCTCGCTGGGATCGTCCTACACGACCGACTATCTGAGAGTATACATCTATACTTACAACGATGGTGACAAGGACTGGAACAAGACCTATAATTTCCTCGTTTCGGATTGCGGCCGTGCTTTCGACTGCTACCTATACCTGAACGGAGACAACAAGGCAGGCGGATTCTGGCACGAATACATCTTCAAATAACAGCAAGTTACCGGACGGTTCCTCCCTCCGGGGAGGTGCCGGCCGGAAACTTCAGCCGCGCAAACCGGAATGCGGCGCGCGGAAAGTTATTCGGAGAACGGATCCGGACACAGAACCGGAAATAAAACAGTATTGAATAAAAATTAAAATCAACCTATAAATTATGAGAAAATCTCTATTCAGACGGACTGTTGCCATGCTGACCCTTTCCGCAGCAGCCGTCTCGGGCGCCTGCTCGGAACAAGAATACGAGGATCTTACCAGGCCGGAAAAAGTAACGGGGAACACCCAGTACGCCCCCTACACGATCGACTGGGCCGAAGCGGCGGACTCCTGCTCCACGGCTTTCATCGAGCGTTTCTATTGCAGCGAAAACCGCAATGGCTACGAAGGCGTCTTCTCGTACAGGGAATACAATGCGACAGGCAGTGCCAATTTCAACAACTACTGGCAGCAGGCACACGCCATGGCTGCCATGGTAGAATACTACAACCGTATCAAGGCGACCGACGCCGAGGAGAAAGCCCGTATCGAAGGCTATTTCCAGAAATGGTACGACAAGCGCGGTAACAACTACGAAGGCAACCAGAGCTGGCGCGGTTCGACGGGTTTTGGCAACGATTTCACCGACGACACCTGCTGGATCATCATCGCCCTGCTCCAAATGTACGATGCGACCGGCAATCAGACCTACTATAATGCCGCCAAACAGACCTGGGACGAGTGCGTATGGCCCCGTCACGAGTTGACGCAGTCCGGCTGGCTGCCTTGGAAATGGTCGGATCTGGGGCCCAACGAGTGCACGAACGGCCCTGCAGCCATCGCAGCTGCGACACTGGCACAGTACAGCCGCGCAGCAGGCAACGAAGAGGCTGCCCAGGAATACCTCGACCAGGCCTGCACCTGCTTCGATCAGAACATCGACGTGATGGCATCCGACGGCACGCTGGGCTCCACCCCGCTGAGCTACACGCAGGGCACCTGCATGGAAGCCGGCCGTCTGATCTGGAAACTGACCGGCGACACGGGTTACCTGCGCAAGGCGATCCAGGCAGGCCGCGGCCAGATGACCTCGACCCGCATGAACGAAGTTTACAACTATGAAATGGTATCGCGCGACGAGGGTACGGACGAGAACAACTCGATCTTCCACGCCGTGATGTTCCACTGGTTCACGCGCATGATCCTCGACACGGAAGTCGACTCGTTCGACGGCAAAATCCGCAAGGAGCTCTACGATTATCTCTACCGTCATGCCTCCTACTACTGGGCGACGATCGACAAGACGCCGGAAGGTTGGCCCGAAGCTTATTTCGGGGTAAAGTGCTACCAGCCCCGTTCGTCGATGAACGGCGACGTAGGCGGTTCGCTGGGTGCATATACCAGTGCTGCGCAGGCGATCGAATCCATGTGGATGATCAAGGATGTCAAGTTCTAACCCGTCAAAACCAACCGATTTATGAAGAAGATTATCATGATGCTGGTCGCCGGAGCCGCCATGGCATGTGGCCTGGCCGCCTGCAGCGACGACGATACGACGCCTTCGGGCAATATCACCCCCGCGGATCAGCTTTACCTGCCGCGCAATAATGCGACGATCATGCTGGAGACCGGCAACACCACCCACTTCGAATGGGCGGTTTCCAAAGCGAGCAAGAACGGCTATATCACCTACGAACTGCTGTTCGATAAAGTAGACGGGGATTTCAGCCAGCCGCTCTATGTCCTCACCAGCGACAACAACGGGTACGAACCCTCGGCCAAGGTCGCAAGTTCTACTTTAAATACGGTCGCCACACTGGCAGGTGCAGACCTGGGCGAAACCGCCACCGTCAAATGGACGGTACGCGCATGGTGCGGCCTGAACTCAGAGATTTACGGCAGCGAAGCCGGAGTACGCACGGTATCCCTCACCCGCATCAATTCCGTAGACCCGATGCCTTCGGAGATCAAGATTTCCGGAGGAATCACCGAGGGACAGAAGGAGCTCACCCTGTTCGCTGCCAGCGTCATCCACACGGCGAAAGGCAAGTACACGGATCAGCGCGAGGCCGGGGCTTACGAAATCTTTACGAAGCTGACTGCAGGCGAACTGATTATCACCGACGACCTCAACCGCAACTTCAGGCTGGCCGAGAAGAACAGGATGGAACTCATCAAGGACAACGAAGCGACGACTGCCGTAACTGTCGAGCACGACGGCATTTACTGGCTCTACGTGAACTTCTCCAATATGACCTATAAGTTCAAGGAAATCTCGAAAGTCGAGCTCTTCATTTCCAGTCCGGGCAACAAGGTCGAACTCACGTACGAAGGCAACGGCGTATGGGGCATTATGGACTACGCATGGAACGTCAAAGAGGGCGGCAACACAGACTCCCGCCACAAGTTCATCTGTACCTATGCCGACGGCTCGTCCGAGTTCTGGGGACATTTCGAAGACGACTGCCGTGACTCGGAGAAGTCTGAGGCTGAAAAGAATCCGCTGTTCTACAACATTTTCCGCCATACATTCAGCAACCAGTGGGATAACACTTGGAAAGTGAATGAAAAGGAAAGGGAAGGCTACGGAAAGAAAGTTTCGTTCTGGGTTCATATGAACAATACGGATGACGACCTCTTCCTGCTGGAGCGTTCGCTCGGAGTACCCCTCGCAGTCAACATGCAGGGTTCCGCCACCGAGAACCAGGAAGCCATCGCCCTGAACAAAGCCCTGCCCGTTTTGGTTGCGAAGGGAAGTGACGATCTGAATGTCGGCCGTGAAGCGAGCATTTTCGAATGCTTCACGCAATTGTCTTCGGGTGATTTCAGCATTACCGACGACAAAGGCCGCTACTACAAGCTCGACGCAAGCAACATGACCTTCGCCATCGCTGAAAACCCGGCAACGAACACCGTTTCGAAAGCCGGTATCTACTGGGTCGCCCTGGATTTCAACGCCATGACCTACAAGATGCGCGAAATCGAGAAAGTGGAACTCTGGAACAAGCCCTGGTTCGGAAATAAACTCTCCGAAACTGTGGAAATGAGCTACGAAGGCAAGGGCGAGTGGAGTATCTCCGACTACGAATGGTACGTCACAGATGGCTCCAATAAAGATACCCGCTACTATTTCATCTGCACCTATGTCGACGGTTTTAAGGAGCGTTGGGCGTATTACAGCGACGACTGCCGGGGGCCCCAGAACAGCAACCCCGGAAATTATCCGAATTTCTACAACATTTACCGCTTCGACCACTCGAAGCTGGGCGAATGGGATGATTCGTGGAAAACGCTAAACGACTCGGAAGGTTTAGGTAAAAAGGCGACGTTCCATATCTACATGAACAATACGTACGCTGCAGACTACAAGCACACGCGTTCGTTCAAATAACAGCACAAACCGACAAGGATAGCATCCTTATACAGAAAAGAAACGGTCGACAGAAACAGTCGGCCGTTTCTTTTTACAGTATCCCCCGGTCAAACGAGCTATCCGGATAAATATATTACTTTTGCACCTATGAAACCATCCGAAGAACTGAAGGCCTACATCGAGGCCGAGATCATTCCCCGCTACGGGGCGTTCGATGCGGCACACCGCACCGACCATGTGCGCACGGTCATTGCGCAGAGCCTCGTGCTTGCCGGGCATTACGAGGTGGATGCCGACATGGTCTACGCAATCGCAGCCTACCACGACACGGGGCTGGCATACGGACGGGAGTCGCACCATATCCGCTCGGGAGAAATACTGCTCGGGGACTCTTTTATGCGGCAGCGGTTCACAGAGGAACAGATGACCGTGATGCGCGACGCCATCGAAGACCACCGGGCCTCGTCCGACCACGCCCCGCGCACGATTTACGGACGGATCGTAGCCGAGGCAGACCGCTGCATCGACCCTGAAACCGTAATCCGCCGCACGATACAATACGGCAGGGCGCACTACCCTGCGCTCAGCCGCAAAGGGCAGTTCGACCGTTGCGTGGAACACCTGCAACGAAAATATGCCGAAGGCGGTTACCTGAGGCTCTGGATACCGGAATCGGACAACGCCCGCAAATTGGCGGAACTGCGTGAGCTGATCCGCGACACGGCACGGCTGCACGAGACCTTCGGGCGGATTTGGGGGGAGGTTTGCCGGGACTGACAACCGGATCGGGGTCAGCCGCACGCACCCCGGGACAACGCCCCGCCCGGAGGTAGCCGGCTGCAAAGACAGGATACCGGCCGAGGCAACCCGAAAAAGCGATCCCCCGCAGGCCGACGGCCTGCGGGGTATCGCTCCAATAGGCGCCGGCGCCTATTCGGCGTCGTGCGGAAAATATTTCATATACTGCACGCGCTGGTAAACATCGCTTTCGGCATTGCCGTAATTCATCCTGCCGCGGAACTCGCCCAGAGATTCGAAACCGTGGCGCTCAGCCCACTGGTCGATGAACCGGTTGATGTCGGCAATGACCCCGAAGCCCTTCTCATGGATTGCCGAGCAGACCTGCACCGCATTGGCACCGCATAACAGCGCTTTCACGGCAGCCTCGCCGTCGTGCACACCCGTCGATACGGCGACATCGAGTTGCGGGAGGGCCGTAGAGCAAAGCGCCACGCTGCGCAGGACGTTGCGCAATTCCGCAGGTTCGCTGAACGGGTTGCCGTTGACGAACGCCATGCGCTCCACGTCGATATCGGGTTCGAAGAAGCGGTTGAACATCACCACGCCCCGCGCCCCGCGCGCCAGCAGCGAATCGGCGACGGCAAGCACATTGGTCAGGCGCATCGGCAGTTTCACCGACACCGGGATCTTCACGGCAGCCGCCACGCGGCGCACGACATCGGCGTACTCTTGTTCCAACTCCTGCGCCGTACGGTGGCGGTCGGTCGGTTGCAGAAAGATGTTCAGTTCCAGGGCTGCGGCCCCCGCAGCCTCCATGGCCACGGCGTAGTCCGTCCACCCGTCGTCCGCCGCGATGCAGTTGATGCTGGCGATGACGGGTACCCCTGTCGTACGGGCATCGGAGACAAGCTTCAGGAATTCACCCTTATACGCATCGCCGATGTAGCGTTCGAGGTATTCGCCCGAATCGCCCATGCCCTGCGACGAGTAATCCAGCGCGGCGGCATGACGGATGATCTGCTCCTCGAAGATGGATTTCAGGACGACAGCGCCCGCGCCGTTCGCGACGCACTGTCCGATATTGGCCATAGTCGCCGTATAGGGCGAACTGCTGACCACAACGGGACTCGAAAGGTCGAGTCCGAGGTATTTTGCTTTCATATCACAGAATTACATTAATTTTCAAAACATTCCCGAACCGGGCGGGCCGGAGTGCAAGCCGGCCGGGCAGGTTAAACGAACGGGATCTTCACCACCTCGGCGCGCAGGGGTTTCTCGCGGATAACGACGGCGACCTCCGTGCCCGGTTTGGCATATTCGGGCTTCACGTAGCCCAGGCCGAAGCCGACCTTCAGGCAGGGCGACATCGTACCCGACGTAACATGGCCGATCTCCTCGCCATCGGCCGCGGCGATCTTGTAACCGTGGCGCGGGATTCCGCGGTCGATCATCCGGAACCCGACGAGCTTGCGCGTAAC
>ERZ827516.1238-NODE-1238-length-23482-cov-3.414095_pt1 | contig 23482 bp, 18 predicted proteins | sample MGYA00519703_ERZ827516 | MGnify/ENA primary metagenome ERZ827516 (study PRJEB31778, sample SAMEA3449337) | human gut metagenome | biome: human gut; feature: human-associated habitat; material: faeces | place: United Kingdom | collected 2010/2012 ...
ACTGACGCACGGCTCCCCGCACGGGAGCGTTTACCCGCCCGTGTCCGGCGGCGCACCTTTGCGGCGGGTTCCCGCCGGACGGGAGGAGTGCCTGCGGGCAGAGGATATGCGGAGCGTGTGCCGTATCGGCTGAATTCGAATATGCGGGACCTTTGTTTCGGCATCCCGCCTCCGGGAAACCGGGGGCGGGATGCCCTTTTTGCGGGCGGAGATGGCTTAGAGGGGGAGTCACTCCACCTTTTTCCAGCGTCTTTCGGGCCTCCTCCGTCCCGAAACCGGTTCCTCGGAGTAGGAGATGCGCTTGACGACGCCGATGATGAACTCCTCGGGGGCGAATCCCCAGTAGCGGCTGTCCTTCGAGTTGGGGACGTTGTCGCCGCAGAAGAAGTAGTAGTTCTTGCGGAAAACGTAGTCGGCGAGCGGTTTCCCGTCGAGCCGCGCCGTGCGGCCGTCGAAGGAGAGGCTGCCGCCGGTTTCGTACTCCACGAGCGGCTTGTAGAGCCTGAAGTTGCGCAGGTCGAGCGCGATCTTCGCTCCGGCCCGGGGAACGTAGAGCGGTCCGAGATTCCTGATCGTCCAGCCGAAAAGCGAGTCGTCGAACGGCATGGCGCGCAGTACGGTCGGCGGGATCGCCGAGTCGGGCGTTTCGGCGAGCTGCCGCTGCCGCTCCCGGTCGCCGACGGGGCCTTCGTGGCGGTTGTTCCGAAGGTATCCGTTGCGGATCGAAACGCTGTCGCCCGGCGTGCCGACGCAGCGTTTGGCATAGACGTAGTTGATGCGGAACTCGATCCGGTCCCGGTCGTAACCGTGCGGGACGTTGAAGACCACCACGTCGTTCACCCGTACCTTCCGCAGCCCCGGCAGTCGGAACGAACGCAGCGGAGCCCCCTCGGCGAAATCGAAACTCCGGTAGATCCGCGCTCCGGCGATCAGTTTGTTTACCAGGATGCGGTCGCCGGGAATGAGCGTGGGCAGCATCGACTCGGACGGTACGACGAACTGGTCGCAGACGAACGCCCGCACGAAGTAGGGCATCCACAGCGCGAGCGCCGCGATGACCAGCGCCGTGCCGGCGGCGTTCCGCACGATACGCCTCCAGGGCCTTTTTCTTTCGGTCGGGTTCATGGTTCCTGTGTTTCTGAAAGGGGGCCGGAGCGGGCCGCGGCGAGCAGTCCGCGCATCTCTTCCTGCATCTTTCGGGTCTGCGCCGACTCGATTTTCGGCGTGTGGTCCGCGACCCTGCGGGCCGTGGCGAGGGCTTCGGCCTCCTGTCCGGAGGCCCGGTAGTGGAGGGCCAGCAGGTAGAGGGGATATATGCGGTCGGGAATGCGGAAGTGCGCCTGCAGGTAGGCTCTTTCGGCTTCGGAATGCTCCCCGAGCGCGTCGTGGTTCTTGCCCATGATGTTCCAGAACATGGGGTCGCTGCTGATCCGCGCCCCGGTCCGCAGGATGTCGTTGCTCCGGCGGTAGTCGCCGCTCCGGTGCAGGGCGTAGCCGTAGTCGTAGAGAAACCGGAAGTCGTGCGGCAGGCTGTCGAGAAGGCGTTCGCCGTCCTCGACGAGGTAGTCGTAACGGCCCGAGCTCATCCAGATGCGGACGTCGCTCCATTGCCGGCGGGCCTCCGCGCGTGCGGCGGTGCGTCCATAGACGCCCGGCCAGCAGGCGATGCCCGCCGCAAGCAGCAGCGGTGCGGCGATCCGTCGGAAGGGTCCGGAGCGGCGGGAGGGGACGGTCTCCGTCCGGGGGCCGGAACGCCGCCGTCCCCCGGGCGGTGACGCCGCTCCGGCGAGCAGGACGACGAAGAGCAGCCGCAGCGGCAGGACGCTCCACGGATAGGAGAACGAGGCGAACACCGCCGCCGCGAGCAGTCCGTAGCCGAACGGGTCGCCGCGGCGGATGCCGGCCGCCACGGCCGTTCCGGTCAGCAGGAGCAGGAGTGCGAAACCGGCCGCGCCGGTCTCGGCGCCGAATTGCAGAAATTCGTTGAATCCGGCTTCGGGGCATCCGGCCACCTGTTTCTCTCCTTCGGGCCGGGACCGTTCGGCGAAGTAGCGGGCCTGCTCCTCGCCGAAGGCTCCGGCGAAATTCCCGAGGCCCGCGCCGCAGAGCGGGCGGCGGAGCAGGATGCGGGCGTCGATCTTCCAGATCAGCAGCCGTCCCTCGGCCGAAGGGCGTTTGAGGTGATAGGCTCCGGCGGCCGCACCTCCGAGCAGCAGCAGCGCGGAGCCTGCGGCGATTCCCGTGCGGAGGGGGTGTGCGGCGAAGAGGCGGCGGAGACGGCCCGCGGCATCGAGTTCCCCGAGGGCCAGCGCGCCGCATCCGACGGCGACGGCCGCCAGTGCGGCGCGGCTCATGGAGGCGGGCAGGACCACGGCCCCCAGCAGTGCGGCGCCCCAGCCCGCAAGGCAGGGCAGCAGGCCGCCCGTCAGGACGCAGGGACGGAGAAGGCTCCGCGGTCTCCGGAGAGTCTGCCGTCGCAGCAGCCGCCCCGCGAGGCGGTTGCTGCGGACGATGCAGGCGACGGCGCAGACGAGGACGGGGGCGATGAAGCCCGCATAGGGACCCGGGTTGAAGAGCGTGCCGGTGACTTTGAAAAGCCCGTGGTTCGAGTAGGCGAATCCGTAGATCTGGCGGATGCCGGTCCACGCCTCGTAGATGCCGAAGAGGCACAACAGCGTAAGCAGCACGGCGGCAGTATGCCGTTCGGCCGTGAAAAGGATGCGCAGCGAGGCGTAGAGCATCGCCGCCTGGAGCAGCTCGTCGTAACGCGCCGGGGCGGCGGGTCCGGGGAGGAGAAACCGGGAGGCCGTGACGCCGGCGAGCAGCAGCGCGGCGCAGTAGTCCGTGGCATTGGGGCGGATGCGCGGGGCACGGACGAGGAGAACGGTCCCGGCCAGCAGGAGCAGCAGGAGGGTGCCCTGCATCGACGCGAGGGCGTTCGCCCGCAGCTCCTGCGTCGGGACGTCGAGGGCCGGGACGAAAAGCCGCCAGCAGGCGGCGGTCCAGAGCAGGAGCACCGCCGCGCGGAGAAGGGGATGGTGTTTCCGCATCATGGCTCGGGACGGGGTTTGCGGCGCATCGGAAGGAAGATCGGCAGATAGACCGCCAGCGCGATGAGCGAGAAGAGCGTGCCGCTGATGGCCGCCACGGCGAATGCGAACCAGAAGACCTCCTCGGGACCGTCGTAAAGGAACGGCACGAGCCCCAGCACGGTCGAGAGGATGGTCAGCGCGATGGGGACGATCTTGTGGTTGTAGGCCTTCAGGTAGAGCGGGATGCCCCGCTTGCGCGACGTCGCGGCCCAGTTGTCCTCCTCGTTGATGAGGTAGATGCCCGCATTGACGACGATGCCGCACAGCAGGACGAAGGCGGCGAATCCGCCCTGGTCGAAGACGAAGTCCGACCAGCCGAAGGTGAGGAAGACGCCGATGAACGACACCGGGATCATCAGGATGATGACCAGCGGTTTGCGCAGCGACTCGAAGATGACGGCGCACATGGCGTAGATGATGGCGATGACCAGCAGGATCAGCCACACCTCCTGTTTCTTCTGACCGAAGCCGTAGCGGTAGGTGGGCGAGTCGGCGATGAACCCGATGGGCAGTGTCTCCTCGTTGAGCCGGTCCACCGTGCGCTCGATGAGCCGTCGGCCCAGCTCGTAGGAGCCGATGAAGTCGAATCCGACGGTGATCTGGTAGGATTGGTTGTAGCGGTAGATGGAGATGCCCGTGCGGCGTTTCTCGATGGTTCCGACGGAGGAGAGCTTCGTTTGCAGCGAGTCGATCCTCACCTGCGCGTTGGCGACGTGCCAGCGGTCGAAGCGGTCGCGGTCGGCCGATTCGAGCACGACGCGCTGCATCTCGTCGCCGTTGTAGACCGACGGGAGCGGCGCGCGGTAGAGCATCGTGCCGAGCAGCGAGTAGTAGTCGGCGACGTTCAGCCCCGCGGCGGCGACGCGTTCGTCGTCGTAGCGGATGTTGAACTCGTTGTGCGGCAGGCTCCAGCCGTTGCCGGTCATGATTTCGGGCTGCGAGACGCGGCGGTTCTGCGACAGCGAATCCACCAGTGCGTCGGCGTAATCCGACAACTGGTCGTAATTGTAGCCCCGGAGGCGTATCTGGTTCGAGCGGTAGTTGCTGATGACGTTGTTGTTGAAGTAGTTGTCGTCGATGCCCGAGATGCGCCACGTCGCCCCGCCGAAGCGGATGGCCGCCGCGGTGAGCTCCTGTTTGAGCATCGACGGGAAGGGGCCGTTCTCGTATTCGGGCTTGAAGGTGACGATGATCTGGGCGTTGTCGTAGCCGTAGATGTTCGTGCGGAACATCTGCACCTCGTCGAACCGGCTGATGTAGTTCTCCATGTGGCGGACGACCTCGTCGAGCTGCTGCACGGTGCAGCCTTCGGCCATGCCGGCGTTGATGTAGAGTACCTTCTGCGCGGGCTGGCGGAAGTAGTTGTAGCGTCCGGTGGCCGTCCTGAAGAGGTTGAGCGACGAGCCGAGCACCTTGTCGAGGGTCTGGCGGTGTGCGGTGACGAATCCGCTGCCCATGACGCCGTTGTACCACCGGGCCGGCCACGGGAGGGGTTTCCCGTCCTCCTCCTCGATCCTGTCGGGCAGCAGGAACGTCGGGAGGCCGAAGCCCCAGAGCAGGGCCGCGACGAAGATCCAGCGGCGGCGGCGTCCCCAGGCGATGAAGCGGCCGTAGAGGCGCGAGAAGCGGACCGTGAAACGCCGCCGGCGCACGGACGAGACGGTCATGCTGCGTCCCAGCGGAAATTTTTCGAGCAGCGCCGGGACGAAGAGCAGCGCCACGAAGAGCGAGACGGCGAGGTTGATGACGATGACCAGCGAGAAATCGACCAGGTTGAGCCGCTGCTCCTCGGGCAGCAGCCAGACGATGCCCAGCGCCCCGATGGTGGTCAGCAGCGCTCCGAGGATCGAGACGAAGACGCGCCGGTCGCGGTAGTAGCTGTAATGGTCGACCATGATGATCGACGTGTCGATGATGATGCCCAGCGACACGGTGATGCCGGCCAGCGTGTAGATGTGGATGTCCAGGTGCAGGAGGTTGTAGAAGACCGCCGCCACGAGGATATTGACGGCCAGCGTCGTGGCGATGATGGCCAGGTAGCGCAGGTCGCGGCTCACGGCGAAGACGAACGCGAGCAGGATGGCGACGCAGAGCAGCGTGCGCAGGTAGATCTTCTCCAGCTCGCCCGAGACGTATTCCGTGGCGTCGTAGGTGAGCGTGGCCGACAGCTCGGGCGGGAAACGCTCCTGGAGGCGCGCCATCTCCTCCTTGACCGCCGCGGCCACCCGGAGCATGTTCGTGTGCGCCTCGCAGGAGATCGCCAGGGTGATCGTGTTCAGTCCGTTGATGCGGAAATAGCTCGTCGGCCGCTGCTCCTGCCAGCGGGCCGAGGCGAAGTCGCGCAGGTGGTAGATGCGGCCGTTGCGTTTGGCGACGGGAATCTCCCCGAAGTCGGTTGTGCCCCGGTTGCGGAGGCGGAGGACCACGGTGCGCTCCGTGCCGTCCTCCCCGGGCAGGGTCGTCAGCCCGACGATGTCGTTGCTGAAGTAGGCGCCGAAAGCCGAGGCGAGGTCGGCGGCGGTGATTCCCGCGGTCTCCGCCGCCTTGGGGTCGAAGCGGATGACCCATTCGTAGGGCGTGACGCCCGACAGGGAGACCTTCCCGACGCCTTCGATCTGGGAGAGGGGCGTCGAGACGTGCGCTGAGACGAACTCCTCGATGCGTTCGGACGGGAGGTCGGCCTTGACGGTGTAGACGAGCGTCTCGGACTCCTGCCGGTTCCCCGACGCCGCGAGCGAAATGTAGGGGTAGCTGACCCCTTCGGGGAGCTTGGCGTAGAGGTTCCGGATCGTGGTGGCGACCTCGAAGCGGGCCGCCGTCATGTCGGTTCCCTTGGCGAAGGAGAGCCAGATGCTGCCGGAGCCCTTCGACGAGGTGGAGGAGATGCCCGTGTTTCCCGAGACGGTCGAGAGCGCCCCCTCGATGCGCGAGGAGACGTGCTGTTCGACGAGCCGCGCCGAGGCGTCGGGCCAGGAGAAGTAGATCCCGATGCCGCGCTGGGGGGTGGTCGGCGTGTACTGGATGCTGAGCATCGGCAGCATGGCCGCGCCGACGACCGTCAGCGCCGCCATGATGAGCAGTACCGAGAAGGCGGGGATTCCGCGTCGCCGGGAAGGTATGGGCCGCGGGCGGTTCATCGGCGCGGCTTGTGGATTTCGTAGTAGGCCAGCGGGATGAACAGGACGCTGACCAGCGTGCCGACGGTCATGCCGCTGATGATGACCAGCGACATGGGGAATTGCAGGTCGGAGCCCATGTCGCCGCGGGCCAGGAACGGGGCGACGGCCAGAATCGTCGTCAGCGAGGTCATGACGATCGCCTTCAGGCGCCGCCGTCCGGCCTCCAGAATGGCCCGTTTGAGCGGGCGGCCGTTGCGGCGCAGGGTGTTGATCGTGTCGATCTTGAGGATCGAGTCGTTGATGACGATGCCGCAGACGACGATCAGGCCGATCATCGACATCAGGTTGAGCGACTCGCCGAAGAGCCGGAGCACGAGGATCGCCCCGAACAGGTCGATGACGATTTCCGACAGGATGATCCACGGCTGGACCAGCGATTCGAACTGCGCCGCCAGGATGAAGAAGAGCAGCAGCAGCGCGACGGCCAGCACGCCGACGAGCTGCCCGACCATGCCGCGGTTGGAGAAGTAGCTGCCGCTGAAGCTCACCTCGAAGCCGTCGTCCCCGGCGACGCACCGCCGGATCGCGGAGATGACCTGCGGCACTTCCCCGGCGCGGGGCGACAGGTCGAGCGGGTAGTAGTTGCCTTCGGCTCCGGCCACGATGTGCTTCAGGTCGCGCGTCATGGTCTGGCGCATCAGCGCGCCGACCGGGATTTCGGCCTCGGCGGTGCGGATGAAGGTGCTTTCCAGCAGCTCGTCGAGGCTCCGGAGGTTGTTGCCGACGACCACGGGCAGGGATTCGTCGCCGCTCGAGATCGTGAAGAGCGTATTCTCGTTCAGGGCGTTGCGCAGCGTGGCGATCAGGTCGCCGTAGGTCACTCCGTAGAGAGCCATCCGTTCGGGCTGCGCCACGTAGAGGATGTCCTCCTGCATGGCTGCCTGCGGGACCTCCAGTCCGGGCAGCGCCTCGCGGATGCGGTCGAGGAGCCGTTGCAGCCGTTCGGGGTCGGCGTTCTGCCCCGTCGTGGAGCGCAGGCGCGCCGTGAGCACGGCCTCCCGTTCGGCGAAGATCAGGTCGAAGACGTTGCCCGAGACGCCGAACGAGCAGAGGGCCTCCGGGGCATTGGCCGCGAGGTAGCTGCGGATCTCCCGCTGCACGGGTTCCACGTCGGCCGCGTCGCGGCATTTCAGATAGACGGTGGCTTCGGCCACGCCGTTCTCCTCGGTGTGCGAGAGGATGAACTGCTGCACGCCGGCCATGACCGTGGACTGTTCGATCCGTTCGCCGAGACGGTCTATGAGCCGCTGCGTGCGGCGGCCGTTCTCTTCGGCCGAGATGCGGTCGTTCCAGTCGATATGCACCAGCATGTCGCTGTACGTCATGCGGGGCAGCCGCTCCTTTTCGACCGTCAGGAAGAGGAGGACCAGTCCAACGATCGAGACGGCGTAGATGCCCCACATCAGCGCACGGCGGCGGAAGAACCACTTGAGCGCGGTCTCGTACCAGGCCGTCACGCGGTCGAACGAGAAGCGTTCGAGCCACGGCGAGGGGCGGAACGCCTCCTGGCGGCGGTACCACCAGCGGTAGTAAACCGGCAGCAGCGTGATCGACACGCCGTAGGCCACGAAGAGCGTGATCGTGACGGCCATCGCCTGGTCGTAGAACAGCGCTCCGGCCATTCCGTTGATGAAGATGAGCGGGATGAAGACCGCGCAGGTCGTGAGCACCGACGAGAGCATGGGGGCCACCACCTCGTTCGTGCCGCGCGTGACGGCGTCGGCGAGCCGTTCGCCGCGCAGCCAGCGCGCCGTCATGTTGTCGATGACGATGATCGAGTTGTCCACCATCATGCCGATGCCGAGCACCAGTCCCGAGAGCGAGATGATGTTGATCGAGATGCCGAGCACGTAGAAGACCAGCACCGAGACGATCAGCGTGACGGGAATCGTCAGGATCACCAGCAGCGGGGACTTCATGTCGCGCATGAAGAAGAGGATGATGAGGCAGGCGAGCAGCGCGCCGGCGACGATGTTGCTCACCAGGTTCGAGATCGAGTAGTCGAGCAGTTCGGTCTGGTCGCGCGTGACGGTGAACTCCACGTCGGGGTAGTCGTGGCGGAACTGGCCGAGGAGCTTGTCCAGTTCGCTCTTGAGTTGCGACATGCGGGCGTCGGACTGTTTCACGACGGCCAGCGTGATCGCGTCGCGTCCGTCGGAGAGGACCGTGCCCTGCCGTTTGCGGGGGTGTTCGATCACCTGCGCCAGGTCCCTGACACGGAAGAGCCGTCCGTTGATCTTCAGGAAGATCCGTTCGATGTCCTCCCGGTCGGCCAGCACCGGGCTGAACTTCACGCTGTACTGGTACTCGCCGTCGCGGATCGTGAGGCTGCCCAGCGTGACGTCGGCCCGCTTGAGGGCGCTTTCGACCGCCGCGATCGTGATGCCTGCCTGCCGCAGCTTCGTCTCGTCCGGGATGATGAGGATTTCGGACGCCACGCTGCCGCTCATGTCCACCATCGCCACCTCGGGCAGTTGTTCGATGCGCTTGGTGATGACCTGCGAGGCGAAGCGGCTCAGGGCCGCGAACCGCTCCGACACGGGGTGCAGCTCGTCCTGCGCGGGGGCGGGGCGTTCGTCCCGGACGGTGAGGTTGATGTAGAAGGCCGGGATGTCGGTGGCGCTGGCCTTGATGACCTTCGGGCGCTCCAGGTCGCGGGGCAGCGAGGAGATCGAACGGTCGATCTTCTCGTTCACCTCGATGAACAGGTAGTCGATGTCCGCCCCCTGCTCGAAGGTGAGGCGGATGACGGCGCTGCCTTCGCGGGCGTCGCTGCGGATGTCCGTGAGCTGCGAGAGCTGGATGAGCTGCCGGCTGAGGGGTATGACGACCGTCTCGTTCAGTTGGCGCGCCGGGACGCCCTGCGCCGGAATCTGGACGGTGATGTAGGGCGCGTCTATGTCGGGCACGAGCGACACGGGCAGCAGGCGGCTGCTCACGACGCCCAGGATGACCAGGACGACGGCGATCATCGTCACGGCGACGGGCCGGTCGAGAAGTCTGCGTAGCATGGCCGGGGCGGTTTAGCGGGTTGCGTCGATCGTGACCTCCGACCCGTCGGCCAGGTTCAGGTTTCCCGAGACGATGACGATGTCGCCCGGCGAGAGGTCGGCGCCGCGCTCCGTGTTCGCCTCGACGGCGTACTCCCTGCTGTTGGCCAGCGACGTGTGGACGTAGGTCCACAGCGCCTTGCCGTCGCGGAAGCGGAAGAGCACCTCCTCGTTGTCGCGGATGACCACGGCGCTCTTGGGCACGACCAGCCGGTCGGCTACCTGCTGCCGGACGGCCACGCGGACGTTCATGCCGTCCACGAGCGAGCCGTCGTTGGACACTTCGGCGTCGATCTGCACCTGCCCGTGCGCGTCGATCGAGGGATTGACGGCGACGATGCGGCCCCTGACCTCCCTGTGCAGGTCGGCGAAGGGGCTGACGGCGATCTCCTGCCCCGGACGGAGCAGCCCGACCTCCGATTCGAGCACCGTGAAGCGGACGTTGAGCCGGGTGTCATCGAGCAGCGTGCAGAATTCGCCCGCCGACTTTTCATAGACCTGCTGGGCCACGTCGGCGACCTTCCCGGAGAAGGGGGCGCGCAGGGTGCACTGCTCCAGGCTGCGCCGGGCGCCAGCGACCGAGGCTTCGGCGTCGGCGTATCCCGAGCGGATGCGGGCCAGCCGGACGACCTCGGCCGGCGGCGAGAGCGTGTCGCCCAATGCGTAGCCTTGGCCCACCAGCACGTCGTAGAACTCCATCCGCGCCTTCTCCAGCGAAAGCTGCGCCTTGCGCAGTTGAAGAGCGTATTCGCCCGTGTCGAGCCGGGCGATCGGTTCGCCGGCCCGGACGCCCGAACCGTTCTTCGCCCGGATTTCGGCAATGGTCCCCGCCACGGGGAACGACAGCGTGCTGCGGCGTGCGGCTAGCAGCCGTCCGTTGCTTATCAGCTCGCGCGTGAAACTCCGCAGCCGCAGCGTGTCCACCTCGACGGCGTTGTATTCGATCCGGTGGCGGATGCGGTCGTCGCCGTCGTCCGTCTTTTCGCTTTTCGGTCCGCCGCAGCCCGGCAGCAGGGCGGCGCAGAGGAGTGCTGGAAGGAGGTATCGGTCCATAGGGTTATTCGTTGATGAGTTTGTCGAACTCCGCGTTGATGTCGGTCCGGGAGATGAAGTCGTAGAGCGTCTTGCGGCGCAGCGAGTAGTAGTAGTTCCAGAAGTCGGCCAGCGCCGAGACGTAGGTCTGGTTGGCCTGGTCCTTCTCGGTCTGGGCCGTGTTCATGTCCGTCACCGAGACGGTTCCCCGCCGGAAGTTCTCCAGCGCGATGGAGTAGCGGCGTTCGGCGACCTCGAGGGCCCGGCCGGCCACGGCGCACTGGTTGCGCTGGTTGAGGAACTGCTCGATGAGCGTGTAGATCTCGTGGCGGTAGTCGATCTCCTCCTGTTCGATCCGGTTGCGGACGATCTCGGCTTTCGCCCTGGCCATGCGGACGCGGCCCTTGCCCATGCCCCAGTCGAAGATCGGGATGGAGAACTGGAGTCCGACGACCTCCTGGTCGAGCAGGTTCGAGTAGGCCGTGCGGAACTCCTCGCCGGTCTGCGAGAGGCCGAAGCGGGCGTTGAGCGTGGCCGAAGCGCCCCGCTCGGCCCTGGCCCGCGCGATGTCTGACTCGGCGTTGAGCATTTGGATCTGGTTGCCGATGTCGAACGACGAGTTCTCCAGCGCCTTGTCGAGCACCATGGCGTAGTCGATGTCGATGGCTGGAATGCGGTCGTCGAGCACCGGGGCGACCTCCACGTTCTCGTTGTAGCGCAGATAGGAGTTGAAGCGCATCTGCTGCTCGCGGACTTCGAGCGAAGTGTCGTTGATCGAGAGACTGTCGTTGAGCATTCGCAACTGGAGTTGCAGCAGCTCGTCGTGCGTGATGCTGCCCAGCTTGAGCCGCTTCTCGGCGATGGCGTAGAGCGCCTTGGTGTTGTCGTAGTTCTTGACGGCGATTTCATGCCGGGTCTTGCTCAGCAGCAGGGCGAAGTAGTAGCTCACGGCCTGCGTCGTCACGTCCTCCATCGCCTCGATGTAGGTGCGTTTGGCCAGCTCGTACTCCTTGGGTGCGATCTTCTTGTCCCACTTGAACTGGTTGTAGGCGAAGAGCGGCTGGGTGTAGGAGAGCGTAATGGGCTGCGAGTAGTAGGATTTCGAATCCTTGGGGGCGAACTGGTCCAGCCGGTTGAGCGACGAGTAGAGTTGCAGCGTGCCGCCCGTGAGGGCGATGTTCTGGCGGATCGAGAGGCCGATCGTGTTTTGCAGGTTGTAGTTCTCCAGATAGCGCATTTCGCCCGTGTCGTAGTCCTGCAGCAGGCGCAGCGAACGGTCGAAGCTCAGCACCTCGCCCGACAGGTTGAGCGACGGCAGGCGGCTGGCCCTGAACGAGCGGAAGGACCAGTAGGACGAGAGGAAGGTGTATTTGGCCACCATGGCGGCGATGGACTGCTCCTGGGCGGCGCGGATGGCCTCCTCGAGCGTCAGCTCCACGTGCAGCCGGCGGGTTTCCGCAGGTGCGGGCGTCGTGTTCTGCGACAGCGCCGGGGCGGCGAGCAGCGCGAATCCCGCCAGCAGGGCCGAAGTTTTCCGTAGGATTCCCGGTATCATAGCGATCGAAGGTTAGGCGTTGGGTTGGTTCTGGGTCGGGGCGGAGGCCGGAGACGCGGATCGGGAGGCGCGTATTGTGGATACGGATTCCGGCGGATCCGGAGCGATTTCGGGAAAATGCGCTGCGTGCCCGCTTCCGTCCCGTTCCGCTTTCGCTCCGGAACCCGGGCGGAACCGGCGCCGAAAGTCGGCGGGGAGGGGCGGTTCGTGTTTCGGATCGTGCATACCGGAATCGTTTCGGAAGAAAATCTTTTTATCAAAATTAAGTAAAAAAATGGAAATGCGCAAATGGTAGGACCGCTTTGTATAAAAAATATTCGTATTTTTTATTAAAAAACGAAATATTCGGGATTCCGGAATCCTCCGTATAACGAAATGTCCGCGAAAATCATCGGAAACAGGCTGTATCGTCCCGGATTTTGCCTCCGGATTTCCGCCGGAAACGGCATTCGGGAGCGCCTGTCGTAAAATCCGGAACCTTCGGGGTCGTATATTCGCTTTTTTTGATCCTTATTCCGGTCCGTCGATGGAAAAATCGGCTTCTGGGACGAAATGTCCGTAAAAAATTCGTATATTGGGCTTAAAATAAATAATTTTACTCTCGGACGGATCGGGCGTCGCCGCCTTTCGGCCTTCGCACGCATCCGTCGCTTGTCGTACCGTAACGCCGAATTCGTCTGTCTTATGCGAAACACGATCCGTTCGATCTTCATGACCCTGCTTCCGGGGCTGCTTCTGGTCTCCTGCCGCGACTCCGCGCTGGAGACGGCATTGCGTCTGGCCGGAGACAACCGTCCGGAGCTGGAGGCGGTGCTGCGGCATTACGCTGCGGACGAGGCCGACTCGCTCAAATACCGCGCGGCCCGCTTCCTGATCGAGAACATGCCGCTGCATTACGGTTACGGAGGTTTGGGGATGGAACGTTTCCGTGCCTATTACGACTCGCTGTTCTGCGACAGGACGGTTGCGAGGCAGGAGTTGCGGCGGCGGGCGGCCCGGGCTTTCGACGGGGCGGGCGGCATCCGGCCCGAGTTCGATGCGGCGACGCTCGACCGCGGTTTTCTGATCCGGCACATCGACCACGCCTTCGAAGTGTTCGGATATCCGTGGTGCCGGGACCTCTCCTTCGACGAGTTCTGCGAGAAGGTGCTGCCCTACCGGATCGGGAACGAACAGGCGGAGGACTGGATGCCGGCCTACCGCGAGTTCCTCGCCGGAACGATCCGTTCGCTGGAGGAGGCCGGCGCGGACCGGTACACCGCCGCGAAGGCGTTGAAGGACACCCTCCGGGGGATGGACTACGAGGTGATCGACGAGACGACGATGAAACTCGAGCTGCGTCCGTCGGATTACCTGCGGGCGGCGGGCGGAGCCTGTCCCGAGATCACCTGCATTGCCACCTATGCGCTGCGGAGCGTGGGATTGCCCGTCGATTACGACTACATCATCCAGTGGGCCAACAGAAGTCAGACCCATAGCTGGAACGCGCTGCGGATCGACATGGCGCTCTGTTGCTTCGGCATGAGCGACCCGGGTTTCGGCGATCATTTCGAGACCCGGGCGCACGAACGGATGGGCAAAGCCTACCGCAGGACGTTCCGTTTTCAGCCCGGGAGCCTTCCCAACCGGCGCGGGGCGCTGGAGGAGGGGATTCCCTCCGCATTCCTCGCGCCGTTCTTCGAAGACGTGTCGGAACTCTACTTCGACGGTATCGACCTGACGGTGGACCTGACGATTCCCGCCGCGGAGAAGAAGCGGTTCGCCTACCTGGCCGTGTTCGACAACCACCGGTGGGTTCCGGTGGCGTGGAGCCGGATCCGGCGCGGGCGGGCGACGTTCCGCCGTGTCGAGAAGGGATGCGCCTATCTGGCGGTTTATTACCACGACGGACAGCTTCGTCCGGCGGCCGATCCGCTGACGGTCTCGAAGGAGGGCGTGGTGACGGTCCGCCGGCCGGACGGCGGACTGCGGGCCGTCACGCTGAAGCGGAAGTACCCGGTTTTCTACAACGAACCGTTCATCCTCAACCGGGTGAAGAACGGAAAATTCCAGGTCGCCGACCGGCCGGACTTCAGCGACGCCCGGACGGTCTATGTCACGCCCGAAGTGACGGAGATACACCCCTATTACGCCGAGCTGGGCGACAGCATCCGGTTCCGGTATATCCGCTACCTGTCGCCTCCCGGGGCGTTCGTCAGCATGTCGGAGATCGGTTTTTACGATCCCTCGGGCCGGAAACTCGTCGGACGGATCATCGGCACGGAGGGAAGCTACTGGAATCTGGGCAACGACAAGTACAAGCTCTTCGACGGCGACCCGCTGACCTATTTCAATGCACCCCGGGAGTCCCGGTGCTGGGGCGGAATGGCTTTCGATACGCCTCAGACGTTGGGCAGCGTCATGTTCCTGCCGCGCAACGACGACAATTTCATCCAGGCGGGCGAGCTTTACGAGCTGTTCTGCTGCCGCGACGGGGAGTTCGTCTCGCTCGGCCAGCGGATCGGGGACAGGACCCACGAACTGCGGTACGAGGAGGTTCCCGGGAATGCCTTGCTGCTGTTGAAGAACCACTCCAAAGGCAAGGACGAACGGATTTTCACCTACGAGGACGGCAGGCAGGTCTGGTGGTGAGGCGGCCCGGATTTCCCGTGGCCGCGGCTGTCGTTCCCTGGCGCTCCGTCTCCGGCGGCGTATTTCTTGCCGCGGCGTTCTTCGTCGCGGCATTTCCGGTCCGGGGACGCTTCCCGTTTCAGGCGGAGCGTCGGGCGGCCATTGCTGTTTTCGGCTCGCAGGCATTTTGAGAAAAATTCGCGTAAAATGAGAAAAAAATCGTGAGAATTCATTTTGACAAAATGAGAAAAGGCGCTTTAGGGCGCCTTTCCTTGTGTCCAGCGGTTTGTTTTTTCTAAAAAAAGATATAACCTTTGTATAAGTTGGGGTATAATATCTTAGTCAGAAAATCAGCCCGTCGATGTCTGTTCAATACCTCAACGGAATAGGATTCATGGCCAGCAGCCATTTTTTCTGAGTGGCCTCGAAAAACAGCAGGGCCAACCCGGCGGCCGTTAGCGTATGGGATTGCACCACGGCCGCGCCGTACTGGATCTTCTCAGTCCCGGCAGCTTTCAATACGGTAGCCGTATCGTCCTGCTTGTAAATGTAAAGCGTTTTGCCGTTCTTTCCATTCGGCAGGGTTATGTTCTTAGCTCCTTCGACTGCTACCACTTCATCGGATTCTTGCAGGGTAATATCCTTTGTCGCCGATGTCAAATATCTGCAACTATGGTCCGCTCCATTGTTTGAGTATTGCAGGCTTTTCCATGCGTTTTTCCCGTCTCCGTACTTGATTTTTCCGGTGTCGGTCTCTCGGCCGGGTTCCCCACGTTCCAATACGGGATTGGCCGCCGCCCATTCGGCGGCGGTCATCGACCGGACAAGGATCGTTCCTTTCAATTCGATAGGTGCGCCCATGGCTCTCACTTTGCAATCCCGTTGCCGTTGAATATGAACGACTGTGTTTCGAGAAAGTTTTTCACCCTCTCCTCCGTGAAGTAGAGATTCTTGCCCTCTTTGAGATCGGAGGTGCTTTTCTCCTTGAAGGAGGTGTTGAAACGCTCGGTTGTCCAGTACAGATTCGTGCCTCCTTCGGCAACGTCATCCGTGGACAACACGACGATCCCGGTTTTCCCATTTACGGAAACTACGTCGCATTCGGGGGTAAGCCATGGCACCCAGTTCGAGAGAACTTTCGGATCGTCTCCGGCCAGTACGTAAACCATGCTCTCATCCGTTCTGCGGCAGATGTCTCCCTGCTGCACATCGAGTGCCAGCATTTCCTCCTCGGATGCTGCGGTTTTCACGTCCGTGATGACGAGCTGGGGCATGATCGTCGTGTCGAGTTTTCCGTCCGCACCGATTATGGGGACATTTCCGGCGGTATTTCCCGCATCTTTGAGTGCCGCGCTCTTGAGCTGGAGGGCCGCACGGGCGTCTTCCGCCGACATTTGCGAAATCGACGTGATACGCCCGGTTTTATCTACGGAGATCGTCATCATCCCTTGGGCTGTTTTGCTCTCTTTTAACAGTTCTTTGAGCAGCAAGGAAATGGTGACGTCCTGGGAACCGTTGAACGACGTACTGCCGGCAGCGTCTCCGCTTATCGAAATGGCGCGAGCGTTTGCGAGCGCATCGGCCAGCAGGGCCCGATCGACTTTTCCGGCTTCGGCCCCTCCGTTCTTTGCGAAGATGCTTTTGGCCATGTAGTCGGTAAGCAAGGAGGTTATGGTATCGTCGTTCGGTACGGCGACCCATGTTGCAGTCTCCCCGGCCAACGCCTTTAACCAGTAGAGTTTCGGCGCCGCGGTATCCATCCAGAGTTGTCCGAGCCGATAGGCATTGTCCGTGCTCTTGGGTGCCCGATTCGTCGAAACGGGAATGCTATCAGCGTAAGGTGTGCTGTTCCATGCGGCCCCTGTCCCGAACTTGAACTTCTGGGTATCGGTTTCGAATCCCATCTCACCCTCGTAGAGTGTAGGATTCGTTTGTGTCCATTCTGCGGCCGTGTAGTGACGCTTGAGGATAATCGCATTGATTCTGATAGGTTCTTTTGTTGCCATAATTTTGTATTTTTTAGGGTTTACTCGTTTTCGTTATCGTCCACGCCGTTTCCGACCAGGATCAGGATGTCGTCTTTTTTGACAGCCTCCCCGTCGAGTTGCTCGATCATGCGCCGGAGCCTGTATCCCTGCCGCTGGGACAGCGGCCTGTCCGGTGCGTCCCCGTCGAGATCATCCTGCACGGATGCGGCCGTCAGCAGATCACGCAGTATTTCGGCCTTTAGGGGCCGGATCTTCCCCGATGCTTTGCTTACCAAATATTGGGTGCGTTCGAGTTTCGCCAGACCGTTTTTTTGTGAGGCATTGATCTCGGCTCCGCTCAGGATGTAGGCGTTGCCGAACTCCCGGACGTCTGTCATGGAGTGCAGCGTTTCCCCGTCATCATGCCGGATGCAGAGGATTACGGCCTTTCCCTGCTGCATCTGTGCAAGAGCCTGCAATGCCACAAGCGGATACTCGCTCTTCGCAAGATTGATAAGGTACAGGCACACGGCATTCTGTCCGGGAACGATTGTTTCGGGCGGAATGGTTCCGTCCGTCGGTCCTTCCCATAACTCGACGGGCAGCACGATAGGCAGCGTAGTGTCACGAGTTCCATCCGGAAACCCTGTATCGGGGACTGCTTCGCGGAGTTTGTAGGTCAATACCCCTCGGCCGAGACGGTGGTCGTTGAATACGACCAGCACAGCATCGTCCCGCAAGATCCGGCAGTTGGAATAGGTCTTCCCGTCGAACTCCGCGACATATTCGCCGCCTCTGGGAGTGTTCTTGGTCCGGAACTCCAGCCGCCAGGGATACGAGGGGCAGCCGTTCGCAAACTGAAACGGCATCTGGAAATCCGATTCGTAGTTTTGGTGAAATAGCTCTTTTTTCGGGGTCATGTCGTTATGTCATTGGTCATTCGAAAATCACTTTGCGCAGGAACAGATGTACGGGCTCGAAAAGTTTGAAGAGTTTGCGCAGGGAACTTTCATACGCCATGCGCTCGTTCTGTTTCACGCCCTGGCACTTCACATCTATGGAAAACGATCTGTACTCCAGCCCGGCATCGTAACGATATACGGCGTTATAGAATGCCTGCTGGTCGTGATCGAGCACGAACGTATCACGTACGATCCGGGCTTTGTCGGCTCCCAGGGCTTCGGCCAGCAACTGCATGGAACTCTCCGTGCCCGAGAGGTTGTATATTTTCACGACGACGGGCATCAGGTCGCGCAGCGTGAATGTGTCCAGATCATCAGGCAACAGTTCACGAGGCACCCCGAACTGTTCGAGCCAAAGGCTCAATTTGGTCATGTCGGTCTCGTTCGAGAAGTCTATGGCAAGCTGTCCGACGCCGAGGTTCAGCAACCGTTCGAGAAATGTGGTGTCAAGAGCCAAGGTATTACGGCCTTTGATGCTTTCGGGAATCAGGTCCATATCTACACGTAGTTTACGGTTACGGTCCCTTTCGTGTAAAACTCCCCGCGTTTTTTCGTCGGTACGTTGGAGAACGACACGACGACACCGCCAGCGAGCACACCGTCCGCCGCGAGTATTTCACGCTCGAGATCGTAAACTCCGAACTCTGACGAGAACGAGAGGGAGAGCTTGCAGAAATATCCGTCGATACGTCTCTGGACATTCTTTTCGAGTTGTTCGCGCGGATAGTTCACCACGCTGCGCACGCTGACCGAGCCGCTGATGGGCACGGCTACTGCCTTGCGAAATGCGAACATGGCTCCGATGATCCCGAAGTCGCGGGCCTGTATGCTCTCGAGAATCGCCTGTTCGAGCGCTTCGTCATGTACGGTCCCGTATTCCACCAGCTCGTCGTTCTGTCGGGACATGATGGGGATCAGCAGCACGACCCCCGGCGGCAAGGTCTTTTCTTCGCATTTGCGGATGAGGTCGATGTCTGCAACTCCGGGCACCGAAAGAATCCGCATCCTGTATGCTTCGTGCGTTCCGATCTTTCCGCGCGTCGATGCCAAAATGCGCGTTCTCAGTTCGTCGTCCGTTTCGCCTTCTATCCGTTCGAGGCCGAATATCTCGGCCCAGGCATCGAGCGCCTCCCCCGAGGCATATTGCACGAAATTCTGGCGCATGAGTTGCTCCATTTCGCCCCGTAAGATCATTTCTCGATACCCCATGCAGTCCACCAGCAGGCGTTCCGGATCGGCAGGATTGAGTTTTGCCCCGGCGTTGCGCTGGTAGCTTGCGATAATGTCGGAAAGGATCTGCTCGGGATCGTTGGGTATGAATTGTTTTTCTGCCATATCTACGAAATTTTAGCGATTGCCGATGCTGTTGTCGCCCCGGTCTGTGCCGTGGGGCTTCCGGTCGTCGATACGGCGATCCCGGCCGGAACGGTGATCGTCGCGCTCTTGATATATCCGTCGATGAGGGAAGCCAGACGCTCGGCAAACTCCTCGTCGCTCTTTTCCGTGCGTTCCCGCATCTGGGTAAGCAATGAAAGGATGTCGTTCTTGAATTTCTGTTTGTTCAGCGGCATAAGGGTTCATTTGAAAAGTTCTTCGACCTTCTTTGTGAGGCTCTCGATGGCCGACACGGTTGGCGGCAGAGGTGTTCCGCTGGGTCCCATAGGTGTCGAAACCGTGAGGTTTTGAATCGCACTTAAAAGGTCTTTCAAAATAGTTTTAATGTCGGTAGTATCGTTTTTCAAACCGGCTTTTCCTCTGGCGAAATCGAGCACGATGCCGCCTGCGTCGATATGCAGCCCTTCCGGATCGGCTTCATCGGGGACCTTTTCCTCTTGGGAAAATACGGCTCCGAGAGCGAAATTGCGGCCGGCCTCGAGCGAACAGACGACCTGTGTGCCGACACTCGGCAGGCAGAAAATCGTGTTCGCTCCTGTTGAAGGTTGCAGAACATCGCACGCTACCTCCAGTTCGAGGTGCTCGAAGGCGACAAGCACCTTGCCGTCCGCAAGCAATTTTTTCACGGTTCCTACTTCGATCATTTCTGCCCTGGTTTTATGAGTGTAACCTGTGAGGTATAGCCTCCCGAGGAGTAGCTGTGCATCACCTCGCCGATAATATACGAATCGTCAAAGCGTCCGAACCCCGAGGTCTTCACCGTTGCACCGGCTTGCAGTCGGACGTCCCCGGCCGTCGTGATGGAAAACTCCACCCCTGTCTTGTTTCGGTCGGTGATGTAGTCTTTGGCCTTTTTCTCAGCTTCGGCCCGATCTTTGACCTCCTGCCAGATCAGGGCGCTGCCGCCGCCCTTGATTCCGGCGTCGTAGCTTCCGGTCACGAGCGTTTTATTCTTCCGGTTCCACCACTTGACCGTGCAGCGTCCGATGCGGCCGGCCGCCTTGTCGCTGATGTCATAGGAGGAGACATCCCGGCGGTCGATTTCTATGGCGTCGCCGGCCCGCAGGATCTCCTCGAAGGGGTAAAACACGAGTGTGTCCTGCTCGAGCTTGAAGATCCTGCCGGTTTCGTGGGCCACACGATTGATGAATCGCAGTCCGGTTTCGGTCTGCTGGCCGCTCCATGTGCCGGAAAGATCGCCGAGAACCTTATAGCCCATTCTCCGGGCTTCCGTCTCGACAATCTGCTGCAACGGTTGCGCATCGAAGTTCTGCACTTGGCGCTCGCTGTTCAGGTGCGAAGACCGCAGCGAGAGTGCGCGGATCGTGGCCTCTTCTCCGGAACTGCTGCCCGACAGCCTGGCTTCATCGACCCAAAAGGTTCCGCAGTCGAGCAGCTCCTGTTCCCGATAGCCGATCCGCAGGCCGATCCGGTCGTCCGTTGCCGGATACCAGTCGCCCAAAAACATGTGTTCGGCATTTGACACACGGATTTCCAGTTCTCCGGCCTTTCCATCCAGATAATCGCGGTATGAGACCGACGAAAGGATCGGCTCGAAGTCTGCCGTAACGTCACGGCCTTCGTAATTGATAACGACCTGCGGAGTTAAATTTTCCATGGCGCACGGGAGGTAGTAAGGTTCTCTTTAGGGGTCACATTCTCCGGAATGATGATTTCCGCCCCTTCGGGAATGTGGTTTTCATGCAGGGAGATCAAATGAGCGTTGGCAGCCATGAGCGCCGGTGCGAGCGACGCATCCCCCAGCAGATCGTACGCCAGCAGATCCCAGCGGTCGCAGTATTTCGTTGTCGTCACTTTCATCGGGTCGTGATTTTGCGGTTCGTCGTTTCATTGGCCGGCCGAGTTTCCGTGTTGCGCATGTTCACTACCGACCGCTCGGTGTACTCCAGAAGCGAGAGCGTCAGGTCGGCCTCCCGGATGGACCCCACCCCGGAGGTTCGCAGAATGGTGTTCGTACGTTCGGTTATTACATAATTCCCTTTGTAGATTCCATCGGCGAACACGAGCAGTTGCGGTGTCCCTGTCCTGCGTAATCCGTCGATGGTTTCCAACACTTGGGCTATGTTATGCCCCATGGCGGCCCGCAGTCCGATGTTGAGTGTGATCTGCGAAAGGGTCTCGCCGATTCCCTGCAATCCGGGTTTGCCGCTGCACCGTTCCTGTGTAGCATAATTGTATCCGGCCGTTTCTTCGAAGCCCGTCACACCGTCGAGCATCGCCAGTCTCAGCTCGCCCAGTCTAAGATAGTCCATAAGCACCTCGTTCCGTTTTGCGGAACTCTTCCCGGATGATCCGGGCGAACTCCGCTGCGTTATCTTTCAATACTTTCATCAGATCCTCGCGGCTTTTCTGCGTCATTTCGCTCGAAATGTTGATATTGGGAGTGTAGTTTACCGAGACATTCGGCGTCGTGGCCGGGGACATCGCCGCAACACCGGCCATCGTCTCCGCCGAAAGAATCGGGGCCGGAATGTTGGCCATCTCCGCCGCTCGGGCATCGTAGCCCGTAATCTGCGGCATATAATCCGGCATCGCTCCGGCTTGGGGCGCCTGCCAGCCGCCCATGATCTCGGGCATGAAATCCGGCATCTCAGGCTGCCTTTTCCGTTCCTCGCGTTCTTGCTGCTTCGCCCGTTCCTCGGTAATATGGCGGTCATAGTTGCCCGAGATATTTCCGGCTGCTTCGACAGTCGTCTGAATCGGTTTCCGGAACTCGTCGGCCGCATTTCCGAATCCTTCCTTGAGCGAATCCCATGCTCCGGAGAAATCCCCGCTGAATAACGCTCCGAGGGCCTTGCCGATTCCTGCAACCATTTTCCAGGCGGCTTTTATAGGTGCGACGAGCCATTGGAACAAGGCTTTTCCGAAGTCTTTGACAGCATCCCATATCGTGAGGATGACAGCCCGGAACTCCGCGAATTTCTGCCAGCAGGCAACCAGAGCCGCGATCAGCGCCACAATGGCCAGGACGATCCACGTGATAGGGTTCGCCAGCAGAGCCGCCGTCCATGCCCATGTCGAAGCGATTACGCCACCGAGAGCCGGGAGCACTCCCGTCATCATGGTCGTCTTGACGATCCGCAGCGCTTTGGTCAGCCCTCCCTGAATGACGGTTGCAACGGCCGTGCGTTTGCTCCATAAGGAGGTAATGGCCGCCCCGAGCATCTGGGCCTTTGAGCAGACAGTCGTCCAAAGGGCCGAGAGTTTGACGGCCGTAGCATGCCGCATGTTCAGCCAGAACGCACGGCTTGTAACGGCATTTGCCGCCGTGCAGATCGTACTCCAGGCTGTTACGGCTGCGTTTTTCGCCCAGACGGCCGCAGCCGCAATACGTCCGGCCGCTCCGTAACGGGTAATCAGTGCGGTATATGTCGAGAGTTTCCCGGCATTCATGGCGGCGTTCATCAATCGGGCCGCCCTCGAGATCGTTCCCAGCCCTTTCGCTGCTCCGACCGATACCGTGGCCACCCCTTTGATTCCGCCCATTACGGCGCTGAAAAGCGGGGACAGAGAGGTGAGCATACTCATCGCCTGGCTGCCGACCTGGATCATATTCATAATGCCCGGCACCGATTCGGTGAGGCGCATACTCCATTCATTGAGCCGTGCGGCCTGCACCTTCAGCCGGTGATTCCAGGTGTCGGTGGCTATGGTAGCCTGCTCGGTTGCCGTCTGGGTGTCCGTAACCTTCCGTGTCATCTGTTCGACCTGCTCGGCATTGGCTACGAGGAACTGAGCTGCGGCCATGTTTTCCATGCCGAAGAGCTTGGACATATAGGCCGCATCCTTGTATCTGGGCTTGAGCATCGTCAGCGCCTCGGCCATGGAGGTCTTATTGAAGTCCACACCCATTTCGGTCTGCATCTTGAGCAGGATATTGCGCAAGGCGGTGCCGGCCTCGGCTCCTTTGAGGTTGTTTTTGCTCAATACTTCGATGGCTCCGGCCGTTGCTTCGATGTCCAGGCCGGCTGCATTGGCCGCAGCGCCTACTACTTTGAACGACATGGCCAGGTCGGGAATTTCCGCCGCGCCATACTTTGACCCGGCGGCCAGGACATTGATAACGCGGTTCGCCTCGGAAGCCTGTAATCCGAACTGGTTGATCGTTCCGGCCATGGCATTGGCGGCATCGGCCATCGACATTCCTGCGGCCTGAGAGAGCGTGATCGTCTCCTTCTGGAGCTGGATCAAGCCTTCCATGCCAATATCATCGACCTGTATCTGCGAAGCCAGGAGTTTGAATGCCTCGACGGCTCCCGATGCCCCCAGGCCGGACGCGACACCTGTTTGACGGGCTATTTCGCCCAGACGCTTGAGATCATCGCCTACAAGTCCCGTCAGCGCTGAAAGATCGGCCATGCTCTGTTCGAACCACCGGTAAGGCTGCGAGATCTCGGAAACGGTTTGCCCCATGCGTTCGAGCAGTTCGGAAGTCTGGTTGAACTTCCACATGCAGCCCTGCAACTGATTCATCGTCCGGGTGATCCCCTTAAAATTCGTGTCGATGTCCCTCAATGGCCGGGTTGCCTTGTTGATGACATCAAAAATGACGGTTATTTGCATAGTAAGTATCCGTTAATCCCCACCTTGTGGATGATTTTTGAGGATCCTACCTTTGC
>ERZ827516.1248-NODE-1248-length-23397-cov-16.256405_pt1 | contig 23397 bp, 18 predicted proteins | sample MGYA00519703_ERZ827516 | MGnify/ENA primary metagenome ERZ827516 (study PRJEB31778, sample SAMEA3449337) | human gut metagenome | biome: human gut; feature: human-associated habitat; material: faeces | place: United Kingdom | collected 2010/2012 ...
CTGCCGCACCTCGCTCGCCGTATCGGCACTTAGAATTATGCGGTATTGCCCTTGGCCTTATATTTCGTGGTGGGTGCCCTTCGGGTCGCCCCAAAGCACTTCGCTGTCGCCCTCGTAGGGGGTGTGGCGCAGTTTCCACATGTTGTCCTCCCATTTCCAAAGGTGGGGACTGCGGAAACGGTCGGCCAGGTGCATAAAGTATTCGCGGTCCATTTTGGGCTGTTCAAACAGCTGGCTGGCCCACGGGAAGTGCTGGCGGTCCAGGGACAGATACTGGAAGATCTCTTTTTCAAAGCGGTCGGGATACTCGCCGTCAAACTTTTTGCACAGCGCCTTGCCCTCTTCCAGGGTGATTTCCTCGTTGCGGATCTCCTGTGCAGCGTCATAGGTGGTGCGGCCGATGCCGTACTTGATGTAGGTGGTGTAATAGAAGAAGTCGTCGATCTTATCATCGATGGAGTTATACTTGGAATAGGTGCCCTGGGTGCGCTCCGGTGCGGGGCGGAAGCCGCCGTGTTCTACACTGTAATAGTAGGCGCCCTGCGGATGCCATTTTTCGTAATAGCCAAGGTAGCGCACCTGAACATGGTTTTTCTCCAGGTTGGAAGTTTCGGACGGCAGGTAGATGGCCAAGTCGGCTTTATCCACCTTATAATCCTCTTCCAGCTGGCGCAGGCTGACACCGCCCAGGTAGATATGGTCGTAATCATTGACGGCAAAAAAGTGCTCGTCACGCAGGGCAGAGTTGTTATCCGCAATGGGGTTGCCGAACTCGGCCTCGTTCTCGCCATAGAACACCAGGGGAATGCCGAACTTGGCGGCCATCTTGGGGGCCAGCTGCTTTTGGCCCAAAATGAACGGCTGGAACGGGTGGAACAAGTTCTCGGTCGCCAAACGGGTCAGCAGACGGTGGGTCATGCCGTTGGGGGTACACAGGTAGTTATCAAACCCGGCGTGGATCCAGGCCTGCATGTTATCCCAGCCCCAGGGGGTGTAGATATGCGGTGCCCAAGTCACCGTCAGGGGGTGCATGCCGTATTTGTATTTCAGGATGTGAGCGGCATAAAAGCTGTCCTTGCCGCCGGAGCCGGGCACCAGGCAGTCATAGCTGCCGTCATTTTTGCGGTATTCATCGCACAGCTCACGCAGCTCTTTTTCGCGCAGGGCCCAGTCGATATGGCCGTTAGCCTTATTGTGGCAGGCATGGCAGGCATCGCAGGTGCCGTCGTCCTGAATGACCATCGTCTTTTTAATGGACTTGATCGTATGTTCAAATTCATAGCAGGAGTTCGGCTTCTGGTTGCTCATCACGCATTCATTACAGAACTGTACATGTTTGGGCAGGCCGTAATAAGCTTCCAGCTGATCCTCCGGGATATCGGGCGCGTATTTGGCGTAATCGATTTCGACATAACGAGGATTCTTTTCCATATTTCTCACTCTCATTCCATCCGTGGTAATTCCTATTGAATCAAAAAAGGCGCTGTCCGTATAGCAATGCTATCGGACAGCGCCTTTGCTGTTCTGTGGGTATTATAGCACAGCACCCTGCTGTTTGCAAGATGCCAGCCTATTTTTTACATCGGTGCAGTGCTTTTTATTTCTGGCTGACCACTGCGCCGTTGATCAGAACGGCTTTCACGTTGGTCATAACCTCAAACGGGCAGCCATCGGTCAGCACCAGGTCTGCATCCTTGCCGACCTCGATGGAGCCAACACGGTCAGCAATGCCGATGTGCTTGGCCGGGTTGATGGTGATGGCCTGCAGCGCGGCAAACGGATCCATGCCGGCTTTGACCGCCATACCGGCGCACAGCGGCAGGTACTGCTGCGGAATGACCGAGTTATCGGTGATGATGGAAACATGGCAGCCCGCTTTTGCCAAAACGCCCGGCGTTTCCCAGGATTTGTTCTGCAGTTCAAACTTGCTGGCAAAGGTCAGGCTGGGGCCGACGGCCATGGGGATATTGCTTTCCTTGGCCAGTTCGTCCACGATCAGGTGCCCTTCGGTCACATGTTCCAGCGTCAGGCCCACATCGAACTCTTTGGCAATGCGGATGGCGGTAAAGATATCGTTGGCCTGGTGTGCATGGGCTTTCAGGGGAATGGTGTGGTCCAGCACCGGCAGCAAGGCTTCCAGCTTCTGGTTATAAGCGGGCATTTTGGTCACATCGCCGTTGGCGGCAGCCTTGCGGGCACCGTAATCCCTGGCGGAAGCCAGCGCCCCGCGCAGGAACGCAGCGGTGGACATGCGGGTAGAATCGCATTTATCTTTATAGCAGCGCTTGGGGTTTTCGCCAAAGGCGCATTTCATGGCAACGGCTTCCTTGACGATCATGTTGTCCACACGCTCGCCCACCGTCTTGATGGCGGTAAAGGTACCGCCCAGCACATTAGCGCTGCCCGGCCCGATGCACACGCAGGTAATGCCTGCTTCCCGTGCATGGGCAAAGGAGGGATCGCGAGGGTTGATGCCGTCAATGGCGCGCAGCTGCGGGGTCCAGATGTCATTCATCTCGTTGTAGTCGCAGCCTTCGTACCCGATGCCATAACCATCCAGGCCGATATGGGTGTGCGCATCCACAAAACCGGGGAAAATATCCAGCCCGGCAGCATCCAGCACGGCGATATCGGCGGGCACGTTCAGTTCATGCCCCATGGCAACAATGCGGCCGTTTTCCAGCAGCAGGTCGATCTGCTGTGGTTCCGGGTGAACGGCATCATGAACCCGGCCCCCGCGCACCAGCAGCGGCGCGGCGGTATGTTCTGTATTCTGCATCATTGATTGATCCTTTTTCAGCTTAATAGCTTACCCTGTTATACTTCAAAATCCAGGCAGGTGCGCACGGCGGTATAGGGGCGCACTTTGCCATCAGCCACAGCCACATGGGCCGGGTGAACGGCATAGCCTTTCAGGGCGGCTTCATCCACAAAGGTGGTATCCAGCATCAGGTCCGCATTGGCGGAGCTGGGCAGGGCCTTGGTGTAAACATGGATCTCCGTCAAACCGGGGATCTGCCCGGCCAGACCTTCCAGCCCGGCTTTGATATCCGCCTTGACGGTTTCCTGTTCAGCGGCGGGCATCTCTTTCAGTTTCCACAAAATAACATGACGTACCATTATTTGTTTTCCTCCCAGATGGGGTGTTTCAGCACCCACTCGCCGCAGTCGTTCTTTTCAAACAGATCACGGTTATAGAACTTATCCATGATCTTCCAGAACTCGCTCTCGGTATAGCCGCAGAAATCGCAGAAATCACGCACGCACAGCGGGTCCAGCTTGCCATCGCGGGCCTTGATGATGGGAATGGCTTCCTCGCGGGTCATCATGCCATAGCGGATATAGCGGGCGGTATAGTCGGTTGCAGCGGCATGGCCGAACTTGGGGTACTTGAGCCAGGAGTGCACCAGGTAGGCGCGGGAATCGATCTGGTCAAAGTTTTCGGCATGGTGGGTGCGGTCCCATTCATGGGTCAGGTCATGGAAGCCGTGCTCCTTGGCGATCTGGTAGTTCTTGTAGCTGTTCCAGGGCACAAAGTAGCTCATATAGAACGGGTCCAGCTTCGCGCGCTCCTCGGCAGAGGGGGCCAGCGTCAGGGACAGGTCGTTTTCGGTCACGCCGTCGCCCACCAGCTCTTCCATCGGGAAGCCGACCGCCACGCCATTTTCGATCTGATCCATGGCGGAATACGTCTCCTTATCGGAGCAGCCGCCGTATTCAAAGCTGACGTTCTCGCCATAGCACAGCATGGGGGTGTTGAACTTGGCTGCCATGTGCAGCGGGAAGGTATAGATCAGGCGGTCCACATACCAGGTGGGCTTGCCGTATTTTTCAAAGAACTTGCGCATCAGCACTTTCTGGGCGCGGATGTTGGGCTTGCAGCTGATGATGGTGCAGCCGAATTCCTCGCTGATGTTTTTCAGGTTATGGATGCCGGCCTGCGTCATGGGGAAGTTATCCTCCACGCTGAACAGGATGGGGTTCATGTGCATGACTTCTTTCAGCATCCAAACCTGGAAGTGGCTGTCCTTGCCGCCGGAAACAGCAACAGCGCAGTCATAACCGCCGGGGCCGTTCATGCCGCGGTACTTGTTGCAGTAGGCTTCGAACTCCTTAAAGCGGGCGTCCCAGTCCACATTTTTGCGGTTTTCGTAATGGCGGCAGGCGCTGCAAACGCCCTCAGAGTCAAAGGTGATACCGGGGCGGGTGTCCGGCATGGTACATTTTTTGCAATAACGCATAACAGGTTCTCCTTTGCTGTTTCTTACCCAATCTGCCGGGTGTCCGGCAGAATATTTCTACTTATTGTTATCATACCCGATTTTGCCTGCATTGGCAAGTAGCGCGCAGCGCAAGACACGTCAGAATGCACGTTTTTCTTTTGGGCTGCACCGAACCTTCCCTGCCCTGCAAATTCAAGCGTCGATGGGGGCATCGACACGCAGAATTATGCGGTATTGCTTTCAAATTTTACATATGTAACTATTCCCAAGGCTATGCGGTTGTGGTATGATGATAGTTAATGATGTTCACTTTGAAGGAGGAATAAATTTTGAAAGGGACCCTAAAACTGCGCACAGCCAGCCTGGCTGCGGCAGCTGTTATGGCAGCAGGGCTGTTTGCGGCGCTGCCTGCGGCGGCCGAAACCAGCACACCGGAAACCGCACAGGAAGATTCCGGCGTACCGTATGATGTGGCAAACGGGCTGGAAAACAGCTTCCGCTACAAAGATGGCGTGCCGATCTATGATGATTCCGTGCCCGCCATCGAGTGGGAGGATATTGTCCAACAGGACGCTGCCACCTACAGTTCCAACGGCATTGCCACCTGCAGCGTTACTTATAACGGCTTTGATGTCAGCTACCATCAGGGCACCGTTGACTGGGACGCCGTTAAAAATTCCGGCATTGATTTTGTCATGATTCGCTGCGGCATTGGCAGCGAATACGACGGCGTGGGCGAAAACAAACAGGATGACGCCCAGTGGTACCGCAACGTAAGCGAGTGTGAACGGCTTGGCATCCCCTATGGCGTGTACCTTTACTCTTACGCTGAAAATACCGATATGGCCGCCAGTGAGGCTCGCCATACCCTGAGCCTTTTGAGCGGGCACAACCCCACCCTGCCGGTATTTCTGGACATTGAACACACCCGTGACGGCAACCCCATCGCCAGCAACTCTACTTACGGCGATATTGCCCAGACCTGGTGCAACATGGTTTCCAACGCTGGCTACCGCGTGGGCATTTACTCTTACTATTATTTCTTCCAGAATTACCTGACGGACTCTCGGTTCAGCAATTCCGGATGGTACAAGTGGATGGCCGACTACCGTTCCGGCGTAAGCTATGACGGCAGCAGCTGCAACATGTGGCAGTACAGCAACAAAGGTACGGTTCCCGGTGTGAATGCCAATGTTGACCTGAACTACTGGTTTGGCGAGTATCCCGGCAATAACAACAACTACACCGGCTGGCGCAGCGAGAACGGCCGCGATTACTGGTATGAGAACGGCGTAAAGCAGGGCACCACAGGCCGCGGCAAGGAAATTTACGATTCCGGCAGCAACGCCTGGTACTGGCTGGATGCCAACCAGGGCGGTGCCAAGGCCGTGAATAAAGACGTTTATCAGGAATCCAACGGCGGCAAATGGGTGCGCTATGATGCCAACGGCCACATGGTAAAAGGTGAGGACTGCCAGAACGGCAAGTGGTACTATTTTGAGCCGGTCACCGGTGCCATGATCAAAGGCCCCTGGACCCTGCCGGATGGCCGCAAGGTGTACTATGACCCCAAGACCGGTGTTATGCAGTATGGCTCCGTTGCGGTAAACAACCAGCTGTACTACTTCGACCCCGTTTACGGCAAAATGACCAGCGGCACACCGGGCAACTTCTGGTACACGATTGATGGCAAGAGCTACTGGTACGAAAACTGGGTGCGCCAGGGCTGGCAGCCCAGCAACGCCAACTACCGCGGCAAAGAGATCTATGACCCCGCCAGCGGTGCCTGGTACTGGCTGGACAGCGTGCAGCAGGGCGCCAAAGCCGTAAGCAAGGAAGTATACCAGGATTCCAACGGCGGCAAGTGGGTGCGGTATGACGCCAACGGCGCTATGATCAAAGGCTGGTACGCCCAGGATGGCAAGCGCTGGTATTACGACCTGAACACCGGTGCCATGTACAAGGGCTGGAGCACCATTGATGGTCAAACCTACCACTTTGATGAAACCACCGGCGTACTGATCCAGTGATATACACAGGCAAAACCACATAAAGAAAAATCAGCGCCCGTACCGGATCCTTACAGTCCGGTGCGGGCGCTGCTGCATATCAGGATTATTATTTCTTTATTCTTCGTCTGTCCGCTTTTCGCGGCCCACTTTTGTGGCAACGCCGTGGCGCAGGCGGCTGAGAGTGACCGGGGTAATGCCCAAAAACGATGCAATATAGCGGTTATTGACCATATCTATCATGCCGGGATACTCCTTGCAGAACCATTCGAACCGCTCGGTCGCGTCCCCCTGGCTCAGGCTCACGGCGCGGGACTGATAGATCATGCCCCACTTGATGATCTGCTCCTGATAGACGCGGATCACCTCCGGCTCATCTTTCATGTTCTGCAACACATAATCAATGGGCAGCAAAATCAGGGTTGATGGAACCATTGCCTGGTCCGTGCTGATATGGCAGCCGGTCAGGTCCATGTTGGAAAGCACCACATCGCCGCGGCTCATGGTAAAACCCACGGTTTTCTCTTTGCCCTCACTATCCAAGGTAACACAGCGCATCATGCCTTCGATCAAAAACGGCAGCATGGTCTGGCGTTCCCCTTTTTTATTCAGGATCTCCCCTTTTTGCAGCGTTACCGCCTGGGATACCGCCTCCAGCTTATCCAACAGTTTTTCGGAATGAACCCCAAGATCTTCCCGGTAGAACTGCCGGATATCAACATTCAGTGCTTTCTCCATGTGTGTTTCTCCCCTTCAGGCATATCTTTTTTTGTCTCTTCGCATCCGGGGCACACAGCCAGCCCGCAACTTGCTGGCAGTGTTACCCCCCCATAAATAATATGCGCTCCTGTTTTCTTCGTTTTTGTTCATAGCCAACATATTTGGTATTATAACACATATGACTTCCGCATTTCATTATCATATGTTAATATTGAATTTTTTTCTTCATTATTTCCATTTTGCACAAAAAAGAGGCCCAAAAACTGTCTTTTCGACAGTTCTGGGCCTCTTTTACTTTATTTGAGTGCTTAGTCAACGATCAAGCTCTTACCGGTCATCTCCGAGGGTACCGGCAGGCCGATATAAGGCAGCATGGTGGGGGCAATATCTGCCAGGCAGCCGCCCTCGCGCAGCTTCACATCGCCGCAGCCGATGGCCACAAACGGCACCGGGTTGGTGGTGTGGGCGGTAAACGGGGTGCCGTCCGGGTTCTTCATCTTTTCGGCGTTGCCGTGGTCAGCGGTCAGGAACACGCAGCCACCGGCGTTCAGCACAGCGGTCACAACCTCGTTCACAGCGGCATCAACAGCTTCCACAGCCTTGACAGCGGAATCAAACACGCCGGTATGGCCGACCATATCGCAGTTGGCAAAGTTCAGGACGATCACATCGTACTTGCCGCTCTCAATGCGGGCCTTGCACTCGTCAGCAACCTCCGGGGCGCTCATCTGGGGTTTCAGGTCATAGGTGGGCACATCCTTCGGGCTGGGGATCACCTTGCGGTCCTCGCCCTCATAGGGGGCTTCCACACCGCCGTTGAAGAAGAAGGTCACATGGGCGTACTTCTCGGTCTCGGCAATGCGCAGCTGGGTCTTACCGTTCTTGGAAAGATACTCGCCCAGAACGTTGCTCAGCTCAACCGGCGGGTAGGCAACTTCGCAGTTGGGCATGGTAGCATCATACTCGGCCATGCAGACATAGTGAACCTGCTTGCGGCCGCCGCGGCGCTCAAAGCCGGTAAAGGCATCATCGCAGAAAATGCGGGTCATCTGGCGGGCACGGTCGGGGCGGAAGTTCATGAAGATGATGGTATCGCCATCCTCCACGCGGCCACCCTCACAGGTAACGGCGGGGATCACGAATTCATCAGTCTTGCCGTCCGCATAAGAAGCCTCAATGGCCTCCTGTGCATTGGCGGCATGGTTGCCCTCGCCGTAAACAAAAGCGGCATAAGCCTTTTCTTCACGGTCCCAGTTGTTGTCACGGTCCATAGCATAGTAACGGCCGCTGACGCTGGCGATGGTGCCAATACCCAGCTCGTCCAGCTTGGCCTGCAGGTCAGCCAGGAATCCCTTACCGGAATGGGGGTCGGTATCACGGCCGTCCATGATGCAGTGCAGATAAACCTTGGTTGCGCCCATATGCTTGGCCATTTCCAGCACGCCGAACCAGTGATCGGCATGGCTGTGAACGCCGCCGGTACCAACCAGGCCCATCAGGTGGATGGCCTTGCCGGCATCAATGGCAGCTTTCATGTTCTTGACCAGCACGGGGTTCTTGAACATTTCGCCGTCCTTGATGGACTTGGTGATCAGGGTGAGCTGCTGGTACACGATGCGGCCAGCACCCATGTTGGTATGGCCAACTTCAGAGTTGCCCATCTGGCCATCTGGCAGGCCGACAGCCATGCCAGATGCGTTGATGGTGGTCATAGGGTAATTTTTCATCAGTGCATCCAGATGCGGCTTGTTGGCAGCAACAACGGCGTTGCCATAGGTTTCGTCCGGGGTCCAGCCGAAGCCGTCCATGATGCAGAGCATTACAGGTTTCTTTGCCATTGATTGGTTCTCCCTTAGTTTTAGTTAGAAGTTAGGATGGAGGAGTTAGGAGTTTGTGGTGGACAAAGGCTCGTTACGCATCCCACCGTAGAGGCGCACAGAATAATAGATACCATTTTGGTGCCACACTTGGCTTCCCTTGAGGGAAGCTGTCTGCGCAGCAGACTGAAAGGTGGTTCCATCGGCTCAAGCCTTTCCGGTTCAGCCAATTCCTAATTTCTCATTCCTAATTGCTCATTCATTCTCAGCCTTTGGTAGCAGCTTCCACGATAACAGCAAACTGGTCTGCTTTCAGGGATGCGCCGCCGATCAGGCCGCCATCAACATCGGGCTTGGAAAGCAGTTCCTCTGCGTTTTTGGGGTTCATGCTGCCGCCGTACTGAACGGTCAGTGCCTTGGCGGCGTCAGCGCCGTACAGCTCGCCAACCACCTTGCGGATGGCTGCGCAGACTTCCTCAGCCTGGTCAGCGGTAGCGGTCTTGCCGGTGCCGATGGCCCAGATGGGCTCGTAAGCGATAACAACGTTCTTCAGCTCGTCAGCGGTCACGCCGTTCAGAGCGATCTTGACCTGCATGCGGATCAGCTCTTCGGTCACGCCCTGTTCGCGCTGGGTCAGGCTTTCGCCCACGCAGATGATGGGCTTCAGGCCGCCGGCCAGTGCAGCCTTGGCGCGCTTGTTGACGGTTTCATCGGTTTCAGCAAAATACTGGCGGCGCTCGCTGTGGCCAACCACAACGTACTCAACGCCCAGGTCGGTCAGCATGTCAGCGCTGATCTCGCCGGTAAAAGCGCCGGATTTTTCAAAGTGAACGTTCTCAGCGCCAACATGGATGTTGGTGCCCTTGGTTTTGGCAACGGCGGTCACCAGGTCGGTGAACGGCACGCAGATCACAACTTCGCAGCTTGCATCCTTAACAGCGGGGATCAGGGCGTCAATCAGCTCAGCAGCCTCGGTAGCAGTCTTGTTCATTTTCCAGTTACCGGCAATAATTGCCTTACGGTTCTGTTTATCCATGATAAAAGCTCCTTCTTATTAACTACTTATTTGCTTGCGTGGATTTTTTTCTTTGTTGTCTACCATGCGGGCTACATAACAAAAAGAGCGCAGCGGCTAAGCCGCCGCGCTCCTGCGGTTTTTTAATTATGCGTTCTGGATAACGGCAATGCCGGGCAGCTCTTTGCCTTCCAGGTATTCCAGGGAAGCACCGCCGCCGGTGGAGATGTGGGTCATCTTGTCGCCCAGGCCCATCTGCTGCACAGCAGCTGCAGAATCGCCGCCGCCGATCACAGTGGTAGCGCCGCTTTCAGCCATAGCCTTGGCAACAGCCAGGGTGCCGGCTGCCAGGGTCGGGTTTTCGAACACGCCCATGGGGCCGTTCCAGACAACGGTCTTAGAAGCTTTGACGGCATCAGCAAACAGCTTCATGCTCTCGGGGCCGATATCGCAGCCTTCCATGTCAGCCGGGATTGCGGTAACGGGGACGACCTTAACTTCGACAGGTGCGTCGATGGGATCGGGGAAGTCAGCAACGCAGGCAGCGTCAACGGGCAGCAGCAGCTTAACGCCCTTTTCCTGTGCCTTAGCCATCATTTCCTTGCAGTAGTCGATCTTGGAATCGTCAACCAGGCTCTTGCCGATCTCATAGCCCTGTGCCTTCAGGAAGGTGTAGGCCATGCCGCCGCCGATGATCAGGGTATCGACCTTTTCCAGCAGGTTGGAGATAACGTTCAGCTTATCAGCAACCTTAGCGCCGCCCAGAATAGCGGTGAAGGGGCGCTCCGGGTTGTTGACGGCGTTGCCCAGGTACTTGATTTCCTTTTCCATCAGGTAGCCAACAGCGGTATCCTTAACATAGTTGGTCACACCTGCGGTGGAGCAGTGTGCACGGTGGCAGGAGCCGAAAGCATCGTCAACGTAAGCGTCAGCCAGGCTGGCCAGCTCTTCGCTGAAGGTGTCGATATTCTTGGTTTCTTCCTTGCGGAAACGGGTGTTCTGGAGCAGAACAACATCGCCGTTGCCCATGGTGGCAACAGCAGCCTTGGCCTGGTTGCCAACAACGTTGTCGTCATCAGCAAAGGTAACCGGCTGGCCCAGCTTTTCGCTCAGGCGAACAGCAACGGGAGCCAGGCTGAACTTGGCTTCGGGGCCGTTCTTCGGCTTGCCCAGATGGCTGCACAGGATAACCTTTGCGCCGTCAGCGATCAGCTTTTTGATGGTCGGCAGAGCCGCATTGATGCGGTTGTCGTTGGTGATCACACCGTCCTTCATCGGGACATTGAAATCGCAGCGGACAAGCACGCGCTTGCCAGCGTAGTTTTCGTCATCAATCGTCTTTTTGCCCAAACCCATGGTAAAAAACTCCTCTCGGTAATTTATATTAGCCTTGTGCTTTGGTACTGTTTGGCACAGGGGGCAGACAGCCCCTTTTGCCCTGCCTATATTATACGCAGAATCTGCGGTTTGCGCAAGGGGTATTTGACACATTATTAACAAAATCCCTCAAAAAAATACCACCCGCCACGCCATGCCTTTTGGGCAGTTTGCAGCAGGCAGGTATTTTTTTGCGGTTTGCCGGGTTCCGGTACGGCTTTATTTTACAGGCCCTGCACCAGAATAAACACGATCAGCAGCGGTAGCACCACGCTGAAATACGGCTTGAACCACCGCGGCAGGCGCAGGCCCTTGCCGGTATTGGCTTCGGTTAAGTAGTTATCAAAGCCCCAGCCCCACCTGGTTACGCAGAACAGCAGGTAGATCAAACTGCCAATGGGCAGCAGCAGGTTGCTGACCAAAAAGTCCTCAGCATCCAGCACGGTGCTGCCGGGACCCATGGGCTGCACACCGCTCCACAGATTAAAGCCCAGAATGCAGGGCACGCTGGCCAGCAGGATGAACACCGTTCCAACGGCACAGGCGCGTTTCAGGCTCCAGCCAAAGCTTTCCTGCAGGCAGGCCAGAATGTTCTGGAACACAGCAATGATGGTAGAAAAGCTGGCAAAGGTCATAAATACAAAGAACAGTGTACCCCACAGGCGGCCGCCCGTCATATTGGCAAATACATTGGGCAGGGTGATAAAGATCAGCTTGGGGCCTGCATCCGGGCTGACCCCGTAAGAGAAGCAGGCCGGGAAGATGATCAGGCCGGAACAGATGGCCACGCAGGTATCCAGCGCGCAGATGCGCAGGGACTCGCCCGCCAGGGTATAATCCCGGCTCATGTAGCTGCCAAAGATTTCCATAGCGCCAACGCCAAGGCTGAGGGTAAAGAACGCCTGGTTCATGGCAGCCACAATGACATTGCCAATGCCCATTTCGGCGGCACGGTTCCAGTCCGGCAGCAGGTAGAACGCCAGGCCCTCGCCCGCGCCGGGCAGCACAAAGCTGTGCACAGCCAGAACCAGGATCAGCACAAACAGCGCGCCCATCATCCATTTGCCAATGCGTTCAATGCCGTTCTGCAAACCGCGGCTGCAGACAAAAAAGCCCAGCAGCACGGTAATGGCCATCCAGACGATCTGCTCGAACGGGTCGGCCAGCAGGTCGGCGTACACGCCGCTGACGGCATCGGCGGCCAGGCCGGTGAATGTACCCTTGACAAACCGGAAGAAATAGGCCAGCATCCAGCCGCTGACGGTGGTGTAATACATCATCAGCACGCAGCAGCCAATCAGGCAGGCCCAGCCGTGCAGGTGCCACTTGCTGCCTTTGGGTTCCAGCGCACGGTAGGCTGTGCCCGCGCTGCCGTGGCCCGCACGGCCAACAGCCAGCTCCATGGTAAGCACCGGTGCTCCCATCAAAACCAGGAACAGCAGGTAGAACAGCACAAATACGCCGCCGCCATACTGGCCCGTTACGGTTGGGAAGCGCCACACATTGCCAATGCCGATGGCGCAGCCTGCGCTGACCATCAAAAAGCCAATGCGTGAAGCAAATGATTCACGTTTCAATCTCAACATCCTCCCTCATTGTAAGCAGCGGCAGGTAGTTGCCGCATGTCAAAAAGCATTGTTGGGGCGCGGTCAGCGGGCGTACATCATGCTCCCATCACCCCCGCGCAACATCACTTTTCAACGCCCGGTAACCACTGCCGGCACTTACACAGCAATGTTACTATTATACGTTCCCCGGCACGGCAGTTCAAGAGGGCAGGCCCTCCCATCCACCCCGGCATTTTTTACAAAAAACAGCCTGTTTTCATGTACAGGATGGCGGTTTGCCATCCTCTGCCCCTTCGGGTGGTTCAGATTTTGCCTCGGGCAATCCTGGTATTATCCTGGGTGCGGTCGCGTAGGGCTTCAACCGGATGGGGCTTTTCTTCAAAGCGGTAGTCCTTGCCGCTGGTGCCAATGTGCTCTTCAATCACCTGGTGGCTGGCCACGCGGGCAGCGTCCGGGCAGACGGCAGCCTGGTAAGCATAGTAGGGTGCATCTTTGGTCAGGGTCTCCACCGGAATGGCGGGGTCATCCTGCACAGCGGTGTTCAAAATGGTGGTTTTGAGCACCTTGCGCAGATATTCTTTCTGGGGGCCAAAGCGCAGCAGTTCCGGGAAAGTCCCATCCGGGATGATCTGGCAGGCTTCCTTGCCCTCGTACTGTTTCAGCAGGGCTTCGGCGGCATGCAGGTGGCTGCACTCCTGCTCAAAATGCTGCTCCCAGATCTTTTTAATATGCAGGTCGGTTTCATCCTCCACGCAGGACCAATAAAGGTAGCACTCGGTATATTCATGCAGCAGCAGGTTTTCCAGCCAAGTCATGCCGGGGTCCAGCAGAGCGCCGTACTGGGTCACATGCTGTTCTTCGATCATGCCGATCTCCTGGTACAGCCTGCGGCCAAGGTCACTGTCATAAAAGGTGCCGATGTTCATATAATAGTTCATCGTCTGCTGTTCGGCGGCGGTGATAATGGCGGCGTTCAGCTTGGTGATGGGGGCCGCCGTGGCCGCGCTGATGGGCTTGCGCACGCTGTCCCGCGGGTGGCGGTGCTCCGCAATGGTGGGGCGGCCGGGCATGATCTCGGTATAGCAGCCCACCAGCCGCTCGGCGTGGATGCCGCGTTCCAGTTCCAGCAGATCCGCATAGCGGTACAGGTGGTCAAAATCCTCCAGCAGAGCCAGGTTCATCACCTGCACCACATAGGCGTCCGGCTCCCGCTGGGCCAGAATAGCCGTCAGGTCCACGGCCAGCTGCTCATACCCGATGGTGGTTTCCAGAATACTTTCGTCGATCGGCTTTAAGCAGGCAATGCGTTTTTGCTGTTGCTGCTCGGTGCGGCGCAGCACGGCAAGTTCCCGGCGCAGGTCGTTGTTGGTGCAGTGGCGGTGGAACTGGTGGGAGAACCAGTTGGCCTCGTACTCGGTGCCGTTCATTAAAATAATACGCAGCCGGGTGTAGGGGTCCACCTCGTTTTTGTCATAGGGGCGGGGGTAAAGTTTCTGCCAGTCCATATAGTAGCGGTCGGCGGGTTTGGTTTTTACCTCAAAGGGGTTCATTTTTGCAGGCATATACAGTGCTCCTTTCGTCATCGGGGTTCTTTGTTCAGTATGCCCGCAAATGGGCGGCAATACACAAAAAGCCCCCGGCAGAGTGTAAAATACTCTGCCGGGGGCCGTAATCTTAGGGTTAAGCCAACATCAAGTTAAGCTGTTACGCTTAGGGCAATACCGCATAATTCTAAGTGCCGATACGGCGAGTGAGGTGCGGCAGATGCTAAGCCAAAAGCGCAGATAATACTGGATGCTGCAAAGGTGAGCGCCGCCAGTGGCGGAAACAGCGAACCGAAGCAGGGGCAGCGGTCGCAGAGTGCGAGGGGCTTTTGCCCCCGAAGCACGATGCGGGTACCGCAACCCGACATTATCGAGCATTTTGGCAACGCAGATGCCGTGCCGCAGCCGCCGGAGCGGTGCTTAAGCCGTCAGGTGGGAATTGTGCGGTGTTGCCTTAGTTCTTGTACTTGAAGTACTCAACCAGGGTGCGGTAACGGAAGTTGCCGCCATCAGTGTAGGTAGCAAAGGTACGGGTCAGATTGTTGCTGCTGTTCATACCCATACTTTCCTGGTTGGTGTAAGAGATGCGCTGGTTGTTCTGGCGGATCTCGACAACTTCATCGTTCTGGAACTTGATGGAAGCGCTGGTGATCTTGTCATCGGTGACAAATTTGCCGCAATGACGGTCGAACAGCGGGTTGCCAGCGCCAATATTGTTATCGCTGGAGAGTCTGAGCACGTTAGAATAGCCGTTGGAGTTGCCACTGTTGGTCCAGCCGGCCAGGTGGCCGTTGCTGTCATAGCTCCAGGTGTCAGTACGCACGGTCTGGTTGCTGCTGTTCACAATGGTCATCTTGGTGTAACGGTTACGGCTGCCGCTGCTGGTCAGGTTGACGATGCAGGTAACTTTGTTCTGGCCGTTGTATTCCCAGAACTTGGAAACGCTGCCCAGGCTGTCCCACTCTTTGGCAGTCCAGTAGCTGTACAGGTACCAGCCGCCATTGTAGCGGTAAACGGAGATCTTGGCAAAGCGGTTGCTTTTATCATACTCATAGCGATACTCGTAAGAGTAGTTGTCGTTGCCGTACTCGCGGTGGGTATGCTTGGTCAGCATGCCGTTGTATTCATAATAGAAGTCGTCCTGAACCTGCAGGTTGCCGGACTTATCGCGGCGCTGCTCTTTCAGCAGGCGGCCCTGTGCATCGTAATCGGTGGTCAGGGTGTTCATCACGCTGCCGTCAGCATAGTAGTTGGTGCGCTTGATCTCGCGGTACTTGGTCACATCCACGTTGGTGGACTGCAGAATGCCGGTGTTGTAATCAAACACGCAGGTAATGCCGTCGATCACAACGGTGCCCTTTGCCATAGCGCCGGTGATGAGGTCAAAGTAATAAGTACCCTGAGAGTTGGTATCCCAGCCCTTGATCATATGGCCGTTGGCATCATAGCGGACCCACTTGCCGCCGTTGGAGTCCTGATAGACATCCTTGCTGACAGCCATTGCGCCGTTATTGACGGAATCCAGCCAGTACCAGGCATCGCTCTTGGGGTCATAGATTTCCTTGCCGCGGCCAGTGGTGCCCTGGCGCACGCCGTTTTCGTACCAATACCAGGGGCCGCCGGGGTATTCCTGATACCAGCCGTTCTCCGGCGGTGCATCATAGGTAGCGGCGTCCTCTTTCACGTTGTCCTCTGCCGGTTCAGCGTCAACTTTCGGTTCCTCGGTGGCTGCGGTTTCCGGGGTAGCAGTTTCCACCACTGCAATGCTTGCAGCGGTTTCAGCCTGCGGGTTCGGCTCCTGTGCAAAAACGGGCAGTGCCATAGCGGACACCATTGCCAGCGCCAGCAGGAATGCGGTGATTTTTTTCTTCTGCATGTTCCGTTCGTTCCTCCTTATAAATGGGCGTACCCGGGGATTTTCCGGCTGCACCCGGCAGCCTGTTCGGCCGCGCGTTGCTTTTTTAATCAAATGCGGCCGGGCCGAAAAATCGACCATAAACCGCGATTTCATTTATTATACCACACGCCAAAAAATTCCACAACATTTTCACCATTTTCGAATTGTAAAAATTCAGGGCGAGTTTTTGGGTTTTTTACCCGGTTTATCATTTTCTAAAAATCGTTATCCCGTCAGGTTAGCGGGCGCACAATGGGCGTTCCAACGGGTAAGAGGCAGGCTAAATGGTGGTAGTGCATTATGAAGAGAACCGCCCCTCAGAGGGAAGCCAATTTCCTATTTGGGTTTTCATCAAAGCACCTTACGTTGGGTCGTTTTAAGCGCCTCACTCGATCACAATCCCCGTTCCATCCAGTAACCTTACCACATCAGGAAAGCTGAACCTTGCGCCTTTCAACTTGTTGGTCTCCAAATCAATGGCGTATTCTTCGGCGGTGCGCAGGTCGGCTTTTTGCAAATCGCAGCGGGTGAACCGGGTTCCGCCCAGCCGCACGCCGTAAAAGCTGGTCCCGGCAAGGCGGGTATCATCAAAGGCGCATTGCTGCAGTTCCGCCCCGGTCCAGTCAAAGCCGTTCAGTGCCATGCCGGAAAAATCATTGTAGCGGAACGCGCAGTTTTTGATTTTGCCAAACGGCTGGAACACCCCGCTTTTGCCCTGCAGCCCGCCCCACGCCATGGAGCGGAACGCACTGTTCAGCAGCCAGGCATCTTTCATGGTGGTAAAGCTGAACACCACACCGGAAAAATTGCAGTGGTCAAAGGTACAGGCGTTGAAGCGGCAGTTCTGCACCCGCGTGCCCAGCCAGCGGCAGTGGTCAAACACACAGTCCTCGAACTCGGCGTTTTCCAGCAGCTCGCCGGGGTCATAATTGGCAAAGGTCTCCCCTTGATAAAATCGGCGTTCCGCCATCAAAACTCCTCCTTGTGCTGTTGGAAAAACTCAAAGGTATCCCGCACGCTTTCCAGCTCGGTCCAGCGGCGGGTGCGCACTGGGTCACTGTCCAGATCATAAATGCGGGCACCGGGGATTGCCAGCAAAAACGGCGAATGGGTGGCCAGCACAAACTGGCAGCCGTAAAACCGGGCCGAATCTGCCAAAAAATCCGCCAAAGCGATCTGCCGCGCGGCGGAAAGGCTGTTTTCCGGTTCATCCAACAGATAAAGGGCATCCCCGCGCAGTTTTTCCTGGAACATCAAAAAGGCGCTTTCGCCGTTGGAGTGGGTGCGAATGTTGGGAGACAAAGTTTTGCGCGCCACCTGAGATTTGGAATAGCGCCGTGCCGCGCTGACCTGCTTGAGCCGGTCATAATCCTCCATGCTGTGCATCTGGAATTTGGCGGTGTGGGCCTCGGTGTATTCATCAAACAGGCTGCCGCGGCGGGTATCAATGTTATCGTTGATGGCGCGTACATCTAACATATAGTCAAACACATCGTCGCTGGTCAAAATCAGGCTGCCCGCCGGGATGGCGTGCAGGGTGTGGAACTGGCACAGGGAGACATAATCCGGGAAGAAATCACTGCGGTTATACTGTGCCCCGCGCTGCAGGCGCAAAGCGTCCGCCATCACGTTGAGCGCTGTGGTTTTGCCGGAGCCGTTGCCGCCGTACAAAATGGTCACATCCGCCAGGTCCAGCGCTTTCAAGCCCCGGCCCGCAAACAGGCCAAAGGGGTAGAAAGAATCATAGCAGGTCATTTTGGCCCGCGGCGACTTGGCAAGGTAGTTAGCCTCGCTGTTTTGGCTTGGAAAATAAAATTCCGAAAGATAGATCACATCTCTCTCCTCCCTTCCGGTTTCTTTCTCAAATTATACCATACTGCCGGGTAAAGGCAAATGCCTTGCATACAGGCAGCGGTTTTGGGGATACGGCAAAGATTTTGCGGGTCAAAAATAAAAGCATGTGCACCCGCCCTCCTCGAAAACCCAAAATTTTCGATTTGTTTTGTCATGCACATGCTTTTGTGTTATCTGATGATACGCTGCGGTTTATGCCGGGAGGCACCGGAGCGCCGGAAATTCAGCCTGTTTTTTATAAACACAGCCGAATTTTTGCCGTACAGCCGGTATAGATTATTTCTTCTGAACGTACTTGAGGCAGTCCAGCATAACAGCAACCAGAATGATGATGCCGGAGAACACGAACTGCAGGTTCGTATCAATACCCAAAGTGGTCAGAGAGTAAGTCAATGCGGTGAAGATGAACACACCGACAACCACGCCGGAAATCTTGCCGATACCGCCGGTGAAAGAAACGCCGCCCACAACGCAGGCCGCGATGGCGTCCATTTCCCAGCCCTGACCATATGCAGCGGAGCCGGAGCCCACCATACGGATGCATTCCAGCCAGGAGCCGAAGCCATACAGAATGCCTGCCAGAATAAACGCGCCTACCGTAACGCGGAATACCGAGATGCCGGAAACAGCAGCAGCTTCGGCGTTGCCGCCGACTGCGAACAGGTTTTTACCAAAGGTCGTCTTGTTCCAGATGAACCACACAATGATCACAGCTGCGATAGCCCACAGGATAATGGTGGGGAAACCGCCAATCTTGGGGATGATCATGCTGGGGATGTTGCCTTCGATACCGCCAAAGGAAACACCCTTGGTTGAATAGGTGACCAAGCCAAAAATGACCAGCATGTTCGCCATCGTAGAAATGAATGGGTGCATTTTGAACTTGGCTGTAAAGAAACCTGCGATGGTGGTAAAGACTGTGCACAGGACAATGCAGACAAGCAGCGCCAAAATAACGCGTGCAACGACCGGCAGCCCGGTAAAATCAAACACATGGCCAAAAACCGCACCGGTGTTGATTCCCTTGTGCATAATGATGGTAGCGGCAGTCATGCCCATACCAACCATACGGCCAATGGACAGGTCCGTGCCGGCCAGCAGGATCAGCCCGGCAACGCCCAAAGCCAGGAACATGCGCGGCGAAGCCTGCTGCAGAATGTTCAAAATATTGTTGACGGTAAGCAGCGGCACTTTCTTGCCGAACTGGGCAATCAGGCACAGTATAATAAAGATGATAACGATTGCAATGTACAGACCGTTGCGCAGCAAAAAGTCACGGCGATTAAATGTGTACTTGTAGTTTTCCCACTTTTGCGCCAGAGACTCGCCAACCGTAAACTTGGACAGGCGCAGCATATCGATCAGGTGATATTTGTAATCAAACGCAGCATGCCGGCGGTCCTTGATCGCCTGGCAGTCCTTATCCAACTGCATTTTGGCGTCGAACAGGCGGTTCTTGTGGACATACTTTTCGTCCTTGATTTCCTGCTGATTGCTCAGCTTGGAAAGCGCCGTCTCGTGTTCCTTTTTCAGCTGTTCTACAGTTGCCTGATATTTCTGCTGGGCTTGTACCTTTTCCTGCTTGCAGCTGGCCACCACCGCCTGGTAATAGTCGCTGTCATAATGGGCTTTCAAATAGGCTTCGGCATCAGCGATCAGCTTGTTGATCTGGCCCTTGTTTTTTTCTTCAACTGCCTTGGCCGCTGCCAATTCAGCCTTCAGTTTGGTCTCACGTTCCGTTTTTTCCTGCGCGGTATAGATGCGGTCGCGCTTCAGGTTATCCAGCTCATTCTGGATATTGACAGCTTTTTCAGTACCGTCAGTACGAAGTTCATCGATCTGCGCCTGGATTTTCCCAACATATTCATCGATTGGCTGGCGAAGCTTGGCTTCCTGCTCCGCCGAAAGAATTTTTGAAGTTTGTGTTGCAGTTGCCATAGATCATTATCCCCCATTACAGGTATTTTGCGCTGAGTCTCAAAAGCTCTTCCTGATTTGTTTCCTTGGTATTCACAATGCCGGAAAGATGTCCGTTGGACATAACGCCGATCCGGTTGGTGATACCCAGAATCTCAGGCATTTCAGAAGAAACAACAATAACCGTCTTTCCCTGTTTGGCCATCTTGATGATCAGCTCATAGATTTCGTACTTTGCGCCAACGTCTATACCGCGCGTAGGTTCATCCATCATAAAGACCTGGGGTTCGCGTTCCAGCCATTTGCCAAAAATGACCTTTTGCTGGTTGCCGCCAGACAAACTGGTGATCATATCGTCAGGTCCCATGCACTTGGTGTGCATGACCTTGATCTCCTTGCTTGTGGCTTTTACCATTTTGGGCATTGACAGCCCAAGGCCACCTTTGTACTGGTCCAGGTTGGCAATGGTAGTATTGAATGTCAAATCGCTCTTCAGGAACAGGCCGTTTGCTTTGCGTTCCTCGGTAATCAGGGCAAATCCATGCTCGATCGCTTCGTGGGCATTGTTGAAGTTCATCAGGTGGTCGCGGAAATACACACGCCCTGCCGCACGGGTACGCACGCCGAAAATGGTTTCCAGCAGCTCTGTACGTCCGGCGCCCACCAGGCCATACAGACCAAAAATTTCGCCCTCGCGCACATCAAAGCTGATATCCTGCAGATAAGGCGCATATTTGGTGGACAGATGCTGGATGGACAAGATCGGATCTCCGGGGATATTGTCCACCGGCGGGAAGCGGCTTTCCAGCGAACGGCCAACCATGGCGGTGATCAGCTCGCCCATGTTGGTGTCCTTGCTGTCCTTGGTCATAACCAGGTTGCCGTCACGCAGAACCGAAATCTGGTCACAAATTTCAAAAATTTCGTCCATCTTATGTGAGATGTATATCAGCGCAATGCCCTGTTCTTTCAGCATGCGCATCATCTCAAAGAGTTTATTCACTTCCTGCACCGTCAGCGAAGAAGTCGGCTCATCCAGAACGATGACCTGGGCATTGTAAGAGATGGCTTTGGCAATTTCACACATCTGCCGCTGCGAAACCGACATATTGCGCATGGGCTGGGTCAGATTGACAGTCATGCCCAGCTTGCGGAACAGATCGGCTGCTTTCTTCTTCATCTGCCCTTCGTCAACCACGCCCATAGAGTTGACCGGGTACCGCCCCAGGAACAGGTTATCAATCACACTGCGCTCCAGGCACTGGTTCAGTTCCTGATGCACCATTGCAATTCCGTTTTCCAGCGCGTCTTTCGGGCCGGAAAAACTGATCTCCTTGCCATTGAGGAAAATCTTGCCCTCATCCTTTTGATAAGTACCGAACAGACATTTCATCATGGTAGACTTACCGGCGCCGTTTTCGCCCATAAGCCCCATAACTGTACCGCGTTTTACATCCAGATTGATATGATCAAGTACTCGGTTGCGGCCAAACGACTTGCACATACCGCGAATTGACAAGACAATATCGTCTTTCGCTTCTGCCATTCTCGTCACTCCCGTCTTGCAAATTGGCAAACTGCCCTACGGCTGCTCACCTGTTTTCATAAAAAAACGCTATTAGAGAAAACTTCATTCTCCCCTATGGAGAAATACATTCTCCCTAATAGCGTTGCCGTTACTTAACTGTCAGTTATTGCTGTTGCCGTTGGATCACTGGTTCAGCAGAGAAGTGTACGAAGCAGCGTTATCGGTCTTAACCATATTGATGGCAAAGGCATCGTATGCGCTGGGATTGCCCAGGCGGTTGGTGATGTTGGCCTCGGTCTGGCCGTCGCCGCCGATGTAGTCAATCTTCAGGTTCAGCAGATCATCATATTTCTCCAGCAGGGGCTGGTAAGTAGCGCTCAGGAAGTTATCTGCGGAGTTGTAGATATCCAGCCAAACGCTCTTTTCCGGGCTGGTAGTGGCATCCAGCTGGTTGGAAACAGGCCCATACGGCTTGGTAGAGTCGGTGAAGTCCGTGTAGTTGTCTGCCGTGACTGCCACGTTCAAAGCATAGTAGGAACGCTCGTCCTCATTGTAATAGTAAACATCGCTGCTCAGGACATTGCCTGCAGCATCCGGAGTGGCGATACCGGTGTTGATGTCCACGCCGTCCAGCGCATTACGCAGCAGGCGCAGGGTCAGGTAGGCCTGCACGTCAGCGTGCTGGCTGATCGTTCCGCCGTAACCGTCGGCAATGGCAGCAACTGCGTCAGCGTTTGCATCGTAGCCAAAGGTGGGAACGCCATTTTCCTGCGACCAGGAGTTAAACATTGCCATGCCCATGCCGTCATTGTTGGAAATAACGATATCGATGGAATCTCCCAAAGAAGAAGCCCAGGCGCTGATGGCGTTGCTGGCGGTGCCGGCATCCCAGGTAGCGCCGGCGGAATTCTTCATTTCCTGAGAAGCAAGCTCACGAACGGCGAAAGTCGTGCCATCCACATCAATGGTGCCGTCCTGAACCTGGGTAGCGGAACCATCCGCATTGGTACCGACAGGATCAGAAACAATGCCGCTGCTGCCTTCCACTGCGGTGCCCAAAGCGCTACGAACGCCACGGGTACGGGCAATCGAGTCATTATGGCCGATATCGCCGATTGCCAGGACATAGCCGATAACGCCGTCGCCGTTGCGGTCGATGGTGTCAGCATGTGCTTTAATGTAATCTGCGATCATCTTGCCCTGCAGTTCAGCACCCTGGTTGGCATCGAAACCGACATAATAAGTATTGCCGTTAAAGTTCAGTGCTTCCGTATCCAGCTCGCCTGTGGTGCTGTTGGAAGGCTGACGGTTAAACCACACCAGCGGCTTATCCTTATTTTCAACGGTACCGCTTTCAGCAGCCGTAGAGGTAGCTGCCGAAGTATCGGTAGATGTGCTTTCCGTGGATGTTGCGGCACTGGAGGCACTGGATGCACTACTGCCGCAGGCAGCCAGGCTCAAGGTCATTGCAGCTGCCAAGGTCAACGCTAATGTTTTTTTCATAATGGTTCTCCTTCTTTATAGGTCGGGATGCTTCTTTCGCTCCCGCTCATTGTTTTTATGGTATAGCAAAACCGGAGGAAAAGCAAGGCGCATTTTGACTAAAATAGTTGCAGAATTTTGTACGCATTTGGCATATTGCAACATCTTTGTGTTCTGTTTTTGTATGTTACGCCCATTCCGGCTGCATTTTTCCCTGCAACTCCATGTCACAGTGCTGTACCCGCATTTCATATGCTCCACCTGGCAGCAGAGTATCCTGTATGTTCCCGCACCATTTACATATTAATATTCAATACTATGCCTGATTTTATAAAGGCAACACCGCACAATTCCCGCCTGACGGCTTAAGCACCGCCCCGGCAGCTGCGGTACGGCATCTGCGTTGCCAAAATGCTCGATAATACACAAAGTATTATCTGCGCTTT
>ERZ827516.1266-NODE-1266-length-23159-cov-3.824143_pt1 | contig 23159 bp, 17 predicted proteins | sample MGYA00519703_ERZ827516 | MGnify/ENA primary metagenome ERZ827516 (study PRJEB31778, sample SAMEA3449337) | human gut metagenome | biome: human gut; feature: human-associated habitat; material: faeces | place: United Kingdom | collected 2010/2012 ...
CCACCACCGAATCGGAAATCTTCTCCCAGAAGACGCTCGACAACATGAAGAACGGTATCGAGCACAACATCCCCATATCGGCGTCGTTCAACCTGTTCAACTACATCAACATCTCGCCGTCGGCGACCTACAACGAGAAGTGGTATTTCAAAAAAGTCGAATTCGACTGGAACCCCGTCACGAACAAGGTGGACACGCTGCCGACGCAATACGGGTTCTACCGCCTTTACAACTACAACTTCAACGTCTCGGCATCGACGACCGTATACGGCATGTACGACTTCACCAAGAAGCGCAAGGACCGTAAGATCCAAGCCATCCGCCACACGCTCACCCCTTCGATCGGATTCGCCTATACGCCGGACTTCGGCGACCCGAAATACGGCTACTACAAGACGCGGCAGACCGACTCGACGGGACGTTTCACCACCTATTCGCCCTATTCGGTCAACGCATACGGCGTCCCCAGTTCCGGACGGTCGATGTCGATGAACTTCTCGCTGTCGCAGAACCTCGAAATGAAGGTATTGTCGAAGCGCGACACCTCGGGCGTGAAGAAGATCAAGCTGATCGACGAGCTGCGCATCAGCGGGTCGTACAATTTCCTGGCCGACTCGATGGGGCTCTCGACCATCCCGATCTCGTTCCGCACGACGCTCTTCAAGAATTTCGGCATCAACCTCTCGATGACGCTCGACCCCTACCGGCTGACTCCCGACGGCAAACGCTACAACAAACTCTTCTTCCCGGGGCGTATCGTCTCGACGGGCTGGTCGTTCGGCTATACGTTCAAATCGCGCGAAGACCGTTCGCAATCGGCCATCAACGACATCACCAGCATCCCGCCCGAATACATGAACCCCTACTACGACCCCTACGGCAACATGGATCCCGTACTGCGGCGGCAATACATGTCGCAGATGTACTACGATTTCTCGCTGCCGTGGAACTTCGGGTTCAACTATGCCATCAACTACAACATATCGACGGGCAATTACCCGCCCAAAGGATACAAGAAGAACGTCACGCAGACCGTCAGCTTCAACGGCAGCCTTACCATAACGCCCAAGACCGGCATCACGTTCCAGGGCGGTTACGACATCAAGGCGAACAAACTCACCACCTCGTCGATCTCCATCTCGCGCGACCTGCACTGCTGGCAGATGTCGTTCTCGTGGATACCCTTCGGGTTCCACCGCAGCTGGAGCTTCAACATCGGCGTAAAGGCGGCATCGCTTTCAGACCTCAAATACGACAAGAGCCAGTCGATGTACGACAATATGTACTAAATCCCGATCCCCGGCTCATCCACCCACCCTTTCATCCCAGACAATCCGGCTACCGGCTGCGGCAATGCGGCACGGTCGTCGTTTCCCGCCGTCGGCACCGGCAACAATACGCCAAACAGACAAAACCCGGCAGGAAAACAGACGTTTGTGTATATAATTTGACCGGGAACCGGAATTTCACAATTTTTTAACGGGAATAGACTATTTTTTTGCTATATTTGATACGAAAGTGTTTCAACCAAAAAATTTAGCCTTATGAATTACAATCTGTCCACCAGCAAGGGGGGGGGGAAATTCGACCTACCTTCCGCCCGTAATTGAGACGATCGACATCGAGACTGAAAAAGGGTTTGCAACATCGCCCACCCCACCCGACGTCTATGACGATTGGGGCAGCGGCGGCGGTGCAGGAGGTATCGGATCGGGAAGCGAACACGAACTCTAATACCGCAGCCCTATGAAAAGTCTCTCTAAAATCACACTGTTTGCAGCTCTCACCGCTGTAACAGCCACAGCCTGCCAAAAGGAAGACAGCAGCATCGACACCTCTTCCGGCAAACTCGTCAAGATGACTTTTACGGCCGGAAACCCTGAGTTCAAACCGGAAGTCCGCACCGAGATCGACGGATTGACTCCTTATTGGTCTGTCGGCGATCAGATAGGCATCAGTACCGACGGAACGAAGTCCAACTACCCCTTCACAAACGATGCGACGGAGCGCGCCGCAACAACGACTTTTTCCGGGAACGCGAACATTTCATCAACGATTTACGCTTATTATCCATTCACGGCCAACGGAATCGACAAAGTAGGGGATAATACGGGTGCAAAAGTCGATCTCCCGGCAAACCAAACCCCGACAGCCAGTTCGTTCGACGGCAAAGCCGACATCCTGGTTAGCAAACCGCTTACACTCGATTCCGAGGGACAGCAAGTCGCCAATCTGGAATTCAGACGATTGAGCGCCATCGTCAAAGTCGTACTCAAAGACCAATCCACAGGCGCAAAACTGGCCGACCAGCACGTATCGTCATTGTCCATTACGACCGATGGCGACAACACACTGGCAGGCCGGGTTGTTGTAGACCTCTTGAACTACACGATGTATGCACCCTATTATAACGGCTCCAACACCGTAACGGCGACCTATACGACAAATACGGAATACGTTATCAACGGTGTCAGCGGCACCTATTTAAGCGTATATCCGCGATTGCTGGCTGCGGGGTCGAAATTGGTCGTCGAAGCAGCGACAGAAGGGTATGTCATCAAAAAAGAGATTGTCCTGTCCAATGAAATCGATCTGGAAACAGGAAAGATCACCACTTTGAATGTCAATCTTTCAGACGAACACATCACAGCCGCGGCAACCGGTCTGAGCCTGCCGTTTACCGACGATTTCAGTGACCTGACAGGGAACGGATCCGCAGCAAACATCTTGTCCCGCAAAGACAAAAACGGAAACAACTTGTATGTGGCGAACTCCTATGTTTATCAATACAACTCCCCGCATGGCCTACGCATGAGTTCGAGCGACAACTCCGGGTATATCGTCACCAGCGAACTGGATCTCTCCGCACCGTTCTCGGTACTGATTTCGGCCAAAGTCTGGCCGAAAGATACTTCCGGAATCAAAGTAACCGCCGGAGAATCCGCGGCAATCACGACCGCAGACCTGACCGAGGAGTTCAAAACCTACCTGCTGAAATTCGACGCACAAAATTCGAAAACGAAAATCAGGATCGAGCCCTCCGCCGCAAAAGAAAGAATAATTATCGAAAGCATACAGATCGTCCCCGGCCATGACATCACCCTGCCGCCGGTACTGAAAATCACATCGGAAACGACCTTGTCCGTTCCTGCGGAAAGCGCTACCAAAACCATCAACTATACGGTTGATAATCCCACAGACGGGGTGTCGGTCGTCGCATCGTCGAACGTTTCCTGGCTCAATTCATTCGTTTATGACGTCGACGGCGTTTCTTTCACGATAGACGCAAATCAGGGCGAGGAACGTTCCGGCACCATCACATTATCGTACGAAGGCGCCGAAGCGCAAACCGTAAGCGTCACCCAGACAAAACCGGGGGCTGTAATGTGGGAAACCGAGACTTTCGAAAATTACACCGTGCCCAGCACTACCAGTTATGGTTCCAGCGGCACATTCAACGGAGTAACCACTGGAACCCCGCAATGGAGCTATAATGGCTGTGGTAATCCTAATCAGGCCAACACTGACAAAACGGCGCTTGCCAATGCCGGAGTCGTGGTAATAAACGACAAATATGCAGCCATCGGTAAAAACGGCTCGATGTCCGTAACGATCCCAGGAGGTATTACAGCCCTTAAATTCAATGCATTGACCTCAAGCAAGGGTTCGGCAACAGTCACCATAACAGCCAATGGTGCCACGGCAGCAAGTATCACTATTCCGGGAAACAGTAAAAGCGCATTCGAAATACCGACAATCGACTGTCAAGGTTATGACGCCACTATTACCATAAAACAAAATAATCAGAACAGAACGACGATAGGCGACATAACCTGGCAACCGGCGAATTGAACTCCGGGCGGGGAAGGAGGCGATCCTTCCCCAGACCCTACTCCGGGAACAGGAACAGCGGCATTAGGAAAATCGTGGGCGGAACTGCCCGCAGCGAACACTTCGGTGACCGAGATATGCCACTACATCACCGACGTGGCGGCGACGGGCAACGGTTCCTACCCGCGCAATTTCGCAATGGGTTATGACAAGGCGAAAAAGGCGGCCCTATGGGCAGCATATCCGCTGCATGCCTATTATACAGCCCCGAACGCTTCGAAAGAGAGGGCCTACTCGGCCGACCCGTCGCTGGGAAAGACCGAGCAGATGGTGGGCGGCGTGGGAGCACCTTACAACAAGGGACACCAAGTCCCCGACGCCGACCGGAAAGTGAGCAACCTGGCGAACAAGCAGATTTCCTACTATTCGAACATGACGCCACAGCTCGCTACATTCAACAGCGGTGCATGGGGCACCCTGGAAAACAGAGTCCGCGGATGGATATGCGCCGATACGCTCTATGTGGTAACGGGATGTTATTTTGACGGGACAGAGGGTACGACGACCGACAACGGCGGCAACCCGTGCCCCGTACCGACGCATTATTACAAGGTATTGCTGCGCACCAAGCAGGGCACCACGGGACAACCCGTAACCACGCTTGCGGCCGACGAACTGCAATGCATCGGATTCTGGTACGAGCAAACCACAGACAAGGCCCAGACACCGGACGGTTGTGCGGTATCCGTGGCGGAGATCGAAGCCAAATGCGGGTTCGAATTCTTCGTCAACGTGCCGAACGCTCCGAAAAGCGGCTACTCCCCGGGGGAGTGGGGCCTTTCGGGCAACTGACACCGAGCCGCAAAGGAGAAGCGGCCCCTGCACAGCAGAGGCCGTTTTTTTGTATCCCGGCGACAACCGGCGTTATCCGGCCGCATTCGAGTGGAGGGGCAGAGGCGGGGACGGACAATTCCGCAGCAAGAGGGCAGAAGAGAGGTTTCCACTGGAAGCAACCGGATAAGACAGCCAGGCGGAGCAACCGCGGCAAAAGCCCCCGGGAAAGACAAAGGGGCGAGAGGCCGCGGTTCCATAGACAACAGCCCGATCAAGCGGACAGATGGAGCGAAGAAACAAAGCCCCCGGAAAAAGCGACTGAAATTTCCCGGGCACAGCTCCGGGAAGCCCTGCAAGCCTATCTCCGTTCCAAAGGGGAAGGCGTGCGGTCGATATAATTCGGGTAGCGGAACTGCGGCATCCCGAGCGCCATGACGGCACAGATACGGCGGCCGGCGAGCCCCAGCATCTTGCAGAGCCCCTTTTTCTTATCCTGCCGCACGGCGGTCAGCACGAAGCCCATATATATCTGACTCACCCCGAGCGCTTCGGCCATCAGCGAAGCGTTCTGGTAGGCGAGGTTGGCATCTTCGGCGCCGAACCGGCTCTCTTTCGGCGCATGGATCAGCAACACGGCCGTCGCACCCCGCAGGATACGGTCGTTGCCCTCGGCATATTCGCGGCGCATTTTCCGGAAAACGGGGATATAGCGGTAGACGTCGGGCAACAAACGGCTCAGCCACGGGCGCACGAGCGGGTGGGAAAGGCGATCCGCGAGCTTGCCGAACACGCCGAGCGTATATTCGCTCATACGGCGCAGCAGCACGGGGTCGGTCACGAGCGTATAACCCAACTGCCGGGCGTTGGTGGCCGTCGGAGCGAGGTCGGCGGCCGCGACGATCCGGTCGAGCATCTCCTGCGGCACGGGGCGCTGCGACAGCGCCCGGTTCGAGCGCCTCGCGGCCATCAGCAGTTCGACCTGAGCGGGTGTGGGCATGGCCGCATAATCGACCGGGTGTACCCTCCCGGGCGGGAATTCCGCATGCAGCACCGCCCCCGTCGGGCAGGCCGCGACACAGTGCCCGCAGACGATGCAGTTCCCGGGTTTCGAGAGCGCCACGGGGCCGCCCGCCTTCTCCTGTACGAAAATCTGCGAAGGGCACACCTTCACACAGCGGCCGCAACGGATGCAGCTCGCACCATCCACACGGATCGTATCCATATCTTCCGAAATTTTAAGTACCTTTGTGTTCAATTACAAACCGCCATGTATCCTGTCATCACTAAACATTTCAGCGAACTCTCCGTCCGGGAATACCACCGTATCGTGCAGGCACGCGAGGCCGTCTTCTTCCTCGAACAGCACATCACGGAACCCGATGCCGACGCAGCCGACCCGCAGAGCGTATTCATGTGGATGGAGGACAACGCCCGCGTAGTAGCCTTCCTGCGGGTCATCCCGGCGGGGATCGCCTACGACGAAGCCTCGGTCGGCCGCGTGCTGGTCGATGCTTCGTACCGCCGCCGCGGGCTGTGCCGCAGCCTGATGTCCGAAGCGCTGCGCTATATTGCCCGGACATGGGGCCCGCAGCCCATCCGCATCTCGGCTCAGGAGCACCTGGCCGGATTTTACGCCACCTTCGGGTTCGCACCGGTCTCGGGCACCTATTTCGAAGCGGGTATCCCGCACGTCAAAATGCTCCGCCCGTAGCCCGGAAACGGACAAAAAAAATTCCGGCGGCGAGAGATTTCCCCGCGCCGCCGGAACCATACCTATATTAATGGTTCACCGAGACCATCTCTTCGGGGTTGTGCTTGTATTTGAACACGAACGCGAAGACCACGGCCACCACGAGGGCATAGCCGGCGAAGATATACCACGAATCGGGCCAGCCCCAGGCATCGACGACGGCACCGGCGGCATACGAACCGAAGAACGCACCGAAGCCGTTGGTCATAATCATAAAGACACCCTGTGCCGAGGAGCGGATCTCGCGGCTGGTCTCCTTCTCGACGAACAGCGAACCCGAGATATTGAAGAAATCGAATGCCACGCCGTAGACGACCATCGAAAGGATGAGGAACGCGGCACCCGAGCCCGGGTTGCCGACGCCGAAGAACCCGAAGCGGAGCACCCACGCCAGCATCGAAATGAGCATCACTTTCTTGATACCGAAACGCCGCAGGAAGAACGGGATCAGCAGGATGCAGAACGTCTCGGACATCTGCGACAGCGAGAGCAGAATCACCGAATGCTTCACGATCGCCGAATCGGCATACTGGGGCATCGAGCCGAAGCTCTGTATATAGGAGTCCCCGAAGGCGTTGGTTATCTGCAACGCGGCGCCGAGCAACATCGAGAAGACGAAGAAAATGGCCATGCGCTTCTCCTTGAAGAGCGTGAACGCACGCAGCCCCAGCGTATCGACCCACGACCTGGCCTTGACATTGCGGTCGACGGGGCAGCCGGGCAGCGAGAACGAGTAGACGGCCAGCAGGAACGACAGCACCGCCGAAACATAGAGCTGCCACTCGGTCAGCTTGATCTGCACGCCGCCGATATGCGTCAGGTCGACGAACCACATCGCGGCGATGAAACCTACGGTACCCCACACGCGGATCGGGGGAAAATGTTTCACGGTATCGAGCCTTGCCAGGTCGAGGGCATTGTATGCCACCGAATTCGACAGGGCGATGGTCGGCATGTAGAACATCACGCTCAGCAGCATACAACTGTATAAAGGCGCATAGGCCGTTTGCGAAGCCGCGGCAATCAGGAACCCGCCGCTCACCAGATGGCAGATGCCGAGCAGCTTCTGCGCCGGGATCCATCGGTCGGCAATGATACCCATCACTGCGGGCATGAACAACGACGCAACGCCCATCGTGGCAAAGAAACTTCCGATTTGCAGCCCTGTGAAGTCGAGGCCACCGCCAAGGTAGGCGCCCAGCGAGATGAGCCACGAACCCCAGATGGCATACTGGAGGAAGTTCATGACGATAAGGCGGAATTTAATTCCCATAATTCTCTGATTTTAGGTTGTTTTTATTTACAAGTTCATTCGGTCGGAAAATGATTAAAACAAATGTACTAATTTTTTTTGTGAATTTTCTTTGCAATTGAAAAATAAAGTTCTACTTTTGCATCACCAAAACGTCATTGAGCTATGGTGTAATGGTAACACAACAGATTCTGGTCCTGTTATTCTTGGTTCGAATCCAGGTAGCTCAACTGAAAAAGCGAGGAAGTTTCCTCGCTTTTTTCATTCTCCCTCACACGATCCCGAACCATCTGTTTCGAATTTCGAAACACGTAGACCGCAGCTCCGCGGATTTCAGCAATTTTATCCACACCGAAAAATCCAGTTTCAAAATTCGAGCCGAAGCCAAAAACAGACATCAAAAACAGACACTTAATCTTCACCGATACCCGTTTTCCGTCTTGTTTCGACGGGAAGATTGCCCTACTTTTGTATTGCACAGGAGATATGAAGAATTCAAGTGGGATTGTGCAAGGGGCGGGTTACACCCGCAAAAGTGACGCAAGTGGAAAATCCGTCAGGATTTGAAGCACAGGATAGACACCAAGGAGCTAGACGCAAGGTTCCGTTTATTCCTGGAAGACTTCGGGGGAGGGTTCTAAGCCCTCCCTTTCCAATTCTGCCACGATCGTCCGCTGCCGCTTGAAGAAATGGATCCGCTGCAATTCCCCGCTACACGATATCAACGACGCGAACCGGCTAAGGGACATAATCCAGCGTTTCATATGCTCGAACATGTGCGGATCAGCGCTGCGCAGCGAATTGATCGAGAAGGCATCTATGCAGCTCGCCCGGTAATGCCGGGCCGACAGGTAGCAATAGGTGGCTTCGATATCCATATCCGAAATATAGACCGACACCGGCCGCCCGCTGCGGAACTGCCCGGAAGCGCAAATCTCTTCCAGTTCGTCGAGCATCTGCAAGAGCTCGGCTTTCAGCACTTCGACGCTTTCGTCCGTGATCAGGTGCATGTTGCGAAACGCACCGATGGCGTTTGCCCACCGTTTGGTACAGCTGCGGTCGAACACCAGCGTCGTGGCCGGCATCAGCTGCGCCTCGTGCACCAGGTCACGGTAACTCTGCAACAACACCTCCGGCGCCTTCATATCCTCATATTTGACAGCCGGAGCGCCGACAAGCCCCTGCTGGTAGAGCCATTTGAAGAGTTTGAACGTCGTCAGCTTTTCATAGCGCATATAGATCATACGCGGAAACGAATTTCCGGCGATGGCCTGTTCGGCATCGGCGTCGGACGAAATCTCGCGGTAAAAAAGGGTATCCTGGTCGATAACGCCCGTATAATCCTCGAGCGCCTTGCTGTAATCGTTGAAACTCAGCCGGAAAAGTACGTTTCCGAAATCCACCGCCCCGACCGTACGGTCGAGCGAAAAATTCATCTGCGCCGAAAGTACGCCCGCCTCCCCGAAGGTGAAAGGCACTTCGCCGCGCAGCCGGCGGTAAGCCGCCTCGCGGCCGATATTGAGCTTGTCTGTCAGAACGGTCGCCGCATTGGTGTATTCCGGGGTACTATTTTGTATAGCACCGATCAGTGCCGCATTAAGTTTTTCCAGAGGCATAGTGCAAGTGTGTATTAGCGTAATAAAATTCTCAATCCCAACCGCAAATTTAGCAAAATATTCATCATTAGGAACATTTCCGGGCAAAAGAAATGCACCATAAAAGGGAACCTCCGGCCGGAGGTTCCCTTTTTTTATCGGGTATGGGAATGCGGTTATTTGCCGAGCCCCATTTTCTCGATCAGCGCCCTGGTTTCGGGTTTGTGGCCGCGGAAGCGCACGTAGAGTTCCATCGGATGCTCGGTACCGCCCTTCGAAAGGATATTCTCACGGAACGAGCCGGAGACCTCGCGGTTGAAGATGCCCTTCTCCTTGAAGAGCGAGAAGGCATCCGCCTCCAGCACCTCGGCCCACTTGTAGCCGTAATACCCCGCGGCATAGCCGCCCGAGAAGATATGTCCGAATGCCGGAGCCATGGCCGTACCGGGAACGACGGGCAGCACCTGCGTCGGAGCCATCGACGCGACCTCGAACTGCTCGACGTCGCCCTCGAAAGGCTCGGTGATCGTATGCCATGCCATATCGGTCATGCCGAACGAAAGCTGGCGCACGTTGGAATAGGCCGCCAGGTAATTCTGCGCGGCGACGATGCGGTCGACCACCTCGGCCGGGATCGGCTCGCCCGTCTGGTAATGCACGGCCCACAGGTCGAGGAACTCCTTCTCAGTAGCCCAGTTCTCCATGATCTGCGAAGGCAGCTCCACGAAGTCGCGGTAAACGTTCGTTCCGGTCTGCGACTCGTACTTGCCCTCGCCCAGCATACCGTGGAGCGAGTGGCCGAACTCATGGAGGAAGGTTTCCACCTCGTCGAAGGTCAGCAGCGAAGGGGCCGTTTCGGTAGGCTTGGTGAAGTTCATCACCAGCGACACCAGCGGACGGGTCTCCTTGCCGTCGACGATCTTCGTGCCCCGGAACTCGGTCATCCATGCCCCGGAACGCTTCGATTCGCGGGGGAAGAAATCGAGGTAGAGTACCGCCATGAAACGGCCGTCCTGGTCGGTCACGTCGTAGGCCGTCACGTCGGGATGGTACACCTCGATCTTGTCGTTGGGCGTGAAGTTCAGCCCGTAGAGCTTGTTGGCGAGCATGAAGACGCCCTTGCGGACGTTTTCGAGTTTGAAATAAGGTTTCACCAGCTCGTCGTTGAGCGCATATTTCTCGTGCTTGTACTTCTCGTTGTAATAACCCCAGTCCCACGGCATGAGCTGGCCTTTGAACCCGAGCGAAGCGGCATAGTCGGCGACGGTCTTATAGTCCTGGTCGGCATAGGCCTTGGTCTGGGAGAGCAGCTCGTCGAGGAAGGCCATGACCGTCGGGGTGTTCTCGGCCATGCGGCGTTCGAGCACGTAGTCGGCATAGCATTTATAGCCCAGCAGGTTGGCGATCTTCAGGCGCAGGTTGGCAATCTGTTTGACGACCGGCGTATTGTCGTTCTCGCCGCCCAATGCGCGCGAATTGTAGGCACGCCAGAGTTTCTCCTTGAGCGCACGGTTCGACGAATAGGTCAGGAAAGGCACATAGCTCGGTGCCTGCAACGTCACCGTCCAGCCCTTTTCACCGCGCGCCTTGGCATCGGCGGCCATGCCCTCCTTCACGAAGTCCGGCAGTTCGGCCACGACCTTCGGGTCGGTGATGTTGATCGAGAAGGCATTGGTCGCAGCCAGGGCGTTCTGGCCGAATTGGAGCGTCGCGGCCGACAACTCGGACGAATACTTGCGGTAGAGCTCCTTGTCCGCGTCGGACAGGGCGGCCCCGTTGCGTGCGAAACTCTGATAGGTATCCTCGAGCAGCTTCTTGTCCTCTTTCGAGAGGCCGCGGCCGGGTTTCCCGTAGACGGCCTTCACGCGGGCGAAGAGCTCGGGGTTGAGCGAGATGTCGTTCGACAGTTCGGTCAGCTTGGGCTGCACGCGCAGTGCGATCTCCTGCATTTCGTCGGACGTGTCCGCTTCGAGCAGGTTGAAGAAAATACCCGAAATACGATCCAGCAGCGCACCGTGGCGCTCCAGGGCCACGATGGTATTGCCGAAGGTCGGCTTCGAGGGGTTGCCGACGATCGCGTCGATCTCGGCACGTGAGCAGGCGATGGCCGCGTCGAACGCAGGCTCGTAGTCCGAGAGTTCGATCTCGGAGAACGGCGGGGTCTGGTGGGGCGTATCCCACTCGGCCAGCAAGGGGTTCGAAGTATCTAATTCGGGCAGCTGCGCCTTGGGGATCGAATTGTCGGCACACCCGGCCGCCATCGCGGAAAAGGTCATGATGATAAATGCTTTTTTCATGTTATTGCAAATATTGGGTTAATTTTAAGGATGGGGGCTATTCCTGCCGTATTTCCGGCTGAAGGAGCGCTTCGCCTTCGTCGGCGGGTTCCGGCTCGGGTTCGTCCCAGAGTCCGCGGCTGCGCAACATCGCCCGCTTGTCGGGGTCGGCGCCGCGGAATGCCCGGTAGAGCGACATGCCGTCCTCCGAACCGCCGCGCGAAAGCAGCTTGGCGCGGAAATCGGCGGCGATCTTCTTGTTGAACAGGTCGCCGCTCTCGCGGAAGGCTTCGAACGTATCCTTGTCGAGCACCTCGGCCCAGGTATAGAAATAGTAGCCTGCCGAGTAGCCGCCGTCGAAGATATGGCTGAAATAGGGGTAACGGTAACGGGGCTCGATCTGCGGGATCAGGCCGCGTTTCTCGTTGAGCGCCTGCCGCTCGAATGCCATCGGGTCGAACGGTTCGTATTCGGTGACCGAGTGGATATCCATGTCGGAAAGCGACGCGGCGATCAGTTCCGTGGTGGCGAAACCCTGGTTGAAGAGTTCGCTCTTGCGGAGTTTGTCGACCAGGTATTTCGGGATCACTTCGCCCGTGCGGTAATGCACGGCATAATGCTTCAGCATCTCGGGTTCGAACGCCCAGTTCTCCATGACCTGCGAAGGCAGTTCGACGAAATCGCCCTCGACCTCCGAAAGGCCGCGGTATTTCACGTCGTGGAACAGGAAATGGAGCGCATGGCCGAATTCGTGGAAGAGCGTTTCCGTCTCGTCGAGCGTCAGCAGCGCGGGCGTATTGCCCACCGGGCGCGTGAAGTTGCAGACGACGCTCACCACGGGAGCCACGCGCTTGCCGTCCTTATAGGTCTGCTCGACATAGTTGCCGCACCAGGCGCCCTGGCTCTTGCCGTCGCGGGGGAAATAGTCGAAATAGAGCACGCCCAGGTGCGAGCCGTCGGCGTCGAGCACCTGGTAGGCGACTGCATCGGGATGGTATAACGGCACGACGACCGGCTGGAAGGTGATGCCGTAGAGGCGGTTGGCCAGGTAGAAGATGCCGCCCTGCACGTTCTCGAGCGAGAAGTAGGGACGCAGCATCTCCTCGTCGAGGGCATAGTTCTGCTTACGCAGCTTCTCGGCGTAATACCACCAGTCCCACGATTCGAAGGTGGCACCGGGGATGTCCTTCTGCAAGAGCGTGTCCATCTCGGACAGCTCGCCCTTGGCGCGCTCGAGCGCCGGCTCCCAGATCTGGTCGAGCAGGCCGTAAACGGCATCGGTCGTCCCGGCCATCTCGTCCGCCACGACATAGGCGGCGTAGGAGGGATAGCCCAGCAGGTGAGCCTTCTCCGTGCGCAGGCGGATGAAATCGTTGATGAGCTGCTTGTTGTCGTATTCGTCGCCGTTATTGCAACGGTTCAGATAAGCCTTATAGATCTTCTCGCGCAGGTCGCGCCTGGTGGAATAGGTCAGCAGCGGGATCAGGCTGGGCTTGTGGAGCGTGAAGACCCACTTGTCGCCCTTGCCCATCTGCCTGGCCTTCTCGCGGGCGGCGTCGCGGATGCCTGCCGGCAGCCCGTCGAGTTCGTCCGACTTGAGTTCGAGCACGAAATTGTTGTTTTCGGCGAGGATGTTGTTCCCGAATTTCACGGCCGTGAGCGACAGCTGCCCGTTGATCTCTTTCAGGCGGGCCTTCTGCTCGGGGCCGAGCAACGCCCCGGCGCGCACGAAGGAGTCATAGGTCTTCTGCAACAGACGCATCTGCTCGGCGTCGAGCCCCAGCGCCGCACGCCGGTCGTAAACCTCCTTCACGCGGGCAAAGAGCTTGTCGTCGAGACGTATCTTGTCCCTGTGCGCGGCCAGCAGGGGCATCGCCTGTTCCTGCAGGGCCTGCATGCGGTCGTTGGTCTCGGCGGCGCACAGCATGCCGAACACCAGTTCGGCCTGCGCGAGCATCTGCCCGGCATTGTCGTAGGCAAGGATCGTATTTTCGAACGTGGCCTCGTCCTTGTTCGAGGTGATGGCGTCGATTTCGGCCTCGTGCAACGACATGCCGCGTTCGAAGGCGGGCATGAAATGCTCGGGCAGGATCTTGTCGAACGGCGGCACGCCGTGCGGCGTATCCCATTGGGTGAAAAACGGGTTTTCCCCGGCTGTTTTCCGGGAATCGCATGACGCAAGTGTCATAAGCAGTAAAAGTGTGGTGAATAATCCTGCAATACGTTTCATCTATCGTGTTATTTTGTGTAACTTTGCAATCGCCGACGGCGGAAGCACCTTCGATGCGTCCGCATAGTGATGCAAAGTTAGTAATTTATAACAGGTATGCAACTTTTTTACGCCCCCGACATCACGCCGCCCCTCTATACGCTGAGCGAAGAGGAGTCGAAACATTGTGTCCGCGTGCTGCGCCTGGGGCGCGGCGATACCCTCCATATAACTGACGGAAGGGGCAATTTATTTTGTTGCCGGATCACCGACGACAACCCGAAACGATGTACGGTTCGCGTCACCACGACACATACGCAGTGGGAACCGCTCCCCTACCGGCTGGTGATGGCCGTGGCGCCGACCAAAAACGCCGACCGCTTCGAATGGTTCCTCGAAAAGGCCACCGAGGTAGGGGTCAGCGCCATCGTCCCGCTCGAAACGGAACACAGCGAACGCCGCGTCTTCAAACCCGAACGCGCGGGGAAGGTCATCACGGCGGCGATGAAACAGTCGCTAAAGGCCTACCGCCCGGAGCTGCACCCGCTTACGCCGTTCCGCGAGGCCGCAGCCAGGCCGTTCGAGGGGCGGAAATTCATCGCCCACTGTGCCCCGGCGCTGTCGCCCGCAGGCAAAATCTACCTGCCCGCGACGCTCCGCAAAGGCGAGTCGGCGCTGGTCTTCATCGGCCCCGAAGGCGATTTCTCGGACGCAGAGATCGCTTTCGCGCGTGTCAACGGATTCGAGGAGATCACCCTCGGCACGCAGCGCCTGCGCACCGAAACCGCAGCCGTCGTCGCCACGGTCATGGCGTCTGTGGCCAACGCCGGACAATAAAACGGCCGGGCGGGGAGCATAGCCGCCCCCGGAACCCCGTCCCTGCGACAGGGCCGCCGCACACGCCGGATTAAGTAAAGAACACGGAAAACATGCAACGACTTCGTACCATTTTCGCCTCCTTCTTCAAGATCGGGCTTTTCACCTTCGGCGGGGGATACGCCATGCTGCCGCTCATCGAGCAGGAGCTGATCGCCAAGCGCGGCTGGATCGAGCACAAGGAGTTCCTCGACCTGCTGACCCTCGCACAATCCGTCCCGGGCCCCATCGCCATCAACACCTCGGTGTTCGTAGGCTACAAGATGCGGGGGCTGAAAGGTGCCGTGGCGGCGCTGCTGGGCAGCGTTCTGCCGTCGTTCGTCATCATCCTCGCGATCGCGCTCCTGTTTGCCGACATCCGCCACAACCCCGTTGTGGACGCCGCATTCAAAGGCATGCGCCCGGCCGTGGTGGCACTGATCGTTGTGCCGGTGATCTCGCTGGCGCGGGAGATGCATTGGGCCATGTTCGCGGTGATCGCCGCGTCGGCGCTGGCCGTATGGTACCTGGGCTGGTCGCCGATCTATATCCTGATCGCAGCGGCCGCCATCGGCATCGCATGGACATTATTCATCGCTAAAAAAGCAGGCAAATGATCTTCTGGCAACTATTCGTAAGCTACCTGAAAATAGGGTTCTTCGGCTTCGGAGGCGGCTACGCCATGCTCTCGCTCATCCAGAACGAAGTGGTCGTGCAGCACGCCTGGATGACCAATGCCGAATTCGCCGACATCGTGGCCGTCTCGCAGATCACGCCCGGGCCCATCGCCATCAACTCGGCCACCTATGTGGGCTATACGGTCGGGGCACAGGCCGGCAACGCGTGGTGCGGCATCCTGGGGGCGGCGCTGGCGACGTTTGCCGTATGCCTGCCGTCGCTCACGCTGATGCTGCTCATCACGCGCTTCTTCCTCCGCCTGAAACAAAACCCCATCGTCGAAGGCGCCATGAAGGGGATGCGGCCCGTGGTGATCGGCATGATCGCCTCGGCCGCACTGCTGCTGATGTTCCCGCACAGCAAAGCGCCCGACGAACAGAACTTCATCGACGGCTGGAGCTGGGCGCTGTTCGGCGGCGTCTTCGTCGCCTCGGTCAAAAAAGTGAACCCCATCCTGCTGATCTGCCTCTCGGCCGCGGCAGGCATCCTGATATACTACGTATTCTGAGCATCCCCGGAAGGAAAACAACCCCGCACCCATGAAGAAACCCCTCAAAAAACGGATCAAAAAGTGGAAAATCGGCGACTACGCGCGCCAGTTCTCGATCGTCACGGGCGGCGTACTGCTGACCCTGTGGCTGACCGCCCGGATCACCGAAGCTGCGAAACAGCGGGAGGTACGGCAGGCCATGCAGCTCGTCGCATCCGAACTGCACGACAACCTGCAGGTCGTCCGGGATTACAAGTACACATACAGCAAAGACAAATGGGTGGCACGGCGCCTGCTGGAAGCGGATTTTTCGCTCGCAGGATTCCCGTCCGACACGGTCGAAACCTATTCGCGCTACATTACCGGCGGCATGGGCAAGCCCTAGCGCCTGTCGAGCGATGCGTTGGAAATGCTCAAGACGACGGGCATCGCCTCCCATATCGCCGACAAGCAGACCCTCATCGACCTGCTGCGCTGCTATAAGGAACTCGCGGCGTTCGACGACTACATGCAGCTGTACTACGACCAGCGCATGCAGGCCATGCTGCCCTCCCAGATGGAGAATCTCCATTGGAATTCATCCTACCGCGAAGGATTCGAGAAAACGCTCGCCGACAAAACGGTACGGAACTGGATCGGGGTGATCCCCAGGGCCTTCGACGACTGGTTTTTCGGAGAGCACGAGGAGAAACTCGAAAACATGATCCTCCTGCTGGAGGGGCGTTACGGGAAATCAGAACATGGCGACAACGGCGCCTCCGGCCAGTAACAGGATCAGGAAGGCGCAGAGGAACAACAGGCCGAGGATGGCCACGAACGTGCCGACGCAGCCCCAGCGCTGGCCGCCGTACGGCAACGGGTCGGTCAGCAGGGTGATGATAAGCCCCACGAGCGGCGTGAAGATCAGGCTCACGAGGAATGCCAGCCCGAAGCCGATGCGCCGGCTGCTGCCGATGATGCCCACCAGGACGGACAACAGGCAGCCGCTCAGCAGGCCGAACAATACGATCAGAATACTCATGGTTCCAAGTTTTTAACGTGTAAAACGGTAGTACGTACCGAGCGGCAACTGCTTGCCCGCCCGGTCGGTAAAACATAGTTCGCCGTACTGCTCCGTACGCGGTGCACCGAACGCCTGCCGCACGGCCGTACGGGCCAGCGTGGACGAAAGCCCCATCGAGTAGAGGTTCAGCACGAGGAACGCTCCCTGCGGCTCCAGCAACCGGGCACAGCACTCGAGCATCTCGCAGATGTTGTCCTCGAGAATCCATTTCTCGCCGTTGGCACCCCGCCCGTAGGCCGGGGGATCGAGGATGATGCCGTGGTAACGGTTGCCGCGGCGGACTTCGCGCTGCACGAATTTCAGCGCATCCTCGACGATCCACCGGATACCGTCCAACCCGCTCAGCTCCATGTTCTCGCGCGCCCAAGTGACCACCTGCTTCACCGAATCGACATGCGTCGTATCCGCCCCTGCGGCGCATGCCGCGAGACTCGCCCCGCCCGTATAGGCAAAGAGGTTCAGCACGCGCGGCGTGACGCAACGCCCCGGGCCGGCGGCAGAGTGCCCGTCCCGGCCCGATCCGGCGCCTGACGGCACTGCAACATCGTGTGCCGGCAGGTGACTCCCGGCCGCGGCCGCACCGGAAATATCCGCAGGAAACGTCCCGCCCGAAGCCAGCGCCCGGCAATTATCGTAGATGAAGTTCCAGTTGGCCGCCTGTTCGGGGAAAATGCCGACATGCTTGAACGACGTGAGTCCCAAGCGCATACGGAGTACCATATCCTTGTATTCGTAGGCCACCGTCCAGCGCGGGGGCATGCCGGGGCGCAGGCGCCATTCGCCGCGTTCGTCGCTGCGCACGTCGCGCAGGAAGGCCGCGTCGGCCATGCGGCGCCACTCCCCCTCGGGGAGCGAGCGCCGCCAAATGGCCTGCGGTTCGGGACGTCGAGTGACGTACTGCCCGAAGCGTTCGAGCTTCTCGAAATCCCCCGTGTCGATCAGTTCGTAATCCCCAAACGAGGGTGTCAACTGTCCTTGCATGCTTATGGTTACTTTACCGTCGGCTTCAGCATGAAGCGGAACGTATAATCGCCGTAGGGCACCCGGAACTGCTCTTCGGGCAATGCGCCCCAGCTGTCGATACAGCCCAGGCCCGATTGCCGCAGGTCAAAGTTCACGAACGTGGCATCGCGTGCCACGAGCGTCCCGGAATGCTGCTGCGGCGGGAAATTCGACACATCGAGGTCTGCCGTGGCGTACGGCAGCGCCGAGGCCGAGAACGGTGCATCGGCGAGGATCGTCAGCCCCGTACCAGCGCTGTCGGCCACCGTCCACCAGCGCAGGCCGCCCTTGGTGCCGGACTCCTGCGGACGCACATATTCATCGTGGTACTGGTCGGCGACACGCTGCTCGTAAAGCCCCAGGTCGGCCGACGAAAGACGGTCGGCATAGTTCTCGTGCGCACCGCGGCCGTAATAAACCACACGGTCGTAACGCGCCGGCATCGTGAGCGTCATGCCGAAGCGGAACAGATTGGGCACCTCGGCCGTCTTGTCGGCGGTCATCCGCTCGGTGACCTCCATTTCGCCCGCACCGTTGATGCGGTAGGTCAGCGCCAGCGTAGCTTTCACGGCAGGCAGTTCATAGAGGGTCTCCACGACGGCCACCCCGTCCTCGACCGCAGCGTCGAACTTCGTAAGCCGCAGTTCGGGGTTCTTCCATACGGCTTGACGCTGGTGCAGCCTCGCCCCGAGGTCGTTCTCGGTCGGGGCACGCCAGAACTGCGGGCGCAGTTCGGCGCCCTCGGCCATCAACTCACGGCCGTCGACCGTGTACGCCGTCAGGAACCCGTCGCGCGAGAAGAACACCTGCCACGTATCCCCTTCGACACGCGCACCGCGTTCCCAGCGGGTCACCTCTACGGGACACGCCGAGGCCGCAAGGCCGAAACCGGCCTTACAGTCGTACTCGCGTAGGACGAACTGCTGTTTGGCCACCGTATGGCCGATGTCGAGCAGCGGCTGCTTCTCTTTGAGTTTATAGGCCACGTTGACCAGGATTTCCTTCGCCTGCGGGCAGAAATCAGCCGCAGTGAATCCCAGCGTATACGCACGGCGCTGCTGCGGGGCGACATCGAGGTCGCCGATGCGGCCGGCCTTCACCACACGGCCGTCGGCAAGCAGCTGCCACTCCATTTCGTAGGCATCCAGCCCGATGAAGAAATTTTCGTTATAGACCTCGACCCTGCCCTGCGCAAGGTCGACGGGCGTAGTCCAGATGCTTTGGTACTGGCGCTGCACCTCGTAGGCATGGGGGTGCCACGTGCGGTCGGGGGCAATGATACCGTTGCAGTTGAACGAGTTGTCCGTCGCATCGTAGTCGTTGAAATCGCCGCCGTAGAGGAACGACACGCGGCCGTCGGGCTCGTAGCGGGCAAGCCCCTGGTCGACGAAGTCCCAGATGAAACCGCCCTGATAGGAGGGATATTTGCGTACCAGCTCCCAATAGTGGTCGAGGCCGCCCAGAGAATTCCCCATGGCGTGGGCATATTCACACTGGATGAGCGGTTTGGAGGGGTTGTTGCGAGCATATTTCTCGCATTGTTCATAGCCCCAGTACATGGGGCAGATGATGTCGGTGAAGGCCCCGTCCTGATCGTACACGGCACGTTCGTAATGCACCGGACGCGAAGGGTCGTACTCCTTGATCCAACGGTAGCAGGCCTCGAAGTTGGGGCCCATGCCCGCCTCGTTGCCCATCGACCAGATGATGACCGAAGGATGGTTCTTGTCGCGCAGCACCATGCGCCGGTTGCGTTCCATGTGTGCCTGCGCATAAGCCGGCGCCTTGGCCAGCGTGTTGTCGCCGTAGCCCATGCCGTGCGACTCGACGTTGGCCTCGTCCACGACATAGATGCCGTAGCGGTCGCACAGCTCGTACCACTGCGGGTCGTTGGGATAGTGGCTCGTGCGTACGGCGTTGATATTCATCTCTTTCATGATGCGGATGTCCTCGATCATCCGTTCGCGGCTCACCACATAGCCGCCGACGGGATCCATCTCGTGGCGGTCGGCGCCCTTGATCAGCACGGGCTGCCCGTTCACGAGCAACTGTGCGTCCCTGATCTCCACGGAACGGAAGCCCACGGGCTGCGTCACGGTCTCGGTCACGCCCCTGCCGTCCGACACGGCGATCTCGAGCGTATAGAGGTTCGGGGTCTCGGCCGACCATTTGGCCGGGTCGGCGACCTCGAAGACATACCCGCCCTTGCCGCCGGCAGGCTGCAATCGATGTTCCGCCACGACACCGCCCGCCGCATCGCGCAGCGTCAGACCGACCGACTTCACACGGGGCGTGGTTTCCACCTCGACGCGCAGCGTGGCGTCCTTATATTCCGAATCCAGCACGGGCGTGATACGCACGTCTTCGAGGTGCGCCTTGTCGCGGGCAGTCAGCTCCACGCCGCGGGCAATGCCCGCGAAGCGCCAGAAGTCCTGGTCTTCGAGGTAGGTGCCGTCCGACCAGCGGAACATCTGCAGGGCAATGAGGTTTTCGCCCGGCTTCACGAACTTCGTGATGTCGAACTGCGCGGCCAGCTTGCTGTCCTCGCTGTAACCGACGAAACGTCCGTTGACCCAGACATAGACGTTCGACGTGGCGGAACCGATCGAAAGGAAGATGTCCTTGCCGCCCCACGATGCCGGGATGTCGAACGTGCGCCGGTAGGAACCCACATGGTTCTCGGCATCGGGCACATAGGGCGGATCGTTCCTGAAATTGCCGCGCCAGGCATAGCCGATATTCACATAGACGGGGTCGCCGTAACCGTTCAGCTCCCACATCCCCGGCACGGGCATGCTGCCCCACGCCGCATCGTCGTAGTCGACGGCCCCGATGCCGGACGGACGCTCCGAAGCGTTGCGTACCCAGTGGAATTTCCATACGCCGTCGAGCGACAGGCACTCGCCCGCGGCGAACGACGAGCGCATCGGCAGGCGGTTGATTTCATTGACGGCAGGATCCTGCCATTCACGCCCGGTCTGGGCGCCGGCAGCCAACACGCCCGAAAGCGCTGCCGCAAGGATCAAAAGAGTTTTTTTCATCATGGAGTTATCGTTTAGGTTTCATAATTTCGTCTTGGTACAGTCCACCAGGCTCATCTCGCACCGGTCGCAGTCGAACTCCAGCCGATAGCGCGAACCGCCGCGTTCGAGCCACAGTTCGCCCCGCAGGCGGGGATGCTCCTTCAGGCACTCGCCGATCTCGCGGCGGATGCAGTAGGCCGAACGCATCACGCGGCGCCCCGCCGTCGAAGCCGCGAGATCCAGCCCCCGTTCGATCCGCCCGACCCCGTGGTCGCGGTAAAACGCCTCAGCGAGGCGGTTGGTGACATTTTCCTCCGCCGAAAGGCTTTCCGCAGGATATTCCGCCCTGCCTTCGGGCAATATCCGGTGTCCGATGCCGCGCTCCGACCGGGCCTTCGACAATGCATCGAGCCCCTCGCGGCGCAACTCCGCGGCCAGCGACGCCGGGACGAACCAGTCGCCGCCCCGCACTTCGGCCCCGCGCACGGCAAAAACCGTATCGCCGCCCTTCACCGCCTGCGTCCGCAATGCCGCGGTATTGGCCGCGGCATTTTTAGCCCTTTCCAGGGCGACGCTGCGTGCGGCCGAAGCCGTCACCCCCTCACAGTCGGTATAGCTGAACCTGACACCCCCTGCCGTCGCTTCGACCAGCACCGAGGCGGGGATCACGCGGCGCGTACGGCTGCGGGCGAGGAGCTGGTTGAAACGGTGGTCGTAATTGCGATAGACCTCCGTCCCGGGCACAATACCTTCCATGCGGTTGGGCGTCACACAGTCGCCGTCGGCGGCGTTGACATTGGTACCTGCGAACCCCCGGTCGGTGAGGAAACAGATGCCGTCGCCCGCGGCGAGCAAACCGCCCCGATCGAGACGGAACCTGTTCTTTTCGACCCACACCACACGGCCCACATACTCGCCCACCGCCTTCGGCGTATCGAACGACGCCACGCCCGGCCGCTTGCCCGCGAAGAAATATTCCGACTCTCCGCGCGTGAAGCTCTTGGCCGTATCGGGCGTGAAATCCGGGATGCTCTCCCCGGCTGAAGCCCGCCGCAGATGCGGCCTCCCGGCCAGCGCCGCGTCGACCTTGCGGCGGTAGTAGGCCACGACGTTCTTAATATAACCGACATCCTTGAGCCGCCCTTCGATCTTGAACGAAGTGACGCCCGCGTCGAGCAACTCGCCGATATGCGCCGAAAGGTTCAGGTCGCGCACCGACAACAGGTGTTTCCCGGCGATATAGGTACGTCCCCGGCCGTCGGTCAGGTCGTAAGTCAGGCGGCACGGCTGGCTGCACGCCCCGCGGTTGCCGCTGCGGTCGGACACCGATCGCGAGAGGAAACAGCGGCCGCTGTAACCGACACAGATCGCCCCGTGGACGAAACATTCCACCTCGGCCGCGGTCGCAGCGCAGATGTCCCGTATTTCGCCGAGCGAAAGCGCCCGTTCGAGGATCACCCGGGCGAACCCGCACTCGCCCAGGAAACGCGCCTGGGCAGGTGTCATATTGCACATCTGCGTCGAAGCATGCAACTCGACCGGCAGGTTCATGCGCCGCAGCGCCATGTCCTGCACGATCAGGGCGTCCACCCCGGCGTCCGCCAGCCGTTCCAGGTGCTCCGGCAGGCGGGCCGCCTCGTCGTTGCGGGGCATGGTGTTGATGGTGCAGTGGACCCGGACGCCATGGCCGTGGGCATAGGCCACGGCCTCCTTCAGCTCCTCCGGGGAAAAGTTTCCGGCAAAGGCCCGCATGCCGAAGCTGGTGCCCGCCAGATACACGGCGTCGGCACCATAGGCCACCGCCATTTTCAGCCGTTCCATATCTCCGGCTGGGGCCAGCAGCTCCGGCCCTTTTCGCATCTTAGTTTCCTGCATAGTCACTGCTGTTGACGAACGCCAGGTGATCGGCGTAGTTGGTGAAGAAGTGATGGACGCCGTCCTTGCCGAGGGCGTAGTAGTAATAATCGGTGTTGTCCGGTTCCAGCGCTGCCTGAATGGCGGCAAGGCCGGGATTGGCAATGGGCGTGGGCGGAAGACCAGCGTACTTATAGAGGTTATAGGGGGAATCGGTCTGCTTGTCCGCTTCCGTGATGCTCCCCTCGTGATCCGGCAGGGCGTAGAGCAGCGATGCGTCGATCTGCAACAGGCCGTAAGTGCCCTGCTTGTCGCCGGAACCCTCCAGACGGTTGTAAATAACGGAGGCGATTTTGGTCTGATCCGTCCCGTCGGTCTCTTTTTCAATGAGGGAGGCGATGGTGATGATGTCCTTCAGGTCGTAACCCCGCTCCTCCGCCTTGTCCA
>ERZ827516.1274-NODE-1274-length-22999-cov-3.829803_pt1 | contig 22999 bp, 30 predicted proteins | sample MGYA00519703_ERZ827516 | MGnify/ENA primary metagenome ERZ827516 (study PRJEB31778, sample SAMEA3449337) | human gut metagenome | biome: human gut; feature: human-associated habitat; material: faeces | place: United Kingdom | collected 2010/2012 ...
GTTCTGCAAAAAGAAAACAGAAAAAGCAAACCAGAAGTTAGTTTTGCATTCAAGTGTTATTAAAATTTTTATTACAGTTCAAAGATAAAAAAGAGATTATTGTCCTCGATTTTTTTGCTGGTTCGGGAACAACAGCTCAAGCGGTTTTAGAACTTAATAAGAAAGATGGTGGAAATCGAAAATTTATTTTATGTACAAATAATGAAAATAATATTTGTGAGGATGTTACATACCAACGAGTTAAAACTGTTATTACAGGAAAGCGGAAAGATGGCAGTGAATATTCCGAGGGCATACCAGCCAATTTAAAATATTATCGGACGGATTTTGTATCAAAGGATGAGGAGTATCTTGCAGATGCATTGTTAGAGCATATTGTTGAGATGATACAATTAGAACAAGGAATAAAAATTGATGATAATCAGTATGTGTTGATTATGAGTGATGAAGAAGCAGATATTTTGGAAGAACATTGGAAAGAACATTCGGAAATAAAAGCACTTTATATATCGCAAGATGTACTACTGACTACTAAACAAGAGGCACTATTTGAAACAGTGGATGTACATATCATACCCGATTGCTATTTTAACTTTGAATTGAGAGAGGCGGGAGAATTATGGTAAATGAAATAAAAGATTTTGACTTTCAAGATGATTGTGTTGATTTTTTGATAGAGAAAACTGTGGCAAGCGATAGTAAGCAGGTAATTACTGTAAAAGCACCTACAGGTGCCGGAAAAACGGTCATTTTGATAAAATATATTGATGAGTATTTAAATAATACAGATGGAAATGCCGCATTTATTTGGCTTTGTCCGGGAAAAGGAAATCTGGAAGAACAAAGTAAGGAGAAGATGGAGAGCATTACACCAAATCGTGATACGAGAAATTTATTATATTCTCTTTTATCTGGGTTTGAACCCGGAAGTACTACATTTATTAATTGGGAATTAGTTACAAAGAAAGGAAATAATGCACTGAAAGATGGCGAACGACAAAACTTATTTGATTGTATTGCCGATGCTCATAAATCTGGGTTAAATTTTGTGGTTATCATTGATGAAGAACACGCTAATAATACAAGTAAAGCAAATGATATTATTAACGCTTTTTCAGCAAAAAATATTATTCGAGTTTCAGCAACAGCAAATAAAGTAAGTCATCAGGAGTTTTATGAAATTCCAGAAGATGATGTGATTAATGCAGGATTAATTACCAGAGCAATATATGTTAATGAAGGCGTAGATGAAACGACGCAGATTACAAATGATTATGATTACCTGTTAGAATTGGCAGATGAGAAACGTAAAGAGATTCTAGAGAATTATCAAGTAATAGAATCAAAAGTTAGACCTCTTGTACTGATACAATTTCCGGTGGGACAACCGGAAACGATTCATGCAGTAGAAGAAAAATTAGAGTCTATGGGATATACTTATGATAATGGAATGGTAAATATTTGGATGAGTGATGATAAAATGATATCAGATGATTTGACAGATGTGGATGGTTCCCCGGCATTTTTATTAATGAAACAAGCGATATCAACAGGCTGGGATTGTCCACGTGCAAAGATATTAGTGAAATTGCGTGAAGGGGGAAGTGAAGAATTTCAAATTCAGACAATCGGAAGAATTCGCCGAATGCCAGAACGTAAACACTATGGAATAAATGTTCTTGACTTTTGCTATTTATATACATTAGATACAAAGTATAAAGAAGGGTTATTGTCCTCTTTGGATAAGGCATATCAGTTGAGAAGATTGTTTTTGAAGGATGAGGTTAAAGGTTTTTCGTTAACAAAGGAATTAAGAAATCTTGATTATGATGGATTGGGAGAAAGAGAAACTTTATTGAGAGTATATGCTTATTTCAAAAAAATATATTCGCTATCGGGCAGTAAAGCAGATAATAGAGTGAATTTGGAAGGAGCAGGATATAATTTTGATGAAGAGATAGATAGCCAAGTCTTGAAAGGAATTTTTCGAACTACGTCGGAGTTGTCAAAGAATGATTCTAATCGTCAAATTGTTATGAAAACGAAAGTAAATACACATACTCATGGAATTTACTTACTGCATGCTGTGGATGAAATAAAAAAAGTAACGGGAATGCAGTCACAAAAGGTGAAAGCCATATTGGAGAGAATGTTTCGTAAGGGTAAAAATTCAAAATATAAGTTTCTGGCATTAGATACAAATGCATTTTATGCATTTATTATTAATAATACTCCAAAATTGAAACAAGATTTTAAGCAAGTAACCGCACAAATGTATGTACAGCAATCATTTGTACTGCAACCAAAGACAGACAAGTTTGTTATACCGGAACAAGAAATGTATAAATTTAGTGAGGTAAAAAAAGAAAAACCATTTCATTTATATGCTTATTGGAAATATACATCGGCTTTTTGTACGGAAAAAACACGTTCTTTACCAGAAAGACTATTTGAACGGTATTGCGAAAATAATGATAATGTGAAATGGTTTTATAAGAATGGTGATGCAGGAAAAGATTATTTATCCATTGTTTATACAGATGGATTACAAAAACAATGGTTGTTTTATCCAGATTATATAGTTCAGATGGATAATGGAGAAACTTGGTTAATCGAAACAAAAGGAGGAGAGGCATCTGGGCACAGCAAAAATATTGATGTGCAGATGGGAAACAAGTTTCTTGCATTTAAAAGATATGCTGAGCAGTATGGATTAAAATGGGGATTTGTTAGAGATTTAGATGAACAGTTATATATCAATAATACGGAGTTTGTAGAAGATATGTCGGACGAGCATTGGGTTGAGATTGAAGATGAATTTTGACAATAAGTGCAGTAGGAGGAAACGAGAATGGATACTTTAGACAACTATTTGCAGCCAAGAGAAGCAGTTACTAAAAATGAAGACTTACGACATTTTCAAGAAGTTGGAGGATATTGTCCATTATGCGGAAAGGCATTGCTAATTAAAAAAGGATTAAGATATAGCAAAAAATATCAGATTGCACATATATATCCTAATAGCCCCGATGAACATCAAAAGAAGGAGTTAGATGGTCTGGAAAGACTAGGAACTACATGTGAGGATTTTGAAAATAAAATTGCATTATGTAGAGATTGTCATGGACTTTTTGATGACTATACTACCAAAGAAGAATATTTAAAAATTCTGAAAATAAAAAAACAATTGCTAGAAGAAAGTAAGGCGAGAGAAAGTATTGCATCAGAGGAAATCGAAAATGAATTAATAGCAATTATAGAAAAACTTTCTTTTGTAAGTGATGTGGAGCTAAAAACATTTGAGCTGAAATATAAAGGGGTAAAGGTGGTTAACAAATTGGAAGTAAACTATTCCTTATTGCGTCGAAAAATAGAGTCCTATGTATGCACATATTATGGCTTTATTAAGGAAACGATGAGAAACTTGGTAGATGAAAATAAGTTGAATTTTGATTTACTTGCTTTGAAAATACGAACAGCTTATATGAAAGCATCAATATCATCAAATGATAAAGTCATAATTTTTAATCTACTTGTTGATTGGGTAATGAGTAAAAATCCACTGTCTTCAAGGGAAGCATGTGAAATTCTTATTTCCTTTTTTGTACAGGATTGTGAGGTGTTTGATGAGATTTCCGAGTAAATTATTTCACTATAAAGAAACAGTAATATACGATTGTAATATTATTATGGAACATTTAGAAGACGAAATGACAATTTTAGATTTATATATGGTGTGTATAAAAAAATGCAATGGAATACAATCATTTTTTGACGCGTTAGATTTATTGTATGCAATTAAAAAGATTAATTACAATTATACTACAAGGAGGATTTCGAATGCTAAAGGAAATAATTTGTGACAAATTTAAGCAAAAGAGAGTGGAATTTCATAGAGGGCTCAATGTAGTGTTGGGGGATGACCAAGGAAGTAATTCGATTGGAAAGTCTACATTTTTAATGATTATAGACTTTGTATATGGTGGAAAAGATTACATAACTAAATCAGAAGATATACAGGAAAATGTGGGAATACATACTATAAAATTTTGTTTTGTATTTGATGAAAAATATTACTATTTTTCGCGTGATACTGTAAATACTGAAACAGTAAATATATGTGATAGTAATTATAATATTCAAGATAATATTTCTGTTGATGATTATACAAGAAAATTGAGAAGACTATATTGCTTCAATAATAAAGATGTTAGTTTCAGAAATGCAGTAGGTCGATATGCGCGAGTTTATGGAAAGGATAATTTAAATGAAAAAAGACCACTTGATTTAGTTCGTAATGAGAGAGCTGAGCAGCCTATTAATTCGCTACTTCAATTATTCGGATTATATGGACAAATAAAAGAACTTGATGAGTTGGTAAAATCTAAGAAAGATGAATTAAAAGCGCTTACGGAGGCACAAAAATATAATTTTGTATCTAAAATTGGAGCAACCGAACGGAGAAGTAATGATAAAAAATTGGAAGAATTAGAAAAAGAAAAGAAGAAGCTTACGAAAGAATTAAGTGAAGGATTACTTGATTTGGATTCTGAAAAAACGGAATTAATACTAGAATTAAAGAGAGAATTTTCTACTTATAATAAAGAAACAAAAAGGCTGAAAGCTAAAAGGAATTCTTTAAGCGATAATTTAGCGGGAGTAAAAACTATAACTAAAAAAGATATTGAACAGATTCAAAAATTTTTTCCGGAAGTTGATTTGGTTCAGATACAAAAAATCGAAAATTTTCATAAAGAAATTAACAGGGTATTGAATCAAGAAATTAAAGATGAACTGTTGAACATAGAGAAAACAATGAATGTTTTAGAGATGGAAAAGGATAAAATTTCTATAAAAATTAGTGAAATAACTAATACGGAAAATTTTTCGAAAGTCATTTTGTTTAAATATGCGGAAATACAAAAAGAGATTGAAATGAGACTCAATCAAAATGAATTTTATGACAAGAAAAAGCTACTTGAAAAAGAGAAAAATGATGCTGAAGAAAGAAAAGAAAAAATAAAGAAACAGAAAACGAATGAAGTACAAGAAAAAATTAATAATAAATTGGAAACATTAAATAATAAGATTTATGATGATGCAAAAATACCACCTACATTAGAAATTGATAAAAATCAATATGTTTTTAAAACGGTTGATGATACGGGAACAGGAGCCAGTTATAGAGGAATGGTGCTTTATGATATAAGTATATTAGAACTTACTTGCTTGCCAATACTAATACATGATTCTGTTTTGTTAAAGCAGATCGAGGATATTGCAATTGAAAAAATTCTTGAAATATATAGTAATTCAGAAAAACAAGTATTTATTGCATTAGATAAATCATCTTCATATAGCAGGAGAAGTCAGGAGATACTAAATGATAAGCGTGTATTAGAGTTAGGAACAGATGGTAATGAACTTTTTGGTAAATCATGGAGTAAAAAATTATCTACAATGAAAGAGTGAAAAGGAAGAAAGTGTAATTATGGCAATACCAACTAACATTAAAACCCTTTTATCGGGTGATGTAGTAGAATGGGCAAGAATTGAATATAAAGAAACGTGGGATGCTGCAGCATCTTTAAAGACTATTTGTGCATTTGCCAATGATCTTGATAATTAGGGTGGTGGATATATTGTTATTGGTGTGAAGGAAAATAATGGTAGACCAACTTATCCGTTAAAAGGTGTTTCAACAGATAAATTGGATGCCTATCAGAAAAGTATTTATGCAAAATGCAAGTTGATTAGACCGTCATACACACCGATAATAAGTGTTGAGAGATATCAGGACAAACAATTTATTGTTATATGGTGCCCTGGTGGTGACAGTAGACCATATTCTTCTCCCAAGACTATGGGAAAAGATAATAAAGAGCGAATTCATTATATTCGCAAAGCGTCAAATACAGTTGAACCATCGGATGATGAGGAAAAGGATTTATTTAATTTGGCGAATAGAGTACCATTTGATGATAGAGTAAATCATCAGGCAGAAATATCTGATTTAAATATAACTTTAGTTCAGAACTATTTGAAGGAAATTAACAGCTCTCTTTATGAAAAGGCTAAAAGCGGTGATTTTGTGGAAGTATGTAAAGATATGAATATTATCAGTAATCTTCCGGAGTATATAAAACCGAAGAATGTAGGACTGATGTTTTTCTGTATGGAGCCGGAAAAGTTTTTCCCATGTACGCAGATTGATATAGTACAGTTTCCTGATGGATTAGGTGGAGATAACATTATAGAGAATACATTTAAAGGACCAATTCATCAGCAACTTAGAGAAGCATTGCAGTTTATCAGAAATTCAATCATAACAAAGAAGATTGTGAAACAGTCCGATAAGGCGGAAGCAGATTGGGCATTTAACTATCCCTATGCAGCAGTGGAAGAGGCTTTATCAAATGCAGTATATCATCGTGCATATGATATTAGGGAACCAATCGAGGTAAGAGTAGAAAAGGAAATGATTGAAATTGTAAGTTTTCCAGGACCGGATCGTTCGGTTACAAAGGAAGGCTTAAAACTGTTACACAAGAGGGATTGAAGAAATATAAGGTGTCAAATCGTCGTTACAGAAATCGTCGTATTGGAGATATTCTCAAAGAATTACATTTGACAGAAGGAAGAAATACAGGATTTGGAAAAATTCTTAGAGCACTCGAAGAGAATGGTTCACCTAATCCAGAGTTTGAAACAGATGATGACCATAGTTATTTTATATCGAGATTATTTGTGCATCAGGCATTTTTGGAGGAAGATGAGCTGAACAAGAATTCAAAAGAATACGAAAAGGAGCCGAAAAAAGGAGCCGAAAAGGAGCCGAAAAAAGGAGCCGAAAGAAAGCAGGATATATTGAGTCAGTTAGTAGGAAATCCAGAAATGACACAGACAGAGCTTATGGAAAAACTTGGACTTACAAGAAAGCAGGTGCAGAAGGACATAAAAGAATTACAGGAAGAAGGATTACTTGAAAGAGAAGGTTCTAATAGGAAAGGAAAATGGATTGTGAAATAGATTAATGCAGGATAATTTTCATATAAAACTTGCATTTTCAGTACATGAGTGCATTATAAATATTAATTAGGGGATATATTTGCGGATGCATACTTGAGAGAACTGGATAAATCTGGTTCTCTTGCATTATAGGCATAATGTGATTAAATGAGGTGGCAATCAAAAAGCCGCCTCATTTAATCAGATATTCCTTCCCTTGTTTTTCACTTATCAGGTGTCATAATATCTAGGGAAACAGTATAAGAAGATATAAATCATAATAATGAGCAGACTTGTTATAAATTTAGTATTTTCAAGGGATTGCAGGATTTTTAATAAGAGAATATAACACTTGTTAAATTATATAAAAATTCAGCTTTCTAAATCTGTATTTGACGAGGTGTTGATAGAATGGTAGAAGTTAAATTTTATGACAATGTCGCAGATGAATTTTTGAAATTTGCAGTAATAATATCAAAAACAGATAACAAGTGGGTATTCTGTAAACACAAAGAAAGAGAGACCTATGAAGTACCAGGAGGCCACAGAGAATCTGGAGAAAGTATTTTAGAAACGGCCAAAAGAGAACTAAAAGAAGAAACAGGAGCAATTGATTATAAAATTGAACCAATATGTGTGTATTCTGTTAAAGGAAAGACACGAGTAAATGAAAGTATTGATAATGAAACTTTTGGAATGTTATTTATTGCAGACATCAATTCATTTGAGGAATTACATAGTGAGATTGAGAAAATATTGATTTCAGATAAGCTAGTTGATAATTGGACATATCCTTTAATTCAACCTATATTGATTGAAGAAGCAAAAAAAAGAGGCTTTATATAAAAATCAAGATAAGCAACGGAAAAATTCAGTTTGTAGAACTGATGTGTTAGAGAAGAAAATTGAAATTTAGTGTATTTAGAATATGTCCAAATATAGGACTAAAGTATATTGTATAAAACACCATAAATATATTAGTAATCTAGTCTATTTAGGGTATTGTACAAATAGTAGAAATATGCGAATTAATTATGTTTCAGAAAAGAGGGAAAATGGCATCGAGTCTTATACATTTAGCAATTACAAATGAATTTGCTAATAAAATCAAGGTGAAGGATATTAAGAGGTTACGTATGGGATCAATGCTCCCAGATAATGTAGGACCTAAAGGGCACTTAAAAATATCTATATGTGGTAACCATAAAAAAACCTATAACCTTGAGTATTTCCGAAAAAAATTTATAGAACTGATTAAGGAAGATGATCTTTATCTAGGTTATTATCTTCACTTGGTTCAAGATATCCTATATAGAAGATATGTTTATACTGAGCATAATTGGAATCCTTTGATTCCAGGTAATGTAGAAAGACTTCATAGGGATTATGAAATCTGTAATTCTTATGTGATTGAAAAATATGAATTGACGAAAGAAATGATAGAGAGTTTTTCAATAGATGGACAAGCTATCAGAAGTTTGGCTGAGTTTAATATTGAAGAATTTGCAGCTAAGGTGAGAGATTATTTCAATCCAGTAGATTTCGATGATATCTATTTCTTTACAAAGGAAATGGCAGATGAATTCATAAGTAAAGCGGTAGAAATGTGCATCAACGAAGTAAAAAATCTTCAATCAGGAGAAGAACTTATAGATAGTTATGAATGGGCATGGGATAATATGCCAAGCTCTTTATTAGAAACAACATTGAATACGCGTGATTTAGGTGGATATAGAAGCGATGATGACAAAACATATTTGAATTATTGTAGAATACTTAGAAGTGATGTTCAGAATTATCCCTCTAATCGTGATATAAAATATTTGAAAAATCTGGGAATCCAAACAATTATAGATATGCGAGGGAAAAAGGATGTGGTCAGAAAACCAAGCGGATTTGCAAAACGTGAAGGATTTGATTATCACAATATCCAAATTGATGAAGGTAGTGGATTGCCAGAAACAGTAGAGATGGTAAGCAAGTTATATATGGCAATTGCACAATCAAAAAATATGCCAGATGTGTTTAAAACAATTGCGAATGCTAAAGATGGAGTGATGATTAATTGTTCTGCTGGCAAGGATAGAACCGGCGTAGTTAGCGCAATACTACTCAGTCTGTGTGGTGTAAGCAGAAAAGATATTATATATGATTATATGATTACAAAAGTGTGCAATAAGGAAAGATTTAATCTGCTACATAAGAATTTTCCTGAAGTTGATATGAACATTGTCATTCCAAAAGAAAGATATATGCAGGAGTTTTTAGATATGTTCAAAGAAAGATATGGAAATGCAGAAGCGTACTTATTGGAGATTGGCCTGGTCGAGAGCGAAATTAGAAAAATAAAACATAAACTTAAGTAAGAATTAAAAAACGTTGATGTGATTCTAAATATAGTTCAGACTTCAATTTGTGGAAAATGAGGCAGTAGAAGTGACGGGAAAAGGAGAACTTGCCTATTCTAAAAGACAATTAGATAGACAGGTAAAAAAGAAAAATGAAAATCCTAGTGTTGGACTTCTTTTGTGTGCATCAAAAAATGATGAGGTTGTTGAATATGCTATGAGTCGTTCTATGTCGCCTATGCTTGTTGCACAGTATCAGTTACAATTACCTGATAAAAGTATTTTGCAGAAAAAATTGCAGGAGTTGGTAAATATACCAGAAATGCAGGAATAACTGTTTCTGTCATATAATGAAGTGGATGATTATATAATGGCAGTGGCATATATTAATGAAGAGTTTGCAAAGACAAGAGATGAGGAAAAAGTAAGTAGTAGTGAAAATGATACTACCACTAAAGTTTCAAATGGAGAAAGGATTTTTAGTATGATTCAAGCTAATCCTAATATTAATGCGGAAGAAATGGCAGAAAAAACTATTTATGACTGTAAATGGAGTTAAATACTATATTAAAAAGTTGAAGAAAGAAGAAAGATTGATAAGAGTTGGCTCTACAAAGAAAGGCTATTGGAAAGTTAAAGCATAAAATGCTTTTGTGACAAGATAGTAACATATTCATCAGGTTGGGACCCCGTGTCCCAACCATTTTTTTATTATTTCTAAAAAATAAACCATAGTAGATGCATTTTTCTACAAAAATAGACCATCCTAGAATTCGACATTGCGATATTAATAGAGTAAAATATAACCATAAAGATTTAATAACAAACAAAAAGTTTAGCAGAACAAACTTTAACTTTGCGACATTATGTCGGGAAGTGCATTTTATAAAACTATTATTTTCACATTCCCACTGTGAAAATAAAAAAATTTTAGCAGTTACAGTTTTATGAATAAAAAAATCTTTATGTTAAACTAATTATGTCAGACCTGGGAAAGACAATTTAATAACAATAAAAAACGCCAAGAAGTAATCTACAGAAAAAGTAGGTTTTACTCTTGGCGTTTGTTGTTATCAGGGTATTAGGGTGTACCTAACAAGAATGCATTTGTGGCCACAAATGCGTATCTTGCAATATACATTTACACCACTAAAAAATACGAAGCACAGGAGGGAAAAATGAATCAATACATAAAAAAAGAAACAAGATTAGCGGACTTTGATCCTTGTCCAAGATTTATCTGGAATGAAGGTTTATCAAGCTTGGCTATTTCAGTATATACTCTTTTGCTTGGAAGAGTTTCATTGTCGAAACAAAACGATATGATTGATGAGCAGGGAAGAGTGTATGTAATTTATACAGTAAAGCATATGGCAGAAAAACTGTCCAGGTCGGAACCACCGATTTATGCTGCACTGAAAATGTTAGAAGAAAAAGGACTAATAGAGAGGAAAAGTTCAGGCAAAGGAAATCCTAATCATATTTATGTAAAGATTAAACCATATAAAGAAAATGTAAGTAAGGACTTAAACAAATTTAATACGGATACTAAAGAAAACGATAAATATGACATTAAGGAATCAAAAGGAACAACCTTAAGTAATCCTAATACTAATAAATATATTAATAAAAATAATATAGAAAATAATTATAAATATAGACAAGGAGACAGATTGTAATGGAAAAACAAAATTATAATATCAATGAATCAGAACAAATAGAAATCAACCAATCAGAGCAAATAGAAGAAAAGCAATTAGAACAGATAGAATATTGCAAAGTGTGTGGAAAACCAATAACAAAACGCTTTAATTTCTGGGACAAAAAATCAAGGTTGGTTCGTTGCAGATGTGATTGCGATGAAAAAGCCGAGCAGGAGAAAATTAACAAAGAGCAAGAGAAAAATAGAAAGGAGCAGGTAACAAAATTGAAAAACGATTGTTTTAGTAATAAGGCAATGTGGAGTTGGAATTTTGACAATGAGGATGGTCGAAATCCTAAAATGAAAATTGCACAAAAATACGTTCTAAAGTGGGAGACTATGATGGAGCAGAATTATGGTTTGATGTTTATTGGAGATGTTGGCAGTGGGAAAAGTTATATGGCAGCCTGCATAGCTAACGCATTGACAAATCAAGGTTATACAGTGAAGATGACGAATTTTATAAAAATCAGAAATGACATTTTTAGTGCCGCAGATAAAAATGCTTATGTGGAAAAATTGTGTGATTACGATTTACTTATTCTTGATGATATTGGTACAGAGAGAAATACGGACTATTCGTTAGAAAATGTTTATTGGATTATTGATGAGAGAACTGCAGCTGAGAAACCAATTATAATAACAACTAATCTAAATTTGGATAAATGTAATTTTGACGAGAATATTACATATAAAAGAATTTATGACAGGCTGCGAAAGGTTTGTATCCCTATCGGAATGGAAAATAGAAATCTGCGACAGGAAGATTCTATTGAACATAATTCAAAAGGAATTACAGAATTACTTGTAACTGATGAGGGGACTAATGAGAACAAAAGTTCAGAATGAATTTAAAGTTAAATTTAGTGATAAGGATAGAAACAAAGGAGTGGACATTCTTGCCTTATGTTTAATAAAAGAACTTGGCAGGAACAAAAACATACCGGAAAAATTAGTTAGAGCAGTGAAAATAAAATATGATAACGAATAGTTCAAAAAGCCAAGATGTTTTGCACCTTGGCTTTGTAAATATTGAATTAACCAGGTTATGATGCTATACTATGCTAAAATCTATATTTGATAACCTGGTGGATAGGAGTAAATTATGAAGAGAAAAGTTGCAATATACGCCAGAGTATCAACAGAGCATGAAGCACAGATTAATGCTCTCGAAAATCAGATTCAGTACTATGACAATATTTTGGCACAGCATCCTGAATGGGAACTTGTTGGAAGATATGTTGATGAAGGAATTACAGGAACATCTGTTAAGAAGAGAAAAAACTTTTTGAGGATGATGGAGGATGCTAAAAATGGCATGTTTTCATTAATCCTAACTCGTGAAGTCAGTAGATTTGCAAGAAATACTGTAGATACGTTACAGGAAACAAGGAAACTGAAATCTTACGGAGTTGAAGTTTATTTTACAGAAGATAATATCAGAACGTCTGATGATACAGACGGAGAGTTAAGACTTACATTGATGGCTACATTAGCACAGAATGAAAGCAAAAAAACATCTGTAAGAGTTAAGGCAGGACAGAAGATTTCTTTTGAAAACGGAGTCTTGTATGGCAATGGAAATATTCTTGGATATGACAGAGTTGGAAGAGAGCTGGTTGTGAATCCGGAACAGGCTGAAACAGTAAAAATGATATTTAATATGTATCATGATGGAATGGGATGTAAGCAGATAGCATATGAGCTTGAGAAAAGAGGAAGAGTTACTTCCACAGGGCTTACGCATTGGCAACCGGGAACAATTTCGCGCTTACTTAGAAATTCATTCTATTGTGGAAAAATTGTTTATAGAAAACAATATGTTCCTGACTATCTTGAACAAAAGAAAATCAACAATTATGACGAGGTTGACAAGATTGAAATTACGGGAAAACATGAGCCAATTATTTCGGAAGAATTGTTTAATGATTGTCAGAGAAAATTGGATGCGAAAACTGTAAACAGACTGCGAGGAAAGCATGCAATTAATCCACCCAAAAGTGCCTATGCAAGAATACTAAAATGCCAATGCGGTTCTAATTTTGAGCGCAGAAAATGGCATAAATACAAGGATGGAAGAATACGGTATGGCTTTGAATGTTACAAACAGAAAAATCATGGCTCATATCGTACTAGACTTAAAAAAGGATTAGATACAACAGGTTGCTGCACAACCAAGATGTTTCCGGAGTGGAAATTAAAGATAGTTGCACATTGGCTATTTAATGATTTATGGAAAGAAAGAGACAAAATTATTAATAGAGCAATAGAAATGTTAAATGCAACAATTAAAGATGAAAATGTTGTAGATTATACTGATGAAGTAAAAGAATTAAATAAAAAACGAAAGAAATATGAAGAAAAACTTTCCAATCTTGTTGAACTTCGTGTTGAAGGAGATATTTCAAAAGAAGTTTATGAGGAAAAGAAAGGAGCCTTCAAAAAGCAGATTGGGTACATTGATTCAGAGCTATTGAAGCGTGATGTGAAAAATTCCGCAATAGTTTCAAATGTAAAAACGCAGATTCAATTACTTACGGATTTGCTAGGAAAAAAGTATGATGTTATCAGTGGAGATATTCCTGAAGACATAGTGGAAACATTCATAGATCAGATAGTTGTTCATGATGATTATTTTGAATGGAGACTTAGAACATCCACAGAACCGGTGCTATGTAAAGTGGAAGGAAACGAAAAAGATAACACTATTATTTTTTTAGAAAACGACTCCCACAAGGTTGCCACTCAATACAGGCAGCTATTGCAGATCAGACAAAATAATTTAATACATGCCATAGACCCCATAGAATTAGGGAATTTCGTGATTACAAAGGACTATTTGGCTAAGTACAAAGAGACCGATGGAAACATGAAAAAAGTCAATAAATGGAATGATATTAAAATAAAAGTTACAATATAAAGTAATTATTAAGGGAAATAAGTTTAATCTTGCTTCCCTTTTCTTGTCCAACAACGAGTCAAATACATAAGCTTGCTTGAATGTATTTGACGACTGCATACAATCCCGAAACAAGCGAAGCGGTTTCGTGGATTATCTAAAAAAATATAGAAAGGATAAGGCCAGGAAGTCACAACCTCTATATATCAAATCGATTTAATCCCCACTTATTTACCAATTTGACCAAACTAGTGTTAAATTTATTTAATTTTGACCAAACTAGCACACTGTACAACCTAAAATATTGTTGTAGTATAAGTGAGCAAGCAGAAATGCTAAAGCAAAAAATTGAATATGCAGTTACAGATTAAACAGAAATGTTTAGATACGTTATTTAACGTATGAGGTATAACTTCGGTACAACTATCAAAACAAATCAGTTACAGTTTGCGAAGAGAACCCAAGGATCGAATGATGAAGGTGGAGCAAGCAAGATAGAAATAAGTGCAGCGTAGTTATCGTCACAAAGGATTAAAGATAGTCCTAATCCTCGGAATTGGCATAGAAGAAAGTAAATGGCTTGTGAATGCATTGTAGCCTATCTGTAATTCCCAGTGTACGGGCGAGCAGGTGATTAAGAATCAGTACACTCACATAGGTTTTCTATATATCTCTTTCAGAGATATATGCTCCGCGAGGATTGCAGAGATGCGCATATGAATAATGTCGTGCAAGCACGACGCGCATCTCGCAGCAAGATTCGCGAGCGAATCTTGAGTATAAAAGAAAGGACAAAAGTTATGACTAAGAAAAGTGAAAGACACAGTTCTTCTAATATTATAGTAATAGGAATTGATCATGGATGGAGTTTAATTAAGACTTCCGATTTTATATTTACTACAGGTGTTAAAGAACTGACAACTCAGCCAGCATTTCCAAATCATATTTTGGAATTTGAAAATAAGTATTATGCCATAGGAGAAAAGAGACTAATAGTTAAAGATACGAAAGTCGAAAATGAAAACTTCTATCTTCTAACGTTAGCAGCAATTGCTATGGAACTTAGAAAGAGAGAAACCTGCAGTAATCTGTAGAAAATTAAGCAAGCTATATAAGGTTCCATACGATGAGTTTTGGGATGAAGAGGACAAAGATATAGCAAAGGAACTCCATAGTATCATTGATCTTAGCAATGAAAAAGAAGTGAGATATTTATATAATATTGCTCTTGGAATGCAAGCATTAAGAGCATAAGCGTTAAGGCATAGTCATGAGTGGCTATGCCTTGAAATTTTTATACCTTTATTGTATTTTGTTGTTTAGAAAAAATATAAATCAGAGTCATTATTTTTAGATAAATTCTGGTAAACGTCCTGTATCATTACAGTATTTTTCTTGTGAAGAGCATACTTGATTAATATAATTCATTGATGCTAATAGCATTCCTTGGCGGTATATGCTATCTGGAGATTTATCTCTTATGTTTAATTTCTTTTTTGTACGTATTGGATCATCGTAAGTAGTATCACCGTTAGGAATATCTAATAAATTTTCCAACTCACGAATTATTCTAATAGAAATGGACCCTTCAGAAGGAACATAATCTTGAAATATAAGATTAAAATTAGGGATAAGAGTTTCTTGAAGTGTTTTATTTAATTTCTTATATGTGACGATTTCATTTGTGAATGAAAGAAACATTTGTTTAAATTCATCGAAACATGTTTGCTTAATTATTTTATATGCAGCGTTTTTTGAGTAAATCAAATTAGTATCGATTTTGTCGTAATCCTCGTTCAGAAACGGAACTGCAAGTGTATTAGGATCTTCTATTAAAAGTTTGTGTAGTGTGTAATATTTTGCATATGGTCGATATGCGAAAAGTAATTTGTTATACTTCTCCGGTTGAAGAGACTCCATATAAGTAAATAATGTGTCGTACAAATCGGGAAGATATAAATCAATCTCATCATTTGTCCCCCATAGTATCTCCTGTTTGGTTTTAAAAAGACCAGAGGGGATAAGGCCAATATCCTTATATTTTCCTTCAGATTTATCATAGTAGGAACTATCCATAACGCTATCGGTTATTAAGTAGGGATTATATTTTTTATATATAGTGTTTGAGCAAATCCAGCTAAGCATTTTAGAACTGGCACAATATATTTGATGATATGTTTTGCCAGATGATCTTATCTTATTAGAAACACGATTGGATAGCAATTGATAAAAGAAATCAGTGATTGTAGTATCATTTTTCATATTAAAACCTCCTCGGGTATGTGAAAATATTAAGAAATATGGTAAAAGTTACTCGTGAAACATATACCACTTATATATAATATATGATAGAATTATAAAAAACGCAAGGAGGTATTTATGGAAGAAACACTATATGATGAACAAGCAATAGAGTATTATTATGAGGAGATAATGGAAACGTACGGTGATGATGAAGAGGTTAGCGAAGCCTTCGACGGAATCGACTATTAAAATCCTTAGAGAAATTAGAAAAGCGAAGAGTATGCACCAGTGTTAAGGTGAAGCTCTTCGTAGAAAGGATAGGAAGGAGAAAAAATGAAAAAGACAATTAAGATAGTAGAGTTAAATGTAAACCAACGAGGGAGGCTGAGCCGATATTTAAATGAAAAGTTACTTGATTATGTAGATTTTAGAACGGATGTTTTGATTTTACTTGAATACAACTCTTTATCTGTGAATGCTAAAGCATTTGAGGCAAAATTAGCTGATAAAGGCTTTGTTGTTTATAAAAGTAATAATGGGACGATTAGATCAGGAAATGATATACTAATAGCTATTCGCGTTGAGAGTGATATTAATGTAAAGTGTGTAAAAAATTATGTATTTTATAGTGATAATAAGTCTACTTCATTGGATGACATCCCAGAAAATCTGTTTCTAGAAGTGGAAATCAACAAGTGTAAATATCTTCTTGTTGCTGTAAGAATCAAGGAACTCTCAGGGCAATTAATAATAAGAAGAAAAGAGATGGAAAGACTATTATCCTGGCTATTAGAATATTCAGATATTCCTTTTATTATTTGTGGTGACTTTAACAATCTACGGACTGACACTATAGAAAAAGAGTGGAATTTAGAAGTGTTAGATAAACTATTACAAATGAATGACCTATTAAGATGTACGCCCAAAAAACATAATTCATGGGGAGTATCAAAGAAAGCGAATTCAGATGAGTTTGATGGATATATTGCTGAAGATCATCTTATTATATCAAAAGGTAAAAATATAGGAATAAAGCCTAAAGGAAAGGACTCAACTGAGGAGGAATGTTTAGAATATTCCTGGGATTATCTAAAGAACAATATAAAAGAATGCGAAGTTGATCCAGTAAATAAATATGGTGAGCAAAAAATTAATGTGCCAATAGGATTTCCAGATCACGCTATGCTATTGGCTGAAATAGAGCTAGATGATTAATGGAAAGGGATAGAATTAAATTCAAATCGAATGTTGAGGGGAAAATACAATTTATGAATAAGTTATGTACAGTAAAAATAGATTGGTGTCATTTAGGTTTATTTGGAAATAAGGAAATTGAGAAGAGTGAGACAAAGCTTTTTTCAACACAAGAAAAGGCAGAGCAATTTCTTGTGAATAGCGGATTTTTATACGGAGTACCATATCCATTTAAAATATGTGGTTGGTACTATATTAGAGGATTTAAATTCCCTGTATGTGATAGATTTCTTATTGCAACCACAGAAATGACTATAGTTGATGCAGAGGAGTTGTGCAGTGTAGGAGAATGCATATGAGAAAAGAAAAAATGAATTATGGAAACCTGGTTTACTTAGACCCTGTTATATATACGGATGCATACGTGTTTATTCCAAAACTTTTTGGCTGGGAAAAAGAAAGTGTGAGTGCGGAGATTATTGTGGGAGACTATCGTATTCGGTGCAACTGGGGTACAAAGCTCCTGTTTAATAGAAGCAAAGGAATAGTAGAGAGGGCTCTGCCATTTAAAAAGAAGGCAGAGGTGTATACGGTTGATATCATAGAGTACCTCGAAAAAAATAACATCACATATGAAGTTGGAAGTGCAAAGTACTGTAATGGAATAGAGTATAACCAGAATGACTCTAGCAGTGAGGTAATAATATATAACAAAGATGCAATTGTAATGAAAAAAACAAGTCATGAGGGCTTGCAGATGCAACTTTGCATTGTTAATAAGAAGTTGAGACCAATGGTTAAGGGGAAGAAGGTCAATATTATTAGATTTAATAATTGTCGAAAAGAAAAACAATACAAGATTGAGGAATGGTTTAAAAGTGTTTTAAATGGAGTTATTAGGGTTGACCCATATACATTGGATCATATGATGAGAGATAATCTTGAACGGATTGATTTTACAGGCTGCAGTATATTCTATCAGAACGATGATGAATGTCAGTGGGAGTATTATTGTTAGCAGGCATATTAAAGTCACAAACACAAATCATAAAAGATACTTATTTGAAATTTGTTAATAACAAAGATATAGAACTTGTTGCAGAACATACTTTATACAAACACTATCGTCGAGAAGAATTTTTAGAAAAAATGTATAAAAAAATCAAGGAGAAAGTAAAATGAAATCTAAAAAAATATTTAATAGCATGGAATATTATGCTTCTAAAGAGGCGTTTGAAGTGTACAAGAGAATCTATGAATCTAGCAGCTTTATAAATGAATTTGATCTAGATAACCCGCTTACATGGGATGAGAGAAATGGAAAAGATACTCCGAAAGATGCTGTTGTAAGATATAATGCTTATTTGAAAAATGATTCAACCTTAGTTGAAAAGATAGGCAAAGAATTCAAAGTTAGTGGAGATTGCCTATTCAATTTCAACTCTAAAAAAACTTCAATTCTTAAAGAACTAATTAAGCAAGATTATGCTGCAGCTGAAAGAGTAATTAGTAAATTAGAAAAATGCAGTGAGATGCACCACTCGGAAAAGAACATAGTGCTCCTTCCTGCCACAGGCGGTATGAACAATCTAAAAGGTAAATTATGGTTTGATGCATCTAGCAATGTTTGCGGCCCAGATGGCCAGTGGCATATAGCTCTAGATAGACCTGATACGCTAGTTTACTGTTTGGATAGATATTATAAATACGGTGATGAGTTAGTGCTTGCTTGTAGCACAAAGACAAATTATGGCTGCATAAAAAAATTCTTAGATATAGCAGGAGATGTTTATGCATTTTGCAAAGAATTTTTGCTTCTCGATAGAGATGCGGTGGACATATTAATAAAAAGTGGAGGAAAACCAATAAACGATATTGAATCGCTGGAATTCTATGTGGATGCTGCACTTAATTACTGGGAAAACTATAGATAATCTGTAATAAAGAAAGATGGGATTATAAAGATGACATTTGAAAAATTAGCCCTATTGATAGAAAGATACAACATACCTCATGATGTTGAAATATTGTCTGATTCAGGCTGGGAGTGTAATGCGACAAATATGGATGGCATTTATTACTCCAAAAAAGAAAAAACAATTATATTCACTCAGGGAACAGGAAGAGAAGAATATTTTGAGCCTGAATGGGAGCTTATTTGGACAAATTTAACCAGAGGAAATATTAATAATTATTTCTGTATAGATACAAAAAGAGGGAACCAAGTAAGACTAAATTCAGAAGATTTTACTTGCTCAATGCTTAAAGAAAAATTAATAAAGGAACTAAAGGACAATAATGAGTTTGAGCATTATTATGGCATAAAAGAAACGCAAGAAAACCTTGATTATTTAGAACAGAATTTAGATTTGTGCCAACCCTTATATTGGACTATACAGGTATTGAATAATAAAAACATATACGAAGATATGGGTTACATAGGTCTTAATATACAAGGTAGTGATTTAGATTCTGAGATATATATATATTTAGGCAATACCGTAATAAGGGATATGGAAAAGCTGTATTGAAAACCTTGGTTGATTATGCATTTGATGGTAGATTGAAAATTTATAACCATAAAACAAGGGAAATCGAGCCATTCAGACCTAAAACGATAAAAGCTACTGTAAGAGTGGAAAATATAGCATGTCAAGCACTAATGGAATCATGTGGGTTTAAAGTACCAGATGATTTTGCTGCTATGATGATTGTATTTGATGATGATTGTACTTCAGATTGTTATAGCATAGAATGCGTGAAATATATATGTGAATAGATAAAAATAATACGATGATATTATTATAAAAGGAACAATAAATGGAATAATAGAGTAAAGTTTTTGTTGGTTTAAAGAAAAATAAAAAATGAGAAAGGTCCTCTTTTAGGTTATAATGGTTTCAACGAAAAAATCATTTACTAAGGAGTATCTTTCTCATGGAAAACATTGATGAGATAAAACGCATGCTGTTTATGGAATATATTAAAAGGAGATAGATTATGATATATGTTTGTGGTGATACAAATGGCAAAATGGTGTATCAATGCCAACATTAGATAACTTGATTGTGTTAGCAGCAATATTTAATGTTGCAATTGATGACATCATTGTTGTTGATAATAAATCAATCATGCAAATAGGTGCATGAAACAAAGCAGATTCTGATTAACGAATTTGCATAAGGTCCCCTAGTCTAAAGGTTAGGACATAGCCCTTTCAAGGCTAAGATGCTTGGTTCGAGTCCAACCTTACCCACTATGTACACATAGCCAAGTCTGGAAAGGCTACGGACTGCAACTCCGTGAACGTAGGTTCAAATCCTACTGTGTGCTTATAGCCCTTTAGTTTAATTGGTAGAACGTCAGATTCTGACTCTGAAGAAGTAGGTTCGAATCCTGCAGGGGCCGTTTATAGCCTTTTGGTCTAGCGGTTATGACGCTGGTCTTTGACACCAGAGATATTGGTTCAACTTCAATAGGGGCTGTTGTATATGGAGAAATGGCCCAATGGTAAGGCAGCACATTGCTAATGTGTCGTACAGAAATGTATTGGGAGTTCGAGTCTCCCTTTCTCCGTTTATGAAATCATATATTTTTAATAATACAAACACATAATAAACACAATTAAGGTATATGATAAGAGCATAACAATAGAGGTTACTTAATTAGAATCTGAAAGAATGCCGAATGGCTTCTTTATAATAATTAATGATGAACAAGTGAATGCATTTGCTATGAAAAAGAATGATATTTCAGTGGTCGCAATAAATGCAGGGTCAATTAAAAAGATAATGTACAGTGCAAATCTCATGATGTTAAGCGATAAAATTCTTCTGGGAATAGGGGATATGTCAGCGTGCCGTGAAAATATTATTGCGGAAGAATATCCTATTACAGAGGATGGGGACAATGTGCTTTTGTATATTTCGGGAGATTCTACAAGAGAAGCAGTAGGGTATATGATTGCAAATCTTGCGGTCAGATTTATGTTGTATCATGAAATAGAACACCACGAGGAAGGGCATGTAAAGAGATTTAATGATAAATACAGTCTTTTTTGCAAAGAAGTTTCAAATGATAAAGAAAGGATTGAACTGGAAGAGAGAAAAAAGATGGAATTTGAAGCGGATATGTATGCAATGACTCAGATTGTTAATGATTTTGAAATCTTAGCAGAAATTTGGGGAAAAGTACTAAATCTTGAAGTTACATATTCTGAAATGTTTCAGTTGCTCGTACCGGCTTTGGTTATCGTGAAAGAAAATCTTTGTATGGATGTACATAATAATGAGCAAATTGAAAATAGTTTTTATTTGCCCAATATAATAAGGGTGGTTATTGACTTCGCAATTATATTCATGGACAAAAAAGTGAAAAAAGTATTGTGCAATGATAATGCTGTGATGTTTGAAACAGGTAGTGAGTATCGACATATGTTTGAAAAGGAAAATAATCTGATAGTATTTGACAGCGAAGGGATGTTAACAGCAACGAAATTGTTAAAGCAATTTGAAAGTCTGGAGAATGTTTTGGCTAATGCGGAACAGATTGACAAACCGAGTATCCGAAAATCCGTTATAGAAAGTAGGGATAGGCTGAGGAAAAATTATCAGATAATTAAATTGACTGACAGAGCAGAGATTACATTTATATTAGAGCAATTGAAGTATAGTGGAGAGAGATTTAAAACGAATGATGTGTTAGAAGGCATCAGGTTAAAGTAGAGGCAAACATAATTGTGCTTTAAGCTTATAATTGTAATTAAAAATCAAAGACGGTTGTATGTAAGGAAGAAACATAATTAAGCTCAATTTAGTGTTGGATGATTCGGTTTAAAAGAAAGGAGAGTATAGCAAATTGCTACGGTAGGAGAATTGAAGTTAGAGGAGTTTATAAATGGTAGAAGTAAAATTTTATGATAGTATAGATGATAAATTTCTAAAATTTGCAGTTATCATTTCTAAAACAAATGGTAAATGGATATTTTGTAAACATAAAGAAAGAGATACTTATGAAGTGCCAGGCGGGCATAGGGAAAGTGGCGAAGATATTTTAGCTACTGCTAAGCGGGAATTGATGGAGGAAACGGGTGCGACAGATTTTACCATCAAACCAGTCTGTGCGTATTCGGTTAAAGGACAAACAAATATGATGGAAAATATAAAGGATGAAACATTTGGCATGCTTTTCTTTGCAGAGGTATTTTCTTTTCAAGAAATACATAGTGAAATAGAGAAAATTTTAATTACGGATAACTTAATTGAAAATTTGACTTATCCTTTAATTCAACCTCAATTAATTAAAGAAGCAAAAAACAGAGGATATTTATAAATAAGAATTGACCGAGTTCTTTGAGCGAGGAATGATTCTTGTCCGAAGGGCAAGAAGATGGAATATAGAAAGAATTTAACAAATCGGTATTTGTAGATGTAAGATAACCAAGAGTATATAATTGACAAGCAATGAATCATTTGCTATTATTGAACCGTATATAAATAAGACAGTTCGTTTGTACCATCCTGTCTCTAAATAAAACCAGGACTATTATTTTATAATTCATAATTGGAATTTTTTAGAAAAATAATCTATTAAGACACGGGTACA
>ERZ827516.1299-NODE-1299-length-22659-cov-4.862281_pt1 | contig 22659 bp, 20 predicted proteins | sample MGYA00519703_ERZ827516 | MGnify/ENA primary metagenome ERZ827516 (study PRJEB31778, sample SAMEA3449337) | human gut metagenome | biome: human gut; feature: human-associated habitat; material: faeces | place: United Kingdom | collected 2010/2012 ...
CCAGCGACGTGACCCGCCGCTGCCTGCAGCTGTTCGGCGGTTACGGCTACACCCGCGATTACCCCATCGAGCGCATGATGCGTGATGCCAAGATCACCGAGATCTACGAGGGCACCAGCGAAGTCCAGATGATGGTCATCGGCGGCGCGCTGCTGAAGTAAGGAGGACAGACGTAATGAAAGCAATCGTTTGTGTCAAACAGGTTCCCGATACGCAGGGCAAGGTCGCTGTCAAGGCTGACGGCACCATGGATCGCTCTGCCATGGCTACCATCACCAACCCCGACGACCTGAACGCCGTCGAGGCCGCCCTGCAGCTGAAGGACGAGACCGGCTGCGAGGTCGTCGTCGTCACCATGGGCCCGCCGCCGGCAGAGGGTATGCTGCGTGAGCTGATGGCCCGCGGCGCTGACCGCGGCGTGCTGGTCTCCGGCCGCGAGTTCGGCGGTTCCGATACCTTCGCTACCTCCCAGATCCTGGCCGCTGCCGTCAACAAGATCGGCGTCGGCCCCGAGGACATCGTTTTCTGCGGCCGTCAGGCCATCGACGGTGATACCGCTCAGGTCGGCCCCCAGATCGCCGAGAAGCTGCATCTGCCCCAGGTCACCTATGTCACCGACATTCAGAAGGATGGCAACAGCCTGACCGTCAAGCGTCAGCTCGAGGACGGCTACATGGAGCTGAAGGTCCAGACTCCCTGCCTGCTGACCTGCATCAAGGAGCTGAACACTCCGCGTTACATGAGCGTTTCCGGTATCTTCGAGTGCTACGACAAGCCGCTTGAGGTCTTTGATTACAACGCTCTGAAGGACGATCCGCTCATCGAGACCGACACCATCGGTCTGAAGGGCTCCCCGACGAACGTTTACAAGTCCTTTGCTCCTCCGGTCAAGGGCGCCGGCATGAAGGTCGAGGACGCTGCCCAGCTGGTCGGCATCCTGAACGACAAGCACCTGATTTGAGGAAGGAGAAACGAACAATGGCTGAATTCAATGCAATGGACACCGCCGCCTTCAAGGGCGTGTGGGTATTCTGCGAGCAGCGCGAGGGCGAGATCCAGTCCATCAGCTATCAGCTGCTGAGCGAGGGCCGCAAGCTGGCCAATGACCTGGGCGTTGAGCTGGCAGGCGTTGTCATGGGCAGCGGCCTGGCCGAGGCTGACCTCAAGACGCTGGGCGGCTACGGCGCTGACCGCGTTTACAACATCGACAGCCCCCTGCTGAAGGACTACACCACCGATGGCTATGCCAAGGCGCTGTGCGACCTCATCATGGACAAGAAGCCCGAGATCATGCTGATCGGTGCGACCAACCTGGGCCGCGACCTCGGCCCCCGCTGCGCAGCCCGTCTGCACACCGGTCTGACCGCCGACTGCACCCATCTGGACGTCGATGTCGAGAAGTACAAGAACTTCCTGCGCACCACCTCCAACATTGATGTGGACAACACCAAGTTTGAGGAGAACACCAACCTGAAGATGACCCGCCCCGCTTTCGGCGGCCACCTGATGGCTACCATCATCTGCCCGCGCTTCCGCCCGCAGATGTCCACCGTCCGCCCCGGCGTCATGCAGATGCAGGCGTTCGACCAGGCCGGTGCTGACAAGGTCGTCGTCGAGAACGTCGCTCCCGCTCTGACCGCGGACGACATCCATGTTCAGGTGCTCGACATCAAGAAGAGCGCTGAGAAGCTCGTTGACCTGATCGGTGCCGACGTTGTCGTCTCCGTGGGCCGCGGCATCTCCGCTGACCCCGAGAAGGGCATCAAGCTGGCCGAGGAGCTGGCTGAGGCTCTGGGCGGTGTTGTCGGTGCTTCCCGCGCCGTCACCGATGAGGGCTGGCTGTCTGCCGACCATCAGGTCGGTCAGACCGGCAAGACCGTGCATCCCCGCATCTACGTTGCACTGGGCATCTCCGGTGCCATCCAGCACGTTGCCGGTATGCAGGATTCCGAGAACATCATCGCCATCAACAAGAACGAGAACGCCCCCATCTTCGATGTTGCCACCTACGGCATCGTCGGCGATCTGTACAAGGTCGTTCCCGAGCTGATCAAGGAGATCAAGGCCGCCAAGGCTTGATTCCCGCCCGTAATCAACAAGAGCCGTGCCCCCAAAGGGCACGGCTCTTTGTTTTTTTGTATTGCTCAGTCTGCCACAGCCGGGGCGGACAGCAGCTCCGGGGGCAGCTCACTCTCGTCCTCATTGACGAGGGAATCATCGACATCAAATGTCGCACCAAAGGCCTTTGCGGCAGCATCCGCCACCAGATCGGCATCGACCAGCTCACTGTCTGCCATGACATACAGCAGCTTATCATCAAAACTGACCACGCGGGCCTTATCTGCCTCCACGCAGACCCACTTGCGCATACTGATGTTTTCCTCCATCGAATCGGCAATTTCGCGGGCATCGGCCTTGTCCTTGAGGCGCAGCAGCACCAGGCTGTACGCCTGGCTTCCGGTCATCGGCTCGCTGACTACTGCGGCATCCACCTTGTCCACATTGTCCGCGGTCAGCCCCGCCAGATAGCCGTACCAGCTCTCGTCGGTCAGGTCGATGGCCACCGTCTCCATGCCCATCAGGTCAACCGGCTGGACGTTATAAATAGCATCCACCATCTCGCTCAGCTCCGCGTCCGGCTGCGGCTCGGCGGTCTCACCGGTATCCTCGTCATCAACGCTGAACTCTGGGTCCAGCTCCGCGCCTTCCTCGGGTCTTGTGGCAGGTTGGTTCGCAAGATCGTTGCTGTCAGCCTTTTGGCTGCCGCAGGCAGACAGGAACAGGGCGGTCAGCAGGGCTGTTGCAAAAAGCAGCTTTTTCATCGTAAAATTCCTTTCTCGGTCAGAATATTCTCGGGCGCAAAGCGTGCGTCCCAGTCGTCGCAGGGCAGCTCGTCCAGCAGCAGGGCCTCGGGGCAGAGCAGCAGCCCCGCTCCCTTATAGTGTGCCAGAAATCGGTCATAATACCCGCCGCCGCGCCCCAGCCGGACCCCGTCGCGGCTGGCGGCCAGGCAGGGGACAAGGGCCAGCGCCGCGGCGTATCCCGCCGGGTCGGCGGCGGGCAGGTCGGCGGGCGGCTCCTGAATGCCGAACGCCCCGGGCCGCAGCAGGCACAATGCCGGTATCTCCACCCAGTCCATCTCGGTTTTGCTCCGCACACGGGGCAGCAGCAGGCGCTTGCCGTCGGCCAGCGCGCGTCTTAGTATTTCCGCCGTGTCCGGCTCATCCGGCATGGCCGCAAAGGCCAGCACTGCCCCGGCACGCTGCCATTGCGGCAGGCTGAACAGCGCCTGCGCCATACCGCGGCCCACAGCCGCCATATCCAGTTCCGCGCGCCGGGCCTTGGCCCATGCGCGGGCTTCGCGTTTTGTCATTCTGCACACCACCTTCCGGGCTATCATACCATATCTGCCCTCCACTTAACAAGACGGAAAAGCCGTCCTGTTGTTACAGCAGCGACAAAATTTTTCCGCCATCTTGCCCGGCGCAGTGAAATAGAGTATAATATATCCTGTATCGCTATGTATTAGACGTATGAAATATAAAAAGGAGATTCCAAACCATGAGCAAGTTCAATTTCATCAAGACCGATATTCCTGACGTGCAGATCATCGAGCCGACTGTTTTTGGCGATGACCGCGGCTATTTTATGGAGACCTACCAGATCGACGAGTTCGCCGCCGCGGGCATCGACAAACCCTTCGTGCAGGATAACCAGAGCCGCTCCACCAAGGGCGTGCTGCGCGGCCTGCACTTCCAGACCAAGCACACCCAGGGCAAGCTCGTCCGCGTGACCCTGGGCGAGGTGTTCGATGTCGCCGTCGACTGCCGCCCCAACAGCAAGACCTTCGGCAAGTGGGTGGGCGCAACGCTGTCCGCCGACAACAAGAAGATGCTCTGGATCCCCGAGGGCTTCGCCCACGGCTTTGTCGTGCTGTCCGATGTGGCCGAGTTCTGCTACAAGTGCACCGACGTCTACGACCCCACCGCCGAGGGCGGCATTCCCTACGATGACCCGACGGTCAACGTGCAGTGGCCCGACTGCGGCTGCGAGCACAAGACCAGCGCCAAGGACAAGGAGCACACCCCGTTTGCCGCCCAGAAGTTCGAATATTTTGAGAAATATTGAGGGTAAACCGTGCAGAAACTGAAAGACACCTTCGCAGGCTTCTGGAAATACCGTTACCTGCTGCAAAACCTGATTTCCCGTGATTTCAAACTGAAATACCGCCGCAGCGTGCTGGGCGTGGCGTGGAGCGTGCTGAACCCGCTGCTGACCTGTCTGGTCATGTGGGCCGTGTTCGGCGCACTGTTCAACCAGCGCGGTCAGGGCATCGAGGACTTTCCGCTGTTCCTTATCATCGGCCAGCTGATGTTCAACTTCTTCCGCGAGAGCACGACCATGGCCATGGAGAGCGTGCTGAAGAACGGCCCGCTGCTGCGCAAGGTCTATATTCCCAAATACATCTTTCCGCTGGAAAAGTGCTGCTTTGCGCTTGTCAACTTCTTTTTCAGCCTCGTGGCGCTGTTTATCGTCGCGCTGCTGACCTGGTCGCACATCTCGATCGGGACTGTGCTGCTAGCCATTTATCCCCTTGTGATGCTGTTTATTTTCAGTCTGGGCATCGGGCTGATTTTGTCCACGCTCTACGTTTTTGTGCGTGACATCATGCATATCTGGGAGGTCTTTTGCACACTGCTTGTCTACGGCAGCGCCATCTTCTACGACCCGCGCCAGATGGAAAGCTGGATGCAGTACGTCATCAACCTGAACCCCATCTACTGGTACATCACCGCCGTGCGTTCCTGCGTCATGTGGGGCGAGGGGCTGACCCCCAACATGGTGCTGATTCCGTTCCTCTGCGCCGCGCTGAGCCTGGGCCTCGGCATCTGGGTGTTCAAAAAGAATCAGGACAAGTTCGTCCTGTACATGTAAGGGGGCATCGAAATGGCAGAGCAGAAACCCATCATCTCCATCGACCATGTTTCGATGCGCTTCAACCTCTCCAAGGAAAAGCACGAAAGCCTGAAAGAGTACTTCGTCGCGCTGCTGCACGGCGGTGTGCGGTTTGACGAGTTCTTCGCACTGGACGATGTATCGTTTGATATTATGCCCGGTGATTTCTACGGCCTCATCGGCCTGAACGGCAGCGGCAAGTCTACGCTGCTGAAAGTAATTTCCGGCGTCTACAAGCCCAGCGCGGGCAAGGTCACGGTCAACGGTACGATTGCGCCGCTGATCGAATTGGGCGCGGGCTTTGACATGGACCTGACCGCACGGGAAAACATTTATTTAAACGGCACCGTGCTGGGCTACACGCCCAAGTACATCGACTCAAAGTTCGACGACATCGTCGAATTCAGCGAATTGCAGGAGTTTCTCGACGTACCGCTGAAAAACTACTCCTCCGGCATGGTCGCGCGTCTGGCGTTCGCCGTGGCAACGATAACGAAGCCCGACATCCTGATTGCCGACGAGATCCTGTCCGTCGGTGACTTCCTGTTTCAGGAGAAGTGTGAAAAGCGCATGGCCGAGCTGCTGTCCGGCGGTACGACGGTCATTCTGGTCAGCCACTCCATTGACCAGATCGAGCGTATGTGCAACAAGGTAGCCTGGCTCGACCACGGCCATCTGCGCCGCATCGGCGCAACGAAGGAAATTACCGCCGAGTACCGAAGGTTCGAGAAAAAGGACGCCATGCCGGCCAAAGTCACCGAGGAATAAGCTATGTCCGAGAACACGAAACCGAACAACGAGCGCCCTGCAGACCTGGCCGTACAGGACAGCGTCGGCGGCATGGCGCGGCGGCTTTTGAACCCCGCCCACCTGCGGGAGCTCGCGGGGCGCAGCGTCAAGACCCTGCGGGAGCAGGGGGCCGAGCAGCTCTGGCGCGACGTAAAATTCCGCGTCGGGCTGGCGATGCACCACGACGACTGGCGGCACCGTGCCGACATTCCGCTGCGCCGGGAGCTGAAGGCCCAGCGCGCCGCGCACCTGCAGGGGCCGAAGATCAGCATCATCGTGCCGCTGTACAACACGCCCGCCAAGCTGTTTGACGAGATGCTGCAAAGCGTCGTCAGGCAGACCTACGCAAACTGGGAATTGGTGCTGGTGGACGCATCCGACGCCGACAAGCGGCTGGAGCGCCGCCTGCCCAAGGCTGTGCCCGGCACGATTGTGTATGAGCCGATTGAAAACGGCGGCATTGCCCTCAACACGACCCGCGGATTTGCGCTGGCGCACGGCGAGTACATCACGCTGCTGGACCACGACGACGTGCTCTACCCGAACGCGCTGTTCGAGGTTGTGCAAACGATACAAAACACCGGAGCGGATTTTGTCTATAGTGATGAAATCGTTCTCTCCGCCGATTTGAAGGAGCTGGGCGGCTACCACTTCAAGCCCGACTTTGCGCCCGACTACCTGCGCGGGGTCAACTTTATCACGCATCTGGCGGTGTTCAGCCGTCCGCTGCTGGACGCGGCGGGCGCGTATGAGTCGAAGGAGTTTGACGGTGCGCAGGACCATGATTTGATCCTGCGCCTGACAGAAAAAGCACAGCGCATCGAGCATATCAAGAAAGTGCTCTACATCTGGCGTGCCGCGGCCGGCTCCACCGCCGCGGGCATGGAGGCCAAGCCCTACGCCGTCGCGGCGGGGGAGCGCGCCATCGACGCGCAGCTCAAGCGTCTCGGTCTGCCGGGCCACGCCATGGCCGTGCCCGACGCGCCCGGCGCGTTTCAGGTGCGGTACGAGCTGACCGGCCACCCGAAAATCAGCGTACTGATCCCCAGTAAAGACCACATTGACGACCTGGACCGCTGCCTGACGAGCCTGTACAAAAACGCGGGCTACGACAATTTTGAGGTCATCGTCATCGAGAACAACTCCACCGACCCGGCAACGTTTGCCTATTACGAGACACTGCCCAGCCGCTTTGCCGACTGCCGCGTCGTCTACTACAAGGGCGCGTTCAACTTCTCGGCCATCAACAACTTCGGCGCGACGTTCGCCGAGGGCGAGCACCTGCTGCTGCTCAACAACGACATTGAGGTGTTGTCCCACGACTTTCTGCGGGAATTGCTCAGCTACAGCCAGCGGCCCGACGTAGGCGCGGTGGGCGCGAAGCTCTACTACCCCGACGACACGATCCAACACGCAGGCGTGCTGATGGGCATCAACGGCAGCGCGGGCCACAGCCACAAGAGCTACCCGCGCACCGCTGTGGGGGATATGTACCGCCTTGTGACGACACAGGATTACATGGCCGTCACGGGCGCCTGCCTGATGACAAAAGCGTCGCTCTACCGCGCATTTGGCGGGCTGGACGAGGAAAAGTTTGCCGTCGCCTACAACGATGTGGATTATTGCTTAAAGCTGTGGCAGAAGGGGCTGTTGAACGTTTACACCCCGCGCGCCGAGGCCTATCACTACGAGAGCAAGAGCCGCGGCCTTGATACCTTAAGCGAGAACGCCAAGCGGTATGAGCGCGAAAAGGCGAATTTCTACGCGAAATATCAGCAGTATATCGACAATTACGACCCCTATTACAACCCCCATTTCAACAATTTGTTTGAAAATTTCGGGTTGAAGTGATGGAGCCGAAGCGAAAAATCAACCGCCTGACGGAGTATGATTACGCCCAAAGCGGCGCGTATTTCATCACAATCTGCACGCATGGACGGCAGAAGATTTTGTGGGATAGCAATACGTTCACGGAAGCCGAGGATGTAGGGGCGAGCATTGCTCGCCCGCAGCACCCGCCCGCCTTATCCGAAGCGGGAAAAATCGTAGAGCAGTGTATTTTTGAAATTCCGACCCATTATCCGCACATTTCGGTAGAGAAATATGCGGTCATGCCAAACCACGTTCATTTGTTGCTGCTAGTCCAAAACGGGCAGAGCGGGCGACCAATGGTCGCCCCTACAGTCTCTACCGTTATACAGCAGTTTAAAGGTGTAGTTTCCAAACGGCTTTCCCACTCTATCTGGCAAAAATCCTTCCATGACCATATTGTGCGCACGGAGCAAGGGTACTCGCAAATTTGGCAATACATCGATACCAACCCCCGCCTTTGGCACAAAGACTGCTTTTATGAGGAGCCATCCCATGAGCCTTGAAACGAAACGCATCAAAGAACTGTTCGGCTATGCGCGGACGCTGACGAAAGAACAGGGCGTCGGCGTCATGGCCGGGCGGGCCGTCGGCTTTTTTAAGCGGCGGTTCTTCGGCAAAAAAGCGCGGTATCTGCCGTCGAAGCAGACGCTGGAGACCCAGCGTGCCGACGCAGCCGCCCGCGCCGACGGCTGGCCGATCATCAGCATTCTAACGCCGCTGTACAACACACCGCCGCAGTTTTTGCAGCAATTTTTGGACAGCGTGCAGGCCCAGACCGCGCCGAACTGGCAGCTGGTTCTGGTGGACGCCAGCGACGGCGCCCACCCCGGCGTGGGCGAGACCGTCCGCGCCCGCGCCGCGCAGGACAAGCGCATCGTCTACGCCAAAATCGAGAACAAGGGCATTGCTGCCAATACGAACGAGGCCGCGAAGCTCGCAGCGGGTGAGTATCTGGCCCTTGCCGACCACGACGACATGCTCGCGCCTCATGCCGTCTATTGCATGAGCAAAGCGCTGGCCGAGAGCGGCGCGGCGTTTGCCTACAGCGACGAGGCCCTGTTTGAGAAAACGCCCGAGCACCAGCGCGTCGGCCACTTCAAGCCCGACTATGCGCCCGAGTACCTGATGGCCGTCAACTACATCTGCCATCTGGCCGTGTTCAAGAAATCGCTGTTCGACGCCGTCGGCGGTGAGCGCCCGGCCTGTGACGGTGCGCAGGATCACGACTTATTCCTGCGTCTCATCGACGAAATGCAGCGCCGTGACCCCGCAGCCAAGCCGCTGCACATCCCGCAGGTGCTGTATTACTGGCGCGTGCACGCGGCGTCCACCAGCGGTGGCACGGCGGCCAAGCCCTATGTGGAAAAGGCGGCGCAAAAGGCCGTGGCCGACCATCTGGCCGCCACAGGGCGGCAGGGCAGGGTGGAGCCGGGCAAATTCCCGGGCACCTGCCATGTGGTGTGGGACATTCCCGAGCCGCAGCCGCTCGTGTCAATTTTGATTCCCAACAAGGACCACACCGACGATTTGGAAAAATGCCTGCACAGCATCTACGCCAAAACGACCTACGAGAATTTCGAGGTCATCGTCATTGAGAACAATTCCACCGACCCGGCCACAGCGGCCTACTACAAAAAACTGCCGGAGCGGTATGACCGCGCGCGGGTCGTGACTTACAAGGGCGGCTTCAACTTCAGCCGCATCAACAATTTTGGCCGCAGGTACGCGGCGGGCAAGTACCTGCTGCTGCTCAACAATGACGTCGAGGTCATCAACGGCGACTGGCTCACCCAGATGGTGGGCGAGTGCAGCCAGCCCGGCGTCGGCCTCTGCGGGGCAATGCTCTACTATCCCGACGACACGATCCAGCACGCCGGCATCATCACGGGGCTGGGCGGCTACGCCGGGCACAGCCACAAGTACCACAAGCGCGGCGGCAGCGGGTATATGTTCCGGCTGGCCACGGTGCAGGATTTTTCCGCCGTGACAGCAGCCTGCCTGCTGGTGCGCACCGCCGTTTACGACGAGCTGCACGGCCTGGATGAGGAGTTCACGGTTGCCTACAACGATGTGGACTTCTGCCTGCGTGCGCGCGACGCGGGCTGGCGCATTGTCTGGACGCCCTACGCCGAGCTCTACCACTACGAAAGCAAGTCCCGCGGCTCCGATGAGAACGACCCCGCCAAAAAAGCACGCTTTGACGCCGAGCATGAACGTCTCTACGCCGTGCATGGGCGGGAGAATATTTTGCACGACCCCTATTACAGCCCGTCGCTGTCCTTGGACTACGAGGATTTCCGCGAGAGCGGGGATTTGCGGAATCTGAAATGAGTTGATTGCCTTCCCCCGTGGGGGAAGGTGCCCGAGGCCCTGACCGAGGGCGGATGAGGGGCGGGTTTGCCCTATTGCCCGTCAGTGGGAAATTCCCGGTAAGTTTGCCCCTCATCAGTCAGCGGGCGGGGCCGCTGACAGCTTTCCCCCTCTGGGGAAGCCATACTGACAAAAAATGCACGCCGTAAATTTCACGGCGTGCGTTTTTATTATTCTTTTTTATCCGGCGGGTACTCACCCTGCTTTTCGGCTTCCAGGCGGCTCAGGCGGGCTTCGAGCTCGGAGATGCGCTGGTTGACAATATCCGGCAGATCCTGCTGGTCCAGATCGTCCGCCGGGCAGCACTTGATATTGCCGACGCGGACGATCTCCGCGGGTACACCGACGGCAGTGGCGTTGGCAGGCAGGTTCTTCAGCACAACGCTGCCCGCGCCGACGCGGACGTTATCACCGATGTAGACCGGGCCCAGCACCTTCGCGCCCGCGCCGATCAGCACATTGTCGCCCAGCGTCGGATGGCGCTTGCCGGTGTCCTTGCCGGTACCGCCCAGGGTGACGCCGTGGTAGATTGTGCAGTTGTCGCCGATCTCCGTCGTCTCACCAAAGACGATGCCCATACCGTGGTCGATAAAGAGCTTGTGCCCGATCTTGGCGCCGGGGTGGATCTCGATGCCGGTCAGGTGGCGCGCCAGCTGGCTGACAAAACGGGCCAGGAAGAAACACCGGTGGTTGTACAGAAAATGTGCGATCTTGTGCGTGACCAGCACATGAAAGCCGGGGTACAGGATGATGACCTCCGCCACATTGCGCGCGGCGGGGTCCTTATCGCGGATATTTTTTGCATCTTCCCAAAGGCCCATAGTTCGTTCCTCTTCCTATTTACCATACTTATTATAAATATACCACAAAGCCGGACAAAGTGCAATGCTGTACGCGCCGCGCGCGGATTTTTGCGGATTTTGTCAAATCCTCCAAAAGTCAGCGCAAAAATCTATAAAATCCTTACTTTTGCAAAAAGCCCGTTTGCATTGACACCGCCGCCCCTGCATGGTACAATAAGTAAAACGTAGGTAAAGTCATAGGAAGGAGTGTGCCGGGATGATGCGTTTTATTTCTGTCTTTAAAAATCACGGCACAGTGTTCTTTCCCGTCGCCGCTTTGTGTATGACTTTTTGACTTTTCCCTTTTTGGGAAAAGTTTTTTTTTGCAAAAATATCCCTGCGGGATGTTTTTGCATGGGGCTTTGTAGGGGCGAGCATTGCTCGCCCGCAGGCCGTTTGCCTCATGCGCGGCTTTCCCGCAGAAGCTCAACCACGCAAAGTTGACGGGCGAACAATGTTCGCCCCTACACTCTCAGCTATGACAAAGTTTCCTATTTTTAAGGAGGTTCCCACCATGCTGATCCGCAACGCAAAGGACAGCGCGGGCAAGGCCATTGAGGTCTGGCTGCGCGACGGAAAAATTGCCGCTGTCGGTCTGGGGCTGCTTGTCCCGGAAGGGGAGGAGGTGCTCGACGCGAAGGGCCGCACGGTCCTGCCCGCCTTCATCGACACCCACTGCCACTGGCGCACCCCCGGCTTTGAGTACAAGGAGGACATCTCCACCGGCTCCGCCGCGGCTGCCGCGGGCGGGTACACCTTCGTCAACCTGATGCCCAACACGAAGCCGGTCTGCTCCAGTGCCGAGATCGCCCACGCCGTCGAGGCCGAGGCCGCCCGCGTCGGCCTGTGCGACGCAAACCAGACCGTCTCCATCACGAAGGATTTCGACGGCAAAACGCTGGATCATCTGCTGACCCTGCCCGAGGACATCAAGTTCATCACCGAGGACGGCAACGGCGTCATGAACAACGCCGTCATGGCCCGCGCGTTCGCGATTGCCACCGAGCGCGGCCTGACCATCATGTCCCACGCCGAGGATCGCGAGATCAGCCCCTGGGACTACCGCCTGGCCGAGAACATCGAGACCGTGCGCAACTGCCATCTGGCCGAGTACTACGGCACCCGGCTGCACATGTGCCACGTCTCCACCAGGGAATCCGTCGATGCCGTCCGCATGAGCCGGATGCGCGGTGCGCGGGTCAGCTGCGAGGTCACGCCGCACCACCTGTGGTTTGACGACAGCCGCCTGACCTACCGCGTCAACCCGCCCATCCGCAAGGCGGACGACGTGACCGCGCTGATCGACGCCATCAAGGACGGCACCGTGACCTGCATCGGCACCGACCACGCCCCCCACACCGCCGAGGAGAAGGAGAAGGGCGCTGCCGGTATGGTGGGTCTGGAAACGGCCTTCGGCGTCTGCTACACCAAGCTCTGCCGTGAGCAGCGTCTGCCGCTGGAAATGCTCAGCTTCCTGATGAGCGCCGGTCCCGCCGCCGTGCTGGGCCTGGCCGACCGCAAGGGCATGCTGGAGCCGGGCTACGACGCCGACATCGTGCTGGTGGACCTTGACCACATGTACGAGGTTCACGCCGACGAGCTGCACAGCAAGAGCAAGAACTGCCCCTACGACGGCGCACTGCTGTACGGAAAAGTGGTAACCACGATCAAAGGCGGGAAGGTTACGTTCCAGATTGAAGAATAACACCCCTTCACGCACAAAACACCCGTAGGGGCACATTCTATGTGCGCCCGTGCAGGCTGCCGCTGGCACAGTCCCGCGGGCGGATATGGAATCCGCCCCTACGATTCCCAACATTATATAATAGAGCCGCAATTTATATACATCAAACGGAGGAATCAGCATGCTTACCAACATGGACAAGCTCTACGAGAGCGTCGCAGCAAACGGCCCGGTCTGCGTGGGCCTGGACACCGAGATCAGCTACCTGCCCACCACCGACACCGCCAAGACAGCGGGGGAGAATGTCGTCGCGTTCAACCGTGCGCTGATCGACGCCACCAAGGGCGTCGCGGGCTGCTACAAGGTGCAGATCGCCTATTATGAGTCCCTGGGCCTGGACGGCATGCGCGCCTACGCCGAAACGCTGAAGCTGGCCCGCGCCACCGGCCTGCCCGTCATTGCCGACATCAAGCGCGGCGACATTGCCAAGACCGCCGAAATGTACGCCAAGGCGCACTTTACCGGTGATTTCGAGGCCGACATCATCACGCTGGCCCCCTACATGGGCCTTGACTCCATCAGCCCGTATCTGCCGTACTGCGCCGAGCAGGGCAAGGGCGTGTTCGTGCTCTGCCGCACCTCCAACCCCGGCGCGAAGGACTTTGAGTACAAAAAGCTCGACGATGGCCGCCATGTGTACGACCTCGTCGGCGACAGCCTGACCGCCCTTGGCAAGGACTACATGGGCGAGCACGGCTATTCCAGCATCGGCCTGGTCATCGGCGGCACCCACACCGAGGAGGCCACCGCCATCCGCGCGGCCTACAAGGACACCTTCTTCCTGATCCCCGGCTACGGCGCACAGGGCGGCAAGGCGGCGGACATCGCGCAGTACCTGACCAAGGGCAACGGCGGCGTTGTCAACTCCAGCCGCGGCATCCTGCTGGCTTACAAGAAGCAGCCCGGCGTTGCCTTTGACGAGGCTGCCTACAACGAGTGCGTGCGTATGCGGGAGGATATTCAGGGTGAATGCAACAAGCTGTAATCTGACGGTCCTGCGTCAGGAAACCGTCGCAGAGGATATTATGCGCCTTACGGTCCAGTGGCAGGACCGCAGCCGCGAGCCCCACGCCGGGCAGTTTTACATGCTGCGCGCCTGGGCCGCGGACGCCACGCCGATTCTTTCCCGCCCCATCAGCGTTGACGACTTTGACAACCAGACCGGCGCACTGACCTTCCTGTATCAGGTCAAGGGCGAGGGCACCCACAAGCTGGCCGCGCTGAAAAAGGACGACACGCTGACCGTGACCGGCCCCTGCGGCAACGGCTTTGACACTGCCGCACTGGTCGGGCAGTACAAGCGCATTGCCGTGGTCGGCGGCGGCATCGGCACCGCGCCGCTGCTGCTGCTCTGCAAGGAGCTCTGCCGCGCGGGCGTGCGCCCCGACCTGTTCGTGGGCTTCCGCGTCACGACCTACGGCATGGATTGCTTTGTGCCCTGGTGCCGCGACATCTACGCCGCAACCGACTCCGGCAAGGAGGGACACCACGGCCTGGTCACCGACCTGCTGGACGTGAGCAAGTACGACATTGTGCTGACCTGCGGCCCCATGGTCATGATGCGCGGCGTGGCTAAGCTCTGCGCCGCCGCAGGCGTGCCCTGCCTGGCCAGCCTTGAAAAGAAGATGGCCTGCGGTCTGGGCGCGTGCCTGGGCTGCACCTGCCATACGAAAATCGGCCCGGTCACCGTCTGCAAGGACGGCCCGGTCTTTAACGCACAGGAGGTGTTTGACTGATGGCAGACCTGCATGTTGATTTTCTCGGCAAGCGGCTGGCCGGGCCGGTCATCGCGGCCAGCGGCACCTTCGGCTTCGGCCCCGAGTACGCGGGCATTGAGGATCTGCGCGTGCTGGGCGGCATCTCCGGCAAGGGGCTGACCCTGAACGGCCAGCCCGGCAACGAGGGTGAGCGCCTCTACGAGACGCCGTCGGGCCTGATGAACTCCATCGGCCTGCAGAACCCCGGTGTGCAGCACTTTATCGACCACGAGCTGCCTGCCATGCGCCGGTGCGGCACCACCGTCTGGGCGAACCTCGGCGGCCACACGATTGAAGAAAACGTCGAGGGCGTGCAGATGCTCTGCGCCGCGGGCGTGGATTTTATTGAGCTGAACATCAGCTGCCCCAACGTCAAGCAGGGCGGTCTCGCGTTCGGCATCCGCGCGGCAGACGCCGACGAGGTCGTCAGCGCGGTGCGCAAGGTCTGCACCGTGCCGCTCATCGTTAAATTGAGCCCGCAGGCCGAAAGCATCCCCGAGATGTGCAAGGCCGTTGAGGCTGCCGGCGCGGACGCCATCAGCCTGTGCAACACCTTCCAGGCGTGCGCGATCGATCTGGAAAAGCGCCGTCCCGTGTTCAACAACACGTTTGCGGGCCTGTCCGGCCCGGCGGTGCGTCCCATCGCCTTGCGCATGGTCTGGCAGGCCGTGGGGGCCGTCAGCATCCCCGTCGTGGGACTGGGCGGCATTCTGACGGGTAAGGACGCCTTGGAGTTCATCATGGCCGGTGCAGCGGCGGTACAAGTCGGCACCGCAAACTTCCTGGACCCGAAGGCCTGCACCCGTATCACGAACGAGATCGGCCAGTGGATGGACGCCCACGGCGTCAAGACGCTGGATGAGATCAGAGGGTGCGCACGGTAAATCACCGATTGCCTTCCCCTCAGGGGGAAGGTGCCCAAGGCCCCGCCCGAGGGCAGATGAGGGGAGAGGCCCCGCAACCGCCCGTTCACGGGCTATAACGGCAAGCCCGGCCCTCATCAGTCGGCGGGCGGGCCGCCGACAGCTTCCCCCGCGGGGGAAGCCGCCCCACCATATACATTTTACTTGCATTTTTATACAAAATATGCTATTATAAGTTGAATAACATACAGGAGGAACAAATTATGGCACGCGAAGCACTTGAAGTTTTAAAGGAATGTGAAGCATTTTTAGAGGGTCACTTCCTGCTTTCCTCCGGGCGCCACTCCGGCGCTTACTGCCAGATGGCATTTCTGCAGCAGTACCCCGACAAGGCCGCCGAGGTCATGGCCCCGGTTGCCGAGAAGCTCAAAGAGCTGAACATTGACGTCGTGGTCGGCCCCGCCATGGGCGGCATCGTCTACGCCTACGAGCTGGGCCGCCAGATGGGCAAGCGCGCCATCTTCACCGAGCGCGTCGACAACGTCATGACCCTCAAGCGCTTCAGGATCAACCCAGGTGAGCGCTGCATCATCGCCGAGGACGTCGTCACCACCGGTGTTTCCAGCCTCGAGACCAAGCGCGTCATCGAGGAAAACGGCGGCATCTGCGTGGGCATTGCCTGCGTCGTGGACCGCACCCGCGCCGAGGCCCCGTCCCCGATCCCCATCGTCGCCAGCGCCCTCAAGCTCGACCTGCCCAACTACGCCCCCGAGGAATGCCCCATCTGCAAGGAGGGCAAGCTCCCGCTGGTGCACCTGGGCAGCCGCAAAATGAAGGAAGCTGCGAAGCAAACCCTGTAAAAGATAGGAGATAGGAGATGGGTACAGTTTGCCTTTTCTCCTCTCTCCTCACTCCATATCTTAAATGTAAAGTGAGAGGCTACCAACTATGCAGGCATATCTGATATTGGCCAATGGCCGGGTGTTCCGCGGCGTCAGCGTAGGCTGCCCCGGTACCACCATCGGTGAGGTCGTCTTTGCAACCGGTATGGTCGGCTTTGAGGAAACCCTGACCGACCCCAGCTACTACGGCCAGATCATCACCCAGACCTATCCGCTCATCGGCAACTACGGCATGAACAGTGAGGATGTCGAGAGCACGAAGATTTGGGCCAGGGGCTACATTGTGCGCGAGGCGTGCAAGACCCCGTCCAACTTCCGCAGTGAGGAAACGCTGGATGCCTTCCTGAAAAAGAACGGCATCATCGGCATTGAGGGCATCGACACCCGCAGCCTGACCCGCACCCTGCGGGAGAGCGGCGTTATGAACGGCGCGATCACCACCGAGTTCGACCCCGACGCCGAGCCCGAGAAGAAGGCCGCGCTGCTGCCCGAGATCGCCGCCTACGCCGTTGTCGACGCCGTCAAGACCGTCACCTGCCGCGAGGCCGTGACCTATGAGCCGACGGTTGCCGGTGCATGGGGTGACACGCCGCTGCACGTAGCGCTGCTCGACCTGGGCTGCAAGAACAACATTGTGCGCTGCCTGCAGAAGCGCGGCTGCCGCGTGACCGTGCTGCCCGGCACGACCACCGCCGCCGAGCTGGCCGCCCTCAACCCCGACGGCCTCATGCTCTCCAACGGCCCCGGCGACCCGGCCGAGAACGTCGAGATCATCGCGAACATCCGCGAAATGCTCTCCACCGGCATCCCGACCTTCGGCATCTGCCTCGGCCACCAGCTGACCGCGCTGGCCGCAGGCGCCAAGACCTGCAAGCTGAAATACGGCCACCGCGGCGCGAACCAGCCCGTCAGCCACATCAGCAAGAGCCGTACCTTCATCACGAGCCAGAACCACGGCTACGCCGTTATGGCGGACACCCTGCCCGAATCCGTCGGCCAGATGAGCTACTTCAACGCCAACGACGGCACCTGTGAGGGCGTCGACTACTTGAAATGGAACTGCTTCACCGTGCAGTTCCACCCCGAGGCCAACGGCGGCCCCAAGGACACCGAATTTCTGTTTGACCAGTTCGTCAGCCGTATGCTGGCCGCGAAAGGAGTAATCAACAATGCCTAAAGACCCGCGTATCAAAAAGGTACTGGTCATCGGCTCCGGCCCCATCATCATCGGTCAGGCGGCAGAGTTTGACTACTCCGGCACACAGGCCTGCCGTGCGCTGAAATCCGAGGGCGTCGAGACCGTCCTTGTCAACTCCAACCCCGCCACCATCATGACCGACCCCGACATTGCCGATCATGTTTACATTGAGCCGCTGACCGCTGAGGTTATCGAGCGCATCATCGAGAAGGAGAAGCCCGACGCCATCCTGCCGAACCTGGGCGGCCAGATGGGCCTGAACCTGTCGATGGAGCTGGCCCGCAACGGATTTTTGGACCGCAGCGGCGTCCGCCTGCTGGCCTGCAAGCCCGACACGATTGACCGCGCCGAGGACCGCCAGCTGTTCAAGGACACAATGGAGAAGCTGCACCAGCCCATCATCCCTTCTAAGGTTGTGGAAGATCTGGACGACGCGCTGGACTTTGCCGAGGTCATCGGCTACCCGGAGTGCCGCATCAACCTGGCCCAGGCCGCCATTTACTTGGCGCTGGCGCCGAAGTCCAACAGCGCCGAGGCCGCGATCGATGCGGCGCTGCGCGAAGTGCGCAACGGCCCGGTGCGCAAGGTGCCCGATTACCTGCGCGATCGTCATCGCCCCGGCTCGGAAAACTACGGCGAATACAAGTACCCCCACAGCTACCCGGCCGGCTGGGTCGATCAGCGCTATTTGCCCGAAGGCTTGGAACGCGGTGCATTTTGGCAGCCTGCCGGCCGCGGTTGGGAAGAATGGCGCGTAGAGCAAAGTGAACGCGACCGCAGCGGGAATGCACCGAAGTAGCTGCTGATAATTTTGTCCCACGTTGCTGCTCATGGCATGTTCGGTCCCCTTTGGGGTACCATGGAAACCGTCTGTAGATCGATTCCTTTGGGAGGCTTGTATGAGTCCCATTCAAATCGCTCTGCTGCTGCTCGCTGTTGCCGGCGTGTGGGCCATCGTTGAGCTCGCGCTTACCCTGCGCAAGACCCGCACCGTTGTCGACTCGCTCGATAAGACCGTTAACGACCTCAACAACACCATCGCCGAGGCTCAGCCTGTGGTGGCAAAGCTCGATGGCGCTGTCGATGAGCTTACGCCGGCGCTTGCCCAGATGGAGCCGCTGCTTAAGTCGAGCAAGACGGCAGTTGATGCCCTTACCTCCAATCTCGTAGAGGTCGAAGCCGTGGTTCGCGACATTTCTGAGGTCACCGGTAGCATGGCCGAGGCCAGCAATGCTGTGTCGAGCGTGACCGACTCTGCCGCCGGTGCTGTGCAGAAGCTCTTCAATAAGGTGAAGGCTCCTGCAGCTGAAGCCGAGCGCAAGCTTTCCGCTGCCGCCGAAGAAGCCGAGCAGCCGACCGAGCGCGTCTTGATTGGCAAGGCGGAGGACGAGGCCGCCGATGGCGCAGATGTGGCTCAGAAGTCTGCATCCAAGCGGGCTCAGTATTACACCTATACACCCTCCGAGACCTCTGAGGAGTCCTGCGATGAGTAGCGAAGCAACCTGCCCCATCACGCTGACCGTTGCCGGCGACCCGCGTCTCGCTCGCCTTGTGCGCATGACGGCAGCCAACGTTGGTGCCCTGTGTTCCATGTCTGTCGATCGCATCGAGGACATCCGCATGGCTGCCGAGGAAGCCTTTATCTTTGGCTGCACGGCTGTTGATTCCGACGACATCTCAATCAAATTCGATGTCGATGAATCTCACGTTGGCATGACCTTTACCTTTGGCGATCAGGCCACCGTCGACGAGGATGACCAGGCTGCTGTTTATGCCGAGCTTATTTTGGCGAGCGTGTGCGACTCCTACGAAAAGACTGCGGCGCCCCTGACGCTTTCCCTCGACCTCAAGGCGGATATTTAATATGACCGAACGTTCCCGGAGCGGCAAGACCGCTTGGGACAAGGAGAAAACCCGCGAGCTGTTTCGTCGCTACAAGGAGACCGGTGATCCGGACGCCCGCGAACAGCTCGTCATGTCCCATATGAACCTGGTAAGGTTTCTTGCCAACAAATTTAAGAATCGCGGCGAGCCGCTCGACGACCTCATGCAGGTCGGCTATCTGGGTTTGCTCAAGGCTATCGACCGCTTTGACCCCGAGCGCGGACTCGAGTTCACGACGTTTGCGACACCCACTATCCTGGGCGAGATCAAACGCCATTTCCGCGACAAGGGCTGGAGCGTGCGCGTACCGCGTCGTCTGCAGGAGCTCTCGGCCAAGGTCAACCAGGCTACTGACAAACTTACCAACGAGCTGCAGCGTTCGCCCAAGGTTGAGGAGATCGCTGAGTATCTAGATGTGACTGTCGATGAGGTCCTCGAGGCTATGGAATCGTCTTCGGCCTATACCTCGGTGCCCATCGAGGCTCCTGGTGCGTCCGATTCCGACGATGCCCCCTCGATTCTCGACCGTTACGCCGACGACGACAACGAGCTCGACTTTACCGATGACCGTCTAGTGATCGAGGAAGCCATCCGTGATTTCTCGCCGCGCGAGCGCGAGGTGATCGAGCTGCGCTTTGTGAAGGGCATGACCCAGATCGAGATCGCCAAGAAGCTTGGTATTTCTCAGGTGCAGGTTTCGCGTCTGCTGCGCCGCACGCTTAAGAAGATTCAGGACAAGATCGACCCCGACGGAGTGATGATTCGTTCATGAGTGAGCACCCCCAACAAACCGATCGCGTGCTGCGCGACACCCGCATTCTGACGCTGCGCATTTGGGCTGTTGTCGGCTGCATTGTTATTGCTGCTGTCATCTTTAACCTTATGGGCATCCTGGCACCGGTTATCGAGTTTCTCGCTGTTGGTTCCATCATTGCCTTTGTGATGTCCCCGATCACCAACTGGCTCGAGCACCATGGCGTGAATCGCGGCATCGGTTCGCTTATCGCGCTTATTGTTGTTGTTGCCGTGCTCGTCGGTGTCGTTTGCATCTTGTCGCCGATTCTCTTTGGCCAGATCATGGAAGTCCTGAGCCGCCTGCCCGAGCAGCTTCGTGTTGCTGGTGGCGATCTCAACGAGATGATCTCGCATGCCAAGACGCTCAACAACACGCCGCTCAAGGAGTATTTGGACGATAATCTTTCGTCGCTTGTTACCGTGGCATCGAAGTACGTGTCTCAGATCGCTGCCGAGCTTGGCCGCGGTGTGTTCCCGCTCATCACCAATACGGCCTCGCAGTTGTTCGTGATCTTCCTTGGTCTGGTGCTTGCGTACTGGATGGCCTGCGACTACCCTCGCATGCACCACGAGATTTGCACCATCATCGGTCAGGAGAAGGAGACCTCGTACCGCTTTATGGTCGCCATCCTTTCTCGCTCTGTCGGCGGCTACATGCGCGGTATGGTCGTGACGTCCATCTGCGGTGGTTTCCTCGCCTTTATCGGTTTTATGATCATCGGTCATCCGTATGCGGCGCTCATGGCTATCTTTACCGGCATCATGCATTTGGTTCCGGTCGTCGGTCCCTGGGTGAGCGCAGCAATCGCCACGGTGCTCGGTTTCATGTTCAGCCCCATGTTGGCGTTATGGACGCTCATCGTGACGATGGTCGCGCAAAACGTCACCGACAACGTGATTTCTCCTAAGGTCATGCAGAGCTCGGTGCAGGTGCATCCCATCATGAGCCTCACGGCGCTCGTTATTGGCTCGGCACTCATGGGCCCCATCGGCATGATTATTGCCATCCCGCTTTGTGCGGCCCTCAAGGGCATCTTCGTGTACTACTTCGAGAATGAGACCGGCCGTCAGCTTGTGGCCTATGACGGCGCCGTGTTTAAGGGCACGCCGTACCGCGATGCCGATGGCAACCCGGTCGCCGCTTACGACGCGCTCGGTGACGACACCTTCATCTATGAGTCCGAGCTCATCGGTAACGAGACTGCGCCCGAGGCCCAGGCGATGCCTAAGCCCGAGTTCGATAATCCCTGGATCAAGCTCTCGGGTTTGCAACCCGATTCCACGGGCTTCTTCAAGAACCCCTTTGCCAAGGATGACGATTCCAACACGGACGACACCAAAACCGGCATCGACGGCTCCATGGACGATGATGACAACTAGCGGGGTAATTCGGATTAATATTCATACGCGCTAACATGCAATTTCGCTGAAGGGCCGGCATTGTGCCGGCCCTCTTTTTTGCACAGGCGCGGCGGGATGGTAATATCGTTACGTTTGAACTGTTTCGATGTGAAACCGAGGAGATTCCCTCTATGAGTGCTGACTACCCGTCAATGACTACGGCCGAGATTCGCTCCAAGTTCCTCAACTTCTTTGAGGAGCGCGGTCTTAAGCTCTATCCTTCTTCGTCCCTCGTCCCCGACGATCCTTCACTGCTGCTTGCCAACGCCGGCATGAACCAGTTTAAGGAGTACTACCAGGGCAAGAAGACCATGAAGGAGATTGGCGCGATCTCCTGTCAGAAGTGTGTCCGCACCAACGACATCGATTGCATCGGCGAGGACGGCCGTCACCTGTCGTTCTTCGAGATGCTCGGCGATTTCTCTTTTGGCGGCGTCTCCAAGGAGCAGGCTTGCGCATGGGCCTTTGAGCTCATCACCAAGGAGTTCGAGCTGCCGCTCGACCGCCTGTACTTTACCGTCTTTACCGAGGACGACGAGACCCACGACGTGTGGCGTTCTCTGGGCGTTGCCGAGGACCACATCTCCCGCCTGGGCGAGGACGACAACTTCTGGGCCGCTGGCCCCACCGGCCCCTGCGGTCCGTGCTCCGAGATCTACTTTGACATGGGCGAGGAGGTCGGCTGCGGCAGCCCCGACTGCAAGCCTGGCTGCGACTGCGACCGCTTCCTTGAGTTCTGGAACCTCGTGTTTACCCAGTACGACCGTCAGGAGGACGGCTCCATGCCGGAGCTGCCGCACCGCAACCTCGATACGGGCATGGGCCTGGAGCGCATGGCCGCTATCATGCAGCACAAGACTGCTAACTACGACGGCGATCTGATGCGGCATCTCATCAAGCTGGGCGAGGGGATCAGCGGCAAGACCTATGACGCCGATGATTACTCCGGCGCCAGCCGCTCGCTGCGCATCATCGCCGACCACTCCCGTGCCGTCGACTTTATGATCTCGGACGGCATCCTTCCCGGTAACGAGGGTCGCGAGTACGTCCTTCGCCGCCTGCTCCGTCGTGCCGTGTTCCACGGTCGCCTGCTGGGCATCGAGGGCGCCTTCCTGACCAAGTTCATCGACGAGGTCAACGCTCAGATGGGCGAGGCCTATCCTGAGCTGCTCAAGAACGTCGCGCTCGTCAAGGGTATCGTCACCTCCGAGGAGGAGCGCTTCTCCACGACGCTCGACAACGGCCGCGTCTATCTGGACGAGGCCCTGGCCGCGCTTGCCGAGGGC
>ERZ827516.1301-NODE-1301-length-22644-cov-3.340166_pt1 | contig 22644 bp, 18 predicted proteins | sample MGYA00519703_ERZ827516 | MGnify/ENA primary metagenome ERZ827516 (study PRJEB31778, sample SAMEA3449337) | human gut metagenome | biome: human gut; feature: human-associated habitat; material: faeces | place: United Kingdom | collected 2010/2012 ...
CACACGCCCGGTCACGCTGCGCGCCAACACGCTCAAGGCGACCGCCGAGGACATCGCTGCGGCGCTCGATGCCGCCGGCATCGCCCACAACCCCGTCGCCTGGTACCCAGACGCCTTTATCCTGCCCGAGGCCCAGGTTTCCGATCTGTGGGATCTCGACATCTATCGCGACGGCAAGATCTATCTGCAGAGCCTGTCGTCCATGATGCCGCCTTTGGTGTTGGGCGCCCAGACAGGCGAGGACATCCTGGACATGTGCGCAGCCCCTGGCGGCAAGACGACGCAGATCGCCGCCCTCACCCAGGGCCAGGCACACCTCACCGCCTGTGAGATGAGCATCCCCCGCGCCGAAAAGCTCGAGTCGAACCTCCATCGCCAGGGCGCCAAAAACGTGCCCGTCATGCGCATCGACGCACGCGAGCTCGACGAGTTCTTCCGCTTTGACCGCATCCTGCTCGACGCTCCCTGCACCGGCACGGGCACCGTCATCAGCGGCAACGAGAAAAGCCTGCGCGGCCTCACCGAGCAGTTGCTGAGCAAGTGCGCCCGCTCGCAGCGAGCACTTCTGGACCGCGCCATGGGTGCCCTCAAACCGGGCGGCACGCTCGTCTATTCGACCTGTTCGATCTTGCCGCAGGAAAACGAGGACGCCCTGCAAGAGGCCCTCGACAAGCACATGGACTGCGAGCTTATCCCCCTCGACGGCACGCCGAGCGAAAGTGAAACGCGCCGTGCTCAGGAAGCTGGTGAGGAGCCACGCATCGAGTCCAACGCCCTGACCGAGGCCATTGCCGCGGGTCAGGTATCGGCCATCGCCAACGGCCTGCCCGGCACGCTAACCATTCCGCCCAGCCGCGACTTTGAGGGCTTCTACATTGCCCTGATCCGAAAACGCAGCTAGCGCACGGATCCAAAACTCAACAAGCTATCTCTGTGCGCGTTTGCCCTGCTGGTCGCGATGCTGTTTAAGCATCGCGCGCTCTTTGCGTTCGGCTCTTTTGCCCTTAATGGCCGTGACCACAAAGTAGATGACCGCGGCGGCAACGATTGCGGCCACACACAGGCCAATCGAGCCAAACATTGCTGTCAATTCCATACCGCGTCACCTCTCTTTTAAACGGGACTTTCAAGATAGCACCTCGATACCCGCCACCACAGCTCCTTCACGTTCGCCAGCTCTTCGGTCTAACGGATGGCGCGGCGGGGAAAAATCAACTCGTCAAACGATTTAGCATTCGCAATTCCGGCTGCATAGCGCCGGCCGTCATCACATAGAATCGAGCCTCCATGGATACCCTCAACGACCTAAACGAGCGCGTCGACGCCTTCGTCGGCACCAGCTCCTTCGACACGCCTGCCGCGGCAAACGACCAAGCTCCCATCGATGTGCCCGCCGAGGTTCACGAGGATATCGTCGCCTCGGTCGATTTCTCCGAGGTCGAGCTCGCAGACGAGTTCACCGAGCCCCAGGTAGCCGTGACCCCCAACGGACTGCTCCCCATGGAGCCGCTGCCCATCGACGGGCGTTTGCGCAAGGCGGCCCTCCGCATGCCCGACGAGATCGAGGAGGCCAGCGGCTTTACGCTCTTCGGCCGTCGTATCAAATCGCTCATCTACACCACCGATGTCGCGGTTATCCGCAACTCCAACGCCGATGCCGTCTTTGCGGTCTACCCCTTCACGCCGCAGCCCGCCATTACGCAAGCGCTGCTGACCGTCGCCGAGTGCCCGGTCTTTGTAGGCGTGGGCGGTGGCACCACCACCGGTAAGCGCTCCGTGCAGATGGCAGCCGTCTCCGAGATGCAGGGCGCGGCGGGCTGCGTGGTCAACTCCCCCGCCACCGCCGAGATGGTCGAGCACATCACCAACATCGCCGACATCCCCGTCATCGCCACGGTCGTTCGTTGCGACGACGATGCTCACGCAAAGGTGCGCGCCGGCGCCAAGATCCTCAACATCGCAGCCGGCAAGAACACGCCGCAGGTCCTGCGCGAGCTGCGCGAGCACTATCCCAACCTGCCGCTCATCGCGCCGGGCGGCAAGACGTCCGAGAGCATTCGCGAGACCATCGCCGCCGGCGCCAACGCCATCATCTGGACGCCGCCTTCGGCCCAGCAGCTACAGACCGACATGATGCAGCGTTATCGCAAGATGAAGGAAGACGCCACACCTGTCATCTCGCGCGACGATGTGCCCATTATCGACCAGGTCGCCGCCGCCGAGGTCAGCCAGGTCGAGAACATGAATCCCGACGTACCGATTCCCGACGAGGTTATCGAGCGCGTCGCTTCGATCCACGAGCGCGTCGAGGAGCATCGCGCCAACCGCGGCCTCAAGCCGTCACTGCACGGCTTCTTCTTCCGCGGAAAGAAACGTTAGCCGCAACAGCAAGGCCCGCCCCACAAACAACGGGACGGGCCTTGCTGTTATCGAATGTCAGGAGGGACAGGCGCAGCGGTTAAACTGTCAGCCAGCCCACGAACGTTAATCCACGCGCTTGTCGCCCATAAAGAAGAGCGCCACCGTACCAGGTCCGGTATGCGAGCCAATCAGAGTACCGATGTCATTGATCTCAATCTTGCCTTTAAGCTGCGGGACCTGTTCCTCAATCAGCGCCACGACCGCCTCAGCATCCTCGCGGCACGCCGACTGCGACATGATGCACTTACCCGAATAATCTGCACCGTCCTGTACGTGTGCCATCATGGTCTTAGCCATCTCGGAAATCGCGCGCTTCTTAGTGCGGATCTTCTCACGTGGCGACAGCTTACCTTCGCAATCGACCGTCATAAGCGGGCAAATCTTAAGCGCCGTGCCGATGATCGCGCTCGCGGCCGAAATGCGACCGCCGCGCAGGTAGCTCGACAGATCGGTCGAGAAGAACCAGTGGTGCAGGTTGAGCTTGTGCTCCTCGATCCAGGCAGCCGTCTCGTCGAGTGAAGCCCCGCTATCGCGCACATCGGCGGCATATTCCAACAACAGGCCAAAACCCGAAGACGCCGCCAGCGAATCGATGACGCGCACCTTGCCGCCCTCGGGATAGCGATCCGCAAGCATCTGCGCCGCGACGCAGCCCGATCCATACGTGCCCGAAATACCCGACGACAACGTCCGGTGCAGCACGTCTTTACCCTCGGCAACAAACGGCTCCCAAAACTCCTCGTACTCACCCACGCTCACCTGAGACGTCTTGGGCATGGCGCCCGCGGCAATCTGGGCAAAAAACTCGTCCGGCGTAATCGACTGATACAGATCGTCCGTATAGACAACATCGTCGATCTCGTAATGAAAACACACGACAGGGATATTGCGCGACGCAAAGAACTCACGGGTTCGATCGGCGGCAGATTCACAGGTCAGGACAAAATCACTCATATGAGGCTCCTTACTCATTACTGCGCAAATTATCGCACAGTGAGCCTACATACGGTACATATGTCCACTATTTACCAAATCGAAGCAATAATAGCGAACATCTTTACCACCATCGTCTCCACCGACCCCACGCATAAATATCTGAGAAAACACCCTCTGTCGTCTCCACCCAACCGACACATCTACCTTCACTAAATCGATTTACCAAACCGTTCAGCCGACAATTCAGCCGCTGGCGCAAAATCGAAACAAAAGCGGCGCATACTGATAAACGTTTGACGCTGTTTATCAGTTTTACCAGCCCCATCGGAAGGTGTTTCATGGTCGCATTCGATCGCAACCAGCAAGACTTCAAGTATCTGCGCCTGCTTTCGAGACAGTTCCCCACCGAACAATCCGCATTTACCGAAATTATCAACCTCTCGGCCATCCTCAACCTACCCAAGGGCACCGAGCATTTTATGAGCGACGTGCACGGCGAGTACGAAGCCTTTATGCACATCCTCAACAACTGCTCGGGCGTCGTGCGCGAGCATGTCGACGAGATTTTTGGCGACACGCTCTCCTTTGACGAAAAGGGCGAGCTGTGCACGCTCATCTACTACCCGCGCGAGAAGATTGAGCTGGTCCGCAGCCAGCGCGAGGACTCGCCAACTTGGTACAAGACGATGCTTGACCAGCTCATCATGGTCGCTCGCTCGCTTTCAAGCCGCTACACGCGCTCCAAGGTGCGTAAGGCCATCCCGCGCGACTACGCCTACATCATCGACGAGTTGTTGCACACGCACCCGGACGAGAACAACTATCGCGTGCGCTATCACGAGCGCATCGTGGAGTCCATCCTGGAGACCGCCAGCGCCGACGACTTTATCGAGTCGCTCGCTTCGCTCATCAAGCGCCTGGCCGTCGACCACCTGCACCTGGTGGGCGATATCTTCGACCGCGGCGGCGGCGCGGCCAAGATTATGGACCGCCTGCTCACCTACCATTCGCTCGACATCCAGTGGGGCAACCACGACCTGCTGTGGATGGGCGCTGCGGCCGGTGAGCCCGCCTGCATCGCCACGGTATTGCGCAACAACCTACGCTACGACAACTACGAGATCTTGGAGAATGACTACGGCATCTCGCTGCGTGAGCTTGTCGCCTTTGCCGATGCCACCTACACCGCCGGTGAGTCCATCGCCCCGCTGATCAAGGCTATCAACGTGCTGCTCTTTAAGCTCGAGGGCCAGATTATCCAGCGCCACCCCGAGTTCGATATGACCGACCGCCTGTTACTCGACAAGATCAATCACGACACCGGCACGGTCACGCTCGCCGACGGCAGCGTGTGGCCGCTCACGACCAACGACTTCCCCACCGTCGACCCGGTAGACCCCTATACGCTCACGCCCCAGGAGCAGCACATCATCGACAAGCTCGTGTCCGAGTTTGTCACCGCCGATCACCTGCATCGCCATATCGATTTCCTCTTTTCCCACGGCTCGATGTACAAGGTCGCCAACGGCAACCTGCTCTTCCACGGCTGCGTTCCGCTCAACGAAGACGGCACCTTTAGCAGCATGAACTGTCTGGGCACATGGCACGCTGGCCGCGATTATCTCGATTTTTGCGACCACATCGCCCGCCGCGCCTGGCGCGTGGGCGACCGCGATGCCCTCGACTGGATGTGGTACCTGTGGATTGGCTTCAATTCACCCGCCAGCGGACGCCTGGTGCGTACCTTTGAGCGCGCCTATATCGCCGATAAGAGCACCTCGGTCGAGCCGATGGACCCGTACTTTACGCTTACCAAGTCGCCCTCGGTCTGCGATGACATCATGCGCGAGTTTGGCGTCGCGCCCATGGCATGCTCGCCGACCGGCCACATCATCAACGGCCACACGCCCGTTAAAACCACCAAGGGCGAGCAGCCCATTCGCGCCGAGGGCAAGCTGCTGGTCATCGATGGCGGCTTCTGCCGCGCTTACCATCCCAAGACGGGTATCGCCGGCTATACGCTCATCTCGAGCTCGCGCGGCTGCCGCCTCAAGTCGCACCGGGCCTTTACGACGGTTGCCGAGGCACTCACGCGCAACGTGGACATCGAAAGCGAGACCAACCGTTTTGACCAAGCAGACCGTCGCCGCATGGTGAGCGACACCGATACCGGAGCTGCAATTCGCAGCCAAATCCAGGATCTGCGTCAGCTGCTCGATGCATATAGAAACGGTGCTATCGAGGAGCGCGCCTAGCCCCGCCTACGGGGATTGGCTAAACTTGCTGAGTTTGTCATCCCCACGGCGCCCCGGCGCCACCCTAAGGCAGGTACCATGCAAAAGCTCCTTGCGCAGATCATGAAGTTTGGCGTCGTCGGCGTCATTGCCACCGTCATCGACTTTGGCATCATGAATCTGCTCCATTATGGCCTGGGCCTCAACATCCTAATCGCCAACACCAGCGGCTTTATCGTCTCACTCATCTTTAACTACCTCGCAAGCATGAAGTACGTGTTTGCGCACAAGGAAGGCATGAGCCGCCGCCGCGAGTTCATTATCTTTGTCGTACTGTCCGTGATCGGCCTGGTACTCAACGATGGCATCGTGCTGACACTCAACGCCGGTCTGGGGCTCGAGGCCAATATCGCCAAGATATGCGCCACCGCGCTTGTCATGGTCTACAACTTTGTGACCCGAAAGATCTTCCTGGAGGGCGACGAGACCAAATAGCTCGACACCCCTGCAGCATTACGGCGCCCACGTACGACGCGCACTCAGCGCAGTATCGTCCGTGGGTGCCGCTCGTTTACGGGCCATTTTTCAACGTCTGCGGATTAGCTCTTGAAAATTTGACGAGTTCGTATAGTTCTTGGCAAAGACCTTACGTTTCCCTTGCAAAAGCTCTAAAGTATCCTCTGCTCGATTCATCAACGCATTGGATGTGATTACGTGCGCAAGGCGCTGGCACAACCTCATACCAAGCAGTTCCTCAAGTTTGCCGTCGTGGGTCTTATCTCCTTTGGCATCGACTGGGGCATGCTCATTGCGCTCGTCGAGCTGTTCCACCTCGACTTTTTGATGAGCACCACGGTTTCGTTTATCACGTCCGTCGTGGTCAACTACTGGCTCAGCATGAAGTACGTGTTCGACCACCGCGAGGGCATGAGCCGCAAGCGCGAGTTCACGATCTTCACCATCCTGTCGGTGATCGGCCTGGGCCTCAACGACCTGTACATGTTTGTGGGTGTCACGTTTTTGAGCATCGGCTACCAGGCCATGAAGGCCATCGCAACGTTCCTCGTCACCTGGTACAACTACTTCAGCCGCCGCTTCTTCCTCGAGGGTGCACGGTCGTAGTCGATTCACTATTTGCTTGAATGTATAACCGGTTGGAATTCCCGTTCCAACCGGTTTTTTGTTTGCCGAGAGACCCAGCGGCCAGTCCCATTCGCATGAAAAACGGGCGGTCCGGATGTTGGTCCGAACCGCCCGTTTGATGCAATATGTCGAGGCCTCTAGCCTGTAACGTAATACCAGACTACGTTGTCGCCGTTTGAGAGAACGTAGTTGCTGCAGGCCGTCATGGGCGTCGTGCCGTTGACGGAGTACATCCAGCCGCTCGTGCCGCCGTGCTGTTTCTCGGCCAAACCACCAATCGCGGAAACATACGTGCCGTACGACGAGCCGTGCGCGTTGACAGAAAGGCCCAGCGCGCACAGGGCATCGTAAACGGTAGCGCCTTCGTTAAAGGTAAAGGTGCCACCAGAGGACACAGGATTGCCCACGGCGCTCGATGTGACCGAAACCGTCACCGTAACGTAGCTGGACTCCTGTGAGCCGCCCTGTCCGCCCGAGGGAGCACTTCCGCCATAGGAGCTGGAGGCTCCATCAGACGACTGACCGCCGCCCGAAGAAGCACCGCCAGACACATTGGGAGTAACGCCGGCTCCCGTATTCTGGGCAGCGGATTTATCTCCAGACTTCTTGCCGCCCTGACCATCGGACTTCTTGCTATCCGAGCTTTTATGCGATTCCTTGTGCGAAGACTCGGAATCGTCCTTGGCGTCGTTCGAGCCCTTGGACTCGTCTTTTGCATCATTCGATGACTTGGAATCCTCGGAACTGGCCTCGCCCGAAGTCGTAGTCGAGCCAGACGCCCTGGTGTCCTTGGTGACGACGCTCTCCCCCGTCACGGTCTGAATGATCCAGTCGATGGACCAGGCACCGCTTGTGGAAGGATGGACGAAACCCAGCGAGACGACGATCAGAATGGTGCACGCGGCAGTCAGAACGCCAAGGAGCGCCTTGCGACGAGGGGCGGACGCCGCCGAAGCGGCGCCCTGTTGCTTTGCATCGTCGAACTGAATGAACGAGGAGTCGGGCTGTTGCCCGCTGGTCTCCTTGGGCTTATCGGGCATTACCGTCACCCTTGCCGCGCTTGGTCAGCACGAAGACGGCGATGAGCGCAAGGCCAATCACGCCGGCGGCGATGCCAACGATGGCGAGCGGGTTGGTGCCAGTCTCCTGCTCGGCAGTACTAGAGGACTTCTTAGCAGTGGTCGTGGAAGCAGCACCCGTATCGGACTTGGAATCGGACTTCTTGTCGGACTTGCTGTCCTTCTTGTCAGACTTCTTCTCGTCCTTCTTATCGGACTTATCGGAGTCCTTCTTGTTGGACTTGTTGTCTTTGGTCTCGCTCTTGGTCGACACCGTCGTCTTGGTCACCGGCTTCTTGCCCGGGGCAATAGCGCCGCCCTTCGAGCCGGAGCCAGAACCCGCGCCAGCGCCAGCGCCAGTGCCGGAACCAGTACCGATACCAGAACCGCCGCCATTCGAACCAGCGCCGCCATTACCGCCAGGGTTAACGGCATTCTTGGTCCACTTGGCATACAGCGTCAGGTCGGCCGTTACCGACGTGCTAAAGTCATACGCCTGCGTGCAAGCCTCATCGGTATACCAACCGCCGAAAGTGTAGCCATCGCGCGTCGGATCGGCCGGCTTGACCAGCTTGCCATCGGCCGTAGCAACAAACTTAGTGTCGCAAGCAGACCCGCCGTTGGAATTAAAGGCAACCGTCCAAGACTCAACGGCCCCGAGCTTGAACAGCGCGCCCGAGTCATTGATGTAGTACAGGTTGCCAGATGCATCGGCAATGACCGGAGAGTCGCAGTACTGGTAATGGCCAGCCGCATCATAAATCTGCGTCGCCTCTGCATCGCCGAGCGTATAGCGATACACGCCACCACCAGTAGAGTAGTTGACGTAATCCTTGCTATCCGCGCTGTTAACGGTGAAGTACACATAGGTCTTGCCGCCCTGAACACTCACCAGCGGAGTAGCAGCAATACCGTTGAGGCCAGCCGGCAGCGCCTTGCCGTCGGCAGCAGCGACCATCGTGGTCTTACCCGTCTTCAGGTTATAGAGAACCAGAGCAGAGCCAGTAGCTGTCTGTCCGCCGACAATCAGATTGTCACCAGACACCGCAGGGGCGCTCAGATTATTCGTAAGGCCCAGATCAACCGTCTTCTGCTCGCTCAGTACACCCTTCGCCGAAAGCGAAATCACATGGAGCTTTCCGTCGTGCGTCATCTGATAGAAGGTCGAACCATTGGACGGATCGGCAATGCAATCGGCATTTGCAACAGCGCCGAGCTTCATGGTCGAAACGACATCGCCCGTCGTCTTATCAATGCACTTAAGCGTGCCCGCGCTCGTAGGAACGATGGCATACTTATCCGTCAAAGCCGCACCAGTCCAGTAATAGCCCTCGGAAGCGTCAATGTTCTGCCAAGAGACTTCGCCCGTGGCAATCTTGATACGCTTAAGGGAGCCGTTGCCGTAGGTCGCGTTGTAGTTCTCGTCATACGAAATATCGACCGTACCAACATAGACGTACTCGCCGTCCGAAACGACGGTGCAGGAGCTCTGCGTCAAGTCCGTCAAACCGGGCGCCAGCCACTTGCAGATCAGCTTGTCTGCAGTAATCGCCTGGACCGCACCGCCGTTGAGCGGAACGATGATAAGGCCATTGGTATAGATCGGACGAGAGGTATAGCTCACCTTGGAGGCAAGCGGCGCAGAGGCAACCTTTTTGCCCGTGGACGAATCGATCTTAATGAGCTCGTTCTCGGTCGCAATATACACAAAGCCGTTAGCGATGACAGGTTCGCTGCAGTTGGCATACTGCTGACCAGACTCGGCCTTCCAATCGAAGGCCCACTTAAGACCGGCGGCCTGCGCAGGCGTCTTGGCATCCGTTACGGTCGAACCGTTGCCACTGTTGCCGTAGCCGGCCCACTCGGCATTCCAATCAGGAGTCGTCGCATTCGGGTCCACGACAATCTTGTCGGGATCGGGCATGGCCGAATCGTCGGTGGTATAGGCAAGCGTAACCCTATCGCCGCTCTTGAGCGTAATCTGATTGGCGCAGAGTAAGGAGGGCTCTCCATTGATATACAGGTGCCAATATTTATTGGTCGTAGCATCCCAGACATACGGCTTGTGATCGAACGGCGAAGTGATGGAATTCAGGAACCAGTACTCACCACTCTGGGAACCGTTGTACGTAACGCCCTTGGCCTTCAGAACCGTCTCAATAAGGTTCTGGGCAGTAGAGCCTTCGGGCAGAGAAACATTGCTTGCCGAGCCCCAGCGAGTATTGTTGCCGTTGACATCGGGACCGATAACATCGACAGACCCAAGAACCTGGCCAGGAAGGGCATCGGCGTCAGCACCATACATAAAGGTGACGGCGTCACCCTCTTGGAGCTCGTAGGCACCGGCGCCAACGTCGGCGAACTTGCCATTTACGTAGAAGCGCCAATAGCTATTGGTCGCAGGATCATACCCATAGGACTTACCATCGAACGGCGAAGTAATGCCGTTGAGGAACCAGCCCCAAGACGATTCGCCAGCATCGAGAGTAAGGCCGGTCTGCTCAAGGAGATCCTTGGCAGTAGAGCCCGCCTTGAGACTCGTCTGGCCCGTCGAAGCCCAAACCTGCTGCTTGCCATCCTTGTCCTTACCGAGGACCTGAACGGAAGCATGGACAGAATCGGAAGGCAGCTGGTCGCCCCAGCCACCGTAGAACCACGTGACGGTATCGCCGGCATGGATGGTGACATTGTCTGCCGTATAGTCGCTCGACTTGCCGTTGATGAACAGCTGCCAATAGGTCGAATAATCGAACGGCGTACCCAGCTCAACGCCGTTGTACTTAAGGCTCAGAATGAAGGAGCCCGCAGCAACGGCGTCGATGCCATTCGCCTCGAGCGCGACCTTCGTAAGATCAAGCGCGCTCGAGCCGGACGTCACCACATACTGCGTGTTATCGACCCAAGTCTGAGTCTTGCCCTGGGCATCGCGACCAATGACGGTCACATTCGCAGCAAGCTGGTCCTTAACGACAGGGGACGCGCTACCACCCGTAAAGGCAAACTCAATCTTCTGCCCCTGGGTGAGTTTGACGCTGCTCGCGCCAACCGAGGAAGACGCGCCGTCGACGAACAGCTGCCAGTAGGCATGAGTCGCCGGATCGTAGGCAAGCGTGCGGCCATCGCTCGGGGAGGTGATGCTTTCGAGGTAGAAACCGTATGCCGTGTTCGGATCGTACTTCGCCTTGAAGCCCGTCTTCTCCTGCAGCTTAATGAAGGCATCCGCAGCCGTCGCGCCCTCGTCGAGCTTGAGCTGCGTAGGCGCCACCCAGGTCTGAGCCTTGCCGTCGGCATCGGTGCCGATAATCGAGAACGAGACCTCGATTTGCTTCTTGACGACATCGCCAGTTTCTGTCGGGTTCTCTGTCTGGACGGCAGCCGCGGCGGCAGATCCTGCTTGGCCAGCGGATGCCGTCGAAGACCGCTCGCTCGTGGCAGGGCTCTCCCCCGTCGCCGAGCCTTCGTCGCCAGTTGCTGCCTCTGTAGTGGCGGCACTAGCTGCAGGCGCGCTCCCGGAATCCGAAACCTCGGCCTTGCCCTGGTCGGCAGTACCGTCCGCGGCCCCCGTGCCCTCGCCCGGCGTCGTAGCCTGAGCCACAGCCTCGGCGATGCCGTCGGCGCCCTCGGCCCACAGCTGAGACGGTGTGGTGCCAAAGGCCATCGCGAAGGCCAGGAATGCCACCAGGCCGCGCTTGGCTACGCCGCGCGCAATTGCGCCACGGCGATGCGAGACGCGCTGGCGCTCGTCCTCAAACATATCCATTTGTCTCCCATTGTCTGTACTTGGAGCGTTGCCTTGAGGCTGCCCCACGTCATCGCGCATGTTGCGCTCGAGTTCCCCCATCGGGGTCCCCCTTCCCTCCAGAGCCCTATGCACACCGGCGGCAAAAGCCGCAGCCGCATGCAAGACGGGAGGCGATCCGACTTAACCTTAACGGCTCAGGCGCGTCGTCCGATCTGCGACGCGAACATCCCGAGCCAAGAGGAATTACGGTTACTGGTACAGCCGGGGACTTGCACCCCGATTCTCCCAAACGCGCAGGAAAACCGCGCGTTCGTGCGTCTCCGCACCACCATCTAGGCCATCGATTATTACCGTCAAAATGGTATCACGCAAAAGGGCCCCGCACACAGGCGAAGCCCAAGGTAAAAGCTATTGTTTGCGATAGGAAAATGCGGTGACGGTCGCAGCCTCTAATGTTTGCCGCCGTGGCTGTTGAGCCAGATATTGCGGCCCAGCATAAGCGCCAGCACCAGCGCGCTCACGTAGCCCATAAAGCCAATGACCGGGATACCAAACACAACCGGCTCGATGCGTGCGTAGTACACCACCGACGAACCGATAAAAAGGCCGGCGATAACGATAGCCATCGACATGCGGTCGATAATTCCGCCCAGCTGTCGCAGCGCCTTATCGCTGCTCATGATCTGCGTGTTCACCTTAAGCTGGCCGCGCGTGAGCATGCGCGAAGCCAAGCCCAGATACTCGGCCGCCTCGAGCGAGCCTTTTGCCGCGCGATAGCTGCTCGCGGCAAGATCGCGTCCCATATCGCGCACACGCGCATAGGTGCTTTTCTCGTTTTTAATGTGCGTTTGGATGATCTGGATCATGTTGACGTTGGGCATGTACTCGGTCAGCAAACCCTCGAGCGTCACCATGCCGCGCGCGAACATCGTCACCACGCTCGGCAGCTCAACATCGTTTTTGCGCGCCAGGTTTAGCAGCGAGGTCAAAAACTCGCCGATATCCAGGTCTTTAAGGTCGAGGCCCGCAAAGTCAGCCACGATAAAGTCAAGATCGGACAAAAAGGCCGAATGATCGAGCTCAGCCGAGTCGCCACGCGTCACGGCGAAGCGCATGAGCGAATCCTTGAGCTTGGGCACGTCACCCTCGGCCACGGCGAAAATCATGTCCTTAACGATGCCACGATCGTGGCTCGACATGCGTCCGACCATGCCCAAGTCGATAAAGTAAACGATGCCGTCCTTGAGAATGATGTTTCCCGCATGCGGGTCGGCATGGAAAAAGCCGTCATCGAGCACCTGCGTCGAGTAGTCCTCGACAATCGCGGCACCGATCTTTTCCAAGTCATAGCCCTCGGCCACCAAGCGTTCAGGATCGGCGATCGAAATGCCGTCGACGTAATCCATAACCACCACGTGCTCGGTGCACAGGTCCAGATAGGATTTAGGGCACGTCACGCCATGAACGCTCTTATGGAACTCGTAGAAGTCGTTGAGGTTTTTGGCCTCGGCCAAAAAGTTGGTCTCCTCGCGAAACGAGGTCCACAACTCCTCGACTACGCCGTGCAGGTCAACGAATTGATCGGTGTTGACGAACTTGGAAACGATACGCACCACCGAGCGGATGATATCGATGTCCTGTGCCATAACCTGCTGCGCACCGGGGCGCTGCACCTTGACGGCCACGTCCTCGCCCGTCACCAGACGAGCGCGGTGCACCTGCGCGAGCGATGCGCTACCAAGCGGATTGGGGTCGATCGCATCGAACATCTCCCCCAGGCGCAGGCCGTATTCTTCTTCCAGACAGCTGAGTACGACCTCGTACGGCACCGGCTCCACGTCGGAGCGCAGACGACGCAGCTCGTCGCAAAAGCGCTGCGGCAGAATCTCGGACCGGTTGGCCAGAATCTGCCCCATCTTGACGAACATGGGGCCGAGTTCCTCGAGCAGGCGGCGCAAACGAACCGGCGTGAGGTTATCCCACACGCGGTACTTTTTGACCAGGCGAACAATCTGTCCAATGCGTTCGCGACGACCCGCCGGCGTGAGCTGGTATTCCTCGTCCGGCGCCATCGCGTCGGGCTCCTCGGGGACCATATCGACAGCGCGCGGCTTCTTGCGAGCGCCCGAGACGACGGCATCGACCTCATCGACAACCGCCGCCTCGTCACCCAAGGGATCTAGATTGTTGTAATCGGTGGTGGAATCTGCCATCTGCGCTGCTACTCGGCCTCTACGGTATCCTTCGCATCGTCGGGCTCAACGGACTCGACGGGCACCGAGGTCACATTGTCCTCGACTGAATCGACAATGTCGCGCACATGGGCCAGGAAGGCCGTGCGCTCGGGGGCGGTCATAACGCGGACGCGAGCAAGGATGAGCTCGTCGAGCACGCGCTGGGCCGCGGTCTCGCCCTGCATGCCCAAGCGCTCGGTCAGATCGGAGATGGTACCGCCGGCCTGCTCGAACATGTCGGACACGCTGCGGGCGATATCGGGGGTGGCGGTGTCCTTGCGGACCTGCTCGCCCTTGGTGTTAAGGTCGTCGAGGACCTTCTTGCCGCCTTCGACAGCAACGGCGGCAGCGCCAAAGCCCACGTTAATGGCGCCGTTAACAAGCTGATCGAGTTTCATAACCATGGTTATCTCCAATCACAAACAACTGCATTGGCGTTCTTGTACCCAAGATTGAGCGAAAGCGACAAAGCGTTTTAGCGCTATTCGATCGACGGGAAATCCCTACCTCACGTTGTCATTCATCGCGAAAGAGTTCTTCATGGCGCAGCTCGTGGTGTAAAGCACCTTGCCCAGCAGGGCATCGGTCTCCACGCGGACACGCTCGGCAAAGGCCTCGTTGGCGCGTGCAAGTTCGGCAGGCACCTCGGCCTCGGGCAGAGCGGCTACGGCAGCATCGACGTCATGGATCTGCTTGTGGCCCATGCCACCGACCTTCTCCTGATAATCCTCGACCGCGCGACCGCACTCATGGAAGCGGACGTCAGCCAGCGCGCCGATCAAGCGGTTGGCCCAGTAGAAGTTTTCGGACGTCACGCGAGCCTGCGTGTCGGCATAGTACTCGGGCATGGTCTCGACGTTGGCGTACAGCGGAACCAGCGCGTTAAACGAGTTGGAACCAAAGGCCATCCACTGCACGGCGCGATAGGCCGACTGCGCATAGGGACGCAGCTGCAACACGGCGAGCTGGCTGTTGCGGTTGATGCCGATGGGGCGATAAGCGCCGCGCGTGGCGGGCGTGCCCTTGCTACCGTAGCAGTCGTACTCCGTGCCCTGGTAGTGGCTCGAAAGCACGTACTTAATGTCCTCGATGGTCACCTTGCGCTCGGGCACGCGGCTCCAGGGGATATCGTCGCTCTCGGGCGTGTAGTCGGCGTCGGGGCCATCCCACACGTCGCTGGGGTTGAGGCAGCGCTGCATGTACCACGCGCGCGGCGTGTTGTAGACATGGTCGCTGTCGCCGTGCGAGCCAAAGGCCTCGCGCGGGTTAAAGACCGTCGCCGGACCGTCGCCCTCGACGCCCAGCGTCAGGTCCAGATGCCACTCGGCCATCCAGGAGCGCAGGTCGGCCGAGCACATGTGGTCGGTCTGGGCGCCCTCGGCGTCATCCAGGTCAAAGCTGTCGATACCCAGCTGGTTGGGCATGGTCACATAGGCGTCGTCAGGCACGCGCTTGGCAATCCAGTGGTGGCCGCCGATGGTCTCGAGCCACCAGATCTCGTCCACGTCGCTAAAGGCGATACCGTTGTTCTCGTAGGTGCCGTAGCGCTCGAGCAGGTCGCCCAAGATACGCACGCCGTCGCGGGCGGACTTGGCATACGGCAGCACCAGGGTCACCATGTCCTCCTCGCCCAGGCCACCGGGCTGCGCCGGCACATAGCCGTCCTCACCCTCGTTGCCCTTGGCGGGCACGTAGTCCACGAGCGGATCGGCGCCGCGGACGCGCTCGTTGGTGGTAAGCGTCTCGGTTGCGGACATGCCAACATTGAGCTCGTTGAAACCGGCCTCGGCCCAGATACCGTGGCCCGGGACAACATCGGGGACGCTCGTATAGCGCATGGGGTTATCGGGCAGCTCAACGGTCAGGTGGCTCAGGACGCTCGTGTAGACACGCGGCTGCTCGTCGGGATGCACTACGCGCATGCGCTTGGGCTCAAATACCCCGTTGGACGAGTCCTCGTTACGCGCGACCAGGGTCGACCCGTCGTAGCTTGCGTTTTTACCGACCAGAATCGTTGTGCACGGCATGCGCATCCTCCTTGAGCGAAGAAATCAAACGGCAACAGTGTATCGCTTCGGCGCAGAAAGGGCGAAACCACGGCTTCGGCAGCCCCTGTGGGCAAAAACGCCTATTTCGATGCGCGCTCCGCCGCCTCGATCACGTGCTTGGCGAGAATTGCTGTCGTCACGGCGCCCACGCCACCCGGCACGGGGGTGATTGCGCCAACAACCGGCTCCGCGGCATCAAAATCGACGTCGCCGACCAGCTTGCCAGCGGCTTCGTCCCAATTAATGCCAACATCGATAATCGCCTGGTCCTCGCGGACCGCATCTGCGCCAATCGTGCGCGCGCGTCCAACGGCGGCAACCACAATGTCGGCAGCACAGCACTCGGCGGCAAGATCGCGCGTATGCGTATGGCACGTCGTCACGGTTGCGTTGCGCGCCGTAAGCATGGCGGCAACGGGGCGGCCAATTACCAGTGAGCGTCCGACCACAGCAACCTTGGCCCCATCCAGCTCAACGCCGTAATGATCCAGCAAAGCAAGCACGGCTTCGGCTGTGCAGGGGGCAAAACCCTCGCCGCGCCCCGAAAGCGTGGTGAGCAGTGAAGCCGGCGTCATGGAGTCAACGTCCTTGGCGGGATCGAGCGCTGCGGCGACGGCGTTCTCGTCAAGGCCGGCGGGCAGCGGGCGGAACATCAGACAGCCATGAACAGCCGAATCGGTATTGATGTCCTCGACGGCCGTCAACAGCTCGTCCTGCGAAACATCGGCAGGAAGCAAAACGCGGCGAGCCTCAATGCCAACCTTCTCGCAGCGCTTGAGGGCACCGCGCTCGTAGGACAGGTCGTCCTCGCGCTCGCCCACACGAACGATGGCCAGCGTCGGTACAACACCGCGCTCGCGCAGGGCTGCACAGCGAGCAGCAAGTTCCTCGGTCAAAGCGCGAGCAACGGGAGCACCCTTCAGCAGTTCAGCCATGGCTATCCTCTCTTCCTTGCAGCGTCGGAGGCGCGGCGCGCCAGCGCATCGGCGCGCGGCAACCATGTGTCGAGCAACTCATCACACGCCGTCTCGAGCTCCTCAGCACGAACGCGATCTTTCATAGACGTGGTGTTCGCAAAGAGCGTCAAGCTCGCGCCCTGCATAGCGGCACGGCAGAACACGGCGCCGCACGCCACATCGGACAGCAGCTGACGCGAACCCTTGTCGGCCATGTCCTCGAGCAGCGCCAGCGCACGCCCGCAGGCATCCATAATGCGATACGGCGGCATAGCGGCCACATGCAGCGCATCCTGAATCGCGGTCGCTCGAGCCGGATCGTCACGCGGAATACCGTACGCCGTGGACACCTGCCCGTAGGCACGAACGTCCTCGGCGACCAGACCCACAAGTTCCTGCGCCAACTCATCCGCCTGGGCAAACGCGCGCGTCAGATCGTCTGCGCGATCGGCAAGCGCGGGATTAGTCGCCCCATAACGAGCAACCATCCCACAAAGCGAGGCACCCAGCGCGCCCACAAAGGCGCTCGCGCTGCCACCGCCGGGAACCGGCTCGCGCGCGGCCAGCGCCTCGGCAAACCCGCGGCAGGTCTTGTCCATCATCTCTTGGCTCATACGCATGCACCTTCAAGTCATATACATCGGTCGAGCGGAATCGCCGACCAACCGCATCGATCACGTAATGGTGCTAAGTCTAGCCCATAAGTACATGAGCGTCAGCGCACCTGGCCATCGCGGATTTCTATGACGAACGATAGGCGTCGGCACCGCAAACATGGGACACATGGCCCACCTTTCGAGACTTCCGGACGTCAAAAACTGAGGCATATCTATAAACAAGGAACCTGTTGGGGCAACGCCCACGCACGCGCGCCCCATTAAATCAACGGGCACCTCACCCCGGGGAGGGCCGACAGCATCGGCCCTCCCCTCTTTTGCGACCGCACATATTGCCACTTGTCGGCGCAATTCCAGCCCCCAGAATGGGACACATGGCCCACCCTAGCGAGCCGTCCACGCGTACAGTAAAGGCAGGTAATCCGTGGGCGGTTACAGATCGAGGAGGACACGACCATGAAAAAGAAGGCCTTTGCGATTCTCACCCTCTGCATAAGCCTCTTTGCCGCAGTTGCCCTGGTGGGCTGCGGTGGCAGCGGCGGCGCTACCGGAAGTGGCGGTGGCGGCGGAGCAGAAAAGCCCGCCGTGGATATGAGGACCGACTTCATTTGGTTTAAGGTCGAGGTCCCCGAGGGCGTCGAGATCACCGACGTCGCAGGCGACACCGCCGACAGGGCCCAGTTTAAGTTCACCGAGAGCGAGCACGCCAGCGACCGCTTCATCCCTGTCTTCGATCCTGACAAGAACGCCGATGAGTTGTTCGACTACGAGGCAAAGTGGAAGGCCAACTCTGGATGGACCGAGAGCGATCCCGTTAAGTACAATGGCAAGACCTGGCGCAGTGCCTACTTCACGCACTCGGGCGGCGTAACGACCGAATACTTCACCGACGTTGACGGCGGCAGTGTGTACGTGCGTATCGACAACGTCGAGGAACACAAGGACGCCGTCGAGACCATGATGAAGTCTCTGGAATTTGCCGACGACATCGCCGAGGCCAAGACCGAGGCCATGGACGTCAAGCTCGACGATATCGAGATCAAGCGCTAAGCGACTGGCAAGCGCAACGGGAAACACGGTCGCAGTGCAAACAAGCGACGGTACCCCAGCGCTTCGTACCCAGGGAGGGCCGGTAAACCGACCCTCCCTTTCTTATGCCGGTAGCCGACGAACGCGAGGATGCCGGACGCCGGAACCGCCCCAAATGTGGCAACAGTACGAAAACGACAAACACCCCAACACGTCCGCCCACCGATTTATCGCGCCGCGCAGACAATTAAACCAGCATCTTTAAACATCTGGGCAGTATAGTGACCAAAACTATCGCATAACCGCACTCTGCGAATGGAGAAGTTATGACCGAACACCACGCCATCAGCCGCCGAGCATTTACGTTGGGCCTTGGACTCGCGGCGTTGTCGCCACTTGCAAGCCTGCCCGAAACCGCCATGCTGGGCATTAGCCCGCGGGCAGCCTTTGCGGACAGCACGGCCGGGCCAGCAGTCAGCCTCGACAATTTCGTCATTCGCCTTCGCCCCGCGGGCTATTTTCGTACCGCAAGCGTTAACGAAGACGGCAACGTCATCGGCAACGTCTGCCATCTGTTTAATGACGGCACGTCCAGCAAGCTCATCCTTGAGAACGTAACGACCAAGAATGACGATACAAACTGGTATGCTATCCGCACCTTGCTCAATTTCGAAGAGCATAAAAAGACGGGCTACAGCATTTGGTCGGTCGATGGCGACTCGGACAAAGACGGAAAGGTCATCCACGTATGGAGTGGCGAGCATGACGGCAAGCCCAGCCGCTCTTTTGCGTTCGAGCGTCAATCAAACGGAACCTATATCATCCGAGACCGCACGGTCGAGAAAGAAACCGAGAAAAAAGACATTAAGTACCTGGCAATAGAATCGAACGGCGAAGACCAGGACAACAACAAGATCTGCCATAAGAGTAAGAGCATTCCGTGGGAGCTCGAACTTATCGGTTACGACATGAAAAAGAACGATGCCACGGTTAGCAGCCTCGACTGGATCACGTACAGCAGCTACGTCGATGGGCCATGTTGGATGAAATACGTCGACGACAACAAGTTCCTCGACGAGCTGAGCATCCCGGGCACGCACGATTCGGGCACCTGTAGCGTGGACAACGACACCGAGCCCCAATCCTCGCAAGTAAAATGCCAGCAGGATTACATTCCCACGCAGTTGCTCGAAGGCATTCGCTATTTTGATATCCGGCTCGGAAAGGGCGACAACCCCGGTATCGACCACGGGGATTACTACCTGCTCAAAAAAGACGCGTACTTTATGCATCTTTCCGATGTCATAGGCTACTTCAAAACGTTTTTGAACGAAAACCCGACAGAAGCGCTCATCATGCTTGTATCACGAGGCAACGACGAGGCTACCGACGAAAGTGTTACGACGGCTTTCGCCAAGGTTTTGGACGACAACCCCAAACTGTTCTATACGTCGAGCCGAATCCCCACGCTACACGAGGTGCGCGGAAAGATCGTTCTGCTGCGTCGATTTAGGCTCGCCGGCAACAGTGTAAGCGGCCACACGTGGGGCCTCGACCTCACCGAATGGGATAACAAAATCGCAGCGCACACCGACAGCAGTTCCATGTGCCTCGTCCAAGACGCGCAGGGCTTTGAAGCCGCGGGGGAAACAGGCGACAAAGAGCCCTATTGCACCAAGGTATACGCCCAGGACAAGTACAAACTCACGGGAACCGACAAGCTCAACTGGGTCGATAATGCGCTGAAGGAAACGACCGGGCGCACGCGCAACGAGGTAGATGTCGAGGACGATAACGGGGCCAAGGAGAAAGTCCTGGAGCGTTGCTGGTCTATCAACTACACCAGCTGCACGGGCTTGTCGCACGGAGGCAATCCTTTTACCTCGGCACGAGTAGTCAACGAGCATCTGTATAAGAGCCCGTACATCAATCCCAGCGGCATCGAGGATACAAAGTCAGATTACCTCAAGCACATTGGCATCATCGCATCCGACTTTGTTGATGCGGCGCTGGCCCGGAGCATCTACCAGCGCAATTACGATACGGAGCACAAGCAGACGGCTTCGTACTATCTCCCGTATTATCTCCCGACCCGCATGCGCATGACGTACGGTGACTCGCTGAGCGATGCCTCATTCCAGGACGGCAAGACCGTTGGCGAGGGTCATTTCCGCCTCGTCGACACCAGCAACGTACTCAACGTGGCAGCTTCGGGCCATGCGTTTGCCATCGAATATGTGGATGTCGACGCCTTGGGCAACGAGACCGTTACGGAGCTGCGGGGCTCCGTGCCCATCGATATCGATCCACGCGAGCTGACGCCCCATTTTGAGGGACTCGAAGGCCTTAAGGCCGGCGAAGACGTGCGCGCCAAGATTGCGGCATCACTCGAGGGCAAGCTCGAAACCGATGCCTGCACGGCCCAGCTCGAGTTTGTGCACGACGCGAACGGCGCTCCGGGAACGGCGATGGCCGAGGGCGAGGCATTTACCGCGGGAACGTACTGGGTGCGCGTGAACGGTCTCTTGGGCGACGCGGCGCAGAGCTACACGCTCGCCAGCGATGGAGCCGCAAGCTTTACCGTAGCGGCCTCGGGCAGTGCAGGCGGCACCGGTAGCGGCACGGGTTCCAACGCAGACGGCGCCGACAAGAACGGCGGCGCCGACAAGAGCAAGGGCTCGACCGGAAAACTCGCCGACACGGGCGACGGCTCTGGCGTTGCCGCCGGGCTCGCTGCCGCCGCCGTGGCGACAACGGTCGCCGGCGCGGCGATGCTTGCCAATGACCGCGAAAACGTTGGGGACGACAGCGAATAGGCAAGCCCGCCTTTTAGACACATCGACTCAATTGGGGGGCGCAGAATACCGTTCTGCGCCCCGATTTTACCTTAGCCCGAACACCGTTATCGGCTACATCACCATGTTCAGCGCATTCACGAACTCCTGAGCTTGGGAGCGGCTGCTCAGACTAAAGACACAGGCAGTCAACAGCCTGTTACGTAGGAAAACGTCGCGACCCTTGATCCTGTTGACCCCCGTGATGTCCTTAAGATAGACAATCTCGGTGTGCTTGCCACCAAAAGTGCCCTTCTTGAGCACCTCAATACGGTTGGGGTAGATCTTGACGTCTTTATACCTACCCGAACCTTTGTCCTGGAATAGCAGCGTGTTGTTGTCCATACGCGTCACTCCCGTGGGGTTCGCTAAAACTGTCACTATGGTCACATTTTAGTCGCCGCAAACCCTTTTCGCGGTCGTGCGCAGAGCACCAAAATCGTGTCCGCACGAGCAAATAAACTAATACAACAAGGAATATAAGCCGTTATCCAAAGATGGCACCACAAAACAAAGGGTTAGTAATAGCTAAGACTTAAGTCTTAAACCCTTAGGAAGTGCTAATATATAGTTATTGAAAGAGGCTACGATGCAGAGACGCGAATTGATCCGCATCCTCGAAGAAGCCGGCTTCATCTCGAAAGGAGGCACTAATCACGAGAAGTTCGTCAAAGGAGATAAACTCGTGCTCGTGAAACGCCACCGAGAGATTGAGGATCAAATTGCCAAAAGAATCCTAAGGCAGGCAGGACTTCGATAGCTCATCCTCATCACATTTCGCATCGCTTTTTAGAGGAGGTCTTACATGGTTTACGTATGGGAATTTGAGTTCTTTGATTCGGACGGCATGGTCGATGCCGTGCCATGTGGCTCGCTGGGCGGAGGAGGAACGTTTGGCTCCGACCTAAACGACGCTGTCGAAAGCGCCGCTGATTTTCTCGCATGCATGGTCGATGACCACCTAATGGGCGGCGTCGACCTGCCTGCGCCGGACTTCGGACATGAGCCGCGACACGGCGGCAAGATTATCGCCGTAGCCGTCAGCCGCGAACTCAACGATATCCCCGCCGTCACCGCAGCGGATGCCGCGCGCATGCTTGGCGTTAGCTCGGCAAGAGTATCGCAACTGATAAATGCTGGACTGTTGGATTCATGGAAGGATGGCACCAAGCGCATGGTGTCCAAAGCTTCCATCGAGGCACGACTCGCCGACGCTCCAAAGGCAGGGCGCCCAAAAGAGGTCCCTATTGCTGTATAAGACGAGACTACTACGCACCTTTATTACACACGATGTTTTCAGCCTGGTATAAACAAGTTCAATAATAGAATGCAAATCCAACCATCGTGTCTGATTACGAAAGGATTTTTGCCTTTTCTGCAGCAAACTCTTCC
>ERZ827516.1321-NODE-1321-length-22395-cov-4.302283_pt1 | contig 22395 bp, 17 predicted proteins | sample MGYA00519703_ERZ827516 | MGnify/ENA primary metagenome ERZ827516 (study PRJEB31778, sample SAMEA3449337) | human gut metagenome | biome: human gut; feature: human-associated habitat; material: faeces | place: United Kingdom | collected 2010/2012 ...
CCCAGCGCAGGAACTGGTAGCGTTCGCCGTTGCGCTGGTATTCGATGTCCATGTTTTGCTGGACCGCGTCGGCGATGCCGTACTTGTCGATCTGCACGGAATGGTCGATGACCATATCGGACTGGACCTGCGGGTTGATGACCTCCGGGTCGCCGCCGAGGTCCTTGACCGCGTCACGCATGGTGGCGAGGTCCACGATGCAGGGCACGCCGGTGAAGTCCTGCATGATCACGCGGGACGGCGTGAACTGGATTTCGTGGCTGGGTTCGGCGTTCGGATCCCAGTCGAGCAGGGTCTTGACGTGCTCGTCGGTGATGTTGGCACCGTCGATGTTGCGCACCAGATTCTCGACCAGTACCTTCAGCGAGTACGGCAGATGATCGATGCCGTCGAGATTGGCGATGTTGTAGTAATCGAAGTCCTTGCCGGCTGCCTTGAGGGTAGCCAGCTGGTCGTCGCGTAAGGACATGCTTCCTCCGAAATCATGAATCGGCTTATGATGCCGCTGATTATCCGCTACACATGGTACGGGCACGTTACCGAGGCTCTGGCGTGTCGGCTTGAAGTATGAGACAATCGCGCCGCCGTCTCAATGCCGACGCGAGAGCTTGCCCGTCAGTCCGCGCACGAGCGGCGCCAGCCACAGGCACAGCGCGAAGATCAGCGCGGAACCGGCCAACGCGATCAGCGTGGCCACCATCGTGGCGCCGGTCGGCAGAATCAGGGCGAAGAAGTTCGCCACGAACGGGACGAACGCGCCGATCACGCCCGCCGCCGCGAACACCGCCACCAGCACGCCACGCCAACCGTTGAGTGGTCTGGCCACGCGGGCCAGCACGAACACGCCCATCGCGAACAGGATGATGGCGCTGGTGGCGCGCAGGGCGGACAGGTCCGCGGCATCGCCGGTCACGTTCCAGCCCATGACCGGCGGCAGCACCCAAGCGGCCAGCAACACCGACAGCGCAGTGGCGATGCCGCCCGGCAGCGCGAACGTGACCACGCGCTTGAGGAATCCCGGAATATAGCGGCGCGTGTTCGGCGCGAGCGCCAGGATGAACGCGGGCATGCCGATGGTGAGAGCGCCGATATAGGTGATATGGCGCGGCAGGTATGGGTATGGGATTTGCGTCAGCACTACGCCGAGCGAGATCAGCGCGGAGTACACGGTTTTGACGAGGAACAGGCTGGCCACGCGCTCCATATTGGCCATGACCTGACGGCCCCGCGCCACGACGTCCGGCAGGTGCGAGAACTTCGAATCCACCAGCACCACCTGGGCCACGGCCTTGGTGGCGGGCGCCGCATTGCCCATGGCGATGCCGAGGTCCGCCTCCTTGATGGCGAGCGCGTCGTTGACGCCGTCGCCGGTCATGGCAACCACGTGGTTCTGCGTGTGCAACGCCTGCACGATGGCCTTCTTCTGGTCAGGCAGCACGCGGCCGAGCACATCGACGTTTTCGAGCACGCGGGCCAGTTCGTTCACGTCCTCGGGCAGTTCGCGCGCGTCCATCGCCACCGGCTCATGGTCGCCTGTCAGTTTCACTCTGCGGGCGATGGCACCCACGGTCACTGGATTGTCACCGGAAATCACACGACAGCGCACACCCTGCTCACGGAACCAAGCGAGCGTCCGCTCGGCGTCCTCGCGAATCTTCTCAGAGCACAACACCAACGCCACCGGCTCAGCCTGCACATCCAGTTGCCGGCCGTCCGAGACATTGGCTCCCTCAACTGCTCCCCTCAGTCGCTTTTGGCGACAGCTCCCCTCGGAGAGGGGAGCTGTAGACCGCGCAACCAGCAACACACGGTTGCCGTCATTGGCATACTCGTTAACCTGCTGCAACACCGACGAATAGTCACCCTCAAGCGCAGAAATAATCACCTCCGGCGCTCCCATGTACCAGGTCTCGCCGGATTTACGCACCGCACTCCATTTGCGCGCCGAAGAGAACGGGACACGAGACTCAACCGCACCTGCCCCATATCCTTGGGCCTTGAGCCCGGCGAGTACGGCTTGGCCGGTGCCGTTGGGCTGCTCTTCGTTGCAGCAGTCGCAGAGGGGCTGCCTGTTCCGCAGCCGCATTGGCGGAATCGAGCATCACGAGCCGGTTGAAGGCGATACCGCCATCGGTGATCGTGCCGGTTTTATCGAGGTTCAGCGCGTCCACGCGAGCCAGTGTCTCCACGGATTCAAGCTCCTGCACCAGCGTATTGTGACGGGCGAGACGCATGGCGGCCACCGCGAAGTTCAGCGAAGTCAGCAGCACCAAGCCTTCGGGAATCATGCCTACTACGCCGGCGACCGCGGAAACCACGGCTTGCCGCCATTCGCCGGTGGAGAGTGCCGTGCCCCAACCGCCGACCGTATGAATCTGCGAAAGAATCAGCAGAATGCACAGCGGTACCACGAGGAAGGTCATGAATTTCAGAATCGTGTTGATGCCCTTGTTCAGGTCGGACACGGTTTTCTTGTATACCTTGGCCTGCGCGGTGAGCGTGGCGGCGTAGGAATGGCTGCCGACCGCATTGACCTTGACCAATGCCATGCCGGAGACCGCGGTGGCGCCGGAATACACCTGCTCCCCCACCTTGTGGCGCACGGTACGCGATTCGCCGGTGAGCATGGACTCGTCAAGCTCCAGTCCCCAGGTCTGGATGATCTGCCCGTCGGCCGGCACCTGTTCGCCGGCACGGATCCACAGCAGGTCGTCGAGCACGATCTCGTTGTGGGGCACCTCCACGTCCCTGCCGTCACGATGCACGAGGAATTCGGAGGCCACAAGGATGGAAAGCCTGTCCAGCGTGCGCTTGGCCCTGAGTTCGGTGACGATGCCGATGCCCGTGTTGATGATGATGACGAAACCGAACACCGCGTCCCTCCAGGAACCGGTGATCAGCACCAGTACCATCGCGGCGAAGATGATGCCGTTGAACAGCGTGAATACGTTGGCTCGCACGATATCTTGAACCGAACGCGAGGTGGATGTTTTCACCGCATTCGATTGGCCACTTTCGATACGCTGCACCACTTCTTTGGGGGTAAGACCGGTCGCTCCGATCTCAGGCATTTCCACGGCTGTTGTTGCACTCATATTCTCCAGCCTACCGCGTCTTGTTTCGCAATCCGCTAAGGCTCAGGGATGATTCAGGGTGCTTTCTCAGCTTCAAGGGGCTGATTCGGCTCAGGAAACGGTGACTTTGATCTCGCGTTCGTGGGGTTCGTCGCGCGTGATGGTGAGCACGGCGTCAGTAATAGTCATTGGCTTGGTATCGACAGTGTCGCCAGAATCGGCACTGTTGGTGTTGAGGTGAAGGATGACGGCGTACAGCAGTTCATCTTCGGGCGCATGCTTTGGATCAATGAGAGCGACTGGAATACCGGCTTCACGCGCATTGGTCAATGTCTGGTTCCAGCTCTCCCGGTTGGCGTCGGTAACGTCGATGCCGCTGATAATCACGATTTTGACCGCGCGAGCCACGAAATCGGCAACACCCTGCTGTGCGGTGGCCGCATTCTTGTCGACGCCAGTATGAGCATCCGTACTATCGGCACCGTTTTCGCTGGTAGTGCCGGCGTCAGAAGATTCGGTTTCACCGGATACACCATCAGTTGCGTTTGCCGAGCTTGCGGATGTTTCGAGCGAGGCATAGTAGACATTGAGTTTGTCATCAGACAACGCATTGATGGCGGACTTGTCTGCGGCAGTGTCAGTCGACCCCACAAAGCCGACTGTGACATCCGTGGGATGTGTGGAATCGTGGGCGACTTCCGGCATGCTGTCTTGGGTATCGCCGACCGCCCTACCGGCCGGCGTGCAGGCAGCTAGGGACAACACAGCCGCCATGCAGGCCAGCAATCCGAGAATTCGTCGTGTCATATGCTCACCTGTCAGCGGGTAAACAGGGCCACCGTCTCAACATGGTGGGTCATCGGGTAGATGTCGAAGGCACGGATGTCTTTGAGCTCGTAGCCTTCGCCGATGAGTGTCGCGGTGTCGCGTGCGAGGCTGGTGGGATCACAGGCGATGTAGACCACGCTGGATGCGCCGGCCGCGGCAATCTGGCGGCAGACCTTGGCACGAGCACCGGCACGCGGCGGATCAAGCACTACGACATTCGGCTTGGCCAGATGCGCCGGCACATGGTCCAGCGTGCGCGAGACATCACCCGCGCGGGCGTCCACGTCGTTCAGGTTCATGGCACGCAGGTTGCGCTGGGCGTTCTTGACGGCCACACGCGCGCCTTCAACGCTGAGCATGCGGGTGCGTTCACCGGTCATTGTGGCCAGCGGCAGGGTGAACAGGCCGGAACCGGAATACAGATCCCAGATTACGGCGTCCGCCGCTGACTGCAGCTGCCCGTTGACCAGATTGATCACGTGCGTACCAAGGGCAATCGGCGCTTGGCGATGCACTTGCCAGAACCCGTTGGCGTCAACCTGATAGTCGAAGGTCGTGCCGTTGATGGTCACCTGTTCGGTGAGCAGCTGGGAGCCGGCGCGCAGTTCGCCGTCCACAAGTACGGCGTAATTGTCGTCTGCTGCCGCGGTATCGACGATCTCGCCGCGCGGTTCGGGCACGGAAAGACGAATCTGGGAGCCGGGTTCAAAGCCGCCTTCCCACACGTGTTCGCGCTTGGCGACGTCCAGCAGCGTACGCGTGGCAAGCGGCATGGTGTCGATGGCCACGCGGTTGTGTGTGCCGCGCCGGCGCATGGATGGCATGCCGTTGTCGTCGGCAATCATTTCGATGCGGGTACGCCAATTGAGGCCGCCGGCTTCCTTGTCGCCGGGCATGCGCTCGATGGGAACGGCCACGTCGATATGGCCGAGTCGGCTCATCTGTTCGGAGACGGTGATGGCCTTCCACTTGAGCTGGCCGGGCAAAGAGACGTGCACGAGATCCGCGCCGCCCACTCCCCCGCCCATCGCCAAGGGACCGGCAAGTGGCCATGCCGGGGTGGCTCGGTCTTCGGACGGCTCGAGAACCTCGACGACTTCGCCGGTCCAGAACCGGTCGTCCCGGTCGTGGGGCTCGTCAAGTTCGACTCGCACGAGTTCGTCGGGCAAGGCGAAGCGGACGAACACCACACGACCGTCGATATGGGCCACACAGCGGCCTTGGTCGGCGTATCGTTCGATACGAACTTCAGCTTGCATCATCGTCCTTTCCGGTTGCGCTCGGTTCGAGTTCGGCATCAACAGCGACTTCAGTCTGTGTCTTCTTAGCCGCGACCTTATGCCGGTGCATCGGCGTGGCGATAATGAGGTAACTCACCCAAATCGCCAATGCCCAGAACGGAATGCCCATGAGCAGGCGGGTCACGCCGAGTGCAGCCACATGGTTGGTCAGATACAGCGGCACCTGCACCACCAGCCGCAGCAGGAACAGACCGACCCAAAGGCCGGTGACAATCATATAGGCGCGTTTCAGGGCCTTGTCGTCCATCCAGTCATGGAACCATGCCTTGAAATGCTCGGTGGGCAGGCTGCGAATGAATTCGACGACCAAACCCAGTCCGGGCACGCGCGCGATCAGTGACACGGCAAGCAACGCGGCATAGCCGGCATTGGTAATGAATCCGAAAATGTAGTAATTGCGGGCCTCATGAGTCTGCCATGCCCAAATCAGGCAGATGCCTACCGCCACCAGACCAGAGACCGCGCCCATTACCGACTGGCGCTGAATCAGTCGCACAATAACCTGCAATACCGCCAACACGGCCGAAACCGCAATGGTGAGATTCAGATTGCTCGTGGCCACGAACAGTACGACGAACACCACGCCGGGCAGCATGGATTCGATGACGCCGCGAGGGCCGCCGATGGCATCGATGACGGAGAAGTCCTCGCCGTCATTGCCGGCGTCGGCCAGCGCGGATAGACCGGTGCGTTTGTTGTCTGCCAAGTCTCTTCCTATAGATCAGCGAACTTCGGAGAACATCGGGCCACGGGCCAAGGTGGTCTTCACCTCGGTGGTCTGATCCTGGCTCAACGGGCCCTTCGGCTTGTTGTCCGGAATGTCCTTGAAGTGTTCCTTGCCGTTCGCCTCGCCGGCTTCGGCCGCGGCCTTGGCGGCCTTACGCTCAGCGGGGGCGACCGGCGGATGCATCGGGATCAGATCGCGCGGCGCCAAAGGCTCCTCGCCACGCTCGACGACGATGCCGGCGAAGAACTTGTTCAGCGCCTCGGTCTCCGGGCTGTCCGGATCGATAGCAGCCTTGCCGGAGAAGATGCCACGCAGCATCCAGCGCGGGCCGTCCACACCAACGATGCGCGTGTTCACGGTCTTGCCGCCCTTGACATTGACCGGCAGCTTCAGTTCGGTGCCGAACACACCGTCCACTTCAGAAGCGGCCTTGTTGGCTTCAAGCAGGTCACCGCGAACGTCGTCCCACAGTCCCAGGGTCTTGGGTGCGGCAAAGGCTTCGATCTCCAGGCTGGAGGAGCCGAAGGTGATGGTGGAGCCAAGCACTTGCTGGGTGGCGCGGTTGGCCTTGATACGCAGCTGGATGCCCTGGAGGAAAGGCAGGTAGTAGGCGCCGAGATCCAGATAATCGTCATAATCGGGCACGTCCTCATCGTTGACGTCCCACGGGCCTCGCTCTTCTCCGCGGCCCTGGTATTCGCTGGATGGCTCCGCCAATACGGTTTCAGCGCTTTCCGCCTTTGCTGCGGCGTTTGCGGCTTCGGCGGCCACCTTGTCTTCATCGACAGGCTCAACGGCCGGCTCGGCTTCCTTCTTGCTCTTCTTCTTGCCGAATCCGAACAGTCCCATGATTCCTCGTTTCGTATAACGGTTGCAACCTTGTTAACACTAGCACTCAGGCTTAGAGAAAGCTGAGCATCGCGGCCGCCGGTGTCCGGTTCGATTCGTAGGGAGGCCAAAATAGTATGGCCGCATGACCATCACCATTACCACGTCTAACGTCAACGGCATTCGTGCGGCCAAACGCAAGGGCATCGAGGATTGGGCCGGCAAGCATGCGCCGGATGTCTGGTGCATACAGGAGGTTCGCGCGCCTCAAGACGATGTCGATTCTATTTTCGATGAATTTGGTTTCGAATACGCCACCGCCGGCAAGATCGAGGCACCGGCCAACCTCCATGCCATGAACGAGGTCTGCCGGGTGAAAGGCCGCGCGGGAGTCGGACTGCTCACCGACTTGGAAGTGCTTGCCAAGCGATATGGTCTGCCAGGTCTGAGCGAGGATGTGGATTCAGGGCGTTGGATCGAAACCGATGTCAAAACGCCTGAGGGCTATACGGTCACCGTGGCATCCGTGTATGTGCATGCCGGCAACACTGACGATCCGACCAAAATGGAACAGAAGTATCGTTTTCTGGACACGATGCTGAAGCGCATGGGAGCGTTGCGGGACGAGGCTGCGCATGGCGGCAAACAGGCCGTGCTCTGCGGCGATTTCAACATCGCGCACACGCCGCTTGATATCAAGAACGCCAAGGCCAATGAGAAGCACGCCGGATTTCTGCCCGAAGAACGTGCCTACGTGGACAAATGGCTGGACGAATACGAGTTCGTGGATGTGATGCGTTCGTTGGCCGGCGACATTCAGGGGCCATACACCTGGTGGAGCCAGCGAGGGCGCGCTTTCGACAACAATGTCGGCTGGAGAATCGACTACCAGTTCGCCACGCCCGAGTTGGCGGAGACCGCACGCGGATTCGTCATCGACAAGGCTCCCACGTATGACAAACGCTGGTCCGATCACGCCCCACTCACGATCACATACGAGGTATGACGTATTCCGTGGGACGGCCCGCGAAAATCGACGATTTTCGCGGGCCGTCCCACACCCCACAGCATGAGTAATTATCAACCACACTAAGAATGGCGTAATTCCGGGCTTCGTGAGAAATCTGCTGTGGGACAACACTCATGTCTATCGATTGATGTTGATGTTGTCCCACAAATTGTGGGACAACATCGGGAAAACACCAATTTTTGCGTTTTCGTCCCACGCGAACCATAATGCAAACCTGCGCATACGCATATTGGGTTCTTTCCACGGATGGAAAGAACCCAATACAATGCGCTCAAACGCAGATTATCAGTCCAGACCGAGCTGGAGCTTGCCGCCGGGGATGGCGTCGAGCAGGTCTCGGGTGTACTGCTGGCGCGGATGCTCGAAGACCTCATCGGTGGTGGCATGCTCCACGAGCTTGCCGTGCTGCATCACCACAACCTCGTCGGCAATCTGGCGGACCACGGCCAGATCATGGGTGATGAACAGGTAGCTCAGACCCTTCTCGGCCTGCAGATCGTTGAGCAGGCGCAGCACCTGATCCTGCACCAGCACGTCCAGAGCGGAGACGGCCTCATCGCACACGATGACGTCCGGATCCAGAGCCATGGCTCGTGCGATGGCGATACGCTGACGCTGGCCGCCGGAAAGCTCGTTCGGGTAACGGCCCATCACGGAAGTCGGCATCTCGACCATGTCCAGCAGTTCCTTGACACGGTTGGCTCGCCACTTGGAATCGCCGATCTTGTGGATACGCAGCGGCTCCTCGATGGAACGGAAGATGGAGTACATCGGGTCGAGCGAACCGTAGGGGTTCTGGAACACCGGCTGCACGTGGCGGCGGAAGCCCAGAAGGTCCTTGGACTTGAACGTGGAGGTGTCGCGACCTTCATAGAACACTTTGCCGGAGGTGGGCTTCAGGAGGTGAAGCACCATGTTCGCCACGGTGGACTTGCCGGAACCGGATTCGCCCACAATGGCCAGTGTGGTGCCACGCTTGACGGAGAAGGACACGTCATCGACGGCCTTGAACATCTCCTTCTTGCGGGGCAGCTTGAATTCCTTGGTCAGGTGGTCGACGGTGATGATGTGCTCGCTCTTTTCGAGCGTGCTTTCGCCGGCGATGTGGTGATCGAGCAGAGCGTCCGCATCCTCACCACGCTCCTTGGCGGAGATGATGCGCTGGGAGGCCAGCGACGGGGCAGCGGCCACCAGTCGCTTGGTGTACGGGTGCTGCGGGTGCTGGAGCACTTCAAGGGATGGGCCGGATTCGACGACCTGACCCTTGTACATCACGACAATGTGCTGGGCGCGCTCAGCGGCAAGGCCCAGATCGTGGGTGATGAACAGCACCGCGGTTCCCAGGGAATCGGTCAGCATGTGCAGATGGTCGAGGATCTTCTTCTGCACGGTCACGTCAAGCGCGGAGGTCGGCTCGTCGGCGATGAGCAGTTCCGGACGGCAGGCCAGACCGATGGCGATCAGCGCACGCTGACGCATGCCGCCGGAGAATTCGTGCGGGAACTGGCGGGCACGGGTGGCGGCGTCAGGCAGACCGGCCTCGGACAGCAGACCGGCGATGCGGTCGCCCATGGTGGAGCCGACCACATACTTCTTGGCGATGTACCATGCGTCATCGTCCTTCACCCCGGCTTTGATCAGGCCATCGGCCACACGCCAGCGGGTTTCGGATCCCGGAACCCATTCCTCGGCGAACCGGGCCATGATCCTGTCAAGCTCGTCACCGCTCTTGCCGATCTTGACAAGAGCCTCCTTGGCCGCGGCGATCAGATCAGGCAGTTCCTTGGAACCAAGGAAGGTCTCATCGTCATTGCCCTTGAGCTCCACTTCGTCACCGGCCAGGGCCTTGGCGAATTCGGAACGCTTTTCGTGGTCGATGTCCATGTTGTTGGCCACCAACGCTTCCTTGACCTGGGTGCCGATGCGCCACACCGGGTTCAGGTTGCTCATCGGATCCTGCGGGACAAGACCCATCTTGCTACCACGGAGCTTGTCGAAATCCTTCTGCTTGAAGCCGGAGATCTCCTGGCCATCAAGCTTGATGGAGCCGCCGACCACATGGCCGGTTCCCGGAAGCAGGCCAAGCACGGCCATGGCGGAAGTGGATTTGCCGGAACCGGATTCGCCGACGATGGCCACCCACTGGCCGGGATACACGCTGAAGGACGAGTTGCGCACGGCATGCACGGCCTTGCCTTCATCGGTGGTGAAGTCGACCTGGAGGTTCTTGACCTCCAACAGCGGCCCGTGGGCGCGCTGCATGGCCTCGAGGTTGTTCTCGGTATTCATTTCAGTCATCGAATATCCCTTCACTTACACTCAGGCCGTACGGCTCTTCGGATCGAGCGCGTCCTTGACGGCGTCGCCCATCATGATGAATGCCAGCACGGTGATGGCCAGCGCGGCGGACGGGTAGAACAGCACCATCGGGTCAGTACGCAGGATGGACTGCGCGTTGGAGATGTCTCCGCCCCAGCTGACCGTGGTGGTGGGCAGACCGACGCCCAGGAAGCTCAGCGTGGCCTCGAGCACGATGTAGGTGGCCAGCGAGGTGGTGCCGACCACGATGATCGGAGCCAGCGAATTCGGCAGGATGTGGCGGAACAGGTTGCGGATCGGGGTGGATCCCAGAGCGGTGGACGCCGTGTTGAATTCAAGGTTCTTGGCTTCCATCACAGCACCTCGCGCGATTCGTGCCACGGAGGTCCAGCCGAACAGCGTCATCACCAGAATGATCTTCCAGATGGAGCTGCTCGTTTTGAACATCTGGAGCACCACGATGGCGCCAAGCAGAATCGGCAGCGCGAGGAAGATATCGGTCAGTCGGCTCAGCACGGCGTCGACCCATCCTCCGAAGAAGCCGGCGATTGCGCCGATCAGCGTTCCGAGCAGCACCACCAGCAGTGTGGCGAACACGCCGACGCTCAGCGAGGTGCGGGTGCCGTAGACCACACGGGAGTATACGTCGCAACCTTGCAGGTCGAAGCCGAACGGATGGCCTGAGGAAGCCGGCTCAAGGGAATTGTCGAGCGTGCAGTAGTTCGGGTTCTGCTTGGTCAACACGCTCGGGAACAGCGCCACGAACACGATGAAGATGATCAGCAGTCCGGAGATGATGAACAGCGGGTTCTTACGCAGGGTTCGCCATGCGTCGGCCCACATGTTCGAAGCCGGTGCGGATTCGTCCATCGAGTCGACGGCCTTCAGGGGCGTCTCATCGAGCGGTGCCACATAGCGTTCCTGTCCCGGAAGCACGGTGGAAGGATTGGTCTCATTCATTTCGGTCATTTCTTGTTCCCTCCCTCGACTCACGCGTAACGGATTCGCGGATCAAGCGCGGCGTACAGCATGTCGACCAGCAGATTGCAAACCACGAAGATCAGCATGAGCAGCGTCACGATGGACACCACCAGGTTGCCTTCTCCCTTGAGGATGCTCTGATAGGTCAGGTAGCCGATGCCATGCACGTTGAAGATGGTTTCGGAGATCATCGCGCCGCCCATCAGTGCGCCAAGATCCTGGCCCAGATAGGTGACGACGGGGATCATGGAGTTGCGCAGCACGTGGCGCAGCATGACGGATTTGTTGTCCATGCCCTTGGCGCGCGCGGTGCGCACATAGTCGAGGGCGATGTTGGACGAAATCTCCGTACGGCTCAGACGGATGATGTACGCCATCGATACCGAGCCAAGCACCATGGCCGGCATCAGCAGATCAAGGAATCCTGGATTCGCTCCGGCGGTGACCGGCAGCAGATGCCACTTCACACCGAGGAAGTACTGGCAGAGGAAGCCGGTGACGAAGGTCGGCACGGAGATGAGCAGCAGGGAGAAGATCAGGATGACGGTATCGCACCACTTGCCCTTCTTCAGGCCGGAGATCACACCGAAGATCACGCCGAAAACCGCTTCGAACACGAAGGCCATCAGGGCGAGCTTGATGGTCACGGGGAAGGCGCGGCCGATCACGTCGATGACAAGCTGTCCGGAGAAGGTCTTGCCGAAGTCGAGGGTCAGCGCGTTCTTCAGGAACAGCAGATACTGGACGATGAACGGCTTGTCCAGATTGTATTCGGCACGGATCTGGGCCGCGACCGCTTCGTTGACCGGCTTGTCGCCGAACATCGCCTTGACCGGGTCGCCCGGCAACGCGAACACCAGGGCATACACCAGAAGCGTCGTGCCGAGAACCACAGGGATCATCTGCAGAATGCGTCGCAGAAGATACTTGCCCATTGGTTTCTCCTTTTGATTACTCACTCGTTCGCCAGCCGTTTGCGGCTTCGTCCCCTACGCTCACGCGTATAGGACATGAGGCCCGGGGCGGCCGGCGCTTGCCCCGTTACGTATCAGTGATACTGCACCACAGTGCTTTATATTGCAGTTTCATGAAAGACAGCTGAAAATATACCCCACGCGCGGACATCTTCTGTTGATGTCGCATGTCCAGCCGTCATGGACCTCCGATGGAAGCCCCGTTTATTACGCGGAAAGGAAGGAACGGATATTCGAATCCGTTCCTTCCTTCATGTCGATCCTACGAAATCAAAATCAGAGAACGGCTCACTTGCCGGACTTGGTCATGTTCTCGTAGACCGGCAGGTTCTGCCAGTTCATCTCGAAGCCGGAGACACCGGTCGAGGCCACACCATAGGCATTGGCGTAGTACAGCGGAACGGCCGGCAGGTCGTTGAGCAGCACTTCCTGTGCCTGCTGGTACAGCTTGTTGGCGTCTGCGACGGACTTGGAGGCAGCGGCCTTGTCGCACAGCGCATCGAACTCCGGGTTCTTGTAGTCGCCATCGTTGGAGCCGTTGCCATCGGCAGCGGCGGAGGCGAAGTTCTGCACCAGGTAGTTTTCGGCGGACGGGTAATCCGGCTGCCAGCCGCTACGGAACGCGCCGTTCACCTTGCGGTCGGACACGGCGGTGCGGAAATCGTTGAAGGTCGGGTACGGGTTGGTGGCGGCAACGCCGTCGCCCAACACGTTGTTGATGGAGTTCACGACAGCGGTGTAAATGACCTCGTGACCGCCATCGGCGTTGTAGGCGAAGGTGAACTTGTCATCGGAGGTCCACGGGCTGATGGCGTTGGCCTTCGCCCACAGTTCCTTGGCCTTCTTCTCGTTGTACTTCAGGTTGCCGGAGCCCTTGAGGGAATCGGAGTAGCCCGGGGTCAGCGGGGAGGTGAAGTCGGCGGCCGGGGTGCCGGTGCCGTTGAGCACCTTCTTGCAGATGTTCTCGCGGTTGATGGCCATGGAGACGGCCTGGCGACGCAGGGTGCCTTCCTCGGTGTCGGTTTCGAAGTGCTTCAGCTTGGCCGGGATGGTGAACTGCTGGATGACGGAGCCGGCCTTGTTGTAGGCCTGTACGGTGGAGTCCTTCTGGAAGGTCTTGGTGGCGGAGGCCGGGACGGACTCCATCACGTCGAGGGAACCGGACTGGATGTCGGCGTAGGCGGCCTCATCCTTGGTGTAGACCTTGAAGGTCACGCCGTCGTTCTTGGCGACGCGGTTGCCCTTGTAGTCGGGGTTCTTCACCAGCACGATCTGGTTGTCGTGGTCCCAGGACTGGAACTTGTACGGGCCGTTGCCGACCGGCTTCTCGCCGAAGGCCTTCGGATCCTTGAAGAAGGATTCCGGCAGCGGAGCGAATGCGGTGTAGCCGACCTTGATGGCGAACACGGAGTCGGAACGGTTCAGGTCGACGGTGAATTCATGGTCGTTGACGACCTTCAGGCCCTCGAGCTGTTCGTCGCCCTTGAGCTTGTCTCCATCCTGGAGCTTGTCGTAGCCCTTGATGGTGGAGAAGAAGGAGGAGCCGAGCTGGGCGTTCTTGGCGTTGGCCGTGTAGCTCCATGCCTTGGTGAAGGATTCGGCGGTCACCGGGGTGCCGTCGGTGAACTTCCAACCATCCTTGAGCTTGATGGTGTACTGGGTGGCGTCATCGTTGGACTTGATGGACTCCGCCACTTCGTTGGAGGCATTGCCCTTGGCGTCGAAGGAAATCAGACGTGCGAACAGCAGGTCGAGCGGCTTGCCGCCGCCGGTCTCGTTGCAGTCGCCCGGGATGAGCGGGTTCTGCGGTTCGGAATTGTATGCGGTGATGACGTTGGAACCCTTATCAGCGGTGGAGTCACCGTTGGAAGAGCCGCAACCGCTGAGCAGCATGCCGAATGCGCATGCGGCCGCAGCGAAAGCCAGAGCTTTCTTCTTCATGGAATTCATATTCTCCTTATCCATTATTTCCAGAGCCGTAAGACACTGTTCAAAAAGAAGGCGGGCGTCAATACCGTGGCATCAACGTCCGTCTTCGTTCTGATGGTGGGTTCATTATCACTCGATTGAGGGACAACCGCTCCATATCCGAGGGAGGCCCATGCAAAATAATCAAATCAAAACTCATCATCTGATAAAACAATCCGTTTTTCCCGCTTATCGCCGGAACAACTTATCCGCATCGTGCGTATGGACGGACGCGGACATATCCGTTCGCTGTCAGCGTACTTTGCCAATCCGCGTCACGCCCGTGGAAACGCCTGCCCGTATCGTGCCTTCAACTGTTCGATGGACACGTGTGTGTAACGCTGCGTGGTCTTCAGCGAGGAATGCCCCAGCATCTCCTGCACCTCACGCAGGTCCGCTCCCCCGTCGAGCATATGGGTCGCCGCACTGTGGCGCAACGCATGCGGACTGATGTCTGGCACGCCGGCCTTCCGTGCCCGGTCGTGCACCACCTTGCGCACCATACGTTGACCGATCCGCCCGCCCTGCGATCCCAAAAAGAACGCGTCGTCCGACATGTCACCGCATAGTACGGGACGGCCATGTTCCAGCCAATCGCGCAAGGCCTTGTCGGCTGGTGCGCCGAATGGCATGACACGCTGCTTGTCGCCTTTGCCGGTCACTTTCACCGTGCGGTTGCCGAATGTCACGTCGGCCACGTCGAGTCCGACCAGTTCCGCCACACGCATGCCGGTGGCATAGAGCAGTTCCAGCATGGCCGCGTCACGCAGCGCGATCGCCTGTTTTTTCATATTCGGTTCCTGCGATCGCGCCTCCATGCCGTCCTCATCAACGCGGTCCATCAGCTGCTGCGCCTGCGTTTCGTTCAATACCGCCGGCAGCGTATCGGGGATTTTCGGCGTCTGCAACGAAGCCGCCGGGTTGGCGGACGCCATGTCATGGTCGTATGCCCATGCGAAGAATCCACGCACGGCGACGGTTTTGCGCGCCATGCTGCTGCGTGCGTGATTTTTGGACGATTTGGCCATCCACAGGCGCAAATCCTCGATGGTCACCTCATTCAGATCCACGCAACCCTGTTTCCGCAACGCCACCAAGCATTCCTCGACATCGCTGCGGTACGCCCTACGGGTGTTTGCGCTCAACCCTCGGTTGGCTTTCAGATAGGCGTCGAATCCGTCCAACGCATCATCGAAACACATGCAAACCACCTTCCGCTTCGTCTGAAATGAACAGACACCACGCAGACACCGTATAAATGCCATTCCGCAGCGCGATCGAATGTCATCTCACGCGATGGCACGATTCCATTATGTCCCCATACCGATAGACTGATGACGATTAGGCATCCTACGAACAGGCGGTATTATGACTCGTCATTCCATTCATGACGTACAGCATCCGACAGCCGAAAACCCCGATGATGGGATTGTGGCCAGCGCCATCGACCTGACCAAGGTCTACGGCTCAAAAGACAACGAAGTGATGGCGTTGGATCATGTGAATGTGGAATTCAAGCGCGGTGAAATGACCGCCATCATGGGCCCTTCCGGTTCCGGCAAGTCCACGCTCATGCATTGCATGGCCGGACTCGACGCCCCTTCGTCCGGCAAGGTGATGGTGGAGGGCCTCGAGGTCTCCTCCATGAACCAGAAGCAGTTGACGGACCTGCGCCGCGAGCAGATTGGCTTCATCTTCCAATCGTTCAATCTGGTGCCGACGCTGTCCGCCGAAGAAAACATCCTGCTGCCGTTGCAGATCGCGAAACGTCCGATCGACCGCGAATGGTTCAACCAGGTGGTCAAGGTGGTCGGTCTCGAAAAGCGTCTTACCCACCGTCCAAGCCAGCTGTCCGGCGGCCAGCAGCAGCGTGTGGCCTGCGCCCGCGCCATCATGGCCCGTCCGTCCGTGATCTTCGCCGACGAGCCGACCGGCAACCTCGACTCGCGCTCCAGCCGTGAGGTGCTTGGCTTCCTGCGTGATTCGGTACGCGACTACGGCCAGTCGATCGTCATGGTCACCCACGATCCGCGTGCGGCCTCCTTCGCGGACCGTGTGCTGGTGCTCGCCGACGGCAACATCACCCGCGACATGCAGCATCCGACGTACAACGAGATTCTTGAGGTGTTCGCCGGCGACGACGATATCGACGACGTTCCTGCAGCCGACATGGTCGCGCCGTCCACCGCAACGGAGGGCGCACAGGCATGATTCGCATAGGATTGCGCGACGCGCGCAGCCATTTCGGCCGTTTCATCATGTCGATCGTGGCCATCGCGCTCGGCGTGAGTTTCGTGGTCGGCTCGTTCTGTTTCCGCGAAATGCTCAACAACCAGGTTTCACAGATGATGTCCACCAATGCGGACCATGACGTGTACGTGCGCGGTTCGCAGGAGAAGAAAAAAGATTCGTCGGCGATGTCGATGGGATCGACGAAAAGCTACAACGATGTCGACGTCGATCTGGCGGGTACGATAGCCAAGGTCGACGGTGTTTCCTCGGCACGCGTCGTGCACATGCTGTCCGGCGTGGTGCTGCTCGACAAGCATGGCGATGCGGTGACCACCATGGGGTCTCCGACGCTCGCCATAGGCATGGGCAAGTCGTCGCCGTGGCGGTCCGCCAAGTTCACGACCGGCACGTGGCCGAAGAACGGCGATGAGATCGCCCTTCATTCCTTCGCCGCCGAACAGTCGGGTCTGAAGGTCGGCGATAAGACGAAAATCGTCTATCCGGACGGCGCTCATAAGGTGACCGTCAGCGGCATCTTCACCACCGATGCCAGCCAGGCAGGCGCCATCATCATCGCCATCGATCCCGCGACGGCCAAGGAACAGGCGAACAAGCAATCGGACGATCCGGACAAGACTGCGTTGATCAGCGTCTACGGCAATAAGACCACGCCGCTTGACGACAACGCGCAGCAGCAGCTGGCGGACCGTATCAACAAGGCGCTGCCGAGATCGGCGAAGGCGCATGCCATCACCGGTGATGAATACCGTGACGAATCAACCAAATCCACGCAGGACGCGCTCGGCTTCATCCAACCGCTTATTCTGATTTTCGCGGTGATCGCATTGTTTGTCGGCTCGTTCATCATCGCCAACACGTTCTCCATGATCGTGCGCGAGTCGATGCGCGGCTATGCGCTGCTGCGTTCCATCGGCGCTTCTCCCCTGCAAGTGTTCTCCACGGTGATCGTGCAAGCTCTGTTGCTGGGCCTGGTAGGTTCGCTCGCAGGCATCGGGCTCGGCTGGGGCATGGTCAAACTCATCGCATCCGGTTTGGCGAATATGGGTATGCCATTGACCGGCGCCACCAATCCGACCGTTTCCGACATGCTCGTCGGCCTTGTGGTCGGCATTGTGGTGACGTTGATCGGTGCGGCCCTGCCGGCGCGAAATGCGGCGCTTGCCCCGCCGATTCAGGCGATGAACGAAACCGTCAATCCGGAAAAGCCCGTCCTCGCACGTGGCATCCTCGGCACCGTCATGGTGCTGTTGGGCTTCCTGAGCTGGGGTTTCACCTACGCTTTGGCCGCCGCGGATGGTGACGGCGGTCCGACGCCGTGGAAGGCGCTCAACAGTATCGCTGTCGGCTGGCCGCTCGGTATTGGCGCGGCGCTGGCCGTGATCGGCGTGATTGTGGCAGGACCGGCATACGTGTCCACCGCGGGCGCGGTGCTCGGCTGGCTGCCATCGAAGGCCTTCACCGTGACTGGGCGTCTCGCGCAACGTAACATTTCTCGTTCGAAACGTCGCACGTCCAACACCGCAGCCGCCCTGTTCGTGGGAGTGGCGATTGTCAGCTGTCTGGGCGTGGTGGCCACGTCGGCGAAGGCTTCGGTCAATTCGCTGGTGGATACCGGGCTCAAAGCCGATTTCGCCGTATCTTCGGCTTCGGCCGGGCAGATTCCCGACCAGGCCATCAAAGACATCAAAAAGGTCGATGGCGTGAATCATGTGGTGTCGAACCGTGTGGTGCTTGGTGTGAAATATGACGGCAAAGCCATCAACGGGTTCACGTTCGCCACACAGCCGGAGCTGTTCACCAAGATCTTCGCCGCCGAAACCACCGAAGGTGATGCCGCTGCCGCGTTGAAGGATGGCAAGCTGCTCGTCGGCAAGACCATTGCCGACGATCGTGGATGGCATGTGGGTCAGAAGGTCAAGGCCACGGCCGAGAACATCGTGGTAGACAAGGAGGCCACAGCCAAGGCGCAGGCCGATTACCAGGCCAAGGTGCAGGCGCATGTGCAGGAATTGCAGTCGCAGGCCCAGCAATTGGCCGCATCCGGCGACTCGGCAGGAGCGCAGGCCAAGGCTTCGGAAATCGAACAGTACACGAACGACGCCAAGAACGTCGATCCGAAAACGCTGGTCAAGACGAAGAAGGTCACCACCGGAAAGACGCTGACCATCGGCGCGATTGTGTCGAATTCCGTATACCGCGATTTCGCGATCGTCAACGACGATTTGGCCGAGCAGATCGGCAACAAGCAGACCATGTTCGTCATGCAGGCGTTCGTCACGGACAAGCGGGGCGCCGACACGGCCCAAGTCAAGAAGGCCCTGAAGAAAACAATCAAGAAATACTACACAATCGTCGTGTTCGATCGTGACGAGTACAAGTCCACGATGAGTTCGATGATCGATCAGATGCTCATGGTCCTGTACGCGTTGCTGGCTTTGTCCATCATCATCGCCATTTTCGGCATCGTGAACACGCTGGCGTTGAGCGTGTCGGAACGCACCAAGGAGATTGGTCTGCTCCGTGCCATCGGCACGTCACGTGGCCAGGTGCGTGGCATGCTTGGCATCGAAGCGGCGATCATCTCCGTGTTCGGCACGGTGTTGGGTTTGGTCGTCGGCGTCGCCGCGGGAGTGGTGATTCGTGCGGTCTACGCGTCCGAAGGTTTGGAGACGCTGGCGATTCCGTGGTTGCAGCTGCTCGTGTTCCTGCTGCTGTCGATTGTGGTCGGTCTGGTGTCCAGCATCTCCCCCGCCTCCCGCGCGTTGAAGCAGCCGGTCCTTGACGCCGTGGCGAGCGAGTGAGACAGTTGGAGCGGAACATCGAAAGGAGGCAGCAATGCCTATTCCCAATGAGATTCCAGTAGGAGCGCGCATCGTGGTGCGCACCTTGGAAGGCGTCGATCCCACCGATCATCGTATGAAGTTCCGCGATTACGTAGGCCACGTGCGTTCGTGGGACGGTCAGAAACTGGAGATGACGCGCGATGCGGCGGCGAACGGCTCACGTCCCGAGCAGCGTGTCACGATTCCCGCCGACGAAATCGTGACGATCAAGCCGGTGCCGGAACGTTCCATGACTCGGCCACGTCCGTAGTCGCATGCCTCCCCCTACCGCGCGCAAAGACAAGAGCGCCGCAATCGCACTGATTTTCTGCGATTGCGGCGCTTTTGCATAGCGATGGCGTCAGTCGTCAGACCACGGAACGCGCCTGCGCGATCGCGGTACGCTCGCCGTCGAATCGCACGATATGCTCGCCTCTGCGGGCGGATTCCAGCAGCGTGCGCTGCCAATCGTTTTCGGGAATTGACAGTTCGACCGTCGCGCAATGTTCGGCGTACTCCGGCTGCCTGCTGGCGGCCTTGTAGTCGCGGAACGGTTGGCCTTGGGTGAAGAAACGGTCCATTTGCTTCACGTCGCCTTCCGTGGGGCGCACGCCGGTATCGGCCATGTCATGCAGCACGTTGGCCACCAACGTCAATCGGTTGGCCATGTTGCGTAGCAAGGTCTCCACGTTGGCCGCGTCCTCCTCCACCATGGCACGTGTGCGGTTCGGATCGGTCAGCGCCACGCGCGTCATGTCACGCCAGGACCCGGCTGCGAGCGCGGCCGCGATGTTGCGGTTCGGGTTGGCCACCAGCTCGTTGATCATGGCGGTGGCGATGACGTGAGGCATATGTGAGATGAGCGCGGCGCAACGGTCATGGGTGGCGTCGTCAAGTACGATGAGCCGATTGCCGCAACGGTTCACGATCATGTCGGCCACGGCGCGGAACCGGCGGTATTCGGTGTGTTCGTCGACGGTGATGGCCCAGAGCGCGTCGTCATAGAGTGTCGGGTCGGATGACTCCCAGCCGGACAGTTCGTTTCCGGCCATCGGGTGTGCTCCGACGTAGCAGCCGTCAAGACCAATGGCTTTGACTTGGTCGCGGACCATGCCTTTGACGCTGCCCACGTCGGTGAGCGTGGTTGTTTCCGTGTCGATCAATGGTTTCAATGCGCCGAGGATTTCGGGCATGGCCTTGAGCGGGTTGCACAGTACGAGCACGTTCGGTTTGGTTTCGGCGAGTGCCGCCAAGGTGGGTTTGCAGATGATGCCGTCGGCTTCAGCGGTGGCGTAGGGGCGGTCGTTGTGGTTCCATGCGGTCACTTCGCAGCCGGCGTTGACGAGTCGGCGTGCCAGTGATCCTCCGATGAGGCCGAGTCCTACGATTGCGATGCGTGGCTTCACCACATCAGCTCCCTTCTGACGGTTTCGTCGTTCTGCCAATCGTCCGGCAGGTGGCTGTCGTCGAGTCGTACGCCGCCTTGCGGCAGCATCCATGAGGTGACGGGCGGGTTGGGGCGTTCCCTGCGCGGGTAGACGGCGAGTGTTTTGGCCCAGTCGCCATGTTCTGCGATTTCCACGAGCGCGTCGCGGAAACGTTCCTCCCAAGGGGCGGCGTCGAGGGTGACGATGAAGCTGTATGTGCCGGTGCGTCCTTTGATGGGCCGTGAGATGAAGCTGGTCATGTTCAGTCCCGCGTCACGGAACACGTCGAGCAGGTTGGCGAGCACGCCTGGGCCGGTGACGAGCGGGATGAGCGTCAATACCGATTCGTATTCGACGTTAGCTTCGGCGCGTGGTTTGGCGAGCAGCCGTGCGACTTCGGCGCGTGGCGCGAGCACGAGGAAGTCGGTGGCGGCTCCTTGGTAATCCTGGATGGCGGTGCCGATGCGGGTGATGTCGTACAGTTCGCCGCAGATGGCGGGACCGAAGGCGATTTCACCTGGGATAAGGTCCCGGCAGGCCGCCGCGTTGGATGTGGCCGGCTGTGTGGAGAGCCGATGTTCGGCGATGAATCGTTTGCATTGCGCGAGACCGTGCGGATGGGCGGTGGCGATGCGCGCTTCGGCTGGATCGGCTCCTTGCGCCACGTATGCGTCGAATTCGACGTTCACACCGACGCGTGCGAATCCGACAAGGTCCTTCGCGTCGATCAGGGCGTCGAGGTTGGGGACCACGTACCCTTCGACGTTGTTCTCCCAGGCCACGATTCCCCAGCCGTCGCCGTGCTGTGCGGCGTCGAGAATCTGCGGCACATCGTCCATGGGCATCAGGTCGAAGCCTTGCGGTTCGAGCCGTGCCAACTCTTGGGCGGCATTGACGGCCGCCTGATGGGTGAAGGTGCCTTGTGGCCCCAGATAGAACAGCTTGCGTGCGCTCATTGCCGCCTGTGCCTCCTTGTTGCGGGTCATCCTAAGCACCTTAGCGCATTCGCGAGGCTGTGGAGGGGTCTAGTCCACCGGTTGGGCGGTGTCATGGTCCGGTTCAGACGATTCGTTCTGGTCATATTCCGTGGAGTCATCCTCAGTGCGCGGCGGCATCGTGAACCAGCTTTTGGGCAGCGCCAGCATGATCAATGGAATCAGCACCACGCCGTATAGCCAGAAATAGCCGGCGTTGTTGCTGAAATACGGCAACGTCGCCGTCTCGCCGAATCCGACGGGAATCATGGCGTCCCCGCCCGGACCGTAACCGGCCATGACGGTCCAGACCACCAGTGATGAACTGATCAGATGCAATGCGAGGCCCGACACGCCATCACGTGAACGCGCCGACCATGTCGAGATGATGACCAGAGCATATGCGATCACAAGACCGTAGGGAATATTCGCCGACGTGCCCATGCGGTGCGCCATCGTGCCGATCACGCCGACGACGGCACCGGCGAGCAGGTCAACCAAAAACCGCGCCCATACCGGTAGACGATGCGACCACGGCAGCAGCCTGCGGTCGATGCCGTCCTGTGACTGCGATTGCGGTTCCGGCTGTGTTTCCTGCGTGCGTTGAGTCATGTCCTCCACTATGCCCTACGTTCCTTACAAAACAGCAAGAAAGGCAAGAGATACGCGGAAAACCGCCGACATCTCTTGCCTTTCTAAGCGTTTAGCGCACTAGCGGAACACACTACCGTGCCCGCGAAGCGCCAAAACAACGCGAAGAATCACTTGTTATTCTGAGCGTTGTTCTGGCGACGCTGCTTGGCGCGCCACTTGTACCAATCCTCACGGCTCAGAATGATCTTGCGCACGCGGATGGACTCCGGAGTGACTTCCACGCACTCGTCCTCGT
>ERZ827516.1326-NODE-1326-length-22341-cov-6.275734_pt1 | contig 22341 bp, 16 predicted proteins | sample MGYA00519703_ERZ827516 | MGnify/ENA primary metagenome ERZ827516 (study PRJEB31778, sample SAMEA3449337) | human gut metagenome | biome: human gut; feature: human-associated habitat; material: faeces | place: United Kingdom | collected 2010/2012 ...
GACAAAAAGAAGAAATAAACCCATGAAAGAGATCATCAGGCTGGACGACATCCGGCGCGATTTCCGGGTGGGAGACGAGACGGTACATGCACTGCGCGGCGTCACCTTCACGATCTGCGAAGGGGAGTTCGTCACAATCATGGGTACCTCCGGATCGGGCAAGTCGACGCTGCTCAACACGCTCGGCTGCCTCGACACCCCCTCCGCAGGCGAATATTACCTCGACGGTACGGCGGTGCGTTCGATGGACAAGAACCAGCGCGCCACGCTGCGCAACCGCAAGATCGGTTTCGTCTTCCAGAACTACAACCTGCTGCCCAAGACGACGGCCATCGAGAACGTCGAACTGCCGCTGATGTACAACCCCTCCTGTTCGTCGGCCGAACGGCGCGACCGTGCCGTGGCCGCGCTCAAAGCCGTCGGACTCGGCGACCGGCTGCTGCACCGCAGCAACCAGATGTCGGGCGGACAGATGCAGCGCGTGGCCATCGCCCGCGCCCTGATCAATGACCCTGAGATCGTCCTTGCCGACGAGCCGACCGGCGCTTTGGATTCAACGACATCCGTACAGGTCATGGACCTGCTCAAGGACGTGGCGCGCGACCGTCTGGTTATTATGGTCACGCACAATCCCGAGCTGGCGTACCAGTACGCCACACGCATCGTCAACCTGGCGGACGGCAAGATCACCGACGATTCCGATCCTTTCGGTGTCGCTGACGCCACGCGCCGCGAGGCCAAGCCTACGCGCAAAACCTCGATGAGCTTTGTGACGGCGCTGGGGCTTTCTGCTCGAAACCTCATGACCAAGAAGGGCCGCACGGCCATGACGGCCTTTGCGGGCTCGATTGGCATTATCGGTATCGCGGCGATTCTGGCGCTGTCCAATGGCGTAAACGGCTACATCAAAAAGGTCGAGGAGGATACGCTCTCGAGCTACCCGCTTACGATCTCCAAGCAGGACTACGACCTGTCGTCCATGATGGGCGGGCAGGGGGCCACGGGCGACGATACGTCCAAGAGCGAGGATCCGTCCGACGACAGTGCCGGCGGCAAGGCTCAGGGAACCGATAAGATTCCCGTGGTTACGGCCGTAAAGGATATGTTTGCGAGCGTTAAGTCTAACGACATGACGAGCTTTAAGGCATGGCTCGATGCCGGTGGCGACGGCATCGATAAAGAGGTCAACGCCATTCAGTACGGCTACGGTGTATCGCCGGTTGTCTATCGTGCCGGCAAGGGCGATGAGAAGCCTGTCCGGCTGGTGCCCAACGCCATGACCGAGGCCATGAGCGGAGGCGCGAGCTCGGCGGCAACGGTGAGCATGGAATCCATGGGAACCTCGGTCTTTAACGAGATGATTGACGACCAGCGCCTGCTCGACAGCCAGTACGATGTCGTCGCCGGTCATTGGCCCACGTCTGCCAACGAAGCCGTGATGGTGCTTTCGAGCCGCGGTACGGTGGGCGACTATACGCTCTATAGCATCGGTGCGCTGGATATCGATGAGCTCAACGACCTGGTTAACAGTGCTATGACGGCCGACGGCAAGATTGAGACGCCCGAGTCCGGCACCGACTTTACCTACGACGATGCACTGTCTACCACGTTTAAGGTGCTGTCGCCGGCCGATGCGTATCGCAAAAACGAAGAGACCGGCATGTGGACTGACATGTCTGGCGACGCCGACTTTATGGCCGCCAAGGTTGCCGACGGTATTGACGTGCACATTGTGGGCGTGGTGCGACCTAACGAGACGGCCAATGCGAGTGCGTTGTCTCCGGGCATTGCCTATACGCATGCACTGACTCGCCAGCTTATGGAGCGCGCCGCCGATTCGCAGATTGTGCAGGAGCAACTCGCCCACCCCGAGACGGATGTTTTTACGGGCAAAACCTTCGACGAACTGCAAGGCGAGGCCAAGCAAGGCGTGGATCTGGGCAGCATGTTCAGTGTGGACGAGGCGGCGCTCAAGAGCGCGTTCTCGTTCGATACGTCTGCACTTTCGGGTGCGGCCGGCGGTATGGACCTGTCGGGTCTTGACTTGTCCGGGCTGGACATTGACCTTTCGGGCGTTGGCAAGGACAGCGACATCATGGCAAAAGCGCCAACCCCAGATTTCTCGGGTATCTTTGACGGTCTGGAACTCACGCCCGAGCAAATGCAGCAGGTGGGAACACTAGCCAACCAGCTGTTTGAGGGCTTTTTGCAGTCTGATCAGTTTAAGGCGCTGTCGCCCGAAGATCTTAAGGACGCGTCAAAGCTCTCTACCGCATTCTCGACGTATCTTGAGAATGATGACACAGCTCAGCAAATCCTGGCGCAGCTCAAAGCGCTCGGCGGCGATGCCCTGGCCGAGCGTCTGCAGCAGGCGATGAGCGACTATGTGCAAAAGCAGCTGGCTCCGTATCTGCAGCAGGCTATGGATCAGGTGATGAAGGCAATCAGCGAGCAGATAGCGTCGACGGTATCATCCCAGCTCAAGGCGGGCGCGGCAGGGCTTATGGACCAGGTGGCGACGCAGATGTCTTCGAGTTTTGCTAACCTGGCGAGCGCCATGCGCGTGGATGCGAGTGCCTTTGCTCATGCCATCCACTTCAACATGGACGCCGAGGACCTGAGCTCGCTCATGATGAGCTATGCGAAGGCGTCGAAGCTCACCTACGACAACAATCTGACCACGTTGGGCTATGCGGACGAGGCAGACCCCATCTCAGTCAAGATTTTCCCGCGTGACTTTGAGGCCAAGGAGCGCGTGCTCGATCACATCGACGCGTACAACAAGCAGGTCAAAGCCTCTGGCCACGATGAACAGGCAATCTCATACACCGACTACATGGGCATCATCATGGGTTCGGTGACCGACATCGTGAACACCATCAGCTTGGTGCTCATCGCATTCGTGAGTATCAGCCTGGTGGTGAGCTCCATCATGATCGGCATCATCACCTACATCAGCGTGCTGGAACGCAAAAAGGAGATTGGCATCCTGCGCGCGATCGGCGCGTCAAAGCGCAACGTGGCCAACGTGTTTAACGCCGAGACCTTTATCGAGGGCCTCATTGCCGGCGTCTTTGCCATTGTCGTCGTGGTGGCCGTGAGCTTTCCGGTTAATGCCTGGGCGCTTACTGCCAAACAGGTCCCCAACCTGATGAGCCTGCCCGTGCAGGATGCGCTGGTGCTCATTGCAATTTCGGTGTTGCTGACGGTCGTTGCCGGTCTGCTGCCGGCCCGTAGCGCATCCAAAAAGGACCCCGTGGAGGCCCTTCGTTCCGAATAATGTGACAAAGGGACAACCCTTTTGTCACGGCTAAAAGCAAGGAAGTCGCAAGGGTTGGGGCGGGGTTGTCGGCGAGTGCCCTCGGATACAATCGAAGCCGTGCTAGAAAGAGGCTTCGATGATTAGAAAATCGTTCTTTAATCCGTTCTCGTCGCTGCTGCTTGCGCTTGCCGGGCTGGCTTTTTTGGTCGATGTCCTGCCGCAGGTGGAAGGCCAGACGGGCGTGTTCGCGCCAGCTGTGCTCTTTTTGATGTGGCTGGTGGGCGGCCTGGTGCGCCTGTTTTACGAAAATGAGGCCAAGCGCAGCTTTGATCGCCATATGTTTAAAGCGAACCACGCGGCCGTTTGGAAACGCGTCGATGCGTGTTGGATTCAAGTTGATGCCGACCGGCTTGTGCCCGGCGACGTCGTCCGCCTATATGCCGGCATGCTCTGCCCGGTCGACGTGACCCTTGCCAAGGGCGACCAGGTCCTTGTCTCGGAATCGTCGCTTACAGGCGAGAGCGGTCAGACCGCCAAGCGGGAAGGGGAGACCGTTCGCGCGGGAACGACCATTGTCGACGGCAAGGCGTCGGCAACCGTCCTCGCCCGCATTGCCGATGAGCAGCCCGTTTTGCGCCGTCGCGCTCGAATGGGCACACAGTTTGGTGCCGGCGCCAAGAGCATCTGCGCCGCCCTGGTAAGATGCATGCTCATCGTACTGCCGTTTGTCATTATGATTCGAGGCTTTGTGCTGGGCGACTGGGCGCAGGCACTGCTGTTTGCCCTGGGCACGGCCGTGGGCCTGGTTCCCGAAATGCTGCCGGTTGTCACGAGCGTTTGCCTTTCGGGCAGTGCCCATCGACTAAAAAACAAGCAGGTCATCGTTAAGAACGTTGACGCCATGGAGTCACTGGGCTCCATGGACGTGGTGTGCGTTGACAAGACAGGCACGCTCACCGAAGATGCCGCGGTGCTCGAGTACTACACCGATATCCTGGGCAACGAAAGCGAGCAGACGCTCAACCTGGCGTATCTGGAGAGCACGAGCCAGGGGGCCGCTGCCAATCAGCTCAATCGGGCCATTGCCGATGCGTGCGCGGCACCCGAGCTGCACCTTGCCGCGAAAGACCTTGGCCACGCCTTTGCACTGCATGCCTCTGACCCCTTCGACCACGTCACCAAGGCTTCGGGTGTCAAGCTCGACGCCACGCCCGGGGCGCTTGGTTGTTTGGGGCTACAGGTTCGCCCCGGCAATCATCTGACCATCGTAAAGGGCGAGGTTGAAAGCGTGTGCACACGCTGCGCCTGGGCAAACTTTAAGGGCGAGCTGGTGCCCATGGATGCCGATGGCCGTCAGAGCGCCTACGAGGTTGCCGAGGACATGCGCGCCGATGGCATCAAAGTGCTCGCCGTCGCCTATAGCACGACGTCGGCGGACTGGGATGACCTGGTGCTGTGCGGCTTTTTGGGCTTTTTCGATCGGCCCAAGGCGAGCGCTCGTGCCGCCGTGCAGGCGCTGTCTAACCTTTCCGTCGAGGTGCGCGTGCTCACGGGTGATTCGGCTTCGGTCGCTCGCTCAACATGCTCGCGCCTGGGCATTCCCGCCGATAGCGTTATCACCGGCAGCATGCTTCAGGCCATGGAGGAATCCGAAGCGCTGATCCGGGTGGGGAAGGCTCGCGTGTTTGCCGAGCTTACGCCCGCACAGAAGGCGCAGATCGTTAGCCTGATTCGCCTCTCCGGCCACATCGTCGGCTATATCGGAGACGGCGTGAACGACGTGCCGGCGCTCACATCGGCAGACGTCGGCATTGTCGTGGACTCGGCTGCGGCCGAATCCAAAAAGGTGGCCGACCTGGTGCTGCTCGAGCGCGACTTGGGTGTTGTCGCCGAGGGCGTCAGCGAGGGCAGGACTTCGTTCGCCAATGCCTCCAAGTACATCCGTATCGCATCGAGCTCCAACTTTGGCAATATCTGTTCGGTTGCCGCCTCGAGCATTTTCCTGCCCTTTGTGCCGGCAACCGCTACCCAGCTGCTCTTGCTCAATCTGTGCTACGACGCCACCTGCCTGGCGCTTTCGTGGGATAACGTTGACGATGCAGAGATTGCCCGCCCCAGGGCCTGGTCGGGTAAGGGGCTCGGCAGCTTTATGCTTCATTTTGGCTTTGCGAGCTCGGCCTTCGACATCATTACGTTTGCCATTCTGTTCTTGGGCGTATGCCCCGCCGTCTGCGGCGCGCCCTTTGCCGCGCTCGACGCGGCGGGTCGAGCGGCCTTTATCGCGACCTTCCAAGCCGGCTGGCTGCTGGAATGCGCATGGACCGAATCGCTCGTGCTCCTGGTGTTGCGAACGCGCAGTGTCCGCGACGGGGATCGTCCTTGCACACCGCTCGTGGTGATGGTTGCCGTCATGCTCGTTGTCACGGCGCTCCTTGCGCTCAGTCCGGTGGCGCAGCTGTTTGGGCTCGCCACGCTGCCTGTATGGTATCTGGGCATCGTTGCGCTGCTGAGCGTGTTGTATCTTGTTGTTGCTTCGACGATCAAGCGGGTCTATCTGGCCCGCTCGAGCAGCTTGTTCTAGGGCGGTTCTATGCGTACCAACAGAACCAACATCGCGATTACGCCGGCCGAGGCCGCCGAGCTCAGCAGCGCGCTGTTCTCGTCTGGCAGCGCTGCCGCCCTGGAGCTCGCGCCCGTGTTTGCCGATATCGCATCGGGCAAGCTGACTGCTATCGAGCTGGCGGTTGCCGGCTCGCAGGCAAGTGCCGCCACTGGACCCATCGTTATCGGCGAGCTTTCGATCGACCTGGCCTCGCGCACCGTCAAGGTGTCGGACGCGCCGGTCTCGCTCACGCCCAAGGAGTTCGACATCCTTGCCTTTTTGGCGAGCAACCGGGGTACGGTCTTTAGCAAAGAGGAAATCTACCGGGCGGTGTGGCAAAACGAGTATCTGCTCGATGACAGCAACATCATGGCCTTCGTCCGCAAAATTCGAAAGAAGATTGAGCCCGAACCAGACAACCCCCACTACCTGCTGACTGTATGGGGCGTGGGCTACAAAATGGCCGAGTAACGCTTCGGGTATTCGCTCCCATCGATCCAAATAGTCACTTTGACAATCCTTGCCAAATCGCAAGAAAGCCGCAAGAAACCAGCCATGTGCTCGGTCTTGCGGCTTTTCTATTCTGTAGACAGTCGCGGACGCGAAAGAGAGGTGAGGACCGTGAGCGGCAGTGACAGTACCAGTAACGCAGGACGAAGTTGCCGGCGCGGGTCCACTTTGATGGGGGCGCGCGGCTGATTCGCCCTGCGTCCGATCGATAGAACGGAGCGAGGCAATTGAAGAAGATGACTATGCGCCATACGCCGTCTGCGGTTCAGGCGCAAAACGAACTGATGAGGCATCGCGCGGAGGGTCGCATCCAGTATGCGGCGACCATTCCGCTGACGGAGGCCCTATCCTGGGTCGGCTCGAATCTCGGCGGCCTTAATCGCGACGAGGTCGCGCACAGCGAAGCCGACAACGGGCGTAACGTGGTCACGCGTGGCAAGAAGAAGTCGATTGCCCGCAAGCTTGCGGACGCGTTCGTCAATCCCTTCACGGCGATTCTGTTTTTCCTGGCCATCATTTCGGCAGCGACCGACATGGTGTTTCCAGCGTTGTCGATGATGGGCAGCACGCCCGAAGACTTTGACCCGCTGACGGTGATCATCATCACCACGATGGTCGTGCTCTCGGGCACGCTGCGCTATATCCAGGAAGCGCGCAGCGGCAACGCGGCCGAAAAGCTGCTCGATATGATTACGACCACCGTGACAGTCACCCGCGAGGATGCCCCTAGGACCGAGATTCCCATCGACGACGTGGTGGTTGGTGACATCGTGCACCTGTCCGCCGGTGACATGATTCCCGCCGATGTGAGAATCATTGAGGCTAAGGACCTCTTTGTGAGCCAGGCAAGCCTGACGGGCGAGAGCGAGCCGGTCGAGAAGGTTCCCGCGACGTGCACCGAGTCCGATTCGGCAACGTCGTTCGAGAACATCGCCCTCATGGGCAGCAGTGTGATCTCGGGCAGCGCGACGGCGCTCGCCTTTAGCGTGGGCGAGCAGACCTTGTTTGGCTCTATGGCATCGAGCCTGTCCGAGGATGCCGTAGAGACGAGCTTTTCCAAAGGCGTCAATAGCGTCTCGTGGGTGCTCATCCGCTTTATGATGGTGATGGTTCCGTTTGTCTTTATGATTAACGGCGTCACCAAGGGCGATTGGCTTAATGCTGGCCTGTTTGCCATCAGCATCGCCGTGGGCCTGACACCCGAGATGCTGCCCATGATCGTTACCACGTGCCTTGCCAAGGGCGCCGTGGCTATGAGCAAAAAGCAGACCATCGTTAAGAACCTCAACTCGATTCAAAACTTTGGCGCGATGGACGTGCTGTGCACGGACAAGACTGGCACGCTGACGCAGGACCAGGTGGTGCTGGAGTATCACTGGAACATCGATGGCCAGGAGGATTCGCGCGTTCTGCGCCATGCCTACCTCAACAGCTATTTCCAGACGGGCTACAAGAATCTGATGGATCTGGCGATCATCAAATGCACCGAGGAAGAGGAGCAAAACGACCCGAGTCTCACCGACCTTTCCGAGGCCTATGTGAAGGTCGACGAGGTGCCGTTTGACTTTACGCGCCGTCGCCTTACCACCGTGGTGCGCGATCGAAGCGGCAAAACCCAGATGGTCACCAAGGGTGCAGTCGAGGAGATGCTGTCGGTGTGCTCGCATGCCGAGATTGACGGCGGCGTTCACGTGCTGGACGACGAGGTGCGCGAGCGCATTTTGGCAACGGTCGCCGACCTTAACGACGACGGCTTCCGCGTGTTGGCAATCGCTCAAAAGTCCAACCCGTCGCCTGTCGGTGCCTTTAGCGCCGATGATGAGCGCGACATGGTGCTGATCGGCTACCTGGCGTTTTTGGATCCGCCCAAAGAGTCCACGGCCGATGCTATCGAGGCGCTGCGCAACCACGGTGTAGCCACCAAGATCTTGACCGGCGACAATGAGAAGGTCACGCGCACCATCTGCAAGCAGGTGGGACTCGAGGTCAACAACATGCTGCTCGGCAGCGATATCGCCGCAATGGACGACGCCGAGCTCGCTCGTCGCGCCGAGGACGTGCAGGTCTTTGCCAAGCTTACGCCCGATCAAAAAGCGCGCGTCGTGTCCGTGCTGCGTGCAAACGGTCATGTGGTGGGCTACATGGGCGACGGCATCAACGACGCCTCGGCCATGAAGTCGTCCGACATCGGCATCTCGGTCGATACTGCGGTCGACGTGGCCAAGGAGTCGGCCGATATCATCTTGCTCGAGAAGGATTTGATGGTGCTCGAGGAGGGCATCATCGAGGGGCGCAAGACCTACGCCAACATGATCAAGTACATCAAGATGACCGCAAGCTCCAACTTCGGCAATATGTTCAGCGTGCTTGCCGCATCCGCCCTGCTGCCGTTTTTGCCGATGATGAGCATCCAGCTGATCCTGCTCAACCTGATCTATGACTGCAGCTGCCTGGCGATTCCCTGGGACAACGTGGACGAGGAGTTCCTGCGCGTGCCGCGTACCTGGGACGCTTCGAGTGTTGGCAGGTTCATGATCTGGATCGGGCCCACCAGCTCCATCTTCGACTTTATGACCTATATCTTTATGTACTTCGTTTTCTGCCCCCTGTTCGTGAGCCATGGCGTGCTGTTCAACGACCTGGCGAGCGTCTACTCGGGCGCCGCGCTGGAGCAGATGCAGCTGGCCTACATCGCGCTGTTCCAGGCTGGATGGTTCGTCGAGTCTATGTGGAGCCAGACGCTGGTCATCCACATGATCCGTACGCCTAAGTTGCCGTTTATCCAGAGCCGTGCCTCGGCTCCGGTGATGCTGCTCACGATGACGGGCATCGCGCTGCTCACGCTGATCCCGTTTAGCCCGCTTGGCCCCACGCTGGGTCTGGGCGCCCTGCCTGTCGAGTACTTCTTGTTCCTGATTCCGTGCATCTTGCTGTACATGGCGCTGGCGACAAGCCTTAAGAAGGCCTACGTCAAGCGCTACGGCGAGCTGCTGTAGTGGGGGATTGATGCAGAAAGGAGCGTTTGCATGAACTGGACGCAGATTTGGATGGACTTGTTTGGCACCACGGAGTGGCTCGGCCTTAACATGGGCTTTTGGGTGGCCAACGGCGTGGTGTTGGTGGTTGTCGTGATTATGAACGTTGTCTTTTGGAGCATGAAACCGCTGCCGAGGGATGAATAACAAGCGAGGGGGCCGCCTGCCGGGCGACCCCCTCGCTGTTTATAAGCACCAGTAAATCGAAGGTGAATGGTTTCCCGAGAAGTGAACGACCTAATTTGGACCCCTGAAGCACCCACGTTTTTCGACGCTAAAACCGCAGGATTTGAGTGATAAAACCGCAGGAATTGGCCTTCCCAAAGTGTCGATGCATCGAGGGTCCGATTTCACTCGTTCACTTCGCGGAAAACCATTCACCTTCGTTGCATGAGGCGCCGGATGGAAGGGTGATTATCGTCAAGCTGCTGCCTCTGCCTTGTGAATCATCTGGAGCACAAGGCATAATGCATGTAACAAGGGGGCGGTTCCTTTGTCACATCCGTTGATATGAGAGAAGAGTAGATGATCCTTTCGCTGGCCCCTATGGAGGGGATTACTGGCCATGTGTTCCGTCGCGTGCATGCGGAGTGCTTCGGTGCGCTCGACTGCTATTACACGCCTTTTTTGCCGCCGCCGCGGGTTGGCAACCGTTTTGGTGGCAAGGCGTTTAAGGAAGTCGATCCTGCCAATAATCAGGGGCTTAACGTGGTGCCTCAGCTGATGTCTAAGAACGCGGACGAGTTTGTGTGGGCGGCACAGGTGCTCGCCGACATGGGCTACCGCGAGGTCAATCTCAACCTTGGTTGCCCCTCGGGTACGGTTGTTGCCAAGGGTAAAGGATCGGGCTTCTTGCGCAACTTGGACGAGCTCGAGGTGTTCTTGAGTGACGTGTGCGAGCGCTCGCCGTTGCCGGTGTCGGTAAAGACCAGGCTGGGTCTGGAGAGCGACAACGAATACGAGCGCGTACTCGATCTGTATTGCCGCATGCCGTTGGCAGAGCTGATCGTGCATCCGCGCGTGCAAAAGGACCGCTATACGGGCTCGCCGCGCAAAGAGTTTTATGGTCAGACGCTGGAGCGCGTACCGTTTCCCGTGGCCTATAACGGCGACATTTTTGATCTTGAGGACATGGATGCGCTGGTGGAGGCCTATCCCGGGACACGCCATGTGATGCTGGGGCGCGGCCTGCTCGCGAACCCCGCTCTGGCTCGCATGGTTAAGGGCGGCCCTGCTGCAACGGCTGCTGAGCTGCAGCGCTTCCACGACACGCTGTTTGCGGCCTATGCAGAAGAGATCGGCGGCAACGCGGTCTTTCGTATGAAGGAGTGGTGGTTCTACGCCAAATGCGCCTTCGCCGATCCTGCTATCGTCCACAAGCTCGTACGCAAGACTAAAAAGGTCGACGAATACCGCGCCGCCGTCGAGCGCGTCTTTCGCGAGCAACCACTTGCACCTATAGCCCGCTTCCACGGCTAGTTAGTCGTTGGGGACGTTCTTTAACGACTAGTTATTTAAGAACGTCCCCAATGGCTGTGTTGCACTAGAGCAGGTTCTTCTGCACCCATGCGATGATGTCGCTCGATTCGTAGAGCGGCTTTCCGTCGATGAACAGGCAGGGAACCTGGCGCTTTCCGCCGACGGCGATGAGCGTCTGCTCGGCTTCGGCATCGGTCGAGATATTGCGCTCGGGAATGGTCACGCCGTTATCGGCAAGGAAACGCTTGACCTTTATGCAATACGGGCAGCCGGTCATAACGTATAGCGTGAGCTCATGATTAGTAGCCATAGGTCTCCAATCGGTTGAGGTTTTGATTGAAATACCCAAAGCCGCCGCGGTCTATGCGCGCGTCAACGACGACTCGATGGTCTGTACCAGAAACGCCGTGGCTCCGGTGCCGCAGGGTTTGTCATAGTAGTCAACAAAGCGCTGGTCGGCAAGGTAGCCGTGGGCGAGGCCCAGATACGCTTCGTCTTGGGGCTCACATCCCCAGTTGAGAGCTATCCAGCGGCGATGCATTGCGACAAGATTGCGAGCCTTGCTGCTCTCTGGGTCGCCAATGCCCATGGCAATCGAGAGCTGACCCAGAATGGCACGCTCAAGCTCCTTCATGTCGTTCCATGTCTCGGGGTCCATGTCCAGCAGCGCTTCGTTTGCTGCATCGATAGCCTCATCGCCATAGCGCGCCCGCGCCTCGGCGCCGTAGCGCTCCTCGTTTTCCTGCACGGTGCGCCAGCGCTCCAGTTGCGGCAGGACGGCGCCCATGAGCGAGACGGCTTCGTCGAGCGACATGCCGGTGTTTTGCGCCAGCCGCGGGGCACAATCCTCAATCATCGTCTCCATCGTGGTGTCGTAGGTGTACTTGCCACTTGCAGTAATGGTCGGTCGTGGCGCCCGTGGCGTCGGTGCCGCAGTCGTTGGGCGTGAGTATCATGCCGCAGCTCTGACAATAGTGCTCGGGCATTTCGAGCAGATGAGACAGAGGCTCGCCGGTCACGGCGGCGATGAGCTTCATCATGTCGATGCCCGGTGTGACCTCGCCGCGCTCCCAGCGGCTGACGGCTTGGCGTGTGACGAAGAGCTTGGCGGCGAGCTGCTCTTGGGTAAGGTGATGGGCGCGACGGATGGCAATGAGCTTTTCTGCAAAGGCCATAGCGGCTCCTTTCTGCTGGTTGATGGCTTAAGCATACGCGGCGGCAGGCGCCCTTCCAAGCAACCGTTGGTTGCACGACGGAGGACCGCGGCGAAGAATTGCGCACAACGCCCCACACCTCCATGCCGTACAATGACCGGCATGGAACCTATTGCACACATGCATACCGACCTGCCGCAGAAGTTCGGCATTCCGCGCAACAGCTTTTTGGCGCCTCATCTGCAGGGACGCATCGTCTTTGAGCCGGAATTTGCCTCCACTGCAGCGGTCGAGGGTCTGGACTCCTTCTCTCACCTGTGGCTGCTGTGGCGCTTCGAAAACGGAACGCCCGGCGGCACGGCTAGGGACATAGCTGCCGATGCCAAGTCGCAGGACAGGTCCGGCACCAACGTCAAATGGTCGAAGACCGTGCGCCCGCCGCGTCTGGGTGGAGCCGAGCGCGTGGGCGTGTTTGCCACGCGCAGTCCGTTTCGCCCTAATCCCATCGGGCTTACCTGCGTCAAGTTCGATCGTGTTGAGCTCACCGACGACGGCCCCATCATCCATGTGCTGGGGGCCGACTTGCGCGATGGCACGCCCATCTACGACATTAAGCCCTATATTCCATTTGCCGACTGTCACCCAGATGCGACGGGCGGCTGGATTGAGGATGCTCCGTGGCAAGAGCTCGATGTTGAGTTCCCACAGGCGCTTCAAGACATGGTCTCGCCCGCAAAGCTCCCCGGCTTGGTCGAGGTTCTACGCCAAGATCCGCGCCGCGCGGGCAGCAAGCACGAGCCAAACCGCGTCTATCACCTGGCTTACGCCGGGCTTGACATATCGTTTTCGGTCGACGAAACCCAGCTAACCGTAATCGCCGTCAACGACGCGCAAGACTAAGCAGCCATTCGTCCGCACCCGTCAAATTAAGCGCCAAACCCCGCGCCAAAACCGCCCACGCTGGTGGACAATAACGCCTATCGAAACAGTCTACTTTGCACGGGAGCTCAGCATGAAATACGACTTTAGCTCGCTTATCGACCGCCACGGCATGGACTCCATCGCCGTTGACTCCTGGGGCGAGATCCCCGGCATGGCTCCGAACGCACCCGACGAGGGCTTCGACCGCATTCCCATGTGGGTGGCCGACATGAATTTTGCCACGGTGCCCACGGTCCAGGAGCACATCATTCAGCGCGCTCAGCATCCCATGTTTGGCTACTTTAACCCGCGCCCCGAGTACTTCGACCGCATCATCGAATGGCAGAGCCGCCGTAATGGCGTCGAGGGCCTGGCACCTGAGCATATCGGCTACGAAAACGGCGTGCTGGGCGGCGTCGTGTCGACGTTGCGCGCGTATGTCCAGCCGGGCGATGCGGTGCTGGTCCACAGCCCCACCTACATTGGCTTTACCAAGTCTATCGAAGCCGCGGGCTATCGCATTGTCCACAGCCCGCTTAAACTCGACGACCAGGGCGTGTGGCGTATGGACTTTGAGGACATGGAGTGCAAACTCGCCCAAAACCACATCCATGCCGCGGTGTTCTGCTCGCCGCACAATCCCTGCGGCCGCGTATGGGAGCGCGACGAAATCGAGCACGCCATGGACATCTATCGCCAGCACGATTGCGTGGTGATTTCGGACGAGATTTGGTCCGATATCATCCTGCCGGGGCACAAGCACATCCCGACGCAGTCGGTGAGCGAGGATGCCCGCATGCGCACGGTTGCCCTCTATGCGCCGAGCAAGACGTTTAACCTGGCGGGCCTTGTCGGCAGCTGCCACATTGTCTACAACGAGACGCTGCGTGACCGCATCTGCGCCGTGTCCAACAAGACCCACTACAACGAGATGAATGTCCTCTCCATGCATGCGCTTATCGGTGCCTACCAGCCGCAGGGCTATGAGTGGGTGGACGAGCTCAACCAGGTGCTTGCCGGCAATATCGAGTACTTCTGCGATTACGTGGACGGGCATTTTGAGGGCGTGTCCTATTCGCGTCCGCAGGGCACGTACATGGTGTTTCTGGACTGCACCGAGTGGTGTCGCGAGCATGGCCGCGATATTCAGTGGCTGCTCGACGAGGGGGCGCGCGTGGGCGTGGGATATCAGGACGGCCGCCCGTTCCACGGGCCCTGCCACATTCGCGTGAATCTGGCGCTGCCGCTTTCGCGCGTAAAGGAAGCGTGCGACCGCCTGGACCGCTACGTTTTTAATGCACGGTAAGTGAGCACTGCATGCGGGGCCTTCTGCCAAGTCGGCTGGAAGGCCCCACATGGTAAAACGTCTGTAGCCATTGGGCACTCGTGTGGTTTTGTTTGCTATTATTTTTTACCATTTCAGTCTGTAAACAGGATCGTATGGAGCTCGATGAAAAGGTCCCGTCGCTCGGTTGCCATTTCGTTGTTTGTTGCGCTTGCGGTAGCGTGCGCCTTTGTCGTAGCGATAGCCGGCTGTTCCGGGTCGAATGGCAGAGCCTCGACGTCTGCATTAGAAGGCCTGGATGCCTCGCAGGCCAAAGACGACAACCTTAAGACGCTCAACGTCGGCAGCGACCTCTATCCACCGTTTGTGTATACCGACGAGTACGGCGATATCGTTGGCCTGGATGTCGAGATATTGACCGAGGCTTTGACTCGCATTGGTTACAAGCCAAAATACCAGCTGATCGACTGGGAAAAGAAGAAGGAGCTGCTGGCGAGCGGCGAACTCGATTGTGTCATGGGCAGCTTTAGTATGACGGGTCGCGAAAACGAATATCGTTGGGCCGGCCCGTACCTTGCGAGCCGCCAGGTGGTCGCGGTCGATCCCCAGAGCGATATCTACACGCTTGCCGATCTTGAGGATAAGATCGTGGCGGTTCAGTCCACCACCAAGCCCGAGGACATTTTGCTCAATCGCATAAATGAAAACGTTCCGCAGATCAAGGAACTCTACAGCTTTTCGGACGGTTCATACCTGAACCCGGCGCTCGTCGAGGGCCTGGTCGACGCTATCGCCGCGCATGAGTCCTCGTTCCTCACCTACGAAAAAGACTATGGTGTGACATATCGCATTTTGGATGAGCCGCTGCTAGAGGTCGGTTTGGGCACCGCTTTCGATATCAACGATACGCGTGGCATCGACGTCAAGCTCACTCATGCCTACCAAGAAATGCTTGCCGATGGCACCATGGAACGCCTGGTGTCAAAGTACTTCGATGACCCTTCGCCATTTTTGAATATGGAGGGCCTGTCATGATCGATGCGCCCGACCACGCCGCTCAGGAGCGGGACAATCGTTCGACAGGGGCATGGCTCCTTGTCGCTCTGCTGGGGATAGCGCTCTCGGTTGTTGCCGGCATGATGAGCTACGATTACACGACGGCCCAAGCCGAGCAGCGCTTTGCCGACGTTGTCGATTACGTGGCGACGCAGAGCCTTTCCTTCGATGCATTCAACAGCGCCTATACGACCAAAAACCTGATTCGCGTTATGGAGATCGCCGGAGAGGCTGCCCGCGATATGGAGCGCGACGGTTCAGTGGATAACGCCATGCTGGAGCAATACGCCGACCAGTTCAACGTGAGCGCGCTGATCGTGACGGACGCATCGGGCAATTTGGTGTCCGAGTCCTCAACGGGCGATGTGGACTACGGGTCGCTCGCTACGTATCTCAAAGAATCACCCGTGCTGGAGGTGGCAACTCATCCGCTTAAGTCCTATACCGCCCGCATCACGCTTGCGGATGATTCGGTCGCAGACATTGGCTGCGTGACTCGGCAGGATGGCGAGGGCATCGTTATCGCGGTAAGGCATCAGAGTGCGAAAGCGGTTGCAAGCAATACACTCAAACTGCAGAGCTTGCTTGATGGCTATGAAACCATCGATAGCGGCAATATCGTGATCGAAAGCGACGGCAAGGTCGTTGCGACCAATGCCGTTGAACCCACCGTATTGGGCGTGTTCGATCTGCCTGCGACGGATGTCTTTATTGTCGACGGTATTAAGGATCGATGCCTGGCTGGTAAGGTCAGATTGGTTAACGCCGACGGCGAGTGGTATTTGGGCACATTTGGAAAAGCGCACAAATTCTATGTGTACACCTATGCCTCGGCGCAGCGCTACTTTGAGGTCGCCGCGGCTGTTGCCGCCGGCGTGCTGGTGCTCTACGGCGGTGTTATAGCCGTTGTTGTGACGGTGCGTCGCCGCGCTGATCGTCGACGTTTGACGGACTTGCTGCAGCAGGAGCGCGACTATGGCGACAAGCTGGCAAAGGCGGCGCGTGAGGCCTCGTCTGCCAACTCGGCAAAGACGGAGTTTCTGCGTCGCATGAGCCACGATCTGCGCACGCCCATCAACGGTATTCGCGGCATGGTCGAGGTTGGCGATGCCAATGCGGACGATCTGCAAAAGTAGACTGAGTGCCGCTCAAAAATCTGGACGGCATCGGGACTGCTGCTCGACCTTGCCAACGAGGCGCTCGATATGAGTCGCCTGGAGAGCGGGCAGGTCGACCTGAACCTCGTGCCCATAAATTTGGTGGCCCTCAACTGTGAAGTGCGCGATATTCTGGAGCGCCAGGCCGAGGAGCGTCTGGTGACAATTATCTCCGACCAGCAGACGCTTAATCATCCCTATGCGCGGGTGAGCGTGACGCACCTCAAGCGTTTGTTGCTCAATATTGCCGGCAATGCCGTCAAGTACAACCGCCAGGGCGGCTATGTCCGCCTGGTGTGCCGCGAGGTGGAGCCAGCGGATGGCGTCCCCGTCTATGAATACACGATCGCCGACAACGGTATTGGCATGAGCGAGGAGTTCCAACAGCATCTCTACGAGCCGTTTTGCCGCGAGGAGCAACAGGTGGAAGGTGCTTCATCGGGAACTGGCCTGGGCGCGCCTATCGCAAAACAGCTGGTCGAGCTTATGGGTGGAACCATGAGCTTTACGAGTGTCTTGGGGCAGGGGACGACGTTTACCATTCGCCTGCCGTTCGAGAAGTGCGACCGCTCCGAGATTCCTCAGGCAGTTCCCGCGGATGCGGGAGACGGCGATGCGCTCCAGGGCTTGCGCGTTTTGCTCGTAGAGGATAACGATCTGAATGCCGAGATCGCGCAGTTTACGCTCAGCCGTGCCGGTGCCATCGTGACGCATGCTAAGGATGGTGAGTCTGCCGTCGAGATGTTTACCGCGAGCGCACCGCACGAGTACGACGTGGTGTTGATGGACATCATGATGCCTGGCATCGATGGCCTTGAGGCCACGCGTCAGATTCGAGCACTCGATCGCGAGGATGCCGCGACCACGCCGATTATCGCCGTGAGTGCCAACGCCTTTGCCGACGACCGTAGGCTTTCGCGTGAGGCGGGCATGGACGCGCAGCTGAGCAAACCTGTGAGCTCGCAAGAGCTCGTCGAGGCGCTAGCGCACATCGCCGCCGACGCTTCATAAGCATATGGCCCGGTTCCAAGGTGGGTTGGAACCGGGCCATATTATTATTGATGAGGCCTGCTGAGGGGCTTACTTTTCTTGAATCTGCTTGCCGCAAAGATGCTCAATCGAAATCTCGTAGAGCTGGACGCCCTTGATGTCTTTGGCGATTTCCTCTTCGACTTCTTCGGCAGAAGGGTAGTACTTAAGGGCGAGCTGGCGGACTTTGTCCTCGATAAACGCGGGGGTGTCATTCGCCAGGCGACAACGGCCAAAGACGACGGTGCTCATAACGTAGGGAGCCCAGTCACCGTCCTGGTACCACTCGTTGCCGTATACGGTAAAGCAGACCTTGTCATCGCGCTTGAGTGCGTCGACCTTGTGGCCGGCTTTGGCGCCATGGAAATAGATCTTGTCGTGCTCGGCGTCAAAGAAGTAGTTGACGGGAATGGCGTACGGGTAGCCATCGTCGCCGTTGACGGCAAAGACGCCGCGCTTGCAGGTGGCGAGCAGTTTGCGCGCTTCCTCGTCGGTGATAGCGCGTTTCTTTCGACGTAAGGGCCTAAACATCGTTGGCTTCCTTTCTGGTCGTGCGTGGTGGTTGAGCACAAACTATAGCGAAACGGATTCGTTTTTCTTGATGCGGGCGAGTATGTTTTTGAGCTTGTTAAAGTCGAGCGGTTTGGATAGATGGGCGTTCATGCCGGCGTCGTGTGCCGCCTTGGCGTCCTCGGCAAAGGCATTGGCGGTGAGCGCGATGATGGGGATATCGGCTGCATCGACCTTCTCGCTCAGGCGAATCGCGCGGGTTGCCTCGTAACCGTCCATGACCGGCATATTGATGTCCATCAATATAATCTGCGGATTATATTGCTTGAACATTTCCACCGCCTCTTGTCCATCCCAGTCATGAATTAATTGATACTCTCCCTTTAGTATGGATGCGAACGGTTTGTAGTTACTTTCATTATCCTCGGCAATCAGAATGGTAAACTTGTTTTTTTCTATACTTATCGGCTGAATTTCCTCTTTTTTTATGCTTTCTTCTACGGCTATTGCGGCTTTATATGGCAGCGTGAACCAGAATGTTGAGCCTTTGCCCTCTTCCGAGTCTACTCCGATGGTACCTCCCATGTGTTCTACCAGAGTCTGGCAGATAGAAAGTCCCAGGCCAGTGCCTTGTTCGAAACTATTTAATTTGACGAAGCGTCCGAAAATGCTCTTTTGCTTGTCTTTGGGAATGCCACAGCCAGTATCGCTGACATAAAAATAGATCTCTTTGCCGCGGAGTTCATAGCCAAAACGAATGTATCCTTCAGTGGTGAATTTGATGGCATTACTTATCAGGTTGATGAGCAATTGTGACAGCCTGTTCTTCTCTGTATGGATAAAGCAATTTTTCTCTGCCAGATGGCAGGTTAGCTGTACTTTTTCAGATTTTATTTTTAATTGTAATGAGCTCGTTAACTCGTTCAGCATTTTGTTCAAGTCTATGTTGGAATATTGAAATTCCAATGTTCCGGCTTCAATCTTTGATAAATCAAGAATGTCGCTGATTAATTGTAATAACAAGGTATTATTGTTTTCAATGATGCTCACATATTCCTGCTTTTCCTCTTCCTCGTCTGTTGAAGCCAATATGCCGGAGAAACCGACAATAGCGTTGAGGGGAGTACGGATTTCATGGCTCATATTGGCGAGGAAGGCAGACTTCAGACGATTGGATTCTTCTGCCCGGTCTCTGGCTGTGGTCAATTCCATTTCCATCTTTTTCCGTGTGGTGATGACTTGTGAAGAACCGACCAGGGTGAGCGGCTTGCCGTTTTCGTCACGGGTCTCTACAGCGGCTTGAGCTTCCACCCATTCGATTCTGTGAATGTTATTCTGTACATTGATAACCCGGTATTCTTCCCTGACTTTATCCGATCGCCCTTCTATCAGGTCATCATAGGCTTTTTCTACCCGTTTACGGTCTTCTTTGAATATCTTTGAGAAATATTGGGAATCGGGCACTGCCAATTGTTCTTCATTCACGTCTTTATCGTTTGTGCTAAGCTCAATAGGCCTATTGATGTCGCAAAGTATGGTTTTGCTTCGCAAATCCCATTTCCAAGGCACGATATTGGCTACGTCCAGTGCCATTGCCAGTTTATTGTTGGTAGCACTTAGTTTTTGTTGTGCTTTGTGTAGTTCGGTGCTGTCCAGGCAGAAAATATCGACAATATTGTTGTGGTGAGTTCCTTTTAGTACTACATCATAGAAGGTGTCTATCTGTTTGAAATAATAGGGGAAAGTGATAGCCTTGTTTTCCGCAAGTGACATTTTGGTGAAATGCAGGAACTCCGGCATGGATTCAGGGAATATTTCACTGGCTTTCTTGCCTACTACATCTTCTTTACGGAAGAAACTTTTCTCGAAATGAGCGTTGACATTCCGGTATACAAGTTCTATCGGAGTGCCTTCTTCATTCATGATTAACTCTTCTTGCATATACAATATAGGCATATTGTTAATCAGGTTTTTGTAAGAAGTCATTGTGTCAATCTCTTTCTGTTGTATTTTCTTGAGCTTATTCAGATGACTGATGCGGTATTGGAAGAATAGGGCAAGCAGTATGAAGCAGACTATGGTTCCTAAAATAAAGTATCCGTACTGTTCCCAAAACGTAGGCGGCTTGTTAAAGAAAATAGTGCCCGGGGGACATAAGTATGGCGACATTCCTTTACGTAGCAAAACATTGTAGTTGATAGTCGGAGCGGCATCTGAAGGCTCGTAAAAAGGTATCTCGGATGCTTGTTTGCCATTCAATATTGATTGGATCGTTTGTATGATTTTCTGGCTGTATGCATGTTGATCGTAGATGTATCCGCCAATTATTCCTCCTGCGTTGTCCTTGATTGTCATCATCCCAAGGCTGAACAGAGGTGCGGAAGTCGTTGAGACTAACAGGTGTGAATTTGTAACTAGCGAGGTGTTGCCGGCAAAGGTGTGTTTGTAAAACCATGAAGAGAAAAGTATTCCTGTTGTTTTAGGATCAACAGTGTAAAGGGTGTCCAGCAAATGATTGGTTTGCATCTTCCGGGGCGATATGAATTGATAATTGATGTCGGGATGGCTCTTTTTCAATTCTTGTTTGATAACCATATTGTAAGTCTGGTTGTTTTGCCGTTCATCACCGATAAATATGAAATTTTTAATATCGGGAGTCATTCGGCAAATCAGGTCTATATTTTCTTTAATATAGAAATTGGAATGTAGGAAAGTGAGATTGTAAGGCTGCGCCATATCTGCAATCGGGGTTCTTGCAGTCAACTCAACAGGCTTCTTTTGGAGATAAAATTCCTTCGGGCCGATGTAATCTTCTTCAGCACATAGTATAATCGGAATATTTCCCCACATCTTTCTGAAGTCGTCCCGTAATATCATGCTGGAGTTTCCGAGTAATATCAACATACGCGGAGAATGTCGCTTGTATTTTTCCAGAACTGCCTGTCTGAATTCATTCAAAGTGGAGTCTGTGTCCATCATTAGCATGTTCATGTGTTCGGTATAGAGTGCTAATTGAGGCGAATTCTGGGCATATTCGGTAATGGCTGAAATCATTCTGAAGCTCCAGGGAGCTGCTTCTGTATATGAATTAATGATTAAAAGATAATTTGACGAGTTCACTGAATCTTTTTGAGCTAGAATCGGTGATATGTAGGAAAAAGCTAATAGACAGAAAGACAAAAATAATTTTATTATATATGAGTTAATTATTTGGGTTTGAAAAAGAGTTGTCATTTTTTATTTAATTTTCTGGTGGCTTATTAAGTTTATGCATTGGCAAAAGTATTAATAATAAATGAATTAAACTTGATTCTGACCATAAAAAATGAATGAAAAAAAGACTTCAGGTCTTTTTCTGATTAACGGGCTTTTTATTCAATTTTATAGGGATACGCTTTTGTAGGGATGAGTAAACCAAAAACGCGAGCCGGTTCCCATCTCGGATTCCACTCCAATAGTGCCGCCGAGATGTTCGATAATGCTCCTGCAAATAGACAGCCCTAAGCCTGTGCCTTTTGAGAATGAATTGAGTTTCACAAAGCGGTCGAATACCCGGTCTACTTTGTCCGGTTCAATCCCCATTCCTGTATCAGCTACGGAAAATTCAATTTCACAGGTATCTTCTTTCAGATGATATTCAAGAAGAATCTGTCCCTTATTTGTAAATTTGAGGGCATTGTTGATAAAGTTTGTGATAACCTGCATCAGGCGTTTCTTGTCAGTATAGATATAAAAATTGGGTAGGGTGGGGGCTAGTAAAACTGGTACCGGCTTATCTTCTTTTATATCATAATTGCGTATAATATCTTCACAGAAGCTCTTAATGTCCAGATAATCCATGGTGAAGTCGAGTGTTCCAGCTTCTATTTTTGATAAGTCGAGAATGTCGGATATCAGTTGTAAAAGAAGTTCGGTGTTTTCTTGCATGATATCGACATAATCCTGACGTTCCTTTTTGTCATCCGATTCGACCAGTAAACTGGCAAAGCCGACAATCGCATTGAGCGGAGTACGGATTTCATGACTCATATTGGCGAGGAAGGCTGATTTTAAGCGGTCCAGGTTTTCCGCTTTTTCTTTGGCTATCCTTAGTTCTTCTTCTATTGTTTTTTGGTGGTCAATATCAACGCTGGTAATCACGTGTGCCATCTGTCCGTCTATCCAGGCGAATGCTGCACTGAATACCCGGAACCAACATTTGTCAAACGGGCGTTGATAATCCCAGGAGTAGACTTTGGTAGGTTGTCCATTTTCGTCAATCAAATGTTTTTTAGGACAGAACTCATATTCTCCGGTTTTATCTTTATAAAGAGCTTGCCAGCATTTTTTTCCTTCAAAATG
>ERZ827516.1337-NODE-1337-length-22140-cov-7.770795_pt1 | contig 22140 bp, 20 predicted proteins | sample MGYA00519703_ERZ827516 | MGnify/ENA primary metagenome ERZ827516 (study PRJEB31778, sample SAMEA3449337) | human gut metagenome | biome: human gut; feature: human-associated habitat; material: faeces | place: United Kingdom | collected 2010/2012 ...
AGCCCATCCGGAAACTTTTTGATTTCTTCTTTTAAAGCACTCATTGCCAGAATCTCTTCTAATTTTTCTGCGCTGACTCCATCACCCAGAGTAATATTATTACGGATGGACGTGTCAAAAAGGAAAATACTCTGCTCTATATAAGCCATTTGCTCGTAAAAAGAATCTACATCATATGAGGAGAGTTCTTTTCCGTCATATAAAATCTTTCCTTCGTATCCTTTCAGCTGACCAAGCAGCAATTTCAAAAGGGTTGTTTTACCACAGCCGCTCCTTCCAACAATCGCATATTTTCCACCTTTTTGGAATGTGAGGTTTTGTCCTTTCAGTACTTCCTTTTCGCCATAAGAAAAGGACAGATTCTCAACTTTGATTTCCTTTTGTAAGGAAGGAAGTGCTGCTTCTGCCTTCGGTTCTTCGTCAACTGATTGCATTTCGGCTTTGGCAAAATACGGGCGTGCTCCAGCCATTTTCAAACGGTAAGAAATAAGTTGTCCAAAAGAATTTCCTACCTGGTTTGTCAGATTGATACTTCCGAAAATAATCTCCGGTGCAATGATACGTAATACACAAAGAACAAATGTCAGCATGTTGATCGCATTGATTCCGAAAATGCTGATTACCATTGCCTTATAGCCTTCTTTTCCTTGTTTTTCAGCGAAGTTGCATCTTTCCTTTTCCAGTTCATCACCGGAAGCATTAATTTTGCTTTCAAACCGCTCGGCAAGACCAAAAGCCTGTGTCACAGATAATCCGGCAATCTGTTCTTTGATTCTGTTTCCAATGATCTCTTCAAACTCCTTGAAAATGTCTTTGTGGATAATAAAGACTACTTTATTAAATCCTGCTTCTTTTGCATCATGAATGGAATAATCCATGATGATCTCTCCGTTTGGTCCCATCTGGGCTAACTGTTTAATTCCTTCTCCAAATCTGGAGCCGATTCCAGCTGCCATGATGATTAGTGTTGTATTCATTCGTATTTTCTCCCTCGTAATATAGAAGTTATTTTTTAACTTTTCATTCAATGCGTTAACTTACTTTATTTCCCAACTTTTTAATAAACAAAATTAACTCTTGCATCTTGCATTATTGATATTTACAAAAAATCTAATTATCTAATTTTATTTTCTCTTTATAGATCCTAACATATCCAAAACAAATTCCAAAACATCTGGCATAAAAAACTTAATAATAAATATATACATAATGACATATATTATTAATCCTACAATTGGATTTAATTTAAATCCTGCAATTAAATATACTCCAATTAAAATAAGTATTGATATATAATCTTGCTTTCCATATCGAATTTCACAATTTCTTTTCTCACATAATACAAACCATATAAAATATGTAAATAATGTTGCATATGCAAAAGCCTCCATTGATTTAAAAATATAATAAAAAATACCATTTGATATTATTCCAATAATCAACATAATCAACATTTGAAAAAGATATAATTTTTGCAAGTGCTTAGCTTTATATAAATTAACATAAATTCCCTGTATAACAGCTATAAAAATCTGTGCTGCAAACAAAATAAATACAATTTCTGTCGCTTTTATATATTTATTTAAATAATTTATTAATATCCATTTTACCGGAAATGCTGCAGCTATTAACAATAATCCCCATGCAAGTACCAATCTTTTAAGTTGTTTTATTTTTTCTTCACTAATTCCTCTACAAAAATAATTATATAACGATACTGTAATAGGCGTAATAAATACATTTAACAAATTCAATAAACTTGCAGAAAAAGAATATAATGCAAAATGTATATTTTGCATTAAAAATTTAACAAACCATCTATCTAATCCAGTAAATACACTACTTGAAAAATTACCTAACATCAGAATAATACCAGATGAAATATTTTCCTTCCATTCTGCCATTGAAAATCTGCCTTTATTCATAAAGCGAAGACGATGCTCTAATTTAAATAATAAATAAATAGAAACAATAACACCAACTACTACCTGTATTCCTATATAAATTAAATAATTATCACTGTGTAGTACCAATAAGAAGAGAATAGTGAATATAAAAATTCCTATTTTTTCAAAATTTAACGCTCTACTATATGCACTAAACTCACCTGTTGCTTGATATAGCGATCTTAAATATCCTAAAAGATTAGTTGAAAATTGTCCTATAGAGAATGCAATAATCACGTAATCATTTGTAAAGAATCCTATTCCCAAAAACAAAAGAGTTACTATAGCTATAAGACATAAAAAGTTTTTATAATTTGTAGCCAAATCATTTTTATCAATTTTATCAATATCTTTTCCACCATACTTTAAATACATTCCATCTGCATAACCAAAATGAAAAAATCCTGCATATGTTATATATAATGCATATGTTTTATATAATGCATATGAATCAACTGATAAATATTTCGGAACCAAAAAACTTAACCCAATGCCTATCATCAAACTCACTATATTAGCTATTAGGATCTGGAATAACCCTCTTTTCATAATTTATACTCCTTATACCTTTTTGTTCATTAATTATATTATTGTCTGCCAGCAAAATAAGTGTTATAATTAAATATTCTGAATTATAATAAAAAGTTAAAAGTGTCATACATACTACAATAGAATACACAAAATATTCTAATCCAAACAAATATTTCTTGTTCCTTCTAATTTGTTTTCCAATAATCCATATAATTAAAACAAACCATATAATTCCAATGACTCCATTAGTAACATAAAGTCCAACAACACCGATATCTGTCAAACTAAAATATCCATATTTTGTATCATAAGCTTCTCCATTAGCACTTTTAGGAGAAATAAATCCTCTCCCAACTATAGGATTCTTAACTTGCGCAGTATAAAATGCAATTTCATCTGTTCTTGCAACATAATTTCCAGAATTTGACGAAACCTCTTCTTGCGTCAAATTTATCATATCATTCAAGTGTGTATACAACACACAAATCATAATTATACCACATCCACCAAGGACTGCCATTTTTTTCCATCCAGATTTATATCTCAAATTACTCAATACTGCAAATATCATAGAAATAACAACACCGAAAATAACCATTCTTGTTTTACATACCAATAGCAGCTCTACAAAATAAATTACTAAATATATCATATTTTTTAGTGATATTTTATATAATATCTCAGAAAAAGTAATCATTAATGCGATTGTAATTAATACATATCCATGTGTAATTCTTATAGCTCCAAACCTAATATTTTCACTTGTAATTGTTAAAAACTGAATTCTTGGATAAACTATAAACTGAATAGCATTTAATATAGCATGAATTAATGCACAGATTTTTATCAATTTTTTTAAATTTTTAAAAGAATTCTTCTTTTCTTTCATCAAGGCTAAAATTGGGAAAAGAGAAAATAAAATAAATAATCTTGTCTGAAACAGAATTCCCATTACAAACGATTGTCCACTTGTAACTTTTCCCATTACTGCAGCACTAACAATAATAATTCCCGTTGTCCACAATAAATTATAACTCCTTGGAATTTCTAATTTATTAATAAATCTTTTCTTAGCCCAATAAATATAAGAAACTAATAATACTAATATTTCTATCTTCTCCATTAGTACTCCAAAAATTTTAGTAGGTCCCACTCCAAATAATTTAGTTTCTATTACAACCAACGTTATAAGTAATAACTCTGGCTTTTTTTTTCCAAAATATAATAACAATATAAGAGTTAAAAAAAACATAAAATTCCCTAATAACTCTATTTTTAATACATATAAAATAAATGTCATTAAAAAAAATACACTTAATTCAAATGTAGATCTTCGAATTTTCATTCTTCTCATCTCCATATTTCTATTGCAATTCTTCTTTCATATAATTCATATATTCTACACAAGATTTTCTGGTTTCTGTCATTTCTCTAATAAACTTCTTACATCTATTTCCTGAAATTTTCAACGAACTAACCCCATCATAATGTATAATTTTTAACGTAGGATCATAAATTGTTTTTAAATTCTTTAATTTACACCTAAACGTTAAAATGTCTTCTTCCATATACAAAAATGTTTTATCAAATAATCCTTCTGGATACTCGTTTAAATATAATTCACTCAAAACAAAAAATGAACCATGCAAGACATAATCTTCGTGTCTTGTTAAATATTCTTTATTCTGATTTTCCTTATCACTTGATAAAATTCCTTTTATTTTCTTTAGAAAATCATATATTTTTAGTTTATCTAAAATCTTTAAAATCGGTAAAATCCTATCTATTTTTTCTATTTGTTTTTGCACTTGTTCTAAATTCATAGGATCTTTTCTCATCGGACTTTGATGCATTTTTTTACTTAAACTGTAAATATCTGGTCCATATACTGCAAATCCACTATTTTCATATTCTTCTATTAGTTTTTGTGGAAAAATTTCAGATTTTATAGCTATATCATTATTAGAAACAACAATCAAATTATAATTTAACTGTTGCCTTGCATATAAAATTCCTATATTGTTTCCTCTCGCAAATCCAATATTTTTTTCAAGTAATATAATTTTCACTTCTTCATCACTTTGATAAAATTCAAATAAATTTTTTCCACTATTATCAGGTGAACAATTGTCCACAATTATAAATTTATGTTCTATGTTATTCCATTCAAGTTTTTTTAAACTATCTATATACTCTTTTGTCATCTTAAAATCATTATAATGCAAAATGACAACTGCTATTTTATTTTTATCCATTTTATATCCTTATCTATATCTTTTATAACAAAAATAGTATGATGGTAACAAAAAAATAATACTCATACTATTAGATGGTGTATACTTTAAAATATTTTTTCCAGTAGCCAAACAAAGACTATTTAAATTAATAATACATTTAATTTTTCCTAAAATTTTATCTTTTCCACTATATTTATTCATTATATAATACTTTGTTTTCAAAATATTCAAAATCCCTTCTGGATTTTTTTTCCATAATCTCCATATATTTTTTGTTAATCCTTCTTCCAAATACTCGGCTATATAGAAAACTTTATTTTGAGCCAAAAATTTTCCTTCATGTATTAGCTTCTGATACAACCATCCTTCCGGTAAAAACTTTTCTTGTTTAAATTTAGGAAATTGATTATTTAATAAATATTTTCTTCTTAACAAAATTGCTGATTCTGGTATTTTATATTTCTCTTTTAAATCAATAATGTCTATTTTCTTTCCATCAATTTTTTCCCATGCTATTTTATCATTCGAGCCTTTCAAATCTCTAGGATAAACTATTCCAATATCTTGCGAATTTACTTTTTTAGATCTCACATCTTGTAACATTATTTCTACCGCATTTTGAGTCAATTTATCATCGCTATCTACACAAATAAACCATTCTCCATTAGCCTTTTGTACTGCCGTATTAAAGGCTATGTGCTTTCCTTGATTTTCTTGCCTAATAAAATTTATCATATACTGATTTTTTTCTTTTTCCCACAAATTTGCCATCTCTTTAGTTCCATCTGTAGAGCCATCATCTACAATAATCCACTCAAATTCAAAATTTGTTTGGCAATCTAAGCATTTCTTTAATTCCTTTAATAATGTTTTTCTATTATATGTAGGCGTAAATATTGATATCATTATTCCTCCAAAATATATATTAATATATTACTTATTTAAATTTGTCCATATGAATCTAAATAATATTGTTGCATTCTATTTGCTGTAGAACTCATATCAAATCCTGCATCTATAATATATTTTTGCATATTTGTATGACTATATTTATTATCTCCCATTTCTATAGCAACCTCTGACCAATGTTCTGCACCTTCATTTAACTCAAGTTTTCTATATAATGGTGAGATATTTGTTTCTACTGGTAATCCTTCTGAACATACAATTGGTATTCCTGCTGCTTGCGCCTCAATAGCTACTATTCCCAATCCTTCAAATAATGATGGAAATATAAACACATCCATTGCTTGATATATGCGATCCATATCTTTTCTATTACCTAAAAAATGTACATAATCTACAAGATTTTTTTCTTCAACTTTCTTTCTTATTTTATCCTCTAAAGGACCTGTACCTATTAATATTAATTCTGCATCTTTTCTTTTTTCTCGTATTTTTTCAAATACATCAATTAAAAAATCATGATTTTTTTGAGGGTGCAATCTTCCAACATGGCCAATCACAAATTTATCAGAAATATTAAGCTCTTTTCTAATTTCATTTCTTATATTTTGATTTGCAATAAATTTTTTAACATCAATTGCATTCTTTAAAACATTAAATTTGTCATTTCTAAACAAATATCTTCCAGCCTCTTCTGAACAAGCAAATAAATCTGTCGCATATTTAGTAAATTTTTTCTGCATAATTAATTTAGGAATATATTTAAAATCATGCACAGTTTCATTATTATGTGAATGAGCAATTCTAATTGGAATATTATGTTTTTTAGCTTCTTTTAAGCAAAAATAACCTATTGTATAAGCGTGACAATGTACAATCTTATATTCATTATGTTCATCAAAAAACTTTCTCAAATCCTTTTGAAATTTAAATAAATTTAAATCTTCCCGAAATGACATTCTATAAATTTTTCCACCCAGTTTTTCTATTTCATCATCATAAAATTGTTTTTCTTTATATACTACTAAAAAATCAAATTGTATTTTGGTTCGATCTATTTTTCTATATATATTCATTAATAATGCCTGTGTTCCACCAGCTTCCATTCGTTGTAATATATGTAAAATACGAATTGGCTCTCCCATAATTTTGATCCTCCATCTACATTTTATCAAATTTATAATAATGATTTAACTTTCTGAATTATTTTTTTTGGTATTATTGCTTTAATTCTTTCTTTTGCACACAATCCTACTTTCAATTGATCTACAAATTTTTCATCCTCAATATTCTTATAAAAATCCACTCTATTGTTCGGCTTATTAGTTGGATGCACTAAATTTCCCTGTTTAACAATACCTTCTTCCACAGTAGCTTCCTGTACTTCACAAAATTCTTTCATTTGTTCAAAAAGCTTCTTTCCTTTATTAGTATTCACAAATACACTAGAAACACCTTTTTCTGAATAAAACTCTGGATGACTTTTAGCAATCCCCCAAAAATCTCCTATCGTAATATCTCCTACTCGATTTATATTGGCATACTGACATTGATAGCAACTTTCTCTATAACAATCCCCAGCCATAAAATGCTTTCCATATTTATCAAGTGCCAAAGTCTTAGTCTTAGTCTTAGTCTTAGTCTTAGTCTTAGTCAAGTATTGGGTTCCCCACCCACGTTTTTCCTTCGATCTAAAATTATAATAAATAATATTTTCTTTTAATTTTTTACTTTGGTATTCTAGATATTTCTCAAAAAATTTAGGTGATGGAACCCCATGACATATTAAATCCATTGTATATAATTCTGGATAATCCTTTCCTAAAAAAGAATACAATCCTGCAATTTGACAAGGTGTTCCTGTAAATAAAACCTTATCCCCTTTGTCAAGATGTTTCTTTGCTCTGGAATAACAATGTCCTATATTTGACTGTACATATTTTGATGATTGTAATCTTTTCCTTCCTATATCATCACTAACTTCAATATGATGAACAACAAGTTTTTCATCATAGGCAGCTCCATAAACTACACCTTTTTGTTCTAAAATAATTTTAGCCGCAATATCTGATGCTCCACCTGATGCAGAATCCATCACTTCCATATTACTTTCTTGTCTTATAGCCCAAACTTTTTCAGGTTCATTACGATGCAGTAATTTATTCTCCATAGGACAAACTTTTAAACATTTTTTACAATTTATACATGCTTCTTCATCAACTATTGGATATAAAAAACCTTCTTGATTATTTTCCATATGAATGCATTGCTTTGGACAACTTTGCTCACAACTTCTACAACCAACACATTGTTTTCCTATCTTTTTTATATTATCCATCTTATTTAATCAACCTTACTATTTATATATTTTCTTTTAAATATTTGCAAGCACACTCTCTCTGCTGACTTAAAATATCATCTACTTTCTTATAGTCAATCTCGCATTTATTAATCTTTTCAGACTCTTCTACCTCATATGTCATACGATCTGTAAGTCCTAATCTAGTCAATAAATCTGTTAATTTTTCTTCATTTCCATAATTATTTTCAACGCTCTTACGAACCAATGTTGTAAAAGGACGATGTGTAATAACAGAAAAAATACTTCCATGGAATGTATCTGTAATAACTTCCTGAGCATTTTTAAAATATGCTAATACTTCAAAAGGCGAACAATCAACAAATTCATCTGCACCTGGCTGCACTCCACCAATAGCATAAATTTTTAGTCCTTTGCTTTTTGCATATTTTTTAATCCATGCCGCTTCTTCGTTTGATATTCTTCCCGCATACGCATATAAAATCATATATTTTTCTTTTGATTCAATTTGTGGAATCTTATCACAACAATTCATATAATCATATGTTAAAACAGGATCGAGATTAAATCGAACTTCTTTTTCTGTTAACTTCTCTACAATATTTCCAGAGTTTGTGTCTCTTACTGAAATAGCATCAAATTCAGATAATAAATCTCCAATTTCATCTACCTTATTATATTTCTTTAATTTTTCTATTGTTGTATTTCCAAAAGATCCTGCATATGATATTAATCTTTTTGCATTATTGTCTTTTCCAAAAAGTTCTAACGAATATCCAACGTTTGTATTTTTTTGAATACAATTAAAAACCTCATCACTGCCTATAACTAAACAATCTAAATTTGGATTATAATTCATATTTTCTGTCACACCTAATAATGGCATATACTTCTTTCCAAATGACTGTTTATATTTTATAAAAGCTACTTTATGTGAAAAAGGAACATTATATTTAAAAGTTTCCATTCCTTTTTCCAGCTTACGAACAAATTTATTTTTACTATCTGCACTTTCCTTAACTACCGGAGCTTCTACATGGTAGTCTACAAATTCGACATTACAACCTGTATCTTCAATTAATTTTTTCAAAGCATATGCCTGTAAAAACGATCCATAGTTTGCAATGCGCTGCATCGACATAATCCCAACTTTTTTCATCTATTTAACCTCAAAATAATTTCTCTGTTATTTCTTCCAACTTCTCACAAAATACCAAATTATTGCTCTTCATTCCATGACCCATTCCCTCAACAATCTGATCATACTCACCAATAACCCTACCAAGTTTCTCAACATCATCAACAGAAATAATTGTCCCCATTCTCTCCGCAACATTATGTGCAAATTCTAACTGATGATCATTCACATGTTCATCAAATTTCTTCTGTCTCGGGACAACAATTGGTATCTTCCCAACCTGCAATGGCATAATAAAACTAGCTGGACCACCATGTGTGATTACAATTCTAGCTTCATTTACATATTGTACCATTTTCTGATATGGCAGTAATTTTTTCCATTTACAATACTTTGGTTCATATGTACTAAACCCAATCTGCATTATCACTTCATCTTCGATAATTCCGTCTCTCTTTAATTCATCAATCTTCTGAATTAACCGATTAAACGCTTGTTCATGCGTTCCAACTGTTACAAATATCATTTTCAAACTCCCTTATTTACCTAAAAAATGCTTCCTAAATTAATTGCCTTTGGATAAACTTCTTTCATTTCTTCCCACTGAACAATAAATTTATCAACGATTGGATAAACTAATTTTCCCGACATCGTTGGTTTATCAATTCGGTCAAACACTTCAATATAAATAAGCTTTGCTCCAAATAACTTTCCTAAATAGAAAAACGGAACAGAAACTGCAGCACCGCTGGAAATAATTAAATCTGGTTTTTCCTTGCGTAATACTTTTAAAGCTACAAACGTATTACGAATCAGATTTTTAATATTTCTATTTGTAGGGAAATAACATGGATACATTTTTTCACCTTCAAGCAAACTTCTTGCATCTTCTTTATCAAATGTAACCCAAAAACGCTTTTTATTTTTCCAAAATGGTTTCAACATATATAAATGTGTCAAATGTCCACCTGATGAACCGACAAGACACACTTTTATATCATCTTTGTTCTTGTTCCGCTTCTTCATTTCTTACCTCTTATCTATTTATCTTTCTTCATTTACAATTCAATGATTTTCACACTACTGCGCCCCATCATCACCCTTAACCACCAGCATAACCGTCTTAAACAAAATCTTAATATCCAGCCATATCGTCCAATTCTCAATATACTGAACATCCAATTTCACAATCTCCTCAAAATCAGTAATCGTACTACGACCACTAACCTGCCAGATTCCAGTCAACCCAGGTGTTCTACAAAGCCTCTTCTTATGATAAGCACTATACTGCTCAAATTCATCCACTGTAGGTGGTCTAGTCCCAACCAGACTCATATCCCCCTTCAGTACATTCCAAAACTGCGGAAGCTCATCAATACTAGTCTTCCTGATAAATTTCCCAACCTTCGTAATACGAGGATCATCTTTCATCTTAAACATCAGCCCGTCCATCTCATTCTGAGCCATCAATTCCTTCTTACGCTCCTCCGCATCCTGATACATCGATCTGATCTTATAGATCTTAAATATTCTACCATTTCTACCAACTCTCTTCTGAGAAAACAATAATGGTCCCGGAGATTCCAGTTTCACCGCTGGTGCCACAAAGATCAATGCGATTCCAGTGATCAAAAGTCCAACCAGTCCACCAAGGATATCCATCGCTCTCTTAAGAAGTAACATAAATAAAGAAACTTCTCTTCCAGAAAATGATACAACATTATATGGTCCTACAGTTTCTAATATCTTATTTAGATTCTGATTGATCTGGAATAAAGGAATATTTAGACTTGTATTGATTCCCATATCCTCAAAATTCTGAATTGTCATTGCAACTGGATATTTATATTCTTTTGGAATGTAGATAAACACTTCATCTACAACATTTCTTGCTGCGTATTCAAACATACTTCGATATGTAAATCCAATGACTGGTATCCCACAGACATTTTCTCCTACCATATCTTTATCTATAATGACAATACTCGTGATCCATAAATCCCATATTTTTTCTTTTATAATATTCGTGATCACTTGCTCTGCTTCACCACTAGTTGTGATCAGCATCATTTTCCTTGCAAATGAATGATTGGATCTTCTTCGCAACCAGTACTTGCGGTACAGACGATGTACGATGATCATATAGAAGAACTCAAATCCGATCGTAAACATATAAATGAATCTTGAATACTCGGATGCGTCTGCCATCATCAATGCGATCATTGACATCCCGGCTCCAGTCAGAACTGCTGTCTGAAAATCGCATCGTATTTCGTCTTTAATTTTACGCTTAAAAAAACTGCGATTTGGGTGGAACAGCAAGTAAACAAAAGTCAGAACTGCCATTGCAGTGATCCATCGCAAATATGTATCAACTCTCATAAACCCATATGCTGTTTTTAGATTTCCAAATCGCAGATAAACTGCAACAAAATATCCTGCAGTCAATCCCACCATGTCAAGTACATAGATCAGGAAATTCTGCATCTGTCTTTTTGATACTCCCATATTCTTCTAATCCCCATAATATAGTTTTTTTATTCTTGTTCATTAATCTTCTTTACATGTTATCATAAATTTCAATAAGTTTCCTTGTACTTTTTGTTATAATAAGTATATTTTTGTCGTTTTTGAACTTTTGTGTATTTTAAATTGAACTTTCTTTTCTTTTATGATATAATCGTTTTAACAAATTGAACTTTTTAAATATAAATTGAACTTTTCTTAATAAAGGAGCTGTATTATGAATCAGAAAGAACTATTTGCAGAGCATTTACGTTCTGCTATGGAGCAAAAACAAATGAAACAGGTGGATCTAGTACACGCCGCTGATCAGGCAGGGTTAAAGGTTGGAAAGAGCCATATCAGCCAGTATGTCAGTGGAAAGACTCTTCCTCGTGCGGATATCGCTCATTTTCTTGCAGATACATTGGAAGTTGAGGAGGAATGGCTTCTTGGTGATGCTTCTAAGGAAGATTTCTTTGAACCTGAGATCGATCGTTCTTCTCTGACCGACAATAAGAAGCCCCCTGTTCGTCATTTTAGTAAATCAAGCAAACTTGATAATGTCTTATATGATGTTCGTGGTCCTGTTGTGGATGAAGCGAATCGTATGGAGCGTGATGGAACAAATATCTTAAAGTTAAATATCGGAAACCCTGCTCCATTTGGTTTTAGAACGCCGGATGAAGTCATTTATGATATGAGACATCAGTTGACTGACTGCGAAGGATATTCCCCTTCTCAGGGATTGTTCGCTGCGAGAAAGGCGATCATGCAGTATGCACAGCTTAAGCACCTTCCAAATGTTGATATCGACAGCATTTATACTGGGAATGGTGTCAGTGAGCTTATCAATCTTTCTATGTCTGCCCTGCTTGATGATGGGGATGAGATCTTGATTCCTTCTCCGGATTATCCTTTGTGGACAGCTTGTGCTACGCTTGCTGGTGGTACGGCGGTTCATTATATCTGTGATGAACAATCAGACTGGTATCCTGATATGGAGGATATTAAGAAGAAGATCAATCATAGAACAAAAGCGATCGTTTTGATCAATCCGAATAACCCAACTGGGGCTTTGTATCCTAGAGAGGTCTTACAGCAGATCGTTGATATTGCGAGAGAACATCAGCTTATTATCTTCTCTGATGAGATTTATGATCGTCTTGTGATGGATGGAGAGGAACATGTATCCATTGCTTCTCTTGCTCCTGATCTGTTTTGTGTGACATTTTCCGGATTGTCTAAATCTCATATGATCGCTGGTTTCCGTATTGGCTGGATGATCTTAAGTGGTAATAAGGCGGTTGCAAAGGATTATATCGAGGGACTTAATATGCTTTCTAATATGAGACTTTGTTCAAATGTGCCTGCGCAGGCGGTTGTCCAGACGGCGCTTGGTGGTCATCAGAGTGTTAATGATTATATTGTTCCTGGTGGACGTATTTATGAGCAGAGGGAATATGTTTATAAGGCACTTTGTGATATTCCTGGTATTTCTGCTGTGAAACCGAAGGCTGCGTTTTATATCTTTCCTAAGATTGATACGAAGAAGTTTAATATCACGAATGATGAGCAGTTTGCTTTGGATCTTTTACGTGAGAAGAAGCTTTTGATCGTGCATGGTAGTGGATTTAACTGGAAGGAGCCGGATCATTTCAGAGTGGTTTATCTGCCTCGTATTGAAGTTTTGGAAGATGCTATGGGGAAACTTGGGGAATTTTTGGAGTATTATAGACAGTAAATAATGGTTTGATGAACTGAAGTTATTGGTAGAATATTATAAAAATGGTTATCTGCCCGCGACGTGTTCCTACGGTCGCCGACAGATAACCATTTTTATAATATTCAATAATTTCAGTGTTCGAAACCACTAGTGGGCGTGTATGTTATACGATATTGGATATTAATTCACATAATATCAGACAGTAGTTTTTCAAGTATACAAACTGAAGATTATTGAAAATAAACTGTTAGTTGCAAATTCACAGTCTTTCCAAATCTATAGTTCAACAACAACTTATTTCTTGACTATCTTCAAATCATATCCCAATGCATTAATAATCTTACAAAATGATGCCAGAGATGGTTTTACTAATTTCTTTTCAATTCTTGATATTGATTGTTGCTTATTTCCGGTCATTTGTGCTAATTGTGTTTGTGTTATATGTTGTTCTTTTCTGATTCTAATCATTTCTTGTATCAACTTATACTCATTTCTGCTTTCATCCCATTGTTTTGCAAATTCAGCATCTTTTTGTTTCATATTTTCAATTAACTCTTCTGTTTTGACTGTTGTAAATGGCATATAATCCCCCTCCTTTATACATCAAATATGATGTATAATCAATGCATTGTATTTTAAATTATTATACTACCAGTTTATAGATTGTAAATATTTTCCTTGTAATATTTTTACATTTGATACAAATAAACAAACACCGGCATGGTAATTATAGATAACAACGTAGTCATAACATTAATCGCACTTGCATATTTCGAATCATTCCCATACACCTGACACATCTGTGTAACAGTCGATGCGCATGGTGTGATCGCTGCGAGGTATGTGATGAGAATTATCTTATCTCCTTGTGGATGCCATCCTCTCATTCCTAAGAGATTAATGACTACTAATGCAATCAATGGTTGAATGATTAGTCTTAGTACTGTTACCAGATAGACTCTCTTGTTTGTAAAGATATCTTTTAGGTTTACTTCAGCGATCAGCATTCCTGTGACGATCATGCTTAATGGGCCGATCATGCCTCCCACAGATGAGAGCGTATTGTTGATGATCTCTGGGAATCTTATTTTTGTGAAGAATAGGATGACTCCTAGGAATACAGAGATCATATTGATGTTTAACAGGATCTTCTTTAGGTTGATCCCTTTTTCCCTGCTGATCATGTTTTTGCCCTGGCTCCAGATGAAGAATAGCTGGATACTCATGAACACACAGCCGTATACGACCCATTTTCCTCCTAATATATAGGTAACTAATGGTACGATCAGGTTTCCGGAGTTTGAGTAGTAGGCGGATGTGAATTCTACAGAGTCTAGGTGGAACATTTTTTGCATGATGTAGGTTACGAAGAGTAGTAAAAACTGCAGGATAATGGATGCTATGCAGGCTGTGATCAGTCCTTTGGTTACGTTTGGGCTGTAGTCTACCTGAAATGCGTTGATGATGACTGCTGGGATGATCAGGTATAGGATGATCTTTGAGAGGACTTTGCTGTCTTCTCCTTTTAATAGTTTTGTTTTTACGATGATGTAGCCCATTAGGATCATTAGGAATAGCTGGGCAATCTGTTTAAATAGTAATATGCTCATTTGCATGGGTTGTGTTCCTTCTTTCTTATGTCTTATCTTTTTGTTTTGTTCTTTATTATATCATTATGAGCCTGTTTCGATTGTATCTTTTTTGGTTCGTTATTTTCTTTTGTTGATAATTTATTTAAAAAGAGTTAGAATTGTATCTGCTAAAAAGAGAGTTGTGTGGGTGCCCAGTCACCTTAAGTTTTCAGTTTCTTGCGAAACTGAAAACTTAAGGTGACTGGGCACAGGAGATAGAAGGGAGTTTTATATGAAGAATTCTTCATCTAAGCAGTCCGGTAAGATGGATATGCTTCATGGAAGTTTGTTAGATAAAATTTTATTATTTGCCATGCCGCTTGCTGCTTGTAGTATCTTACAGCAGCTTTTTAATTCAGTTGGTACTGCGGTTGTCGGGCGTTTTGCGAGTAGTGAGGCTTTGGCTGCAGTTGGGAGTAATAGTTCTGTTATTTCTTTGATGGTTACTTTGTTTTCTGGAATTTCACTTGGTTCAAATGTTGTGATTGCAAACTATATTGGACAGTGTGATAAGAAACGTGTTCCTCGTGTGGTACATACAGCGGTTACGCTCGCTTTGTTAAGTGGTGTGTTTTTGCTTGTGCTTGGACAGTTTGTGGCGCATCCGATCCTTGTACTGATGGGTGCTCCGAAGAATATCATTCATCTGGCAACTTTATATCTGAGAATTTATTTTCTTGGAATGCCGTTTTTTATGTTGTATGATTTTGGGGCTTCGATCCTTCGTAGTATCGGGGATACGCGTCGTCCGATGTATGCTTTGATCGTGTCTGGTGTTGTGAATGTTATTTTGAACTTGTTATTTGTTGTAGTATTTCGTATGGGTGTTGCTGGAGCTGGTCTTGCTACGGTTGGTGCGAATGCGGTAAGTGCTGCGCAGATCATTTATTTTCTGATGCACGAGGAGCTTCCGATCCGTCTTTCTTTTCAGTCTTTGATGATCGATCGTGATGCGGTATCTAAGATCTTAAGGATCGGGGTTCCTGCGGGACTTCAGGGAATGGTGTTTTCGCTTGCGAATGTTTGTATCCAGTCTGGGATCAACAGTTTTGGTTCTGCTGGGATTGCTGGGTCTGCGGTGGAGCTTAATTATGAGTATTTTGCTTATTATCTTGTCAATGCATTTGCTCAGACAGTTGTTACGTTTACTGGGCAGAATTATGGAGCGAAGAATGAGGAGCGTTGTAAGAAGATCTTTCGTCTTGGTATGATGTGTAGTGTCATCTCCTGTGGAGTGCTTAGTACGATCTTTGTTGTATTCCGTACGTTCTTTATTGGATTGTTTACGAGTGACCCTGCGGTATATCGTTATGCTGTGATCCGTTTCTTATTTGTTTTGATGTTTGAGTGTTTAACAAGTTCTTATGAGATCAGTGGTGGATGCCTGCGTGGATTTGGGCGGTCTATGACCCCTGCGATCCTTACTGTGTTTGGGTCTTGTGTGTTAAGACTTGTGTGGCTTGCTACGGTTTGTCACTGGTTCCATGATTACAGGCTTTTGATGGTGATCTATCCGATTTCCTGGGTGTTGACTGGAAGTATGGTTTTGGTGGCTTATTTTCGGACTCGGAAGAAATTATTTGTTTAAAAAATGGGTGTCCTTGGTTGGGACACCCATTTTTTTATTCATCTTCCTGCAAGGAAAACGCTCTTTCTTCTATATTTTTCTTCTTATCTGCTTCATAATCTTTCAATTCTTTGATCGCTTGTCCCGACATTGCGTACAGGATGAAGATATTGAAGATCGTCATCAGTCCGATTCCGACGTCTCCTAAGTCCCATACGAAGGTATAAGTCTGGATTCCTCCGATAAAGAGCATGACCAGTGCTAATACTTTGTATGCTGTCTGTGATACCCAGTTATCACCAAATAAGTATGCAACATTGGATCTTGCATAAAACAAGATTCCTAAGAAGGTTGAGAAACTGAACATCCAAAGGATCACGGCGATAAAGATGACTCCAAAACTTCCAAGGTGGTAGTTCATAGCTGTCTGAAGTAGACTCATTCCTGTAAGACCGTCTGTCATACTCTGTGGTGCTAATAGCATCAGCATTGCGGTACAGCTGCAGATGACGATCGTATCGATAAATACTCCTAATGCCTGTACCAGTCCCATCTGTGCAGGGCATTCGCAGTCTGCGGCTGCGGCGGCACATGGGGCGGATCCTGATCCTGCTTCGTTTGAGAATAATCCTCGTTTCACACCATTCATAAGAACAGCTCCAAATCCACCGGCTGCGACTTGTCTTAGTCCAAAGGCTTCTTTGAAGATTCTTGCAAAGACTGCTGGAATACTTGTGATATTCGTTACGATCACAAAGATCGTGATCAGGAAGTATACGACTGCCATGATCGGTACAACGATATCTAATACTTTCACGGTTGCATTCTTTCTTAATACAATCACTGCTGCAATGATCACTAAGATGATCGTTGTGTAGATCGTTGGAATATGAAATGCATTGTTAAATGACTCCGCTACAGAATTGCTGACTACCTGACTGATCCCACACCAGCAGATCAGTCCTGAGATCGCAAACAGGACTGCGATCAGAGTATGTTTTTTCTTCTTGCCTTGTTTTTCTTCCATAAAATGATGGATATAGTACGCCGGACCTCCACGGTATCCTCCGTAGAGTGGATCTTTTTCTTTGTGAAGCTGGGCTAAAGTTGCTTCGATAAAGGCTGTGGATGAACCAAGTAAGGCTGTAACCCACATCCAGAAGACTGCTCCGGCCCCTCCTGCGGATACGGCTGCTACAACTCCGGTTAAATTTCCCATTCCGACACGGGTTGCAGTTGATACAATCAATGTCTGTAAGGATGAAAGACTGCTTTTTTCGCCTTTATCCTTTTTGTTGCTTGCTGTCAGTACTTTTACCATATCTGGAAATAAGCGGATCGGTAGGAATCTTGTTTTTATTGTAAATACGATTCCTGCTGGAAATAATAACAGGATCAGAAGTGAGATTCCTAAACTTCCCCCACCTGGAAGTGGTATATGAATCAAGTCTCCCCACAGGAATTGATATACAGTTTCAATTAATTTGATGATCATTGATCTATCTTCCTTTCGTGATTGCTTCCAAAAAAGAAAGCATGCAATCTTGTTTTATATGCATGCTTTCTTTTCATTATATAAAATTTTGTTATAAAATTCAAGTAATATCGGGTCTTATCCTATTTTAAATATCTGCTTACCAATGTAAGGATCAAAAAGCATCCTACTTCTAATAACACGATCGTTCCTCCTGGTTTGAGTCCGATATAATAAGATAGTGTTAATCCGATCACCGTTGTGATCAGTGCTGTGATCACGCCGATGATCATAACAGCCTTATAGCTTCTTCCTACCTGCATTCCACATGCGATCGGGATAACGAGCATGGAGGATACGATCAGAGTTCCTACGGTTCTTGATGCGATGGATACGGTAAGGGCGGTTAACAATGTGAAGATAAAGTTGATCGTCTTTACTGGTACACCACTGATCCTTGCTGCATTTTCATCAAATCCAATGTAAAATAGTTCTTTGTATAAAAGTAATACACAGAGTAATACTAAGGCACTGATCACGCATACGATCAGTAGTTCGTCTTTGCTGATCGAGATGATACTTCCAAAGAGGAAGCTGTTAAAGTTTGTTCCATTTTTTACAAAACCAGATAACACTCCGGCTAGTCCGATCCCTGTTGACATGATGATGGAGATTGCCATCTCTGAATATCTTGGAATCTTTCTTCGGATCGCTTCAACTCCTAGTGCTGCGAACAAACAGATCCCCATCGCTCCAAGGATTGGATTGATCCCAAGTAATAATCCGAGGGCTACTCCGGCTAAGGAAGCGTGAGAAAGTGCATCACCGATCATGGACATTCTTTTTAATACGATCGTGATTCCGATCAGTGGAGTGATCACTGCCAGAAGAATTCCTGTGATAAATGCTCGTTGCATAAATCCATATTGAAGCATTTCTATCATTGTTCCTCAATTCTCCCTTCATCCATTCTCAAAATACGATCACATCCTTTACAATCCTGTAATCTTCCATGTGTGATCATAAAAATAGTTGTTTTGTATTTTGTATTAATCTCATATAGCGTGTCATATAACGCTTTCGTTGATGTGGCATCAACTCCTGTTGTTGGTTCATCTAAGATCAGCAGTCTTGGATTTGAGATCATTGCTCTGGCGATCATCACTCGCTGCTGCTGCCCGCCGGATAATTCTCCAATTCTTCGCTTGAGGAATTCATCCATCCCGAATTCTTTTAATGTATCTTTGATCTTCTTTTTATGTTTCCTATTTGGAAGATGGAATAAACCAAGTTCCTGATATAGTCCAGTTACCATGATTTCTTCAACCGTTGCCGGGAAACTCTGATTTTTGCTGATCCCATTCTGGGCAACGTAACCAATCTGTTTCTTTAATTTGGAATCATTGTCCATAATAATGATCTCTCCCTCATCTGGTTTCAGTTCTCCCAAAATAAGACGCATAAGCGTACTTTTCCCGCTTCCATTTTCTCCGGTTAATACGACATATTCCCCTTCATTGATCGTAAGATTGATCTCATCTAATACTTCTGTATCGCTGTAACCAAACTTTACATGATTTAGTTGTATCATTTTATCTATGCTTGTTTTGCTCATTCACTTAATGCCTCTTTAATCGCAGAAAGATTTTGTTTCATTACAGAAAAATAATCTTGCCCTGCTTTGATTTTCTTATTGCTTAATCCCTCGAGTGGGTTTAGCATCTTTGCGGATGCTCCTGTTTCTTTGGCAATGGTTTTTGCTACTTTCGGGCTTACCAATTCTTCAAAAAAGATCGTTTTGACCTTATGTTTCTTTGCAAATTCAATCACTTCGCTCATTTGTTTTGGATCTGGTTCATCATCTGCTGATAACCCTTCAATCCCCATCTGTTCTAAATCATATGCTTTGCACAGATATCCAAATGCTTCGTGTGCTACGACAAGTTCACGCTTTGAAACTTGTGCTAATTCTTTCTTATATTGTTGATCCAGCTCATCACATCGTGCTGCTTCTTTCTTATAATTGGCTTCGTAATAGTCTTTATTGTCTGGATCTGCTTTGATCAATGCTTTCTTGATCTGATTCATCTCGTATTTTGCATTCTGTGGATCTAACCATACATGTGGATCATTCTCACTTTCGTGCTCGTGATCATGTTCATGTGCATCGGTATCTTTCAACAATTTGATTCCTTTGGATGCTTCTACACTTGTTAATTCTTCAGTGTCAAGACTTTCTAATACATCATCCACCCACTGTTCCATTCCGGCTCCATTATATATGAAGACATCGGATTTCTCCAACTCGATCAGATCTTTCGTAGATGGCTCCCAATCGTGGGGTTCTGTACCAGCCGGTACCATATTCATCACTTCAATTTTATCTTTGCCGATCTTCTTGGCAAAGTCATACATTGTATAGAAACTTGCCATAACTTTTAGTTTTCCATTCTTATTCTTCTTCGTTGTATTGCCTGTGCATCCCATCAGACATAAAGAGAGTGTTGTTATACATACTAATATAGATAGAAGTTTTCTTTTCATTGTTATACTCTTTCTTGGTTTTTATGTTCCCAGGGACCTTAAGTTCTTAAACCTTAAGGTCCCTGGGAGCTACGTACACTTATTTATAACAAACACAAGAAATACTGTCAAGCTTTCTCATTTACCGATTGATAAATAAAAAGGAACAAAATGCATCCTGTTTCCATACTTCTTTGCCGTATACAATCCTGTAACATGCAGTATACATGAGGATTGCGAGTGCTACGTCCACAACGCTGTGTTGTTTTAGAAGCATCGTTGACATGATAATTAATATCGTTAAGATCACTACTGCGATATCTGTTGTTTTCTTAAAATGTTTCCGCTTATTCTGAAGAATTGCCATGCAGCATGTAAGGGAATTGAATACATGAATACTTGGCAGTACATTTGTCGGTGTATCGGTATGATAAATAAACTGCACCGCCTGAATAAAAATGCTGTTTCCACTAAGTACTGGTCTTAAATCCTGTCCATTTGGAAATACTAAGGAAATAACTAAAAATAAGGTCATTCCTATTCCCAATGTGATCATCAACTGATAGTATTCTTTCCATTTATTTTGATTGAAAAACATAAAATACAGTACAGTTACAGCTACAAATATAAACCATAGCAAATATGGAATAATGAAATATTCACAAAATGGGATTTTCTCATCAAGTACTGTATGTACAATATAATGATGTACATCTCGATTTTCTATATAAGAAAATGTGACCATATAAATTGCAAAAAATGCCGCTATGATGCCTAAATGTCCGTGTTTTATGATCTCATTTAGTTTTGCTTTCATTTTCAAACTCCTTTCTTTTCATATCTAAGAGTTTCTTTTTCTTTTGTATGATCTTATTCTTATCTTGCTTATGAAAGCGCATATACATATAGTACTACCATGATTTTGATGAAATTTCAAACTTTTAGAAAAAATTTTACGAAATTTTCATAATTTTATCACTTAAAATAGTTGTGGCGGGATTTTCTTAACCAGTACCCCACTTAACACTCCGATCATAACTCCTGCAATTGTTCCTGTCAGAAGTAATACTGGTGCATAGTAATAAATCTTTGTGTTCTCCATCAATATGACTGCGATGCTTAACTGTCCAATGTTATGTGCAACGCCTCCTCCGACGCTGATTCCAACTGATGAAAATCCTTTGATCTTCTTTAAGATTCCCATTACGATCAGACTTAGGATTCCTCCTGCCAGACTGTATGCGATCGTCATTGGATTTCCAAATAGGAAGCCTGCCAGTACAACTCGGATCACAGAAATCTCAAGGGTTCTGATCCATGTTGTAAAAAATAGCAGTACCATGATGACTCCATTTGCGAGTCCTAATTTGATTCCGGGTATTCCAACTGGTATTGGGATCAATACTTCTATATAGGATACAACGAGGGCTAATGTTAAGAACATTGCATCCGTTGCTAATCTTTTGGTTGACATATATTTTATTTCTCCTGTTGTTTACTATCTCATCTGATGTTTATTGTGTTACCCCGTCTAATTCCTGTTCTTTGCCATCTTCTGATTGAATCTCGATTACTACTTTATGTGGCAGACATACGATCGTTTCTCCTGATTTCTCGATTGCTTTATGATCTGCACAGA
>ERZ827516.1343-NODE-1343-length-22089-cov-3.539031_pt1 | contig 22089 bp, 15 predicted proteins | sample MGYA00519703_ERZ827516 | MGnify/ENA primary metagenome ERZ827516 (study PRJEB31778, sample SAMEA3449337) | human gut metagenome | biome: human gut; feature: human-associated habitat; material: faeces | place: United Kingdom | collected 2010/2012 ...
ATGAGGGTGGACAGCGGGTAGTAGATCATGGGCTTGTCGTAGACCGGCAGCAGCTGCTTGGAGGTCACGAGCGTGAGCGGGTACAGGCGCGTGCCGGACCCGCCGGCGAGGATGATGCCTTTCATATAATCCGTCCTCTACAATCGAAAATAGTTATAAATCGAGCGGTTAGTAAGAGTTTGATATTCTATTAAGTTAATCCTTCTCAATATTAACGAAAGAAGCAATTGATGAACAACCGCAAGGACACAACCCGTAGAGACGACATAACGAACGTGAGGGCCCTTGCAATATTCCTTGTAGTCCTAGGCCACAGCATTATTCTGTATTCAAGTGCGTGGGGATATTATCCAACTGAACAAAAATCAATTCTGTTGGATAATCTCAAATTCTTAATAAACGGAATCCAGATGCCCTTGTTCTTTTCGTTGTCTGGCTTTTGTTTTTTATGGAGCTGGAATCGATCAAGCGATTTTATCAGTCAGATCATTAAAAAAGCCCAACGCTTAATTATCCCCTATATCATGATTGGAATATGTTGGCTCTTCCCCATCAGGATGCTCGTTAAGTATCCCTATTACAATGGCCTAACTGTACCGCACATCATCTTTAAATCAATTCTGTTGGGCGAAGACAACGGTCACCTTTGGTTTCTCCCGACTCTTTTTTTCATTACAGCAGCCACGTCGTGCATCTTTCAAATACTCGAAAAGAGCCCTCTAACAAGTTTTAAGGTTCCGATAGTTTTCGGCGCTTCAATTTATCTTTACCATTTTGGAATACCATCAGCGAACAGATATATCAATTTGGCAGAAGCAAATGCAATATGGTTTGCGCTTGGCCTAACAATCCACTACTTGGAAGCAAACAAATGGTTCGAGAGCTATAAAAGGCGTAAAAGCATATCAATAGTCCTAATACTATTATTCCTTGTAAACTTACTAAAACAAGTGGTGCCCCCCATTGCTTCCACCGCCCTTACTTGCATGGCGCTTGCATCAATTTATTGTGTCATCCCCCAAAAGGCAAACCTACTAACCGAAAAGATTAGCAAAAACAGTATGGGAATATATCTTTTTCATTCTCCACTGGTTTACATTTCTTTTACCTACTGGCCCAACATAGCCCCAATGGCGATGGCAGCAATTAACCTGATTGGATTTGGATCAGTCGCCTATATGTTGACGAATCTAATTAGAGCCACAAATATGGGTTGGATAATCGGAGAAACGCCAAAGGCACCACACGATAAGAAATAGGGAAAGCAATAGCCAAGGAATACAGCTAATTAAACTGTTTCTTCCATTTATCGATGCTCGTCCAGGGAAGATTAATCTCAGTTTTAACGGGATGGTTTACCCAATCAGCTAATTTATGGAGATAGCCGTCCTCGCGTTCAAGAACGGGAAGTCCCGTATCTTCACCGATCTGGCGGGCTCGATTATCAATTGCAATAATTAGAGAGCGATGTCCTCCATTTAAACAGCGGATGCCCGCATGGAGACGCGTCCCCACATAATCAAACTCCTCGGTTTCAATTACACGATTAAGCTCTTCGATATTGGGGCCTATGACATTGAATTGCTTCAGATCGACTATTTGATCAAGACACCAATCAACATCATGGCTTCCTTGAATCCAAATCGTTACCTTTTCGTATTCCGACGACAGCAATTCCAGCATCTTACGGTCACGTTCCGCATCGAAACAATAATCGGTAATTGACGTAACAACGTTTTTAGAACGCTTAGAGGATATCTCGAGTTGCCTAGATGGGGTTAACGACCACATGGTCGGACATGCGGTATTAAGAACATTCTCTATGCCAATAGAGTTAAGCCTCTTCTTAGTCATTTCATCTCGAACACTATGAAGATATTCATCGGATAGCAAGGTTTTATAGAACTTCTTTGTATAGGCGTCGATAGTATCGTCCACCCCAATATCAGACATGCCCACGCCGAACAAAACAACATTTCTATTATTGCCCAACCGCTTGGCAAGCGCCCATTGCTGCTGATCAGCCATATGCGTATACAGAATATTGGTGCCGCACAACAGCTTTACGTATTCAGGATACATTTCAAGCTCTTTGGAATAATAGTGCGTTGCCACATGGGGCAACGCACCGCCAAAGATTTGATCCGCGATACAGCCACAGGCATCCATGATCACATGGTCACCAGAGTTCTCGCTTCCCATAGCCGTATCCAAAAGGAGATAGCGTTCTTGCTTAACACCATCGGATTTTTCATCGTGCCTGCGCGATGTCGCAGAGGCTTTAAGTAGCTGAGTCCATTGGTTAAAGCGCGCCATTAGTTTCTCCGAAATAAACGTTTGAGTAGAGCAACGTGACCGCCTTCGACGCCCGTCGAAGCAGAAGGCTGAAACGGTTCACAATAATCATCAGATAGGTTAAAAACGGCAGACACGCTGCATGCGCCACTTTCAACCGAACGCACAACAGGATGAGCGTTGCGAGAAGGCGAAAGACAGACTAGTTGGCTTAGCTCGGCGACACAAAGCGGATTCTTGCCGTCTTCCGCAAAAGAGTATATATGAATGCGAAGATAGGCCTCTTCATCATCATTTAAAAACAGCGGAACATGCCCCGCAAAAAGACCGTCCCTAGATTCAAGACTAATCCAGCGAATATCAGACTGATCAAGGGCACACCAAACTGCCGCGCGAACATCCACAGGCATCAAAGACGACTCAAAACGCACAGTCAAATCAACAGAAGAAGCTTGAATGAGCGTTTGAGACATGGCAGACGATCGCAATCGAGCATCAGCGAGATGATCGCTGAGCAAGAAGACCTTACTTAGTTCTTCGGTTTTTAGCACATTCCCGAAGGCGGACTTCCCGCTAACCAAGGATGGCTCTTCATTCAGATAACGTGTAAAGGCCTCGAAGAACATTTCATTTTCACGCTCAATCGACGTGCAGCTAAATCGATTAGGCGAATCGCATTTTGAGCCTGAAAGAGCCTCAAGAATAGAAGAAGCAATGCCGCAAGCAGAGGGCTCAGCGAGGTGGATGGTGCCCTCCGGAAAGTCGAGTAGATTATTCTCACGGTTTATTTCAATTACCGAGAGCTTCGATGCAAGCATTTCGAAAGGCAGGCGAGAGGGATTAGTCACGCTCAACGATACGCCGGCAACGCACTTGGCATAAAGCGAGGCGCATTCATCAGCGGTCAAGATGCCGAGGCTGCGTACACGTGGATCACGAATGGGAGGCATTGCGTCTTCGCCGTATAAATATACGACAACTGCATCGTCGAGCTTGAGAAGCAATTTTATTGCATCAAGCAACATGCCAGACAAACGCCGATCCTTATTGGATTGATAAATAGCACAGACGGCATACTCTCTGCTTAGATTTTGTTCCTGCGCAGTATATATATCGCTAACGCCAAAATCACAATATGGGACTTCATGCGAATAATAGGGTTCAACTTTTTTAGAAAGCCATCTGCCTATCGTTATGGGGTTTAGTTCATAACGATAACTTGCTTCGGCATTTAGATACATCTCCCCCATCGGATAGAACCAAGGTTCAAAATCCTGAATGAAGTAGAACTTATGGGTGCACTTCTGCATAGATGCAAAGTGCGCCGTATTCCAAGCGGTGGCGATTACTGCAAAAAAATCCTCGGGCACACTCGGAGCCACAAGAACTTCTTTAGGCGAATAACCAAACCAATCCTTTATTTCGGTCTGAACTCTATGAGCACTTTTGTATGCTTCACAGCCCGGCATAATGTAAAAGTAGTTCTCATATCCGCGAGAATCTAGAAAGGAAGCCTTGCTGCAGATGGTTCGAAAGCCGCCAGAACCCTTTGCCGGCGGAGATATTATCCAGGCAATTTGTTTCATTTAAAGCACTCAAATCGCTTCGTAGTCAAAAGGATCGAACTTATATAACGCTGCGCGCTTGGGATCTCGAGAAAAGTTAACGGAGAACCATGGATCCCCCTCAGAGAATCGCTCGGACCAGTTATGCAGCAATCGTGCCTTATCCTCAAAATGCTTATGAGAGCGAGATTTACTATCAAGGGATTTGTCAACACATGCCAAATGGTAGAGACATGCCTCTGGTGTATAGATCACTTTTAACCCAGCTTGAGAAGACTTGAAGCAAATATCAACATCCGAATAGTCAAGAAGATACGACTCGTCAAAACCACCCAGACGATTAAAATGTTCGCGTGAAATAGCTAAACAGACACCACTCACCGCCGATACATCCCTCACGGTCAATGGCATATAGATATAGCCAGGAGAAGAGCGATGAATGCCTTGCGATAGGTTGACGATTGATTCTCCAACATAAGACAGGCCTGCCTGCTGCACAATACCGTCAAGATCGCACGTCATTGTTCCAACAACGCCAACATCCTCTCGCTGGGAAAAACCAACGAGAGTCTTTAGCCACAAGGAGTCTAGTGCCTGAATATCGTCATGAACAAAGACGAGTTGCTCGCCATGCGCGGCGAGAGCTCCGGCATTTCTCCATGCAGATATATTAAACGGGTCATCAAGCGCGTGAACGATATAGCGACAACGAAGTCCAGAGCTCGATTGCTGAACAACGGCTTCCGCATCCTGTGAGCACACGAAAACAACTTCAAGATCATCAAAATCGGTGTCATTGATTGAAGATACAAGAGTCGAAAGAACCGAAGAATTGCCGCGGGTGGTAACGATTAATGAACAGGACTCAGATGAAGGAACATCATAAATGGGGCTATAACGAAAAGCACGATTATGAGAATTGACCACAGTCGCCTTGATGCCGCATCTATCAAGGTGCTCCTGAACAGCCTTTATTCCAGCGAGGGTTGCATAGGGTTTACTATCGGAATTACCCGCAGTCGAATTCTCGCTTATTCTCCAGTGATACAAGATTTTAGGAACGTGATGGATCGTCCCACCAAGTTCGGCAATCTTCAGCACCATGGCATGGTCCTGGGCGCCATCCAGCTCGCTGTTAGAAAGGTCAATTCTGTCTAAACATGCCCTCTTAATAGTAAGAAGGTGGCAAATATAATTATTGTCTCGAGCCATATCTAGACTAAAATCCGGCTTAAAAGTAGGATGAGCCAAGGACCCGTCAGGCAATAGCTTATCTTCATCACAGTAGAGAAGATTAATATCCGAATTTTGATTTAGAGCGTGTGCATACTCAAATAAGATATTCGGTTCGAGAACATCATCATGATCGAAAAAGCAAAGGTAGTCTCCCTTGGCCATCTTGATTCCGACATTGGTGTTCTCAGTGATACCTAGATTGCCCTCAAGATCAGTCACTTTAATTCTAGAGTCTGCAGTCACGTACTCGGAAACCAAGTCGCTAAGTCCATCGTAATCTGGCGTAGAGTTAACCAGGATGAGTTCCCAATTCGAATACGTCTGAGCAATCACAGAATCAGCCATATCCCTGAAGAAATTCAAGGGAGTCTTATATAGAGGAACGATGATTGAAAACAAGGGCTGGTATGCAAGTCTTATTTGTGCTTGTGCCCGCGAATCGGATCCAGTCAATCTGCGCCCAAAAAACCAGGACAAATAACGGGGTTGATCGAATGCACACGCATGATTCCGATCAGCCTCATCCAAAAGCTCTTTAAGCATATCTTTCTTTAGATTGATAAACGTATCTAGATGACCAGAAGCCCTGTGCATGCAAATGCACAGGCTATCCCCGACCTCAGGAATATGAAGAGAGAAATTTATTAGACCAGGATTCGCATCGGCTATTAAGTTATTAAATAACAAAGATTCCCCAACAACGCAGGCTTCTTCATTAAAAGCGACAATACGATCACCCTCAAGGTAATCAGCACCCGAAAGAACACCTCTAACGATTACGCCATCAACGCAGGGAATAAAGCTCTCAATTTGGATAGAAGCGAGCGCATGCACGCCAGAACGGTCAATATTGCGAAATTGTCCACAATGCTCCGCGCGCAGCAAGCCGTTAACTTTCGACTCAATCGAAAACTTGCCAGGATTGATGCGGCGCTGGTAAATTACATTATCTCCGCTAAAGAAAGACAGCGATTGGTCGACACCAAAATCGGCAAGAACAACAACAAATTCAGTCTCTGAAATAGGAATGATTCTTGCGGGCAGAATTTGCCCATTGGGTGATTGCGACTCAACAGCATCAGGAAAAACAGATGCGGCTTCATACAGTAGATATAGCTTGCCGTCGCCACGGCAATTTAGCTTATTGTTAAATTCGGTATTAAAAACTATGCCCATATCAGCAACACTTTCCAACAACTAAAACAAACTCGCAAATCGTAGCCAAAGTAAACGGGAATACGAGGCATATCAATATGAATCGTTTGCTGTCCCCAAAGACCAAGCGACTTTGGTTAAGGATAAACGATAGGCACGGAACCAGAAGTGGCAAAAGGTAACGACTCTGGCAACCATTAACTGTCCCCAATCCAACGGGAGTAAAAGACACATAAAGTGCAGTTGCCACCAAAATCACCGTAAACAAAAACACAAATGAGGCCCAAAGAAATTGTGCAAGACCAATATGATTAACGCTAATCGAATCGGCCGAAAAAAGCCCAAACAACAATAGGCAAAGAGCTGGAAGCACCTGAACCAACCCACGGATTGCATTTACAGAAATCTGAGCAGCAAGCGATCCAAGGTATGCAAAGTTCAATGCATATCCAGAAGAGGTTATCGGATTTAAATAATAAGTTGAAAAATAATTGGCGAGTATTTCCGCGTAGCGCAATGGATCGGCGAGAATGAAAGCGATTTGCTGACCAGAGTTAACATCGGAGCCGCCTCGCATATCGCCAACGTTAGATCCGCTGGCCGTTGAAAACAAGAACGGAAGCGCAAATGAGGCAAAAGCAATCAAGCCCAAAACAAACACGGCGGCATAGTAATGAACTCGTTGCTTCGAGCCCGCAAAACGATTACGCGGAACCATAAAGAAAAGACCGATTATCGGAAAATACACAGCTTTGACTGCGAGTCCTAAAAAGGTAAATAAAAATGCGAGTGCTATATTGCGAACTGTAAATTCATTTAAATCACCCCATGCATACCTCAAAAAATAAGCAAAACCGAGAATGATAAACGAAATGAGCCATGCATCATATGAGAAACATGACGCAAGAAAGATCGAAGTTGGCAGCATTCCCACAAAAGCAAATAGTCCCTTTTTTGAGGGCGTAACCTTGATTGCAATGGCAATTGCAAGACAGTAACTAAATAAATTGCAAATCCGAGCGAATTGAATCATAGAAGAAAAATCAAAATGCAAAAGGCGAGCGAGCCAAAGGCCAATTGCCGATGGAATATACCCAATGCTACTAAGCGTATAAACGAATTCTTCATGCTTGTTAACTTGCACATGACCAGAAGCGATATCAGATCTATAGGAGTCATTCAACTGCCTAGCATGCTCAAGAATTTCCGCTCGATCAAAATGGGAAAGAGAGGGCTCTTCATAGCCCTGTGCACGACGGACCGCTTCGTCAGTAAATTTAATATCCGTATCAGTTTTTTGAGTTTCAAATAAATAAGATGTCGAAAGGGCATTGGAATAGTGAATTTGATCATCCCATGAAATACCCGTCGTTATCGGAGTGCTCACCACAAGGAAAACACCAATTGAGAATGCAGCGATAAAGAAAGCAACAGGAAGGGCAGAGTTTCTCTTTCGAATGCCCGAGCAAGCCGTGAAAACCGAAGTTATGATTACCAGCAGGAAATAAACAACAGCATTAATGAACCCATTCACGAATGCAAGCGTAGAGCAGCCAAAAACAATAAAGAATGCGATAATCAGCAGGGAAACGTAGTCGGTAGCCTTGACCCTCGCCGAAGCAGAATGGAACAACGCTTTCAGAGAAAAGCCGCTTTGGAATAAATAGAGTATTGCGCAATAGGAAATCAGAAAAAAGAATATGAGCCGCTTTTTATTCCAGTCAGCAATATTCGAGAAATGAGAAGCCGGCGAGCCAAGAACGGTACAGCCCTCCCAGATGACCGCCACAGCAAATGCCGCAAGCAACAGGACTAATAATTGTGCGCAGCGACCAGAACAGTTGTCACGCTTTTTTTCATCATCTGAGGAAAGGAAGACACAATATGATTGCCAAATGGCAACATCTACAACGACGCAATAGAGCGCTAAAACAAACAGCTGTGAGACAGAGTGGTTCACATAAAAGTGCTTCATGCACAGAAGCTCGACAATAAAGAGAAGAGCAACGAAGACGGCTTTCATTATTTGCTTTTGGTTTACGCATCGAGACAACACGGAGCTAATTCACCTTTATCCAAATCAAGCTGCAAGGGCCCTAGAAGAATCGTTCCCAGTCGTCTGGATGACAAGTATGGGCACCAAGCACTGTTCACAACTGTTGAAAGTAATATAAGTAGGGACATTCACATCGAGATGATTTATACGCTAAAGCGAAACGCATAGCCTACTTTTCCTTCTCCCTACTTAACGCAACAGCCTGAACAAGCGAGTTTAAACGCTCTTCCTGTCGAGAGAGGCGAAGAGAATTACAGAAATCACGGACCACAAGAACGGCAATAACGTAAAGGAACACGAAGTTAGAAGCCGACATGAAACCAAATAGACTTGAAAGCCACATTGCAACTTGTGGGAAAACGCCCAAAATTACAAAACTGACGCTGAATAGCAGCCAAAACAGAGAATCCAAAACTTGCATTTGGGATTTTTTTAATTTGCGCAATACGAACACGAATACCAAAACAGCGCAAACAAGAAGCAAAATACGAAGAGAGACCGGCAAATGGATCACCTAAACCACTGAACGACAAGGAGCGTAACGAAAACACGAACCATATACTGCATAGACCTAACAGGGTTAAGATAGCTCTCGCCACCTTGACGCTCGCGCATCTTAACCTGTACCTCTGAAATGGAATACCCTTGCTTCAAAAAGAGAGCGAGAGATTCTGGTTCCGGATTTAAGGTATTGTCGTAATAGTATTTCTTAAGAATATCCCGCCCAAATAGCCTAAATCCAGAAGTGGGGTCACTGATCCTCTTGCCTGTCAGAATCTTTATTAGCACCGTAATCATACGCGAGCCGATCATGCGAAGAGTCTTGTCTTTGCGCACGCTTACAAACCTAGAGCCAATGACAATATCTGATCCATCAGATTGAGCCCTATCAACAAGGACCTTTATATATTCCGGACAATGCTGACCGTCAGCATCAAACTGAACCATATAGTCATATCCATGATCAACCGCATAACGCGCAGCCGTCTGAAACCCAACGGTCAAACCACAGTTAATGGGCATATCAATGATGTCACAACCAAGATCCTTGCAGATAGCTAGCGTTCGATCTCGAGACCCATCATTGATAACAACAAAATCAAACTCAGGTGCAATTTGCCTGAGCTCGCATATCGTCTTTTCTATGCATTCCTCCTCATTATAAGCAGGAATAGCGACAAGAGTTTTGGTTGTCATATACACATAAACCGATCTCTAGTTTTTCTCATTATTATAGCGAGAGATATACAAATGGTTAAATAGACACAACGAATGGTGCACCCTTGATTATCAACTTAATCAGAACACTTCCCACATTCATCCGTACATGGACGGATGAATGTGGGAACCCGTTACCCTGAGAGCCGAACCGGTTGGCCCCGGGGACTCGAAGGACAGCATGTCCGGAAAAAAGAAAAAGGGTTCCGAGAAGGCGACCCCGAGTGTCTACGGCAGGCTCACCAGACACGAAAGGGACACGGTCCAGAAGATGCTGGAGCTGGACGCCCGCGCGCCTCCAGGGCGATGCTCGGCGGCGATGCGGAGGCGCTGCTAGACGCCTATAGTCTGGAGGACGTCCCCATCGGAAGACTCGACCTGACGCCGAGCCTCATCGAGAGGGCACGCGCAGAGAGGCGCGACGCCCCGCTGGCCTAGCCCAAAGGCAAAACGGAAGAGGCGGACCGACCGTCCGGCTGAGTCTGGAAAGAGGTGCCAGACTGAGGGCGGAGAATGGCCCCCGGACCTATCGAACACATATCCACCGTTCCTTCAACTGGGGAAACGGCGCCCCCGGGGTCCATGGGGGCCGCGGGGGCGTTCGGCTAGCCGCGGGTACGGACTATCTGCGCAGTGTGTTCGGCTGAGATCGGAAATCAACCACGAATGGTGCACACGGCATCGAGAACCCCGCAACAAACCTAGCCCTAGATTTCAAAGCTAGCAATCTTCCGAGTGTCAAACGGCATGGTTACGCCATGTCCCTCTAAGCGTAGGTGCACAACTACGAGGTTTTCTCAAATGTTTTAATTGTAACCACACGCGCCATATTAATGACATTCATTAAATACGACTTAGAGCAAAATGGGATTTGAAGCAATTGGGAAATACCTTTTGCTCGATTACCAGAATGAATATTTCTCAACCCATTATTAAATAATGCATTTGCCTTTAGATAGTTCTCAGCTCGTCGCCGATCGAACCGCTCGGCGACGATTGTATCAATCTTATCGACATCCAGTGATCGGCCCTCTTTGAAAGCTGAACGTAAACACTGAGAAACAACGAACTGTTTATACAAATTGCTACGCGAAATGCTATTAACAGTCATTCTGTATCGAATGAGCGGCTCTGGAACATTTCCAATAGTGAACCCTTCCAGCTCGGCACGCAACAGTAAGTCATAATCTTCTGCTAGCGGAACAGACCGATACCCCATTTCAAATACAGACCTTCTTCCAAACCAACTCGGATGAGGTACGCAATTTCTAATCATAAGAGAACGCCTAACGCCTTCACTCGAACTTGGAATTGAATCAACGAGATATAATTGACCACCGTCTTCGTCAATGGCGTTCAAATAAGAACCCACTAGGTCAAGCTCATGTTCTTCAAGATACGACAACTGCCGTTCAATGCGCTGCGCCTCAGAAATGTCATCTGAGTCCATTCGGCAGATATACTGACCGCGTGAGACCTTGAACGCCCTTTCCAAAGATGCAGCAAGACCAAGATTGCGTTCATTTCTCACGAGGCAAATCCTACTGTCATGAGAGCTATAGTTTTGAGCAATATCGTAAAGTGTGTTGTCATCTGGATTATCAAAAACAACAACCACCTCGATTCGATGATAGGTCTGCTTTAAAATAGACGCTAGTGCCTCAGTAAAATCTTTGGCGCTCTCCCTATAACAAGGCATGAGCACTGAAACCAACTGTGAATCTGTCAACTAAAACCTCCAACACCGCTGCGGGAGCAAACGCTAATGAAAACTACCGATAGTTTAATAGTCCTTCATGTGGCATATATTACAAGTGATTTCGCTTCTGGCGTGTCTACAGTGGTGCCTCAATACCTAAATGAGCAGTCAGAAATAAAGGACATGAATATAGCTCTATTAAATCTTACAAACTACAGACCTAAAGATGCGAAATATCCCGTCTTCTATCAGTCATGCATAGAAAAACTTCCTGAACCGTTTTGCAATCCGTCACTCGTAATATTTCATGAGATATATAGGCCAGATCACATTAAACTAAGCCATTGGCTCAGAAGACGTGCGATCCCATACATCATCACACCACATGGGTCTCTAACATATGTGGCGCAAGAACAGCATCATTTAGCTAAACAATTGCTTAATGTTTTCTTCTATAACGCCTTTATTCGCAATGCTGATTGTATCCATTTTCTATCGGAAAAAGAGGCGATGAGTTCAAACGGCTTTAAACATAGGAAAGCAAGCATTATTCCAAATGGTGTTAGCATCCCAAAAGCCAAAGCCTCAAACTTAGACAGCCGCATCGCGCTTTTTATTGGCCGCCTAGATATAGAGGTCAAAGGTCTTGATCTACTGATCAAAAGTCTGCCACTAATTGCTGATGAGCTAAGAGGGCTCGGAGCAAAAATCTACATCTACGGTCCAGACGAAGATGGGTCTATGGCCAAACTGGAACTACTTATTGCCGACAATCAAGTATCCGATATTGTTTTATTAAATGGTCCAGTTAATGGTCAATCTAAAGCGGACGCTTTTCTCCAATCGCAGTTTTATATCCAACTTTCACGCACTGAAGGTTTCCCGACGTCTGTTTTGGAAGCACTAGCATATGGCCTCCCAATTATTGTTACCGAGGGAACCACATGGAAAGAAACAGCGAACAATAAAGGAATTGGAATCGGTGTAGAATCTGATCTCGAAGCCATTTCTAAAGCAATTCTCACGCTGTTCAATGACGATGAACTTCGTTGTAAACTTGCAACTGCAGCTAGAAAGTATGCAATTGAACACTTTCAATGGAAGGCCATTGCCAAGCGTCAATTTATTTTATACAGGGACATTGTAAACGGGCTTTCTAACTAACCATCTTGTTCTTCCAATACGGAAAGGGACTAAATGCTGTTTTCAATTATTATCCCTGCATATAATGCGGCATCCAGTTTGCCGGAAACGCTATCATCCATCTACCAACAAACATATGACGGCTATGAAATTATCCTCATTAATGATGGATCAGCAGACGCTACTGAAAGTGTCTGCAAAGTGTTTTGTGAATCTCACAACAATACTCATTACGTTAGACAAAATAATATGGGCGTATATGAGGCCAGGCGAAAAGGCGCGGAGATAAGCGCCGGAGATTACCTGGTCTTTGTTGATGCGGATGATTCTTTGCGCTTCGATACCCTATCTATTCTTGCTCGCGAAATCGATAAGTGCAATCCAGACATAATCTGTTTCAGCTATACAAGAAACCCAGACTATTCAAACGATCCGTTTATCAATCCCGCCCTTCCGTCTGGCATCTATGAAGGTGACGATCTCGACGAAGTCAAAAAATGTTTGTCGCGAGGGAAACTCAATTCAATTTGGGGAAAGGCAATCAAAAGAAACTGTTTGATTGACGATTTAAGCAATACCGATACAAAGAGAATCGATTTTGCAGAAGATTTTCTGCAAATGATACCCATAGTCGATTCAGCCAGATCGGTTTTACAAATAAGTGATGCGCTGTATTATTACAATTGTCAAAACGGACAAAGTGCAACACACAGCTATAAGGAAAAACAGCTTTCAGATTTAACCTTCGTCACCTCAAGCCTAGTGAAAATCGCTGCTCGTTGGGGAGAAGAAACAGAGAGGCTGGCATGGAAAACAAGAACGGAACAGTATCTTTATCTCCTATCGATCAACGAGCTCAGTGACAATAATGAGACCAAAAAACGTAACTTTGTTTCAATTTCAGAGGCCTTATTTAATCCCTCAATTAAAGCTGATGTCCCTTGCAGCACCTACAGACCTGACAGCTATTTACTGTTCCTTGCGGCAAAGAATAAGCACTATTTGTTATCTCGAGTAGTAATACGCTGTTGTGAACAGCTAAAACTATTGATACTGAAAATCTTGAGCTAATCGCCCTGTTGTCATCGCTCATTTTTCCTGGCACCGAGTAGTAAAACCAACCGACTTAGCCTTCGATAATCAAATGTCAGGCAAGCCGGTTGGTCATAAAAGTAATGAAAGAACATTAGGCTATTCTGTTTAATAAGCGTCACAGATTATCGCTTTATAAATGCAGATATGCTCGTCTTTTCGGATTCGTTTAGCCCAAACATCAAAACCAAGAAGAAATAGATAAAGAAATAAATTATTGCTGACACCAAAACCACCACAAGGCCAGATAAAAGGCTTTTAATTAGGTTATAGAGCAGCAGCAAAGCCCCCGTACCGACAATAACCAAGACGGAAAGTTTGGCAATTTCAAGCCAAAATTTCTTTATGTTCAACCCAAGCTTTTCAGAATAATACCAATTCATACAGAAACCGTTACCTATAACCATAGCGATGGCTGTTGAAACTGCTGCGCCCACTATGCCCATAAGCTTGAGCAATATAATCGTCACGACCACGTTGACAAGCGCAATCGCAAGATACATATACCCCCTATACAGGTAAACATTCGCAACCTGCATTATGGTAAGTCCCAGGTTCTGAATTAAGTCAATGGTAAATGGAACCATTACGATCAAGGCGATATAGAAAGCGTCTATATAGTCCTTACCAGCCCAAATAATGATGAAATCTTTCCCCAGAACAATAAATAAACTAAGAACAAATCCGCAGACGATAAAGGAAATGCGACCGACTTTAATGAAGAGATCCGAAATTTCAGACAAATCCTTATTCTGGCAATACAGTTCTGAAACTCGAGGAAGAAAAACTGAAGAGGCTGCCGTACCGATTGTCATATAAATCGTGTAGATTTGAGATCCAACAGAATATACCGCAACGGCGGCAGCACCAAAATAATAGCCGACAATTAATTGATCGGTTTTCCAGAAAATCTGGTCAGCAATCGTCACCAATACAATCGCGCCGCTAAAAAATAGCAATCCTTTAGCCAGTTTCATGTCCCAGCCATGATATCTGAAACTAATATGCAGATTATATTTAGCAAACAAACGCTGGCTCACCGCGCACAACACATTTGTAACAAGCACAACTAAACATACGGCTAATGCATTCTTAAAAATTGTCGTAAGTCCATACACTATGAAAGGCTGAGCTATTAGGGCGGCCAATTGCGAGCCCTTCAAAAAAACGAACCTTTCATTAGCAGTTATCGCCGCAACGCTAATAGTATTGTTCATGATAACAATTGTGTTGATCCCTAATACAACAAGCATTGCGGAACACTCATCAAGCTGTGAGTTTGTAAAACTGGCTGAATATACAAACCGAACAACCACAGCGAGAACGCAACTTATTAGCATCACGAACACAGATAGGACCCAGTACAGACGCCTAGCTATTGCGAGAGTATTCTCCATTAAGTCATTTTTGCCCTCTGCCATATACTTGCAATAAAAACGCCCAACACCGGCAGACAAAATCCCATTAATGGAAACTATATAAGACATGATAGAACCTATCAATTGATAGAGTCCATATTCGTCTTGTCCAATGTTTTGCAACAACATCGGAACATATACAAAGCCGACTAAAGCCTGAGCCAGTATATAACCATATGTAATTATTATGCCAGTAAGTCTTCTGCTTGCGCTACTTATCAGAATCACCGTTTCACAATTAGTTGCTTCAAATACCATTCAGAAATTAAAGCACTATTTAATCAGAACAACCGATTGCCGAACCTCTCCTTTGTTCGCATTGTTAAAACAGGGTCCGATTAAATTCCCAGGCAGAATTTGATGCCACATTTTATTGTCATGCGGATTATCTCCCCAGAAGAACCCAATATGACAGTCGATTGATCCGTCAGTCTTAAAGAAGATAATATCTCCCTTTTGAGCATAACCACTATTTAGCATATCTTGGACAGTACGGAACTCATACATTTTGCATCCCAAATCTCGAGCATAGCCATACCATCTCCAAGCGTTAATATAGCCGCCACCGCCTGGCCCCCCAGCCCAAGGAGAGTGATTATTATTCTGCGCAATACGATTGACATCGCCACCAACCGCAGCATAAGCATGAGCCACGAAGCCAGTGCAATTCATGCCAGTATAGCCATCCCATCTCGGGGCACCTTTTGGGTAAAGGCAACTATCATAGGAGAAGCCACCGGAATATCTCGTTCCTAAATAATAGCCATCAAATTGATGCGCCCTAAGCCAAGTGACGAGTCCAATACGACTAACCCCCAAAACCGTTGAGCTGCCAAATGGGCTGTAGTAAATCTGAGTCGACTTCGACTGGAGAGTGCCATCAGGAAGCAAGACATCGCAGTAAAGATCGTAATAACCATCTTGCAATCCAAGTACAGAGGGATTGAAATAAGCGTCATTCACACTGGAAAATTCTTTTAGAACACCCCATTTACTCCAGTCGGACTTGGCCCAAACAAATTTAAACTGAAATTGTCCAGATTTTTCAGCTGCATGCGTTCCCAAATCAGCTCGAACTCCCCAAGAATTATTGCCATCAGTCGAAATTGCAGTAATCCTCGAGAAATCCCAACAGCTAATGATTGTTCTTTTTGTTTGGACAACTCCATCTGACCCCGAAACGTCACAGATCAATTCATAGTCTCCGGCGTCTTTTGGAGCCCATTGCAAGTGTGAACTTGTGCCCTGTTGAGCAACGCCCCAGTCAGCCCAATTATTCTTATTCCAGACGAACTTATACTGTAAGTAATTAGTATCACCCGAGCATCTAGCATCGATCTCAGTGCTTTCATTAGGCCTGACAAGCGTTGCAGAAGAACTCAGGGACTCGTAATTCCACTTCTCGGAGCCAATCGAGCATTCAGTCTTCGAGGTCATCGTCTGATCGTTGGCCTCATCAATAACATCAACAAAAACGGTGACAGCGCCAGATTTATCGACTCTCCAGTCAATTGAGGATTTACCTCTGCCGGAGTCAATCACACCCCATTCAGCCCAGTTGTTCCGCATCCAAACATATTTGTATGAAATCTGATTATTCTTTCGGATGGTAATCCGAGGTGTAATTGAAAGCGTATCCCCTACGCACAAATTGGATGAATCAGATTTCAAATCTATTGAAGTGAAGTTAGATAGATTTCTCTCCACCCTGACGGGGAACCTCCAGGTCCTCACGTTGCCGGCCGAATCGACGGCGTCGACCAAGATGTTGACGTCGCCGGCGACCTCCGGCACCCAATCGCAGGAGGCCTCGGGCCCGAGCTGGCGGATGGTGCCCCACCTGGACCAGCCGCCCTGCTCCCAGACGAACTTATAGCGGACCGAGCCCGAGTTGCCGGACGCGGTCAGGCCGAGCGAGCAGCGGTCGCCCAGGAGAGGAGACCCTCCATCGGACGCCTTTGCCGAGAGGCCGTCGACAGAGTAGTCCTCTGAAACCGGCGAAGTTGCACTTAAATCATCGGCCCGTGTTGAATCTTCAATCTGTGATGGAGACAGGCCCGCTTCACTCAAACCAAAGCAAGGAGTTACGGCCAAACAGAAATAAAAGAAGAAAAAAGCGACACGGACAGCCTTACTTCTAAAGAAATGCATATAGAACCTCCCCGATAGTTCACTCCAACATAATATTGCTAGCAAGTAACAATTTAAGGCCAAGATTTACCATACAAGTAAGGTCGACTACAACCAGCGCAGTCGACCTAGAGAATTCATATTGATGTTAGCCAATTAAAGAAATAATGCGCGCAATATTCTGACCATATGTGTCACCCGGAACAGCCCAGCGGCCATTTAAATCTTCCAAATATGGCGCAACTCCGAGAAAACCCTTAGACTGAAGGACTTCATATCGAGGATCCACACAAGTGTTATTCAACGCCGCACCAGTAGCATATCCTTTAAGATGCTGGACTTGGGCAAGCAAGCCCTGATATACATCGTCAAATCTAGCGCCTCCCGATTGTTGATTGACGGCGCCCAGTCCGGCGAAATTGCACTGATTCGGCTTTACGGAACCTCCAAATTGCAACCATCCAGTCTCAAGCATAGCCTGAGCAAAAACAACTTCCGGACGAACCCCTTCAGAAACAGCGGCTTCGACAATTAATGAACAAAAATCGCGAATAGTAGGTGCTCCCTTTGAAATAAATTCGTCTGAGGGATATGTATGTCCTGTTGATTCATATAAGTTCACCATAGCATCAACTGAAGTCTGCAGACTTCCCATAATTGGAGTACCCTCCACCGTGACCTTGCGGGTCAGGTGCCTCTCGGCGGAGCCGTCGATCACGTCGAGGTAGACGGTGTACACGCCCGGCTCGGTCGGGGTCCACTCGCAGGAGGAGGAAGCGGAGGGCTGCTGGGCGACGCCCCACTTGGCCCAGCCGCCCTTCTCCCAGACGAACTTGTACTTGAGGCCGGAGGCGTCGCCGGACACCTTGGCCTGCAGCTTGACCGGCTTGCCGCAGAGGGCGTCGCCCGAGACTTCGAGCGACTCAAGAGACCAATTAACAACTTTGTATTTAGAAGTGCTAGTCACATACCCATTGGAGTCAATGACATCAACATAGATCTCATATTCACCAGCCTGGGGCAGGGTCCAAGAAATCGACGGCGAAGTTAAGTCTTGACCGATTACACCCCAATTGGAATCACTCCAATCAGACCCAGCCCTATGCCAAACAAACTTATATCTAAGGCCATCAGTCTTGCCGCTAACATTTACACCGATTTTTACCGTTGACCCCGCATGTCCCAGTTCTTCCGAGAAGGAAATTCCATTGACGGAGTAGGGATGCGGGAACTGCGCGATGATTGCGGCAGCGTCAGCCTCGCCAAGACGGCGGCAACCATCGTCCGAGAAATAGTTGACCACATCACCGTAATTCGAGATAAAGCCATGTTCGATAAGAATACCTGGAATTCCCTGCTCGCGAGCGCAGCGGATAACGGCGAACTCGTCGCCTACCTCCATTTGAAATACGCCGCGGTACGTTAGTCCCATAGCAGCAAGGTTGTTCATGACCTTGTTGGCAAGCTCAACAGAGACCTGCGTGTAGTCGGTGCCATTTGCGGTAGGAGCATAAACTTCTGCGCCGTGAGCTCCAGAAGACCCAGAGTTGATGTGAAAGCTAACAAAGGCCTGCGCGCCCTGATCAATGCAGCGCTGTACGCGATAAAGATAATCATTGCTGGGATAGTAGCCAGACTGCTCGCGCGCAAGAACGATCTTAAAGCCGTAAGCTTCAAGTTTATTTTTGCAGGCTGTCATGATCTTCCAGGTAAGGTCGGCTTCACTCTTGCCATTACCCTGAGCGCCAGAATCCACCCCGCCATGTCCGGCGTCAAGTGCAATAACCCCCACATTACGCGCGGAGCGCTCAGCATAGGTGGAAATGCCATCGGGCGAATCGGCGCATTCCAATGCCTGCTGAATCGACTGGGCTTCAACGGCATTGCCGTCGCCGTCCGCATAGTAAACAGAAGTGCCCTCGGAGCTCACGGAGCCATCAACGACCGTAAACGAATAATCCCTGTCAGAAAGATCCACCTCATGCTCAGAGCCATCGCCCTGCAAAGCATAGGTTATCGATGTGAGGAAATATGTATTAGATTCCAACTGCGAGCCAAAAATAAAAGCAGCAGAATTATCAGCCGTTGCAGATGCTTCAATAGCCCCCTGAACCCCATTGGCACTTACATAGTTGAGAGTTGCGGAGGCAAGGCTATCGCCATCATCGGGAGTAGCAAAGGCAACGACCTGATCAGTCCCGCTGGAAAGGCTCGGGTAGGCAAGATATACATACTGGAAAGAAGAATCGACCGGTTCAGCCTGCTGATGGTTCTCAGATGCATCAACGCCAAAATCCTCATCGTCCGATTCGTCAACGTTCGTTGCCGGCGATGAATCATCAGCAGCGTCGACATCAACAGAACCCGCATCACGCGAGGCCTCGCCATCATCGTCTGCAGTAGCAGCGTCCACGGCAGCGTCCGCAGACGGGACGTTGCTCGCAGCGTAGGCAGCAGCCACAGGACCCATCAAGGATGAAATGGTCAAAAGACCAGCAAGAGAAAAAGCTATTGAGGCACGCAATGCCTTTTTCATATTGAATCCCCCGTCACAAATAATGTTACTAAGAGAAGATTATCTTACAATCTCCTCTGCATCGGAAGTCCAGTTATTCGAAGCGCGGGAATTGTTATAAAGACAGACAGAAACCTGCTCTTATAAATAGCAGGTTACATTCTCAGCAAACTTTTGTTTTTTTCGTCCTTCCACGGACAAAGTGTTAGCTCTAGTTTTTGAAGCAATTAGCGGCACCCCAAACAGCGCAAACGCCAGTGAAACAAAATCCACTGAAACACGCAATTCGTTTAAGCACGCGGCGGACGACGAAAGCGTGTACACAGCCGCGAAATACAGCAAAATGCCCCAACGTTTCGCTTACATCAGGGGCGTCTAGGGCTTAGTCGACAAAAAATCTCGTAAGTATATTTGCACAAAGCAAGAAACCAAAGCAAGACACGGTCTCCACGAATCAAACACCAGCAATGCAGCCAAAACCCAACGGCTCTATAGCTCTTGAGCACCCTATGCCGAACCTAGGCATCTCTTAGCTCTAAAGCGAAAGTACTCGCTTTCGGCTGATGGTTTGGCCCGAGCCGCACGTCACCGTCAAGGAAAAACTCCGGCCAGCGCTGCATGAACAGCGCCTATTCGCGTTTCCAGCGGCGCAGTTTTTCCTCGTTGGCTTCTTCCCTGCCGCGAGAGGTGAATTCGTAGTGATACAGCTCGGCATAGGGCTTAAAGATGGTGCGACAGCCCGCCTCCCACACACATAGACGAAAGTTCGCGTTTTAAAACCGACGGCGAATTCCTCGTTATGGACGCCAACCTGTTCAAACACTTCGCTGCGGACCATCTGACAGGCGCCCATTACGGCGCTAAAGTTGCCGGGCGCGCAGCACGGGCAAGAAAGCCCTCACTCTCTGCGAATGGTATCTTTGTCGCGGCAAATTAAAACACACAATGCTATATATAGACGAAATCTGATGGCGGGCGACGATGGATGCCGCATCTTATTATCACGGGGATTGTCGCCCCAGAAAACCCGATATGACAATCGACGCTGGCGGCAGTCCTAAAGATGGCGACGTCGCCCCCTCTAGACCTAAAACCGTTCGAGGATCTCCTCGGCATTCTCTCGCAGATAGATATCCAGGTCCGGCACGGCAAACTGCACGTAACCCCTCTGCGGTGCCTGAATAACCTCTCTTTGTAGCAATTTTGCCCTAATGGAGCTGACCTCATTGGTCTTTTTACCTCTGCCAGCGCAATGCCTTCGGTGACGTCGCGCTCGCTCACAATGGCACTTTTGGCACGATGCAAGTTAGCGCGCTGCCAAATGGAATAACCGACCAGTTGCACCAGATAGGCATAGCCCATAGTGGCCTTAGCGGCTCTCGACAGAAGATTGTCCTCTATGGTCAAACCAGTCGCGACAAAGCTATCGCCCATAGAGAGCGCTACCTCAACCTGATTGATAGGCGCCAGATCTTCGGGGAGGGCACGACGCAAGAACGTAAGCGCCTTGCCGTTAATAAGATCCATAACGCCGGCGGATAAGCCGGCAAAGGCAAGTGCGATATCTACTTATATCGAATAATATCGAGCTGTATAAGCTTGTATAATCTTATCGCGAAAGTATCGAGTTTTCGTAATTTATCTTAGTAAGTAGTCCAACCCTGCTTTCTTCCAAGCTCATAGCGAAGGAAAGTTAAAGACTTCCTAAAAACTATTGCCTTAGACCGAGAAATACTCGCTCTCAGCGGATAAATTCGGCCCCAACCACGGATCGCCCGTCAAGAAGAGCTCCGGCCAGCGTTGCATGAACAGTGCCTGTTCGCGCTTCCAGCGGCGCAGTTTTCCCTCGCTGGCCTCTTCCCTGCCGCGCGAGGTGAACTCGTAGTGATACAGCTCGGCATAAGGCGTACAGATGGTGCGGTAGCCCGCCTCCCATACGCGCAGGCAAAAGTCTGCGTCGTTAAAGCCAACGGCGAATTCCTCGTTGTAGCCGCCGACGCGCTCAAATACGTCGCGTCGCACCATCTGGCAGGCACCCGTTACGGCGCTAAAGTTGCCCGGGCGCACAGCGCGGGCAAGATAGCCCTCGCGCTTTGCCGAGAAGTCCTGGTTGGCATGGGCAAGTGCTCCACGCACGCCAACCAAAATGCCGGCATGCTGCACCAGATGATCGGCAAAGTAGAGCTTGGCACCCACCACACCCGCATCGGGACGTTGCAGATAACCCATCATCTCTTCGATAAAGTCGAGGCTTATGACCTCGGTATCGTTGTTGAGCAGCAGCAAGTAGTCGCCCTTGGCGTGCTCCACACCAAAATTAATGATCTTGGAGTAATTAAACTCGCCCGGCCAGTACACAACGTGCACGCTGCCCTTGCCTTCAGATGCCGCGACCACGCGCTCCGGCAGGGTTTCGTAATACGCAAACGTCTCCGGGGCTTCACTGTTGTTCTCCACCAAGACGATCTCGTAGTTGGCATACGTGGCCTTCTGGGCGATCGACATCACACAGGCATTGAGCGTCTCAATGTGATCCTTGGTGGGAATCACAATACTCACCAGCAGCG